>VYLX01000001.1_pt1 | contig 120955 bp, 98 predicted proteins | sample 5114181 | NCBI WGS metagenome assembly VYLX01 (sample SAMN12291812, study PRJNA351875) | freshwater metagenome | isolation source: freshwater lake | place: USA: Michigan, Sherman Lake | collected 2011-08-08
CCCGTCGGCCCCGGTGTCGGCGCCGGCGTCGTCGCGCCGCGCTGCGCCGGAACCCAGTACCGCTCGGTCGCGATGACGATCAACTGCTCGAGCATCTTGCTCTCGTCGGTCTTGGTCCCGCGTTGCCGGATGCGCTCGAAGAACCGGTTGGTCTCCTCCGCGAATCGACGATCGCGCAGTCGCGCGAACACGTCGATCTGCGCGTCGGCCAGCGACCGCCCGGGCTTCTGCTCGATCGCTTCGAGCATCACCCACGCGGCTCGACCCTGCGTCTCGATCGGCCCGGCCACCTGCCCCACCGACAAGCCCTGAATCGCCTTGTTCAACTCGGGCACACCGACGATCGTCGCCTCGCTCAAGGGCCCGTCAAAGGACTGTCGAACCACGCCGCCCTCCGAGCGCAGGAACTGGTTCAGCTCGCTCTCGGCGATGGTCTTGAACGCCACGCCGCTGGCGATCTGCTCGCTGATCTTCGTTCTCGCCGCGGCGTCTCCGACGGGCACCCACACCACCCGCACCACGGCACTCGGCGCGGGCACAAAGTCGCGGATCCGCCGTTCGTACTCCTTCTTCACATCCCGCCACGACACATTTACGCGGGGCGAGATGTACCGCTGCACCAGCGTCCGCAGCAGCGCTCGATCGCGCTCGTCGCGCGCCTTCTCCTCCAGCGTCAGGCCCTCCTGCTCGAATAATCGCTGATCCGCGAACTGCTCAGAGCCGAAATACGACGACGCCAGATTCTTCCGAAGGTCCGTGAAGAACCGGATCAGGCCCTGACGCTCCTCGGGCGTCAGCGCTGCGCGGGCCTCGGCCAGCAGCAACTCTTCGCGGATCTGCTCCAGAAGCGCGTTGCGGATGATTGGCCCGGCGGTCCGGATCCACGCCTGCCGAGTCGCCGCACGCCCCGCCTCCGCACGCAGACGCGCGTCCAGCGGCCGCAGAAACTCCTGCGCAAAGACCGGCCTGCCGTTGATCTGCCCGACCAGCGAATCCACGAACACCGCCGGCTCGCTCGGCTGCGCACCGGCACTGGGCTGATACGCGGGTCGCCCCGTCAGCAGCGTCACATCATCCAGCCCCCCCGACGCCTGCGCCGGCGTGATCACGCGCGGTGCGCTCGCGGGGGGGATGGAGGGAGTCGCGGAGGGAGTCGCTGCGGGGGCAGCTCCGGGCGCGTCACCCTGGCGGACAAAGTCACCATACCCCACGCGCCCGCCCTCGGGCTTCTTGGCGTCCTGTGCAATCGCGGGCGCACCATGCCCCGCCAGCACCAGCAGCAGCGTGATCCCCAGGCGTGCGCGCCAGAGCGGGCCGCGAACGGGGAAGTGGGGGGCGCATGGGCGTCGGGGCGTGGTCATGTTCATGGTCTGGCCTGTGGTCCGGGGTTTCGGTCCGTCGAGTTCATCGCGCCGCGTCCTGCGGCCGTGGGGGCGTTGTGCGACCGATCATGCCCGATTCCGGGCCGGTTCGGGCCGCCTTGGCTCACCTGATGCTATAGACTCTCCCGCCGACGCGTGGCCTTCCACCGGCTTTGCCGGTCCGGCCCTTGCCGATCTGGCCTCTTCGCCCGCCCCCTGCCGACTTTCCCCGGAGCACCGCCATGGCCGACCAGACCCCGCAGCCTTCCAAACTGATCCTCGACTCCGACTGGAAGAAGCGGGATGAGCCGGCCAAGCCCGCCGCCCCGGCGGCACCCGCGTCGTCCAAACTGGAGGTCGACAGCGATTGGAAGAGCCAGGCTCACGCAGAGAAGGAGCGCCTGGCCCAACAGGAAACAGCCCGCGCCGAGAAGGCCGCGGCGTCCGGTTCCGCCCCGGGCACCTCCGCAGGCGCCCGCGGCAAGCGCGAAATGCCCCCGGCCGACTTCGCCGGGCTCGTCGGCTCCCTCGCGACGCAGGCCCTGATGTACATGGGCGCGTTCCCGGACCCGCAAACCGGCCGCGCCGTCGTCTCGCTGGAGTACGCCCGCTTCCACATCGATCTTCTGGGCGTGCTGGAGGAGAAGACCCGGAACAACATCTCCGCCGAGGAATCCAAGGACCTCACCAGCGTGCTGCACGAACTCCGCCTGCGTTTTGTCGAGATCACCCAGGCCGTCGCCCAGATGATGAAGGAACAGGCAGAGGGCAAGTTGAACGTCGGCGGCGCAGGCGCGCTCGGCGGAATGGGCATGCCCGGCGGCGCGATCGGTGGCCCCGGATCGCCCGGTTTGCGATGATCGATCCCTTTGTTCCTTTTGCCGAATCGTTCAGGCGAATCCGCTCTCGTTCGCCCCTGCGCCGTAGACCATCCACCCGCCGAACTTTCCGCTGAACATCACGCGCCGAACGCGCCGATGTTCACGCATGCGGGCTATGCTGAATCGTCCGCGTGCTGCGTCTTTGCCCGCGACGAGCGGCGACGCAGGCCTCCGTTCCGTTCCGCGGACCGCTTGCAAGGGGCTCGCAACCGTGGCTGAGACCGCTTCGTTCCTCGACCGCCATCACTTCCTTCTCCGAAGGCTCCACTCGCTGACGGGCATCGTCCCCATCGGCGTATTCCTCATCGCCCATCTGACCACCAACTCCTCCATCCTCTGGGGGAAGATCGGCCTCCGTGCCGACGGTCATGGCATGGGTCTGACAGAGGGCGGTGTCACGTACTTCCAGAAGGAAGTTGAGTGGATCAACACCCAGATCCCGCACCTGCTGCTGATCGAGCTGGTCCTGTGGATCAGCATCGCGTTCCACTCGGCACTCGGCGTTGTCTACGCCCGTCAGGCCAAGAACAACCTCAAGCGATACCCGCATCAGGACAACTGGCGCTACGCCCTGCAGCGCTTCAGCGGGTACTTCGGCATCCTTTTCATCTTCTATCACGTCGCCACCCTTCGCTGGGGCTGGAGTTTCCTCGTCCCGCCCTTCGATAACAGCGTCCCGTGGAGCCATAACTTCTCCTCCAGCACCCTCGCCGCGTCGCTCCGCGGCTCGTGGGAAGAGTTCACGATCTGGGGCCTGCTCGTCAGCCTCTTCTACTTCGCCGGCGTCTCGCTGCTGGTCTTCCACTTCGCCAATGGTCTCTGGTCCGCCGCCATCACCTGGGGCATCACCGTCAGCACCAACGCGCAGAAGCGATGGGGCGTCGCGTGCTTCGGCCTCGGCGCGGGCCTGATGATCGCCGGCTGGTCCAGCGTCGTCGGCTTTGCGATGCTCAACCCGCTCGATGCGAAGAAGTATGAGATGAAGTACCACCAGAAGCACGGCAACGACGTCGCGCCGCTGGTGATCCCGGGCCTTTCGCCCGCCGCCAACCCCGCCACTTCCGCCGTGCCCACGCCCTGATCCGTTTCGTTCCGACTATCCGCCGGGACCGCACGCCGGCATCTCCCACCTCGCCTTGATCACCCCCAACGTTCGCGACTTTCGAGGTGCACCATGACTCCAACCAGTTCCGAGAAGCGCGTCATCGTCATCGGCGGCGGCCTTGCGGGCCTCGCGGCCACCATCCGCATCGCCGAGGCCGGTATCCCCGTTGATCTCTTCTCCATGGTCCCCGTCAAACGCTCCCACAGCGTCTGCGCGCAGGGCGGCATCAACGCCTGCAACGAGGTCGCGCGCCAACAGGGCTACAGCGAGTACGAGCACTTCGACGAAACCGTCTATGGCGGCGACTTCCTCGCCGACCAGCACCCCGTGCTCGAAATGGCCAACTGGGCCCCGCGAATCATCGACCTGCTCGACCGCATGGGCGTCCCGTTCAACCGCACGAGCGAGGGCTTCCGCGATCTCCGCCTCTTCGGCGGCTCCCTCTTCAAGCGCACGCACTTCGCCGGCGCGACCACCGGCCAGCAACTCATCTACGCCCTCGACGAGCAGGTCCGACGATGGGAGAGTGAGGGCAAGGTCACCAAGTACGAGTTCAGCGAGTTCCTTGGCCCCGTCATGCACGACGGCCTCTGCGTCGGCATCGTCGCTCAGGACATGCGCACCATGCAGGTCCGCTCCTATCGCGCCGACGCCGTGGTCATGGCCACGGGCGGCTGCGGGCTGGTCTTCGGCAAGAGCACCAACTCCGTCATCTGCACCGGCGCCGCCGCCGCCCGCTGCTTCAAGGCCGGCGTCTGGTACGGCAACCCGGAAATGATTCAGGTCCACCCCACCGCCATCCCCGGCGCCGACAAGACCCGCCTGATGAGCGAGTCGGCCCGCGGCGAGGGCGGCCGAGTTTGGGTGCCCCGCAAAAAGGGCGACACCCGCCGAGCCAAGGACATTCCGGAGAACGAGCGGTACTACTTCCTCGAAGAGCGCTACCCCGCCTACGGCAACCTCGTGCCGCGCGACATCGCCACCCGCGAAATCTTCAGCGTCTGCGTCAAGGACGGCATGGGCGTCAGCAACGAGAACCAGGTCTACCTCGACCTGACCCACCTCCCCGCCGAGACGCACCACAAACTCGAAGGCATCCTCGAGATCTACAAGAAGTTCGTTGGTGACGACCCCGCCACCGAGCCCATGCGCATCTTCCCCAGCGTTCACTACAGCATGGGCGGGCTCTGGACGACCTTCACCAAGGGCAGTTACGCCCCGGCTCAGGCGCTCACCAAGCACAAGTCCGGATCACGCGCGCCCATCTCCGCCGAAATCGGCATGGGCATGCTCCCCGGCGCGATCAACAACGCCCAGACAAACATCCCGGGCCTCTACGCCTTCGGCGAGGTGAACTTCGCCTATCACGGCGCGAACCGCCTCGGCGCGAACGCCCTGCTGTCGTGCATCTTCGACGGCCTGTTCTGCGGCGTCAGCGTCGTCAACCACGTTAAGAACACCAGGGCCGGTGTCCCCGCGACCGTGTATGACGCCGCGGTCAAGAGCGAGCAGGATCGCGTCAGCAAGCTGCTCGGCTCCGCCAAGACCGCCGGCACCAGCGACCCGGCGTGCAACCCCTACAACATCGGCCGCGAACTCGGCATCGAAATGACCGAGGCCTGCACCGTCGTCCGCAGCGAGACGCGCCTCAATCAGTGCCTGAGCAAACTCGCCGATCTGCGCAGCCGATATGGCCGCCTGAGCATGAACGACTCGGCCGGCTGGACCAACCAGTCGCTCTCGTACACACGCGCCGTCGGCGACATGCTCATCCTCGCCGAGGCCATCGCCCGCGGCTCGCTGGAGCGTCGCGAAAGCCGCGGCGCTCACTACCGCGAGGACTATCAGACCCGCGACGACGCGAACTTCATGAAGACCACCGTCGCCAAGTACGACCCCGCCGCCGACAAGGTCAGCGTCGAGTTCGTCGACATCGACGCCTCGCTCATTACGCCCACCGCCCGGACCTACGGCAAGACCGACGACAAGGCCAAGGACAGCGAGAAGAAGGCCCCCGCCATGGCCGGGGTCTGACCCCGCGCACCCAGGGCCATGCCCATCCACCGTTCGCCACGCCAGATCGCCCATCGACTTCCGCCCACCGCCGACCGTCCTGAACCAGGGAGCATTCGCCCCATGAACACGAACTTCACCGGCTCACCGTCCAACGCCACCAGCCGCGCCGACGCAGAGGCCGCCGCCCGCCGGGCCTCCGCCAAGCCCGGCCGCTCCATCCGTGTCACGATCACGCGCTGCGATGGCCCGGGCAAGCCCTCCCGCTTGGAGTCATTCAAAGTCACCGTCGAACGCGGCAGCAACGTCATCAGCGTCCTCCAGCAGATCGCCGCCAACCCGATCACCATCGAGGGCACGCCCACGACCCCCGTCGTCTGGGACTCGGGCTGCCTCGAAGAGGTCTGCGGCTCGTGCACGATGGTCATCAACGGCCGCGTCCGTCAGTCCTGCTCATGCCTCATGGACGACTACGCCCCGGGCGAGGGCGATGAGATCACCCTCGAGCCCATGAGCAAGTTCCCGGTCATCCGCGACCTCTGGGTCGACCGCTCCCGCCTCTTCAACAACCTCAAACGCGTCAAGGCCTGGGTCCCCATCGACGGCACCTATTACGCCGGCGCCGGCCCCCGCGAAAAGCCCGCCCAGCAGGACACCCGCTACGTCCTGTCCACCTGCATGTCCTGCGGCTGCTGCCTTGAGGCTTGCCCCCAGTTCAACGTCGAACCCGATGAGAAGAAGTGGGACGAGAGTTTCATCGGCGCTCATGCCATCAGCCAGGCCCGCCTGTTCAACATGCACGAAACCGGCAAGCAACTCGCCGACCAGCGCCTCGATGCCCTCATGGGCCCCGGCGGCGTGAGCGATTGCGGCAACGCCCAGAACTGCGTGAAGGTCTGCCCCAAGAAGATCCCGCTGACCGAGTCCATCGCCGCCATGGGCCGCGCGGTGACGATCCACTCCGTCGCAAAGTTCTTCAACCTCAAGTAATCGCCGATTACCTCGCGCACCGGGCAGCGCACCATCACCCCTGAATATCAAGCACCGCCCGCTCCGGCGGCGGTCCTTTGCCCGCGCTCTGCGCCAGCCTGGCCGCCGCACGCTGCTGCTGCCTCGCCGACCCTCGACGGGGGTTCTGGCGTGACTGCTCGTCCGTGTCCGTCGCGATCGTCGCCTGAATGGCGTCCGGCCCCTCGCCCGAAATCTCCACGACGTCCTGCTTCGCCGGCGGCGCCTCGCCCGATCGCGTAGACCGCTTGGCCGACGTCGCCGACCGCTCCGCGGCTTCCGTCCCCGCCACCGACTGCACCAGCGAAGAGCCAAGGATGCTCATGTAGTTCTTATCGTCACAGACGCACATTCCCCTTCAGGGATGTTGCTCACATCTCTGAAGGTGGACCGCACGTTCACACTTGAGAACTTGGGGGATCTGCCCAAAACCCCCAGTTCAACGAACAAACCGACAGTCGGTCGGTTTGTTTCGTCGCCAGCGGGGCGAAATCCGTGCTTCACCCAAGCGAGTTACAACCCGAGCGTGTTAATCCCGCAGTCGACGAAAATCGTCTCGCCGGTGACGCCGCTGGACAGTTCGCTGGCCAGGTACACCGCGGTTCGGCCGACGTCTTCGCCTTCAACGTTTCGCCGGAGTGGGGAGTTCTCCGCGACGTGCTGGGTGATCTTGTCCGCACCGCCGACGGCGGAGCTGGCCAGTGTGCGCAGGTACCCGCCGGAGATCACGTTCACGCGGATCTTCTCAGGCCCGAGCTCCCATGCGAGGTACCGCGCCGAGCACTCCAGCGCGGCCTTGGCGACGCCCATGACGTTGTACCCGGGCACGACCTTATCCCCGCCGTAGTAGGACATGCACATGATCGACCCGCCGCCGGCCTTGGCCATCAACGGGCGGGCGCGTCGGCTCATGGCCAGGAGGGTGTACGCCGAGATGTCCACGGCGTTTCTGTAGGCCTCGCGGGGTGTGTCGATGAACTTGCCCGGCTGGAGCCAGTCGCGGTCGGCGAACGCGATCGAGTGGACGAGGATGTCCAGCCGTCCCAGCGAGGTTTCCAGTGAATCGAACGCCAAGTTGATGTCCGCGTCGCTCGAAGCGTCCATCGGGCGCATCCACGCGTCCTTGATCCCCAGCGCTTCCACTGCCCGGCGGGTGCGGTGCTCGTTCTTGTCCCCGGGAAGGTGCGTGAACGCGAGCGTTGCGCCGTGCTGCATCAGGCTCTGAGCGATGTACCACGCGTACGAGCGTTCGTTGGCGATTCCGACGATCAGGGCGGTCTTGCCGGCGAGGAGGGCCATGGAGAACTCCGAAGGTGCGAACGGCAGTCTATGGCCGATGATGGTCGCGGGTCGCCCGCTCGATCGCGCTCGGCGGAGGTCCCGGTGCGGACGCGTCTAGCATCGGCCCATGGATGAACTCAACGCGCTCCCGCTCGAAGACCTCTACCGTGACTTCTCCCGCACCGGGCTCATCACCCGTCTGCTCGAGCTGGCCCGTGATGAGGACCTCGGCCCCGAGTGGGAACGTACCGGCGGCGACGTGACCAGCGCCGCGTACGTGCCCGGATACGTCCGCGGCAAGGCCGGCATCGTCGCCCGCGGCCCCGGTGTCGCGGCGGGCCTGGCCTGTCTGCCCGAACTCATGCACCTGTTCAAGGCCGACTGCGACCTGAGCACGGCCCATCGCGACGGCGAGCCGTTCGCGCCCGGGCAGACCATCGCCACCCTCGACGGATCCATGCGCAGCATCCTGGCCATCGAGCGCACCATGCTCAACCTGCTCTCACGCCTCAGCGGCATCGCAACCCGCACGCGCGCGTTTGTCGATCGGGTGCAGGGCACCGGCGCGAAGATCTACGACACTCGCAAAACGACGCCGGGCCTTCGGCTGCTTGAGAAGTACGCCGTGCGCTGCGGGGGCGGCTCTTCGCATCGGCTCGGGCTCTACGACGCCGTGCTGTTCAAGGACAACCACCTGGCCAGTACCGCGAAACTCAACAGCGCGCCGGGGCAGGCGGTCTCGTCGCTGGTCAACGAACTCACGCGAGCTGTCCGGATGGCCAAGCAGGAGGCCCCCGCGGGCGGGCTGCGGTTCATCGAGCTGGAGGTCGACACGCTCGACCAACTGCGCGAGGTGCTCAGCGCAGGCGGCGCGGGCGTGCAGGTTGTGCTGCTGGACAACATGAGCCTCGAGCATCTGGCCCAGGGCGTGGCGATGCGGAACGAACTCGCCCCGCGCGTGCAGCTGGAGGCCAGCGGCGGCGTGACGCTCGAAACGGTCGGCGCGATCGCCGCGACCGGCGTTGACCGGATCAGTGTCGGCTCGCTCACGCACGGGGCGACGAGTGTTGACCTGGGGCTTGATGTGCGGTGACGCTCAGGCGGCGGTGAGCGAGCGGGGCTTGGCCTCGATGCTCGACGGATCGACGGAGATTCGGCTCGTCCAGCCGCCGAAGCCGTTGAGTTTTACGCCGTGGGCAGCGTAGTCGGCCAGCCAGATCGCGCCATCGACGAGATACGCAAAGTTGTGATCACCCGCGGGCACCGCGACCCGTGCGGACCACCAGCCGGGATTCTCCCGGGTCATCTTCACCGGCGTCTGCTTCCAGCCCGTAAAGTCACCCAGCAGTTCCACGCTCGAGGCGTGGGGAAGAAAGACTCGAAAGAGGATCGTGCCGTCGGGTTCGGTGTTGATCATGAAGGGCTCCGCGTTTCTCAGGTTGTTCGGGTGGACTCGTCGGGGGGATGAACACCCCGCGACAGGAGTTTTATCGGCAGGCTCCATGCGTCACTTTGGCCCCACCGCGCAAGTTTTTGCGATTTCCTTGTTCATGGTGATGGCGGGCGGCTTTGGCCCTGTTTCGCGGACCTTCGGGCAGGCAACTCCCTCTCAGGACGCCGCGGGCGCGCGCGTTCTGGCAAGCCCGACGTCAATCGCCACCGCGCAGAACTGGCGGGCGCTGGCGGTGGATGTCCACGCCTCGGCATCGCGTGTCGTTGCGGTGGTTGTACCCGAGCGCGACGATCAGCCCATACTCGCCGGGCGAGCGACGATCACCGCCCGCGATGGCCGACGGATCGAGGCCCGGGTGGTCCATGTGCGCACGCCCGCGTCGGCCCGTGGTCGGCGACTGTCGGCATGGCTGGAGGTCGGGGGTGAACCGGACATTCTCGACGCCGGGCCGCCACGCGTGCCCGACAGTGCGACCGCGGACGGACGCGTGGCGGCCGGGCAGAGCGTTCCCGCTTCTTTGCTGATCATCGAAGCGTCGCCGGCGGACCTTGCCGGTGCTGTGCCGGGCATTCCGCTGCGTGTCATCGACGGCGACACTCAACTCGGACGCGACGAGATTCGACGTGCGGCCAGACGCGCGGTCGCGCTGTTGCCCGATGGCGAAGCAAACCGCAAGGACCTTGAACGCGAACTCATCGCCGCCGCGATGGTGCCCGCCTCGGCTTGGAGGGCCGACGCGTTGCTGGACGCGCTGCGCCGCTCGGCCATCGGCGGCGAGGGCCTGGCCCCGTCGCCGGCGAGAGATCGCCTTGCGGCGGGCGTGCTCGATAGCGTCTGTGAACAGGAGGAACTGCTCTGGCTCGCGGCGATCGCGCGCCTGTCAATACTCGACCACGACCTCTGCGCCAGGGTCTGCGATGCGCTCGTCCGCGTCGGGCGCATCAGTGTCGATGACCGCGAGGCGATGCTCCCGATCTGGGCGGTCGATCGCAGCGATCTGATCGTGCTGCGAGAGCGACTGAACGGCCCCGATCTGACCGTCGCAGAGCGACTGAGCGCTGCGGGCGGGTTTGTTGATCGACAGCCGGACGGCGTCGCGTGGGTGATCGACGACGCGGGCGCGATCGATGGGTCGATCGGCACGCCCCGGGGCCTGCTGGGCGTGAGCGCCGCCGGCGCACAAGGCGTGCGAGTGCGCATCGCGCTCGCCGCGGATTCCTCTGGCGAAGGCGTGCTGGTCGAAGGCGGCCGATCCGCGACACTGGCGATGGTCGCGCCGCCCTCGCCGGCGTTCGACGGCGAAGCGAACGAACGCGGCGCGTGGGCGCGTCAGGGCGAGCGCCAGCGTGTGATCGTCAACGATCGCGCGATCGAGTTCACGCAGTTGTCTCGCGCACTCGCCGTCACTCCCCCCGGCCTGCTTCTGGGGCCGATGGTTCACGACTGGACGCTGGAGACCTGGCGTGCGGGCGTGCCGATCGCCGATGCGACGTGCGCCGCGCTGCTGCTTCGCGATGCGCAGGGCCGGTGGTGCATCCTGGTCGAGGGCCTCGCGTCCGAGGCGACGCTGGCGAGCGAGCGTGTGCGCGTGTTCGTCGGGCCCCGCGGGAGCCCGAACCTCATCATCGCCGTCCGGCCGGGCGTGCAGGCGATCGATGAGCAGCGGGGCACGAAGCTCGAAACGACGACGGGCCGGGAGTTGGCATCGGGCGGGCCGAGCGAGCAGACCACAGCGAGCCCGGGAGCGGAACTGGTCCGCTGGCAGGCGACGGTGGTGCTGCCGGCGAACGTGTTCGCCGCGGGCAAAGTGGCGCTGGGCATCGTGCGGGAGCGAGCGCTCGCGCCGGATCGCCCCGAGGGCGCAGGGGTTCTGGAGCGATCGGCGTGGCCCCGCCCGATGATGCCCATGCAGGAAGAGCCCGGACGCGTGCTGGTGGATCTATCGGCCTGGCCCGGCTGACGCAACACTGACGCCTCGGCGTGGAATGCTGGCGACGGCCGATCAGGCGTTCGACGTCAGGCCTGACTGCACCTTCACCCACGAGTGCAGATCGGTGTTGTCCAGGAAGCCCGGTAGCGAGTCGGCACCCGGGCCGAAGGCGATGACCGGCACGGTCTCGCTGCTGTGATCGCCGCTGTTGAACCCGATACCCGTGTGCTCGACCATGAGGTCACCCAGGAGCGTGACGATGTTCCGCCGGGCGCTGCTGGGGTGCACCCATGCGCCGGCGTATGCCTCGCGCAGGCGGGCCAGGGCCGCGGCGTCGAGTTGAACGCGCGTCGCGTCGCGCAGGCGGCTGGCCAGAAGGTCCACGCGTTTGGAGATGTCGCTCTCGCGTGCGACGGGCTCGAGGATCCACTCGAAGGAGTGCTTGTGGTGCCTGAGCGACTGCAGGGCCTCCTGACCTTTGGCGCCGTAGACGATTGTGCCCGGATTCGCGGTGGCGTGATCGCTGCAGATGACCACGAGCGTGTCGTTGCGCGCACCGGCCCAGCGCATAACCGCGGCGATGGTCGCGTCGAACTCCAGACACTCGTTGATCAGGGCGCCGGCGTCGTTGCTGTGCTCGCTGTGGTCGATTCGTCCGGCCTCGATCTGGAGCACGAAGCCGTCGGTGCCGTCACGCGGGCGAGCAAGGCGGTCCATCGCCCACACCGCCATCGCGGGCAGGGAGGGCTCGCCGGGCTTGCGTTCCATGGCGTAGGAGAGGTGGCTGTCGTTGAAGAGCCCGAGCACCGGCGCATCGCCCGTCGGGTCGATGCGCTGGAGTTCCGTCGCGTTACGCGCCAGGCGAAAGCCCGTGCGGTCGGCCAGAGCGAGAAGTTCGGGGCTGAAGAACGCCGCCCCGCCGCCCAGGGCGAGGTCCAGCTGCGTATCGACGAGCTGGCGGGCGATCTCCCGCTCCTGCTTGCGCGACGGAATCGCGGCGTAAAAGCCCGCGGGCGTGGCGTGCGTGATGGTCGTGGTCGTGACAGCGCCGACGCGACGCCTGTTGGCCCGGGCCATCTGGAAGAACGGGCGCATCTCCTCGCCGCTGGGCTGCACGCACAGTTCGCCGTTGCGGTGCTTGACGCCCGTTGAGAACGCGCTGGACGCGGCGGCGGAGTCGGTCACCGCAGAGTCGAACGAGTGCGTGCTCATCACGCCGTGACGGACTCCCGGGCGGTTGAGGATCTCGCGCCACGCCGAGGGCGTTGACGCGGAGTTCACCCGGAGATAGTCCTCCATCACGCTCATCGAGCCGACGGACATGCCGTCGGCGATGAGCCAGATGAGGTTCTTGGCTCGCGGTCCCTGCGTCGCAACGACAGGAGCCGCCGGCGGAGTGGGGGCGTTGGGGGCTGCGGCTCCGGGAGTCTGGCCGAGCGCTCGCATCGACGCCAGGCCCGCAAGGCCCGCGGCCCCGAGGCCCAGCAACGAGCGACGGCTGAGCGATGGCGCGTCGACGTGCGGCTCGGGGTGATACGGGTCGGCCGGGATAATCGGGGCGTTCTGGTCGGCGTTGCGGCCGTCATCGATGCTCATGCGTGGCCTCCGGGATCGTGGACCAAGGGTACGTCCGACGCGTCGCGGCCGCGTCGGGATCCGGGGTCTGAATCGTTCAGATTCGATGAATGCCGATGAGCCTGACGGTCGATCAGAAGCGGAAGGTCACGCCTCCGCCGACGAACCCGGCGGGGTCGCTGCGGAGTTCGGAGACCTCGGTCCCGTTGCGGGTCTCGACGCGGAACTCCTGCCAGGCGACGATGCCGCCGCGGAGCGTCAGGTCGATTGAGGGCGTGGGCGAGTACGTGACACTCAGGCCGATGGGCACGCGCGTGTCGCGGACGACGCCCTCGCGGAGCGTTGCGCGGGAGTCGTCCAGCCGGAACTCGTGACGGTCGTACTCGCCCTCGAAGGCGACGGACCAGGCATCGTTGACTTTGAGCGTGAGCGCTCCGCCGAGGCCTCGGGTCTCGAAGCGGAGTTTCTCGGTGATCTTCCATTCGATTCCCAGGAGGGGGAAAACGAAGGCGGACTCGCCGAGGCTGGACTTTGCGCCGATGCCGCCGGAGAGCGAGAAGTTCTCGTTGAAGCGGTATCGGACGGAGAACAGACCGCCGCCGGAGATGGACTCGCCGACATCGGCCCCGCTCTCGCCGCTGGCCTCAAGGATGCCACCGATGGTGTAGGACCACTTGTCATCGAGGCGGTGCGAGAGGCGAGGAATGGCGCGGAAGGTGTAGATGTCGTCGAAGGGCTCAGCGCCTGCGCCGGGGATGATCGTGGTGGCGTTGTCGAAGTCGTACACCGAGACATCGCCCGAGAGTCCGATGGCAAGCCGCCAGCCCTCGCCCAGATCCAGGCCGATGTCCGCTTCCGCGCCGAAGCGGGAGAGGCTGTAAGAGCCCGGAGCGTCGCGCAGGTCCGTGCTGAAAAAGTGCTGTGCGTTCGGCGTGAGCGAGAGCGACCAGGACTTCTCGGCGCTCGCGGGGCGGCCGTCGGTGATGACCGGCGCGCCGTCGGACGCGGATGCCGTGCCGGCCGTTGCGGGCTGCGTCCCCGCAGGAGCGGCGGCGGGGTTCGAGCCGGCCTGAGCCAGCGTGAACGAGGGGGCGACGAGCAGCGAAGCGACGAGCAACGAATTCATGTTCATGGTGGGGCTCGGATGGTGGCCAGTCAAACGCGGAGGACAACGATACCAAGGACTGCGGAATCAGGTTGCAAAGATAGCGGAACCGCGTCCGTTCGTCCCGGCACCCGGGCGTCAATCCGCAACCGGTCGGCGACGCCCGGCCAGCGAGAGCAGAAACTCCGGCACCAGCACCGCCGCGCACGCCAGCACGAAGTACCACGACACATCGAGCGACCCATCGCCCACGCCCCGCCCGCGCGGCGTGGCGATCTCCGTCACCGGCACCGAGCGTCCGACCGCGATAGATGACTCAACCGCATCAAGCAGGTTGATCGCCAGTGCGGCGTCCCGCGGCTCCACGCCGCTGAGCAGCACAAGCCCGACCCGCGAGAACGCGCCGATGCCCAGCAGCCCGTCGTCATCCAGCGACGTTGTGCTGGGCTCGAACCGCCTCGGCCCGGCCTGGTCATTGACGACGACGACCTGCCCGGGAAGCGGGCGAACACGGATCGGCACGCCCGTGCGCTCGCTGGAGGCATTCAGCGAGCGCGAGCGCAGTGTGAGCGTTTCGATCGCGTTGCTGACAAACAGCGGGAAGCCGACGAGCGTGCCGAAGTTGCTCTCGGTGATCGTGAAGGCAACGAGCACGCGCTGAACGCCCAGCGGATCAGTCCGTACCGCGATGACATCGCCGGAAGGCGATGCGGCGAGCGTCGAGAGGTTGGCACTCTCGCCGTTCACCTGCGCCTCCCCACCGGTGCGGGCCGCGGCGTCGGGCGTGAGGCGCGCGCCCGGACGCAGCACCAGCGCGTCCATCGGCACGCCGCGGAGCAGCGGATGCTCGCGCTGCCAGACCAGCAATCGCTCGCTGCCGACCGACGCCGGGGGCGACGCGACGACCGCCGGTGATCGCGGGCCGGCGCTGGGCAGTCCCGCGCCGAAGGACAGGCTCGGCACCGGCGCAAGGCGACTCGGGCGGGCGCGATCGAAGATCAGCAGCGACGCTGCGGGCGGTTCCGCGCTGGTCGCGGGCGTGTTCGTCCTGACGGCCGTGAGGGTGCGCGAGCGGTCGGGTGTTCGCAGCCCCGCCAGCGCCAGACGCTCATACTCCCTCAGGCTCACCACGCGGAAGGTGATGCTCTTGAGTTCCGCGAGCGACGACAGCGACGAGCGCAGGAACGGATCGAGCATCTCGGCCGGATCCGCCGAACCATCCGGTGTGACAACCAGCACCGCCGGCGGCGGCGCGGGATGCAGGATCAGCGTGGCGGTGTCGTCGGCGCTCAGCGCATCGGGCGCAAGCAGCGACGCCGAAACGATGCCCCCGACCTCGAGCCGGAGCGACGATGAGGCGATCTGCGTCCCCGGGCTTGGCGGCACGACGACGGTCAGCGCGTCGAGAGGGGCGCCGTCGAGCGAGAGCCGAACACGCGCCGTGCGTTCCACCCGTGCGGAGTTCGAGAGTTTGCAGAACACACGGACCAGCGTCGGGTCCTCGGCGGAGCGCACCGCGGAGAACGCGACGATTCCGATGTTCGTCGTCGCGTCATCGGCGGATGGTTCTGCGACTTGACGCGCGGGTTCGCTCTGTTCGACCGGTCCGACAACCTCCAGCACCAGCGCGTTCCCGCCAGCGCTGATTCTCGATGTGCCGGCCGCCGCATCGCCATCGTCAGCGAACCCGCCGTCGGTGATCAACACGATCGTGCACGCCGGCGGCTTCGAGGAATCCTCGGGCCGCGCGGGGTTGGTCAGTTCGTCGATCGTTCCGCCGGGGCGAGGTGCCAGCGAGCGTGCCAGGTCCATCGCCAGCGCGAGGTTCCCCGGCTCGTCGGTCGGCGTGATGTCCTCGACCGCTCGCCGCAGGAGCGCCCGTGATGTCGTCACGCCCGTCAGGGCCTCGGCTGTGCTCGCAAAGGTCGCCACCACCGCCTGTTGCCCCGGGGCGAGGCGGTCGATCACCTCCAGCGCCCGCAGGCGGGCCTCATCGAGCCGGGTCTGTGCAACGGGGCTGTCGGCCGCGTTCATGCTCGCCGAGCGATCGACCATCAGCACGAGTACATCGCCCGCGACGCCCGCGTTGAGCAGTACGGGCCGGGCCAGCGCGCAGATCAGGCACGCCAGCGCGAGCAGTTGCAGGAGCAGCAGCAGCGTTGGCCGAATCATGCGCAACGGCACGTTGGCCTGATCGTCCGTCGCGCGGGCGTCGAAGAACAGCACGCTGCTGACGCGAACCGTACGCCGACGCAGTTTCAGAAAGTACAGCAGGAGCAGCAGCGGCAGCGCGATCGCCACGGCCAGCAGTCCTGTTCCCGGGGCGAGAAACGTCACGTGCGCGATGCTCCGCCCCGGCCGGTGCGAGCGCCACTCGGTACCGCGGCTCGCTTGGCGGGTGTTGCCTTGGAGGCGACAGGTGTGCGCGCGCCCGCCTTGCCCGAGTTGACCACGTTACCAACCTTGCTCGCGCTGCCGGCCTTGGTCGCGCTGCCAGCCTTGCTCGCCTTGCCAGCCCTGACCACCTTTGTCGCCTTCTTCTTCGTGTTCGCGTTGGCGTTGCGGCTCGGTGCGGGTGCGGGCGTGATCTTTCTCGCGGGCTTGGACGGCGGCGCTTTCCGGGACGACTCACGCGCAGGCGAGGTTGCCGACGCGTCGCGTGCGATCGGACTGGGCGTGACATTGGTTCCCGGCGTGATGTGCGAGCCGGCCGACATTCCTCCGCCCCAGCCCGCCGCAGGCGCGGGGGGCCCGGCGGGGGCGTGAGTGCCCGTGCGCGTCGGCGCGTGAAAGCCCTCGCCCACGATGAACATTTCGCGGGAGATCTCGCGGGTCGCGTCCGGGCGATAGCCCTTGCAGTACGTGAACATCGACCGTGCTTCGTTGAGCACGCGGGAATACTCCGCCCCTTCGAAGATCTTCATCGTCAGCCGTCCGCCCTCGGCCAGCACGCTGGGCAACAGGCCCAGGACGCGTCGGCACAGGCTCGCAGAGCGAAGGTCGTCGCCGATGCCCACCGTGTTCGGCGCCATGTCGCTGATGACCGCGTTGAATCGCGCCCGCGGCTCGGGCAGCAGCGCCAGCAGTTCCGACGGGGGCACCGCGAACGCGTCGCCCAGCAGCACCGCGATGCGATCGGTCGCCGCGAGTTTCGCCGGCAACAGGTCGATGCCCACCACCAGCCCCGACTCGCCGACGATTTCACCCGCGACCTGCATCCATGACCCCGGCGAGCAGCCGAGGTCCAGCACCCAGTCGCCCCGGCGCAGCACGCGGTACCGCTGCTGGATCTGCTTGAGTTTGTACGCCGAGCGCGCGAGGTATCCCTCGGCCTTTGCCAGCCTGAAGTACCGATCGTGCAGTTCGCGGGGCTTGGACATTCTGATCGATGGTACGACCTCCCGGCGTGATCGGCGTGCGCCCCGTCGCCAACGCGTGATCGTGCGGCCGGCGCGGGCTCATCCCCGGGCGGGCATATCCTGCCTGGAACAGGAGCGCTCATGCCGACGTCGATGAAGTCCGACCGCCGATACATCCGTGACCTTCAGCCCGCCGAGTACATCTCGGGAGTATTCTGCATTTCCAACGCCCAGTTGGGCCGAACCAAGAACGACAAGCCGTTTCTGAAGTGCCTGGTCAAGGACCGCACGGGCGAGATGCCCGGGCGCATGTGGTCGATCGAGCCCGGTGCGTTTTCACGCCTGCCGACGGAAGGGTTTGTGTACCTCGAGGGCGAGACGCAGGCCTATCAGGGCGATCTGCAGCTCATCGTCCGCACCATCGAGCCGCACGAGCCGACCGCCGACGAGATGCAGGAACTCCTCCCGGTCAGCGACCGCGACCCGGGCGTGATGTTCGATGAAGTCAGGCAGTTGCTGGGCACGCTCAAGCACCCCGCGATGATCGCGCTGGCCAAGGCATACCTCGACGACGCGCCGCTGATGGACGCCTTCTGCCGATGCCCCGCGGCCAAGAGCATGCACCACGCCTTTCTGGGCGGCCTGCTCGAGCACACGCTCACGCTCATGAAGATGGCCGACCTGCTCTGCCCGCTGTACCCCAAGATCAACCGCGACATCGTCATGCTGGGCCTGTTCCTGCACGATCTGGGCAAGACGCGCGAACTCATCTACGACCGCGCGTTCAACTACACCGATCGCGGCGAACTCATCGGGCACATCGTCGATGGCGCGATCATGCTCCACGACCGCGCTCAGAGCGTCATGCGAACCAGCGGCCTGCGCTTCCCCAGGCACGCGGTCCTCGTGCTCCAGCACATCATCCTGTCGCACCACGGCCAGCCCGAGTTCGGCGCCGCAAAGATCCCGAGCACGCCCGAGGCGATCCTCGTCTCGCTGCTGGACAACCTCGACGCGCGCACCACCATGGCCCTGGCCGCGGCTCGTCCGAACCGGGGTGCGACCTTCGAACTGGGCGGGAACTTCACCGAGAAGCACTGGGGCCTTGAGGCCAAACTCTTCCGCCCGGACCCGCTGGCGGAGGAGAGCGAGGGGCGCTGATCGCCCGCCTCCGCCGGACGTGATCAGAGCCGGAGCAGACCACGCGAGCGAACGCCCAGGAGTGCGCACCCGTGAGCGAAGAGATTGCCATCCGCGTGAACTTCGGGAACCCCATGGCGGTCTTCCCGCTGGATCATGTCACGCTCATGCCCCACGCGGTGCTCCCGCTGCACATCTTCGAGCCTCGATACCGGCACATGGTCTCGGATGCGCTGGACGGCCCGGGGCAGATCGCCATGGCCGTGACCATGCCCGGCGAGGTCAGCGACCCATTGCACCCGGACATCCGCCCCGCGGTCTGCGTGGGGCAGATCGTTCAGCACCACAAACTGCCCGATGGCCGGTACAACATCGCGCTGCAGGGGGTGTGCCGGGCACGCATCCTCCAGGAACTGCCCAACGACGAGGACGTGCCGTACCGCCGCGCGTACCTTCAGCCCGTTGGCACGGCGAAGATCGACGAGGACGAACTCGCCGGCGCCCGCGCTCGCCTTGCGGAGATGCTCGCCGAGACCACGCTCACCGACATGGCCGATGCTCGCGAAGTGGTCAAGTACCTTCAGGACGAGGACTTCCCGACCAGCGCGGTGCTGGAACTGGTGACCTTCACGCTGCTGCCCGACGGCGAACTGCGCTACCGCTTGCTCGCCGAGCCCGAGGCCGGCCGGCGGGCGATGATGATCGTTCGCGAACTGACGCAGATCGAGGAGTTGCTCAGGCGTGCGCAGGCGCAGCGGCGCGTGCTCTGGAAGGCGGGCGATGACGACGAGCGCAAGAAAACCGCCCCGCCCAAAGGCTGCAGTTGGAACTGATCACGCCGTGAATGGCCGCGATGGTGCCGATCCCGTTTCGCTCACCATGAGCGTGCGGCGTCCTGCCTCGTAAAGCCTCGTCCCGATGGCCGATGGCCGAGCTTTACCGGTTGAGGCCTTACCGATTGGGATTGTTGCGGGCGTTGCGCTGGTTCTGATCGCCGATGACCGCGCCGCCGACACCGCCGGCGACCGCGCCAATGGCCGCACCCTTGCCGGCCGACCCGGTCACCGACCCGATCGCCAGGCCGCCCAGCGCGCCAAGGGCCGCGCCGGACAGGGCGCCCTCGCCGGCGTTGTTGCACCCGGTCGAGGTCAGCACCACGCCGCCGACGGCCAGAATCGCCAGACCTCGGCACGCGGTTGAAACAACGCCCAAACGAGTACGGTTGCTGATGGTCCCGGCAGAGTTGGTGTTCATGGTCATGCTCACGAAAAGTTCGCTGTGATTCGCCTACAGATCGGCGGCAGGAAGGATAGTCGCCCGATTCGCGGGGCCGCTTGCAGGTATTTCGTCACGATCGCTGTTCGGATTCACCGGATCTGGCCCGATATCTACGCCGTGCGTCCGCTCCGCCCGGATCACGACGCCGAACCATCGCCACGCCACGCCATGCCGCGTCGCTTCCGCGCCCCTGCCGCTATCCTGCCCACATGATCAACGTCGGCGTCATCGGGCTCGGGTTTATGGGGCGCACACACGTCGGGGCCTATCAGGCCGCCCGGCGGGATGGCTATCCGGTCCGGCTGGTGGCCGTGAGTGATCGCGATGCTTCGCGTCTGAGCGGGCGGGGCGAGCAGGGCGGCAACGCCGAACTTTCTGCCGCCACCGACCGTCTGTTCGATCCCGCCGAGGTTCGCGGCTTTACCGACGCCCATGCCCTCATCGCCGACCCGGGCGTTCACCTGATCTCGATCTGCACGCACACCGACACGCACGTGGACCTGGCCTTGGCGGCCCTGAGTGCGGGCAAGCATGTTCTGTGCGAGAAGCCCGTCGCGGTGGCCAGCGCCGATGTCCGCCGACTCGCCGACGCCGCGGCCAGGGCCGCAACGCTGTGCATGCCCGCGATGTGCATGAGGTTCTGGCCCGGCTGGACATTCCTCCGCGACGCGGTGCGCAGCAATGCCTACGGCATGGTTCGCTCGGCGACATTCACGCGCCTGGGCTCCCCGCCGGACTGGGGACGTGACTTCTACGCCGACATGAATCGCACCGGCGGCCCGCTGGTGGACCTTCACATCCACGACACGGACTTTGTCCGCTTCGTCTTCGGCTTACCGCGAAGCGTCAGCAGCGTCGGCTCGCTGGCCCACGTGACGACGCAGTACCACTTCAACGCGGGCGTCTCGGCGCACGTTGTCGCCGAGGGCGGGCAGGACATGTCGCCCGGGTTCGGCTTCCGCATGCGGTACACCGTTGCGTTCGAGCACGCCACGGCGGACTTCGACATCGCCCGCGCGGGTGCGCCGCTCGAACTCTGCCGCGACGGCAAGCGCGAGGCCGTCGCCCTGCCCACCGGCACCGGCTACGACGGTCAGGTGCGCCACCTGCTCGACGCGATCACGATGAAGGCTCCGGGCGATGCGCTCGGTGCGAACATGGCCCAGGCCCTCGAAGTCGCGAGGATTCTCGAGGCCGAGCGTCGAAGCCTCGAAAGCGGACGCCCAGAGCAGATTTGAGTCGTGCGGGATTCGCGGGCCGAGCATCGTGCCCGCAGAAGGTGCGGCGAGCATGACCGTGAGCCCGGGCTCGGAAACAAGTGACGGGCGTGCTCTGCGCCCAGCGGTGCTGATCACCGGTGCCAGCACGGGCCTCGGGCGCGCGTGCGCGATGCGCCTGGTGCGCGATGGCTGGCTGGTCTTCGCCGGCGTGCGCAGCGAACGCGACGCACGCGCGGTCGAGAGCGACGCCCGGCAGGATGCTTCTTCGCCGGGCGAACTCGTGCCCGTGATGCTCGATGTCACCAACCCGCAGCATATCGCCGACGCCGCGGCCACGATCAAGTCGCGTGTCGGCGCCGCGGGGCTGCGGGGGCTGGTGAACAACGCGGGAGTGGGGGTATTCGGGCCTGTGGAGTTCGTCACGATCGACCAGTGGCGACGACAGTTCGAGGTGAACCTTTTCGGCCAGATCGCCGTAACGCAGGCCATGCTCCCGATGCTCCGCGCCGCCGCGGCCGATCCGGGCAAGAGCCGGACCCGAGCGAGCACCGCGCGAATCGTACTGATGAGTTCGATCGCGGGGCTCGTGGGCCAGCCGATCCTCTCGCCATACTCCGCGAGCAAGCGGGCGCTCGAGTCGCTGGGCGACTCGCTCCGACTGGAACTGGCCAGCCAACGCATCGAGGTGAGCCTCATCGAGCCCGGCGCGATCCGCAGCGAGATCTGGCGCAAGGGCCAGGAGTCTTCCCAGCCGATCGCCACCGACACACCGATGGGCCGGTTGTATGGGCGGGCGGTCGAGAATGTCCGCGCCGCCGCGGCCCGCGCCGAACGCGACGCGATCCCCGCGGAACGCGTCGCCAAGGTCGTTCACAAGTGTCTGACCGCCCGCCGAGCGCCGACTCGGGTGCTTGTCGGCAGGGATGCGACGCTCGCGGCGATCGTCAAGCATGTGCTGCCGACGCGCCTGTGGGATCCGTTCATCGCCAAGGCCTTCGGCATCAGCCTCAGGCCCATGCCGTGGACCGGGGACTAGGGGATGGGCGGGCGATGGGGTCGGATCGCGTCGCGATGAAGCAGTTATCGGCGCTGATGGGGTGAAGATGGGGTATCCGGGCAAGAACGGGGGGTGATTCGGTTGCTTGCGTGGGCAAGGGCTTGACACGGGCGGGGAGCATTCTACTATTCATCCGGATAAACGGATGAAGCGAACGCCCCGCGTACAGTCTGTGACTGAACGACTCGCCGCCTTGTGCGATGCGACGCGACTTCGGCTGCTGCGCGTTTTGGAGCGTGAAGAACTGTCGGTGGGGGAGTTGTCGAGCGTCGTGCAGTTGCCGCAGAGCACGGTCAGCCGACACCTCAAGTTGCTCAGCGAGCACGGCTGGCTGGTGCACCGTTCAGAGGGCACGAGCACGTTTTATCGCCTGCTCATGGACGATCTGCCCGAGGACTCCCGGCCTATCTGGTCGGTGGTTCGCGATCAACTGGGCGATGGCGTGGATCTGGCGGATGACGTGCGTCGGCTGCATGGCGTTCTGCTGGAGCGCCGAACGGACACGCGGTCGTTCTTCGGGCGCGTTGCGGGCGAGTGGGACGGGGTGCGGAACGAACTCTTCGGCGAAAAGGTGACGCTCAAGGCCCTGCTGCCGCTGCTGCCCAGCCACTGGACCGTTGCGGACCTCGGGTGCGGCACGGGTAACGCCGCGGAACTGCTCGCCCCGTGCGTTGCACGGGTGCTGTGCGTGGACCAGTCGCAGCCCATGCTCGACGCGGCGAGCAAGCGGCTGTCGCAGTTTCGCAATATTGATTTCCTGGTGGGGGATCTCGAGAAGTTGCCCATCGCCGATGCGAGCGTGGACGCGGCGGTGTGTGTGCTGGTGCTGGTGCACATCGCGGACCCTCAGGCCGCGGTGCGTGAGATGGCCCGTATTCTGCGTCCCGGCGGCGTGGCGCTCATCGTCGACATGACCGAGCACGACCGCGACACATTCAAGCGCACGATGGGCCATCGCTGGCAGGGTTTCGGCGTGCCGGAACTCTTCCGGTTCATGCGCAACGCCGGCCTGACCAACGAACGTTTCCAGACTCTGACCAGCGAGAGCGAGGCCCGCGGGCCGGGGCTCTTTGCCTGCACCGCGACCAAGCCGATGCCCGGCGCGACCGCCCGAACGACACTTTCCGAGCACGAACTCTGATCGAACGCTGAATATCGGGGCGCGTCGCCCCGATCGATTGAACCGCGCCGGGCACCGTTGTCCGGCGCACCCAACCAGGCCACTTCACTGACGTTTTTACCGCTTTTGGAGATGATCCCATGACGACCGCCCCCGTGACCATCCGTCCCAGCGCCGTGCCCGCCCCGAAGGTCGACCGCACGCGCAGCGGCCTTGAGTACAAGGTCGCCGACCTGACCCTGAACGATCTGGGCCGCAAGGAACTGCGCCTGGCCGAGCACGAGATGCCGGGCCTGATGGCCCTGCGCGAGCGCTACCGCGGGCAGAACCCCCTTGCTGGCGCGCGGATCGCCGGCTCGCTGCACATGACCGTTCAGACGGCTGTGCTGATCGAGACGCTGGTGGAGCTCGGCGCTCAGGTGCGCTGGGTGTCGTGCAACATCTTCAGCACGCAGGACTCCGCCGCGGCGGCGGTTGTCGTCGGGCCCAAGGGCACCGTCGAGAACCCGCAGGGCGTGAGCGTTTTCGCCTGGAAGGGCGAGACGCTGGAGGAGTATTGGTGGTGCACCGACCGCCTGCTCGAGTTCCGCGATGACAAGGGCGAGGTCGTCGGGCCGAACATGCTGCTGGACGACGGCGGCGACGCGACGCTGCTGGTCCACAAGGGCGCCGAGTTCGAGAAGGCCGGCTCGGTCCCCGCGACCAAGCCGACGGACAGCCACGAGTACGCCGTGATTCTGGATCTGCTCCGCGACACGCTCAAGAACCGCCCGGGCTACTTCAGCAAGATGATCAAGGGCATCAAGGGCGTCAGCGAGGAGACGACCACGGGCGTGCACCGCCTGTACGACATGGCCAAGACCGGCCAGCTCGCCTTCCCCGCGATCAACGTCAACGACAGCGCGACCAAGAGCAAGTTCGACAACCTCTACGGCTGCCGTCACTCGCTGGTCGACGGCCTCAACCGCGCCACCGACGTCATGCTGGGCGGCAAGGTCGCGGTGGTGCTGGGCTACGGCGACGTGGGCAAGGGCAGCGCCCAGAGCCTGCGTGGCCAGGGCTGCCGAGTGATCGTCACCGAGATCGACCCCATCAACGCCCTTCAGGCGGCGATGGAAGGCTACCAGGTCGCCACGCTCGAGGACGTCGTCGAGACGGCGGACATCTTCATCACCGCGTCGGGCAACAAGGATGTGCTGACCGTGGCGCACATGGCCAAGATGAAGGACAAGGCGATCGTGGCGAACATCGGGCACTTCGACAACGAGATCGACATGGCCGCGCTGTACAAGGGCGCCGATCAGGGCTCGATCAAGCGTGTGAACATCAAGGCGCAGTACGACGAGTTCGTGTTCAACCCGGGCAAGAAGGACGAGAAGTCGATCCTGGTCCTGGCCGAGGGTCGGCTGATGAACCTGGGCTGCGCCACGGGCCACCCGTCGTTCGTCATGTCCGCTTCGTTCACGAACCAGACGATCGCGCAGCTCGATCTGTGGCTGAGCGCGACGGGCAAGCCGACGCTCTCTGGTGTGAAGTACACGGAGAACAAGGTGTACATCCTGCCCAAGAAGCTCGACGAGGAGGTCGCCCGCCTGCACCTGGACAAGCTGGGTGTGCGTCTGACGCGCCTCAGCGACGATCAGGCTGCGTACCTGGGCGTCTCCAAGGACGGCCCGTACAAGCCCGAGCACTACCGCTATTGATCTTTCGGAACTGGTCTTTGCCCGATCGCCGGCTCAACGCCGGCTGAACTCGGCATCAGACATTCCAACCCCCGGGCCAAGCGGTCCGGGGGTTTTGTCATTTGACGGGAACCGTTCGCCCGCGCATCCGAACATGCAGTCAACGGCCCACTCGGGCCGGTTCTGCTTTGTCCGTCCGACCATGCAGCGTCGTCGCCTGGTCGGGCGTGTGGCTGAAGTCTGTGGGGAAGTCGCGTCCGGTGTCGCCGGCGTTTGGCGTGTCAGGGTTGCCCACCGCGTCGGGGCAGCTTCGCACGGCCGATCGCCGGGGGTCGTCCATCGTCCGCTTCGCCCGGCGTTCTGCATGGGTGATGCGGCACCACATCGAAAGGCCTGGCATGAACATCGTTGATCGTCTGATGCGTCCGGTTCCCGGTCGGCGGGTTGCTTCGTCCCTGCGTGCTGGTGGCGAACGCCCGGGGGCGGCCGGCTTTACGCTCATCGAACTGCTTGTGGTCATCGCGATCGTCGCGCTGCTGGTGGCCATCCTGCTGCCCGCGCTGGGCAACGCTCGCCGAACCGCACGCCTGACGCTCTCGCTTGCCAACGCGCGCTCGCAGGTCACCGCGACGGCGAACTACCGCAACGACTACCGAGGGCAGTTGCCGTTCCCGCTGGCTGCGTGGGGTGGCGGGTCGTTCCGGTTCGAGAGAAACGAACGGGGCTTTGCGAATGTCGCGAACGCGGCGTGGACGCACGCGGGCAAGAACAACGCCGCGAGGCAGGCCGCGTTTGATCCCGGGTTCGACGTGCCCGCCGGGAATCGCACGCTGTCGGCATACCTGGTCACGGAAGTGAACCTCAACCGCGATAGTGTCACGGCGAACGATCGAAGGTTGGAGATCCCGATCTGCCGATCGCCCGCCGATCGCGGGAGCCCTTTCCGCGACGCGTCGACGCCGGCGGGTGTGGGCTTCCCGGCGGAGGATCGGACGATCAGCACGTACGACGCCGTGGGAACGTCGTACCTGAACAATCAGTGGTGGTACCGCACGCTCGCCAATCGCGTGCCATCGGTTGCCAGCCCGTTCCTTGGTGCAGACCTCCCCGAGGCTCCATTCACCGGCGGTGGCAGCATGAGCGATGGCGCGACTCGGTACCTCGGCCGGCTTGCACGCGAAGTCGCGGTCCGGCGCATGGAGTCGGCGAACTTTCAGGCTTCCAAGTTCGTGTTCATCACCGACAAGACGTCGTTCCAGTTCCAGTGGAACGCCCCGGGCGGCACCGAGGCCCCGTCGGCCAACTACAGCGACTGGCTCAGCGAGTTCGGCGACCGGAACAAGTCCGTGATGGGGTTCCTTGATGGTTCGGTGAAGTACCAGGAACTGTGGACGGTCCGAGGGCAGTACCCGGCGGGGTTCCTGGCGACGCAGCCTGTGACGTCGGACCCGGTCCTTCCGGTCCGAAGCGTGTTTTCGCCCGAGTACACGTTCCTGCTGCCGTGAGTCGGAACGGAATCTCTCCGAGAGAAGCGAGCCGCCGACGCGTGCCGACATTGTTCGGTGCTCGTCGGCGGCTTTGTTTGGATTTTGAGCGGTATCTTTAGAGCGTTTCGGACGTCCCAAGTGAGCGGTTGGCGACTTACCCACCAAAAATCCACCGCCTCGATTCTGCATCCGAAGCGCTCGGGTCTACGATTGAAAGAGCACGCACATGCTGTTGGGCCTTGAGCCGGGAAGGGAACCCGGGTCGGCCGATCAACAGCCCGCACCGGCCATGCCGGGGAGGCCCGACGAGACTGACGAAGAAAGACCGATGACCCGACAGCCGACGACACGAAGCGGGCGAACGCCCCAATCGTGAAAGATGGCAGAATCGGGAACTCGGGCCAGTCGTCAGCCGCGCTGAGGCCGAGAGGGACGCGACGAGCGTTCCGTTGCGAGCACACCAACGAGCACCATGAGCAGTTCATTGTCTACAGAAACCGAGCAGTCGTCGGCGGTCGCCCTTGAGGGAAGACCGGCGGCGGAGACCGCGACCCAAGCGCGGACCCGTCATGAGCACGAGGCGTTTCCGACGCAGAAGCCCCGCACGACCGCGGGGCTGACGGTGCTCATCCCGGCGTACAACGAGGCGAAGTTCATCGCCGACACGATCCGGTCGATTCGCGAGCAGACGCTGTTGCCCGATGAGATCATCGTCATCGACGACCGCTCGTCCGACGGCACGGGCGACATTGCCCGGAGCATGGGTGTGCGGGTGCTGCGTCCGGAGTCCAATTCCGGCTCGAAGGCCGGCGCGCTGAACTTCGGGCTCAAGTCGGTGGTGACGCCCTACACGCTGGCGATCGACGCGGATACATCGCTCGCGCCGGACGCGATCGAACGGCTTATGAAGGCCGCCAACACGGGCGACCTTGAGCAGGACGACCGCGTTGCCGGCGCGTGCGGGTATGTGATCCCCCGTCATGTCAACACGATCTGGGAGCGAGGGCGGTACATCGAGTACCTCTTCGCGTTCACGATCTACAAGCCGATTCAGGACTACTACGAGCGGCCGCTGATCGCCAGCGGGTGCTTCAGCGTGTATCGGACGGACGTTCTTCGTCGCCTGGGTGGCTGGCCTCACCGGACGCTGGCGGAGGACATGGACCTGACGTGGAACTGCTACGACGCGGGGTACCGGATCCGGTTTGTGCCGGAGGCGGTGTGCTATCCGATCGAGCCCCACAACTTCGACTTTCTGCGGAAGCAATTGCGTCGGTGGAGCCGCGGGTTCTACCAGTGCGTGCGGGTGCACTGGAAGACGGTGCTCAAGACGCCGTACTTGCGGCTGATCGTGGCGGTGGGCCTGTGGGACTCGACGGTGGCGACGCTGGCGTTCTTTGTTCTGCTGCCGCTGCTGTGCATTTTCATCAGCCCGCTGTTCCTTCTGGGCTACTTCATCGACCTGCCGGCGGTGCTGGTTCCGGTGATGCTCAAGGCGCATCAGCGCGGCGAGAAGCTCAAGGCGCTCGCGTCCATCCCGGCGTTCTACGTGATGCGCGTGGTCAACGGCGTGTTCGTGCTCTCGGCTTTCTGGCAGGAGATCGTCCTGCGGAACCGTTTGAAGACCTTTGAGAAGGGACACTGACGGTTTTCAGGGTTGCCCTCGAGCCCTCCTCGTCCTGGATATTGCAAGAATTGCGGCTCTGGACTCACTGTTTCCCAACGTTCCTTTCGCACCCTCATTCGAGTTTCCACCATGGTCAACGGTCTTCCTGGCGCTGGTATCGGCGGCTTCTTCTACCTCATCCTCGCGCTGTACATGCCGATCCGTGAGGGCGTGCGCGCTGTGCGCGGGCGGAGCCGCCGGGAGCACTGGAACTTCATCATGCAGCAGTGGGCGATCATCGGGGCGATCCTGGTGGGCCTGTGGCTGCAGGGCTGGCTGCTGCGGGAGTTGTTCCTGAGCGCGCCGATGCAGAGCATCACGTCGATGGTGGATCCGACGGGGATGATGGCCAAGCCGGCGTTCGACATCGCGGGGGCGGCGGCGATCGCGGCGCTGATCAGCCTCGCGGGCGTGGTGCTCATCGCCGAGGGGCTGAAGTTCCTGCTGGACTTCACGAACAACGACTGAAGCCGCGAGGACGCCCCCGGGGGCGGCTCATGACCGAGAAACGTCGACGCCCCCGCCCGGCGGGGGCGTTTTCACATCCGGATGGGGCTGGATTTTGAGCTCCGGGCGTGCGCGGCGCTTTCCAGTGGCCTGTGTGCTTCCTACATTCCTGTTCCGGCGCCGGCCGGCGATTGCCAACAGTCTCGACGGAGGATCCGCCATGACCAATCTGACCGCCCATCGCTCACGTTTGACGATCTTCGCCGCGGTGCTCGCGCTCTCGGCGTGCCTGCCCATGACCGGCTGCTACAAGAGCCAGTTCGAGGAGGAGAAGAAGAAGGCCGAGGAAAGCGGCGCGAAGGTGGCGGAACTGGAGAAGAAGCTCGCGACGCTCACCAGCGAGGCCAACGACGCCAAGAGCCGGGCCTCGTCCGCCGAGGCGGCGATCTCGAACCTCCGGACCAACGGCGTGAATCTCGTGACGCTCGTCAACGGCCAGCCCGTGGGCACAGACCAGATACGCCTCTCGACGAACGGGCAGTTCCTTCGCCACGGCAACCGCGTTCGGTCGCAGTCGGTCATCCGCTTTGAGGATGGTCGGCTGGCTGATCAGGTCGTCACCGTCAATCGCGACGACGGCAAGCCCAACTTCACCGGCGCGGTCAAGAACAGCCGTCCCGACGGCGAGTGGATCTGGCATGATCGTCAGGGCCGTCCGGCGACGAAAGAGATCTGGGCCAACGGGAAGATCGAGAAGGTTCAGGCCGGAACGATCGCGCGCGACGGCAAGGTGACCTGGCGCGACATGAACAAGGCCGACCGCGACAAGTGGTTCCGCGACACCGCGCCGATTTTCGTGAACCTTCCCGAACTCATCCGCGAGACCGCGGTCGCCGCGACCGTGACCACGCCCGCGCCCAGTCCGGCACCGGCGGGATCGACCAAGTCTCCCACCAAGACCGGCACGAAGTCCGGCACCAAGACTCCCGCCAAGAAGTGACCTTCCGGGCGAGAACCGAGCAACCCACCCACGGGACGCACGTGCGGCACGGACCCCTTCCGCTCCGCGTCCCGCTCTGACCCCATCACACACTCCTGAGGTTTTTCATGCGTATCGGCGCTATCGGCATCGACTCGTCTCACACCCCGGTCTTTACCAACCGCATCAACGCCCTGCACAAAGAGGGCAAGACCAAGTGCCAGGTGACGGCGTTCTGGGATCCGGGCCACCATGAGTGGCAGCACCCCGCCGGGCCCGAGCAGAGCGCCAAGGACGTTGCCAAGTGGCGCGAGGACACGATCAAGGAGGGGGCCAAGCAGGTCAACTCGATCGACGAATTGCTCGGCCAGGTTGACGGGGTGATGGTTCTGAACATCAACGGGCATCGCCACCTGGAGCTGGCCGTGCCCAGCCTGGCCAAGGGCATGCCGACGTACATCGACAAGCCGCTGACCTGTTCGATCGATCAGGCCAGAGCGTTGCTCGCCATGAGCCGGCAGTACAAGGCCCGCGCATACTCGGCCAGCAGCCTGCGGTTCGTGACCGAGATCCCCAAGCTCGACAAAGAGAAGATCGGGAACATCGTCGCGATCGACGCCTTCGGCAATGGTGAAGTGCTCGACATGATGCCCGATCTCTGGCACTACGGCTGCCACAGCATCGAGATGGTCGACGCCATCCTGCTGCACTTCGGGCAGTCCGGCCCGGGCAAGCAGAGCGCCAAGCGCGTCTCGGCTGTCAAGACCGGCAACGCGACCAGCGGTTATCACCTGATCGACATCGAGTATCACGACGGCAAACTCGCGCGCATCCGCATGGACCGCAACGGCGCCTGGGCCTTCGGCGCCACGATCCACGGCACCAAGGGCGTCGCGCAGTTCGTCGTCGACTTCGCGCCGGTCTACTCGCGGCTGGTCGAGGGCATGGTCAAGTTCTTCGAGGGTGGGGCCGCGCCGGTTGATCTGCGCGCGATCGTCGAGTCGGTCGCGATCATGCAGCTCGGCAACGAGTCCATCGCCCGCGGCGGCGAGTGGGTCGAGATTCCCGCGATCGACTGACCGATGAAGCCGTCCCGCTCGGCGCGGGACCGACACGACGAGGTCCTATACCCGGCCTCCCGCCTGCGGGAGGCCGGTCTTCATTTCTGATCCGCGCTCGTTCCCGGGCGTGGGTGGCGTCGGCTTTGGCCGTCAGCGGACCATTCTTCGCAGACGTGTGCCAATCTGGTACAGCGTGGCTGATCGCGTTCGGCGCGGAATCTCGGCATTTCGGGGCCAAATGCTGATGCGGCTTGACGAACGGTCAAGTTTGAGAGAGATTATAGAACTCGGGCACGCCGGTGGTATGCGCTCGCATACACGCCGCACGATGTGAGCCGAAGTTTCGGGTGATGAGAGCAACCGCGTGAGAGAGAGAGCCTGCGACCAACTCGATGCTGCGCGAACTGCCCGGGCGAAACGCTCGGGCGCGGCGTTCGCGTGTCGCGGCGTGGTTGCGGCGGTGCTCTCGATCGCCGGAACGATGGCCGGCGGCTGTTCCGCGTCGGATCCGATTCGGCTGACGAAGATCGACATTCCCGGCGAGGGCGGCGCGATTCGCGGATACGCGGCGACGGTGAATCTGCGCGATCCTCGGGTGCTTGTTGTCGGAACGTCGGCGCTGGCGGATGAGTCGGCGCGGGCGGGTGGGGGCGAGGCGGTTCTGACGCCGACGGATCGGTGGGCGGCGAGTGTCGGGACGACGCTGGCGATCAATGCGAACTACTTCGGGCGTCTGCGTGGCGCGGCGGGCGGGGCGTGGAAGGCGGGGGAGACGGTCGACATTCTGGGGCTGAGCATCGCCGACGGGGTGGTGGTGTCGCCCGTGCGTGAGTATGCGGGGCGGGCGGATCCGGCGTTGGCGGTGTTCCCCGGCGGTCGTGCGATCGCGGGGTACCTGACGACGGCGGACATCGCCGGGGCGCAGTTCGGGGTCGCGAGCATCGGGCCCAGCCAGAGCGATCCGGCCCGTGGGACGATGCTGGTTGATGACTCGGTGAACCTTGGCGGGACCGCCCGGGTGGAGCCGGCGGCCCGGCATCCGCGCACGGCGGTGGGTGTGTCGCGCGACGGTGCGTCGCTGTTCATCGTCGCGATCGACGGGCGGTCGGCCGGTCACAGCATCGGCGCGACGCTGAGCGAGACCGCCGACATTCTCATCGGGCTCGGCGCGTTCGACGCGATCAATCTTGATGGCGGGGGTTCGACTTCATTCATCTACACGCCGTCGGATGGTCCGGCGGTGAGCAATCGTCCGAGCGATGGGGCCTTCCGCCCCGTAGCCAATCACCTCGGCGTGCGGATCAAGCCGCGGGCCGAAGGTTCCCCTTCGTCGTAGCCGTCGGAATGCACAAACGCGTAGGGCGTTCTGGCGGTTGGTTCTGAGAGAGAGAGTCCCTTTTTGCAGGAGAGAGAGTCATGCGTATCGCCGTTTGCAGTCTGATCGTTCTCGCGGGTATGGCGTCCGCCGCCAATGCCCAGACCCTCACCCCCAAGACGTCGTTCGGCGTCAACGGCTGGCGCGCCCCGGGCGTGGTCCTGACCGGTGACTCTGCCGGCGCGGTCTCGGGCACCACGTACCTGGCGCTCGGCGGCCTGAACTCGAACAACGAGCGCGGCCTCGCGTACAACCCCGCCACGGACAACCTGGTCCTTGTAACCCGTAACGGCGCCATCAACGCAACCGCCTCTCCGTTCCGTGTGCTCAACGGCACCAGCGGTGTGGACACCGGCGGGCTGGCCTTTGACGCCGCCGTCATCAACCAGGGCACGTTCCTGTACAACCAGGTTGGCATTGCCGACGACGGGCAGATCTACATCGCGAACCTGAGCGGCAACGTCCGCAACGCCACGGCTCCGTTCAAGATCTACAAGTTCGCCAACGAGGGCTCTGCCCCCGCGCTGCACTACACGCAGCCCACGACGGGCTGGGGTTCCACGGGCGGCACCGTCCGTCTGGGCGACTCGTTCGATGTCATCGGCTCCGGTGCGAACACCCGTATTCTTGCCGGGTTCGACGGCGTGCAGGGTTATCTCGCCGTCAACGGCGCCACCTCGCCGACGGGCCAGATCTACTCGTCTAGCACCGCTCCGCTCCCCCCGGCCGGATCGCTGCCCATCAGCGGCGCCGCGTCTGGTCAATACCGTCGGGGTGTGACCTTCGGGTTGACGGCTGACGATGTGCTCGCCAAGAACGTGATCACTGGTGGAACTCTGACGCGTTCGACCATCGGTTTGCTCGGCGCGACCACTCTGCCCAATGGCGGCACGCTGACCTCTGGCGGCGAGGGCGCGATGGACTACGCGCTTATCGGCGGCATCCCGTACCTGGCCACAGTTGACCACAACAACTCTCGCGTCTACATGTACAACATGTCCAACCCCGCCGCCCCGGTGAGCCTGTTCACCTTCGGCGTGCGGAACCCCGGCATCGTCCCGGTTGATCCGCTCACCGGCGTGACGATCGCCAACATCAACAGCACCGGTTCGGTCAAGTTCGGCAAGATCACCAGCAATGGTGGCATCTTCACCGCCGACCTCTACGTCCTGAACACCAACAACGGCATCCAGGCCTTCACCTTCTCCATCCCGACGCCGGGCGCTGCCGCCCTCCTCGGTTTGGGGGGGCTTGCGGCCTTCCGTCGTCGTCGGTAAGATCTTCTAGAACCTCACGCGAGGCTGGGCGAAAGCCCCGCCTCGCACTTGATGTCCCGACTCGCCGAGTTCAAACCCGTGACCCCCGAGCCAGGCCGGCCGTTGTACGCGGCGGTGAAGGACGCGATCCGCTTGGCGATCGACGATGGGCGGTATGCCCCGGGTGATCAACTGCCCAGCACCAAGGCGCTGAGCAAGCAGATCGACGTCTCACTGGTGACGGTGCACCGGGCGTTGCAGGAACTGGTCTCCAGCGGCGTGCTGCGTCGCGGGCAGGGGCGCGGGACGTTTGTGCACGAGGGGTACGCCGAGCGGGTATCGCCGAGCACGGGCGTGCGGATGGGGCTGGTCTTCCACGAAGAAGCGTCGCTGTCGGACTTTTATCACGGTCATGTTCTCGAGGGCGTTCGCCGCGGCGCGATGGCGCGCGGGGCGGACCTTGTCCTGCTGCAGTTCGGCGAGGACTGGCGCAAGGAGTGCCTCGGGTTTGTGTACGTCAACCCGATGCGCAAGCAGTTGAACAGCATGCCGTGGTTCGGGGCGCAGACCGGCACCCGGCCGCGGACGCGTTCGTCGAAGAAACCGCCGGTGGTGGTGGTGGGCGCATCGTTCGACCACGATCACGTTCACTCGATCGATACGGATAACGTGGACCTGGCCGAGCAGGCGGTGGGGCATCTGGCGGACTATGGGCATCGGCGGATCGCGTATGTCGGCGGCGGGGCGGAGGTCTCGAACAACATCGACCGTTGGCACGGGTTCTCGCAGTCGATGGCACGGGCGGGGCTGGTGGCGACGGACCACGTTCTGCGCGTGCCCGGATGGAAACTCAGCGACGGCGACCGCGCACGCCTGGTGGCGATGCTGGCGGGGCCGAATCGACCCACGGCGATTTTCGCGGCGGGGTACTACTTCGCGCTGGATGTTTACAGCGTCGCGCGGGAACTCGAGCTGGACATCCCCGGTGATCTGTCGGTCATCGGTGTGGACGATCCGCCCAGCGCAGGGTTCCTCTCGCCCCGGCTGACGACGCTGCGTCAGCCTTTGCTGGACATGGGCCGACTCGCGGCCGAGAGCCTGCTCGATTTGTCCGTCTCGCCCACGGCGCATGAGAAGCACCGTCGGCTGCGGGCGGAGTTGGTCCGGCGTGGCTCGACGGCGGGACCGCCTGTGAACCCCTAGCGGGGCTTTCGGGGATTTTCGTGGTTTCGCGAGCAGTTTGGCGAAACCGACAGCATGGAACGCCGAAGTTTCTTGGAGAGACATCGCGCGTTCCCCGTCCCGTCCCGTCTTCAGTGTCCTTGGCAACAGGGGCGTTGAAGGCAGGACGTGCGGAGTGGCGGGGCGTTTGCCGGGCAGATCGCCCGGCGGCGTCCGACGAGCGAGGCGGCTTTTGCCGACGCGGTCGTGAGTGGGGTGGGGGCGGAGTGGGAGCGGGTGCGACGTCCGATGCCTACGTCGCGGGGCAAACTGGGAGAACTGATATGAACGTTCAGCATGTATACCGGCGTATGCGGGCCTTCACGCTCATCGAGCTGCTGGTGGTCATCGCGATCATCGCGCTGCTCGTGGGCATCCTGCTTCCGGCTCTGGCCAGCGCCCGCGAGACGGCCCGCGGCACGGTCGCGCAGAACAACATTCGTCAGGCTGGCCTGGCGCTTGTGAACTACTCGGGCGACTACAAGGGCATCTTCCCGCCCAACATCAACAACTACACCGACCCGGTCACCGGACGCATCGGTCTGTACTGGTACGACGAGGCGCGGCTCGGCGCGTACTTGCTGAGCCTCAACAGCTCGGACTCTGGATCCACGATCAACGCGACGGTCGGCGGCTCGGCGATGATCAACCCGAACCATCCGCTCGCCGGGCGGTCGTGGAGCATGAACTGGTGGGCATCGGGCGGCATCGATTCCTCGGCCGACGGTCGGCGATTCACGCGGCCGTCGAGGAACACGAGTGCAGAGGGTGGCGCTCCGGTTGACGCCAACTCGAGTTTTTCCACGAGCATCTTCCTGCTTGCCGACGCCTGGGGCCAGTCTCGCGGCGCGGCACCCGATGCCGAGGGTCGAATCCTGTGGTTCACCAACTCGACCATCGGCCCGCCCAGTGCAGTGGGCAGCACCCCGCACGGACGGTTCGGCGCGGGCGCAACGGGCATCAACGACTTCCCGGGCGGCTTTGGCGGCCCGCCCCAGTTCCGCCCGCCGGAGTTGAGCCCCAACAACCTGTTCCCCCGCTCGTACATCCCGTGGTACCGCCACCCGCGCCGCCTGCGTGACACGCAGGCGCTGGTCGGCTCGGCGAACTTCGTGTTCCTCGACGGCCATGTTGAGCAGTTGAACATCCGTGATCTGGTCACGAGCACCGTGCCCGGTGATACGGCCGCCCGCAGCACCTTCAAGGTCCGCTGGTCCCCGATCGACGATCAGTTGCCATGAATCGCACCCGGGTTGGGTTCAACCCGAGCCGGAACGGCGTTCATCGTTCCTCACCCATCGCGAGCGGCGCGTCAGCGCTGCTCGCGATGCTTCTTTTTCTGGCGGCTTCGCTCGGTGTCTTCACCGGCGGAGCCTGCGGCGATCGCGGCCAGAGCGATGGGCAGACCGATGGTGTCAAGCGGCTGGAGTTCTGGACGCTGGCGCTGTCGCCGTTTGAGGGGTACATCCGCGAGCGGATCGGCGCGTTCGAGGCGGCGAATCCGGGCGTGAGGGTGATCTGGAACGATGTGCCGTTCGAGGCGATGGACCGCAAACTGCTGGCTGCGGCAAGCGCGGGGCGGGCGCCGGATGTCGTGAACTTTTCGGACAAGACCTACGCGCGGTTCATCTCGATGGGCGCGCTGGCGGACCTTCGGCCGCTGATGTCGGTGGATCCGCGGGAGGTCTATCTGCCCGGGCCGCTGCGGCTGGGCGAGATCGATGGCAGGCTGCTGGCGCTGCCGTGGTATCTGACGACGCAGGCGGTGATGGCCAACACGGTGCTGATGGAGGGAGGGGGGCTGACGTTCGAGACGCTCCCTCGGCGGTGGAGCGAACTTCGGGCCGCAGCGCGGGCGTTTCGGGCGAAGGTGGGGCCGACCGGGCCGGCGTTGTTCAGCGTGCCGCTCGGGACCGAGTCGGACTTGCCGATGATGCTGATGGCCGAGGGGCACCCGCCGCTGGTGCCGGGGCCTGATGGTCGGCTGCGTGCGGACCTGACCAGCGACGCGATCGTGGCGATCGTGGAGGACTGGGTGTCGTTGTTCCGCGAGGGGTGCCTGCCCAGAGAGAGCGCGACGGTGGGCAGTGCGCACATGCCGGACTTGTATCAGAACCAGCGGCTGGCGGTGATCAATTCCGGGCCGAACTTTCTGAATCGGATCCGAGATGTTGCGCCATCGGTGTACGACGCGACGCGTGTGGGGCCGCCGATTACCGGGGCGCTCGGGCGCGGGCATGTGGCGGTGATGGTGCTTGGCGTGACGGTGCAGAGCCGGCATCCGGAACTGGCGGCGAAACTGGCGCTGCACATGACCAGCCCTGAGAGTCAGGAGTTGTTCTGCGCGACGGTTCCGATCCTGCCCAGCACGAGCGAGTCGCTGCGCAAGCCGCAGTTCACGGACATCGCGTCGGCGATGGAGCAGGCCAGGAAGGTCAGCGCGAGCGAGGCGGCTCGCACGAGAAAGACGCCGCGGGCGGTGGCGGAGCGCACGGTGGAGGCGGGGCTCATCGCCGCGGCGGCGCTCCGCGATGCGGCGGCGTTCACGCCCGCGCTGAGCGCGTGGCCTGATATGCGCCGCGTGTTCGAGGATCGGATCAAGCGGTGCCTGTTGCAGGGTGCGGATGTTCGGGAGACGCTGGCGGAGATCGAGCGTGAGTGGAACGTGCTGCTGAACGTGAGCGAGTATGCTCCGGCGGACGCGGTGCCGACGCCGACGCGGTTGGAGCCGACGACGGGCATCGGCGGCGGATGAACGCTGGAGAGCGGGCGCGAGCGGACGGCAGGAAGCGACGGAGCAGGACGGCGAACCTTGGCATCACCGATACGACAACGCTGGTTCACGCCCTATGCCTTCCTGGCGCCGGCGATCGCCGTGCTGGGCGTGTTCTTCCTGCTGGCGATGGTGCAGGTGCTGTACTACTCGTTCACGCGGTACACGCCGTTCAGTACGGATGGGCCGAAGTGGGTGGGGTTCGAGAACTACCGTCGGCTCCTTCTGACGGAGCGATTCTGGTTCTGCCTTGGGAACAGTTTTCTGTATCTTCTGGTGACGCCGGCGCTGATGGCGTTGAGTTTGTGGGCGGCGATGGTGGTCGAGTCGGCGCTGCGATGGGCCAAGGGGCTTCGGCTGGTGCTGTTTCTGCCCGTGGTGACGCCGACGATTGTCGCGGCGATCGCGTGGGCGGTGGTGCTTCGCGAGGACGGCGGGCTGATCAACACGATGCTGGGGCTGGTGGGTGTAGGCCGCGTGCCGTGGCTGACCGAGCCTCCGTTTACGCTCATCAGCGCGATGTTTGTGACGCTGTGGAAGGGCTTTGGTTTCTACATGATGGTGTTTCTGGCGGGGCTCCTGGCGGTGCCCAGGGAACTCAAGGAGGCCGCGGCGATCGACGGAGCGAGCAGGTTTGGCGTGTTCCGGCACGTGACGCTGCCGGCGTTGTGGCCCGTGCTGACGCTGGTGTTCATCATCTCGTCGATCAGCGCGCTGAAGGTGTTCGAGGAGATCTACGTCACGGCCCGGGGCGTGCCTATTGAGCAGCAGACCGCTGTGCCGTTGATTTATCTGGAGGCGTTCGAGAAGGGTGACTACGGCATGGCCAGCGCGATCGGGATCACGCTGTTCCTGATCATTCTGGCGTTCTCGCTGGTGAACCTGCGACTGTCCAGCCGGCGCGACCCGGCTGGAACCTGAGGGACTTTTCGCGTGCTGGACCGACGACCGACATGGCTGACGATCACGCTGTACGTGTCCGCCGGGCTTCTGGCGGGGCTGGCGATCGGGCCGACGCTGTTCCTGCTGCTGGTGGCGTTGCAGCCGTCGGGGAGCAACCTTGTGTCGATCCCCGGGCTCGACGGGAAGACGCAGCCGACGCTGACGAACTTCCGCCAGGCGTGGACGGACGGCGATCTGATGTGGCCGTTTGTCAACAGTGTCATCGTGACGGTGGTGCGGTCGCTGCTGAACGTGTTCCTGGCGGCGCTGGCGGCGTATCCGCTGGCGCGGATGAACTTCCGCGGACGGAACGTGCTGTTTGTGGTGATCCTCGCGACGATGATGATTCCCGAGCAGGTGATCGTGGTGCCGATGTACCGGACGATCATCTCGATGGGGCTGGCGGACAGTCTGATCGCGGTGATCATCCCGTTCTCGGTGTCGGCGTTCGGGATCTTCATGTGTCGCCAGGCGTTTTCGCAGATCCCGGCGAGTCTTGAGGAGGCGGCGCGGATGGATGGCTGCACGTCGTTCGGCGTGTGGCGGCACGTGATGCTGCCGTTGAGTGCGCCGACGCTTGCGACGCTGGCACTGTTCAGCATGATCGGCGCGTGGAGCGAGCTGCTCTGGCCGCTGGTGGTGCTTCAGAGCAAGGACAACTTCACGCTGCCGGTGGCGATCAACCAGTTGCTGGGCGAGTTCGCGACCAACCCGCGGATGGCGTACGCCGGGGCGGTGCTGGCGTTGATTCCGATCATTGTCGCGTTCATCGCGGCGCAGAAGTGGCTCAAGCCCGGGTTGTTCGCCGGCGCGGTCAAGGGCTGAGCGCGTATCCTCGCAGCCTTGAACCGGAGAGCCGCGTGCGCGAACTATCGACAACCGTTCTGATCGTCGGCGGCACCACGGGCGGCGTCGCGGCGGCGATCAGTTGCCTGCGCCTGGGTGTCGCGTGCGTGGTTGCGGAGCAGACGGACTGGCTGGGCGGGCAACTGACGGCCCAGGGCGTGCCGCCGGATGAGAACTCGTGGATCGAGACCGTCGGCGGAACGGCGACGTATCAGGCTCTGCGCTCGGCGGTGCGTGCACGCACGATGGCGCGCGGGGCCAAGGCGCGGGCGGTCGAGCCGTTCGGCGCGTTCAACCCGGGCGGGGGCTGGGTGAGCCGGTGCTGCGCAGAGCCGAGGGACTTCGCGGCGCTGCTGCACGGTGCGCTGCTGCGTTCGGCGGCACCGGGAGCGCACGGGCCGATCCCGATGATCGCGGGTGATGAGAGCTGGGTTCCTGGCGGGGGGCTGGATGTGTCGCTGCTGCGTGCGGAGTTCTTTCTCACGCCGATCGGTGCGGTGATGTCGGCGGATGGTGCTCGCGTGGAGGGCGTGGAGTTTCGAGATGGCCGAACGGGCGATCGGGTGCTCATCCGCGCGCGGTTCGTGCTCGACGCGAGCGACTGTGGCGATGTGCTCGCACTGGCGGGTGTGGAGCATTCGATCGGTGCCGAGCATCAGGCGGTGCACAACGAGCTGCACGGGCGGATCGACTTTGACGCGAGCCGGAAGATCGATCCGCTCGATCAGCAGGCGTGCTCGTGGTGCTTTGCGCTGGAGAACTTGCCGGGCGAGAACCATGTCGTTCCCGTGCCGGATGACTATGCGTTCTGGCGGGAGTATTCGCCGGGCGTTGTGACTGCGGCGGCGCGCGAGCCGACGATGGAGCCGGCGTGGACCGGGCCGTTGTTCTCGTGGACGGTGCCCAGTCACAACCCGGAGGGTCGGCGAACGTTCCGCATGGTGCCGTGGCCCGACACGCCGGGGCTTGGGCCTGGTGGCACGGAAGAGCTGGAGATGTGGCGGTATCGGCGCATCGTGGATGGGTCGATCTGGCCCGCGCGGGCCGATGGCTCGCCGTCGGCGGATGTGTCGCTGATCAACATGGTGCAGATGGACTACTGGATCAAGCCGCTGCTGCGTCCGCGGATGCACGGCGTGGACGACAGCGCGCTGGCCGGGGCGCGTCGGCAGAGCCTGGCGTTCCTGCACTGGATGCAGACCGAGGCGCCGAGGCACGACACGCGGCCGACACCCGGCTATCCGGGGTTGCGGCTTCGCGGCGAGGAACTGGGCACGACGGATGGCTTTGCCAAGAGCCCGTACATCCGCGAGCCGCGGCGGCTTGTCGCGCGGACGATCGTGACCGAGGCGCACGTCGGCACCGATCAGCGAAGAGCGGCCGGGGCCGATCGCGACGCGTCGTGGAGCGCGACGCCGTATGGCACGGCCCATCCCTTCGCGGATTCTGTCGGGATCGGGCACTACGCGATCGACTTGCACCCGTCGTGTGCGGGACGGAACAACGTGTACGTGCCGTGCGCGCCGTTCAGGGTGCCGCTGGGGAGCCTGATCCCGGTGCGGGTGCGGAACCTGATCGCGGCGGGCAAGTGCCTTGGCGTGACGCATGTGACCAACGGTGCGTATCGGATGCACCACGTCGAGTGGAACGTCGGCGAGAGCGCGGGAGCGCTGGCCGCGATGTGCGTCGGGAGCGACGTCGAACCGGCGCAGGTCCATGAGGACGCGGCGCGGACCGAGGACTTGCAACGGCTGCTCGCGTCGTTGGGCGTGCGGCTCAGTTGGCCCTGGGAGTAGGCCGCCCGGCCAGGTGCATCGGGCTGGGCAGGCTGATGCAAACCAGGAACGAGGCGCCCGCGGCGATGCAGAGTTCCCATGGGAACGCCAGGCGGAGCCACGCCCAGCCGAAGATCGTCAGCGAGTTGTCGATGTAACCCGGCGTGCCGGCGATCGCCTTGGCGACCTCGTCCCGCGTGGAGAGCCCGACGAGGCCCGGGAAGAGTTGAGCCAAGCCGGTCCACAGGGGTGTCTGGAAGAGCAGGGTGATGAAGAATCCTGTGAGCAACGCGGCGATGACGGTGCCGCCGGTGCCCCGACGCGTAAAGAGCGCGGCGAAGAAGATGCCGACCAGACCCGCGTAGGCGAAGTTCATGACCGAGAGGACGAAGTCGATGATCGTCGAGTTGTTCGGGTCGTACCACGGGATGCAGAAGAGGGCCATGAAACCGAGGGCGACACCCGCGCCGATGACGCCGAGACGGCCGATGCGGACCTCTCGGGCGTCGTCGTGTGCGGTGCGGGCCGCGGAGGATCCGGAGCGGGCGAGCCGGCGGGTGCGGGCGGGGCGGTAGATGTCGTTGACGAACGTGCTGCTCATGGCCGAGAGACCGGAGTTGATGCCGGCAGGGCCGCAGGCAAAGAGTCCGGCGACGACCAGCCCGCCCAGCCCCCAGCCGGCGACGGCGGGGCTGAGTGCGAACTGCGTGAAGGCGGTGTCGCTGCGCTGCGGGACGAAGCCAGGTGCGGCGGTGCCCATGATGTCCGGGCGTGTGAAGTACACCGAGAGCAGCAGGCCCAGGATGAGGAAGATCATCACGGCTGGCACGCCGATGATCACACCGATGAGCACGGAGCGTGCGCCCTGCACGGCGGACTTGCACGAGAGCATGCGTTGCACGAGATCCTGATCCGCGCCGTGGCTGGCGATGGTCAGCAGCACGAAGCCGGTCACGGCGGTGAAGATGGTGAAGGGCTTGGACAAGTCGGTCGACGCATCGACGATCGTGAGTTTGCTGGGGACGATGACGCCGTCTTTCGGCGGCGGCGACTGCAGCGCGGCGATGAGATCGGGCAGGCCGACGGGGATGATGTTCAGCAGCACGACGACCGTGACCACGGCGGCGCCGATGTACACGCAGACCTGAAGGACATCGATCCAGATCACCGAGCGGACGCCGCCAAAGAGTGAGAGCGCGATACCCAGAAGCGTGAAGCCGAGGATGGACCACGCCATGACGGACGCATCGACGGTGCCGACGAACACGATGCTCGTCGGCACGGCGGCGACGAAGATGCGTGCACCGCTTGCGAACACCCGGCCGACGAGGTATGCCCAGGCGGTTGCGAGCCGTCCGGTGGGGCCGAAGCGCTGCTCGAGCATCTCGTAGGGTGTGGTCGCGTTGAGGCGGTAGTACGCGGGGATGAAGATCCACGCGAGGATGAACGCGCCGAGCACCGCGCCGACGTTGCCGATGATGTACGTGAGGTTGCCGTTGTACGAACTGGCGGGGACGCCGACGTACGTTCCGGCGGACTGCGCCGTCGAGAGGATCGAGAAAGCCACGGCCCAGACCGGCATGCTGCGACCGCCCAGGAAGTAGTCCTCGGCGTTGCGCACGGGCCGCATGTTCGACCAGATGCCAAGCCCCACGAGCAGGGCGAAGTACCCGCCCAGAACGATCCAGTCGGCGGCTTGGAGCGTCGAGAACGCGAGCGTCACGGGCCATGCGAGCGGTTCGAGCGGGATCATGGCGGAGCATACCGCCCGAAGGCTTGCGCCGTGCTAGAGTCGATCGCGTCTGTGGGGACAGGAAGAATCGGTCAAACTCATGCCAGCATCATCGGACGACGACGGGCAGAAGTATGGTCGGGAGCACGCCGAGAGCGAGTTCCCGGCCCAACGCCCGATCGCGACGCCGACGGTGATCGTCAACCCGGAAGGGCTCGATGAGGATGGCTTGTCGATCGCGACGCCCGAGCGGCCTGCGCACCGCGGCGGGATCAAGTCGGGCCGACTTGCGGGGCTGAGCGTCCAGCGGGCTGTGGTGGTCATGGCCGTGCCGGTGCTGATCGAGTCGCTCCTGAGTTCGATGGTCGGCGCGGTCGACGCGGTGATGGCGGCGAGGGTCTCGGTGGCCGCGGCGGATGCGGTCGGCGGCGCGGTGTATCTGCTCTGGGGTGTGGGGCTCATCTCGGCGGCGATCGGCGTCGGCGCGACGGCGCTCATCTCGCGTGCGGTCGGGGCCGGGCGCCTCGCCGCGGCGAGGGCGGCGCTGGGGCAGGCGATGCTGCTGGCGATCGTCGGAGGTGTGCTGGCGGCGGTGTTGCTCGCGTGGGTCGCGCCGCTGCTGGCTCGTGTGCAGAGTCTCTCGGGCGAGGGCGAGGCCGACTTCATCATGTACATCCGGGCGTACTGCCTGGGGCTGCCCTTTTCCACCATGATGTTCGCGGCCAACGCGTGCGCGCGCGGTGCGGGCGATACGGTCCGCCCCGCGATCGTCATGGTCGTCGTCAACATCGTGAACCTTGCGCTGGTCTACCTCATGGCGATCAGGCTCGAGATGGGCGTGCTGGGCATCGGGCTGGGCACCGCGCTCGCGCATGGCGTGGGGTGCGGGATCTCGGTGTGGTTCATGCGGCGCGGGGTCTCGGGCGTTCGGCTGGTGATGCGGCGGCTGGCGTTTCACGGGGTGACGATGTTCCGGCTGCTTCGGCTGGGGTTGCCGAACTTCGCCGAGATGTTCGGCATGTGGGTCGCGAACTACCTGATCATTCTCATGGTCGGTGTCATGAACGCCGCGGCGGTGGTGCGTGGTGCGGCGGCCGATGGCGTGGTCGCCGCGGGTGACAGCGCGGGCCTGCTCGGGGCGCACCTTCTGGCGATCCGAATCGAGGCGTTCAGTTTCATCTTCGGTTTCGGGCTTGGCATCGCCGCGAGCGCGCTGACGGGGCAGTACCTTGGCGCGGGCGCCCCGATGATGGCCCGGCGGGCGGCGCTGCTCTGCGCCGCGGCCGCGGCGGTCGCGATGGGCACGCTGGGCGTGGTGCTGATCTTCGCTGGCTCGTGGCTCGTCTCGCTGCTCTCGGGCCAGCCGGCGCACGCGGAACTCGCGCCGCCACTGCTGATGATCACTGGGTTTGTGCAGGTGCCGTTTGCGTACGCGATCGTGCTGCGCAGCGCGCTGCACGGCGCGGGCGATGTCCGCGCAGTCATGGTGCTCACCTGGATCTGTCAGTGGGGGCTGCGGCTGCCCCTCTGCTACCTGCTCAGCGGCGTGGACCTGCCTTTGCCCGCGGCCCTCGGCGGCGGCGTGCTGGAGAATCCCTCGCCGGTGGATTGGGGGCTGACGGGTCTGTGGATCGGCTTGTGCGCTGAGATCGCGCTGCGGTCGCTCATCTACACGGCAAGGTTCCTGGGCGGCAAGTGGATGCGTGCGCGGGTCTGACCGTCGTGCGCCTTCGCGTTACTTCAGGGCGTGCATGCCGTGACGCGCGCGTTCGCTGTTGGCTTTGAGCAGCGCGGGCGGGTGCTCGCGCAGGAGTTTGATCACCTGCGACGGCGTGATGCCCAGGCGCACGGCCGCGGGGCGGAGGTCCCAGCCGCAGTCGGCTAGATGGTCCATCGCCTCGGCCAGCAGCGACGGGAAGTCGTGATGATCCGGGTTGACCACCAGCCTGCCGGTCAGATCTCTCGCGGCGCTCCGTCCGCGCTCGGCGCGCTGGATTGCGCGATCGATCGCGTTCAACGGAGAATCCGTGTCGGCCTCGTCCGCCGGGGTGCGGCGCTTGGGCGCTGGCGCACGCTTGGGGCCGGACAGACGCGAGCGCCAGAGTGCGCTGGTCCACGCACCGTCGATGGCATCGCGGCCCGTGGGTACGGGCGGCGAGACGCGGTGCTCGACCGCGAGCACGAGCCGAAGTCGGCGGAGCGCCACACGCTGGTTATCGCTCTGCGAGCGGTGCTCGCCGGCCTGCGCCAGAAGCCCCGTGGGCGTGTGCAGCAACTGGACGTGCGTTTCGACCTTGTTGCGGTGCTGGCCGCCCGGGCCGCCGGAGCGGCCGGTGGTGCGGGTGCAGTGCTTGAGGATGATGTCGTCGTGGGCGCAGGCGGGATGCGGATGGAGCGCGGGGCTGCCTGCGCCGGGGCTCACGCCTGCGTGTCCTGCGTGGCTGAGGCGGAGCCCGAGCCGGCCGAACGCTGACGCCGGGCGGCGCGGGCCTCGTGCAGCGCCTTGGGGGTGATGTGGAAGGTCGCCAGGCAGCGGCCCACGCGAACCTCGCGACCAAGCCCGCGCGTGGGCAGTTGCTGGACGATGTCCAATTCGATGTCGAAGTTGAACTCACGCCCGGCGTTGAGGGAGGCGTCAAGGTCCATTTTCGGGTTCACACGGTAAATCGCGGGCCCGAAGCACGGGCGGAGGAAGCGGTAGGAGAGTTGCTTGCAGACGACGGTCCAGTCCCCGCCGCACCGGCCGTAGATGTACATGCCGCCGGCGATTTCAGCGTTCGCCAGGAGGCTTGCGCCCGCCATGGCGTTGTACCAGTTGCGGTTGAAGCGTCGGAATGGGAGCACGGCGGCGAAGGTGCTGCCGTCGACCTTGCGGATCTTGATCCCGCTGCGGAAGGCGTACGGGAGCCAGATCATGCTCGCGACGCGGTGCCAGAACGTGCTCCGGCTGGTCAGTCGGGAGATCGAGTCCTCCAAGCGATCCATGAGCGTTCGCTTGCGCTTGGGCAGCGGCGAAACGGGCGAGGGGGCAGAGGGATGGACCGGGGTCGCGGAACTCATCTGGAGGGGAGTCTAGGTCGGGGCCGGGGCCGCGTGCGTGGCGGCAATGTGAGCCATTGAGTCATCTTTGGAGGCTCAGGCCCGAAGTCCCGCGATGAACGCCCCGGCGTCGGCCCCCGCCTCCCGCCCCGCGGCGTGTCCCGCGGCGAGAGCCTCGATCAGAGCCGAGCCGACGATCGCCCCTTCGGCCAGCCCCGCCAAGCGATCGACGTTCTGTCGTGTTCGGATGCCGAAGCCCGCGCAAACCGGCAGGTTCGCCGGGGCGGCCAGGGCCCGAAGCCGCGCGAGGTAATCCGCGGGGGAGGGGCCGGTGCTGGACGCGGCGGCGCTGGCGGTCGGGCCGCCGGTCACGCCGGTGACCGTCACGGCGTACAGGAAGCCATCGCACGCGGCGACGAGGCTCTTGAGGCGATCGGCGGGAGTGATGGGTGTGGCCATCTGGATGAGCCCGATGCCGCGGGTGTTCAGTGCAGCGCGAAGGCCCGCGCACTCTTCAAGCGGCAGGTCGGGGATGATCAGAGCGCTGACTCCGGCGAGGGCGCACGCATCGGCCAGCTCGCGTTCGCCGCCAAGGCTCATCAGCGGGTTGAGGTAACTCATCAGCACCCGCGGCGGGAGTTGCTCCGTGGCAACGGACGCGAGCTCGCCGATGATCCAGCGGAGTGAGGCGCCGTTCTCGAGCGCGACGCGGCTGGAGTTCTGGATCGTCATGCCGTCGGCCATCGGGTCGCTGAACGGGACCCCGACCTCGATCGCCGCGGCGTGCGGCGCGAGCGCGCGGAGCAGCGAGGGGAAGGCGGCGCAGGTCGGGAACCCCGCGGTGATGTACGGCACCAGCGCGATCCCGTGACGCTCCTTTGCGGCAAAGATGCTCGTTCGCAGTGCGTCGGCGGAGTGTGCGTGGGTCATGGGTGTGGTCTTTGGGGCGGGCCGGCGAGCGGGAGTGCGGTGGATGAGTCAGACGCCGTGAGCCTGGAGGATTGGTGCATCCTTGTCGCCTCGGCCGCAGAGGTGAACGAGCATGGTCTTGCCCTTGAGCGATGGGGCGAGGCGTGCGATCGCGCCGATGGCGTGCGAGGGCTCGAGGGCTGGGAGGATGCCCTCGTGCCGGCAGAGACTGCGAACGCCGTTGAGCGCGTCGGTGTCGCTGGCGGCGATGTACTTCACGCGGCCGATATGGTGAAGGAACGCGTGCTCCGGGCCGACGCCCGGATAGTCGAGCCCGGCCGAGATGGAGTGGGTGTCGATGATCTGACCGTTGTCGTCCTGCAGGAGCATGGAGTAGCAGCCGTGGAGCACGCCCGGACGCCCGCGTGCGATGGTGGACGAGTGCTCGCCCGGCTTGTCGCCGTGACCGCCGGCCTCGACGCCGAAGAGTTCGACGTGCTCGTCGCCCAGGAAGCCGTGGAAGAAGCCGATGGCGTTCGAGCCGCCGCCGACGCAGGCGTACGCCTGATCGGGGAGGCGGCCGGTGCGCTCGTGGAACTGTGCGCGGGCCTCGCGCCCGATGACGCTCTGGAACGAGCGGACCAGGAACGGGAACGGGTGCGGGCCGACGGCCGAGCCCAGGAGATAGTGCGTGCCCATGGGGTCGCTTACCCAGTCGCGCAAGGCCTCATCGATGGCAGCGCGGAGCGTGCGGTCGCCGGATTCGACGGGCACGACTTCTGCGCCGAGGCGATTCATGCGCTGGACATTGGGGGCCTGGCGCTCGACATCGGCGGCGCCCATGTAAACCCGGCACGAGAAGCCCAGGCGTGCGCACGCCGCGGCGGTGGCGACGCCGTGCTGACCGGCGCCGGTCTCGGCGATAATTCGATTGACGCCGAGTCTGCGCGCGAGCAGGGCCTGGCCCAGCGCGTTGTTGATCTTGTGCGCGCCGGTGTGCGCGAGGTCCTCGCGCTTGAGCCAGAGGTCGACGCCCCATAGTTTCGAGAGGTTTGCGGCGTGGCAGAGCGGGGTCGGCCGGCCGATCCAGTCGCGCTGGTGCATCGCCAGTTCATCGAGGAAGGCAGTGTCCCTGAACGCGTCGCGAGCGACCTGCTCGAGCCGGGTGATGGCGGGCATGAGGGTTTCGGGGACGAAGCGTCCGCCGAACGGGCCGTAGCGCCCGCGCGCGTCGGGGTAGCGGCCGTCGAGCAGCTTGGCGAGCTCCTCGCGCGGATTCGCGGGTGCCGGCGGGAGCGTGGGGCTGAGCCCGGAGTTGGCCGAGGAATCGATGTTCGATGCGATGCTCACGTGGGGCGCTCCTGAGTCAACTCGTCGCACGCGGCCCGGACCGCGCTGATGAAGTCCCGGATCTTCGAAACGTCCTTGACCCCGGGGGCAGACTCCACGCCCGAGGAAACATCCACCGCGAACGGCCTAGCGACACGGATCGCCTCGCGGACGTTGTCGGGCGTCAGCCCGCCGGCGAGCATGACGCGCCGCCCTGTGCAGACCGGTCGCAGGCGTGCCCAGTCCACAGTTTCTCCGACGCCGGAGCGCTCGCCTTCGATGAGCACAAAGCCGGGCCGGACAGCCGCACGCTCGATCGCCGCGAAAGGGTCGCGCTTCTCGATCGACGCGAACGCGGGCGAGGGCACTCGAACCACGGGCACGACGCGATCGGCGAAGATGCCCAGCCGGTCCGCGGGTCCGTCGACCGACTCAACATCCATCTGCAGCAGCGAAATCGGCCCGCGCGGGTCCACGGCGTGATTGACCTCCAGCAGTTCGGGCCGTTTGAACACGCCGACGCACGATACCAGCCGCGGCACGTTCGACGCGATCGCCGATGCGAGCGCGGGCTCGATCCTGCGAGGTGACGCTGCGAAGACAAAGCCGATCGCGTCGGCGCCGGCGTCGATGCAAACCTGTGCGATGCCATCGCTGGTCACGCCGCAGATCTTGACGCGGACGCGCCGCGTGGTCGCAGCGCCGCCTTGGGCGGATGACAGCATCTCGGCACCGCGCTGCTTCATCGCAGCGCACAGCGCGGCGGGGTCAGCGCTGCGCATGAGCGAGGTGCCGACGAGCGCACCGGCGTACCCCATTGCCGCGGCGTTGCCCGCGTCGCGCTCGCTCTCGATTCCGCTCTCTGCGATGACTCGGAACCCCTGGGCGAATCGCGGGCGGAGTCGCTGCAGGGTGCTCATATCGATCTCAAGCGTGCTCAGGTCGCGCGTGTTCAGGCCAAGCAAGATCGGAGCGCGAAACGTCCGGCCGCGGACGAGCGAGTTCACGCGCTCGATGTCCTGCGCATCGAACGCCTCGATCAGCGTGAACATGCCGCACTCACCCGCGGCATCGACCATCGCGACCATCGTCTCGGTATCGAGCATGCGTGCGATGAGCAGCACGCCACCGGCCCCGTGCGCCCGCGCCTCGTAGACCTGATACGGATCAACGAGAAAGTCCTTGCGCATCACGGGAATCGCAACGCTCTGCGCGACACGCCGGAGGTGAGTCAAGTCACCCGAGAACCGCGCCGGCTCGGTAAGAACGGAGATGATCGACGCCCCGCCGGACTCGTATCGTCGGGCCTGTCCTTCGACGAACGCCAGTGCGTCGGTGTCCGCAGAGAGCACGCCCATCGACGGCGAGGATCGCTTGACCTCCGCGATGAGCACGAACGGTTCATCGCGCAGTGGCGGCGGAGGAGGCATGCTCAGCACGCGGGCACGCAGCGAGTCCAGACTCTCCGCAAAGCGTGCCGACTCGCATCGCGCTCGGCTCGTTCGGGCCATCTCGCTCAGCAGGTCAGCCATGCGCACGCTCCCGGCACGCCGCGCCGAAGTCGCAAAGCGTCTTGAGCAGTTTCTGGGCGGCCCCGGTCGCGATCGCCGAGCGTGCACGCTCGATGCCATCCTGCGTGCCGGTCACGATGCCGCTGACCTCCAGCGCCAGCGCGGCGTTGAGCACCAGTGCGTCGCGATGCGTCCCGCCGGTGGCTTCTCCTGGCGAGAGCGCCCGGCGGAGTTCGTTCGCGTTGTGCGCAGCGTCGCCACCAGCAAGATCCCGCTCGGCCCCTCGTGCGAGCCCTAGATCTCGCGGATCAACGCGCCGTGCGGAGACTCGGCCCTCTCGCACGTCAAAGAGGTGGAACGGGCACATCGTCGTCGGCTCGTCCCAGCCGTTGTCGCTGTGTACGACGAACACTCGGCGAACGTCCATGCGTGACATGGCGTGGGCCATGAGTTCCGCCGCGGGCAGCGAGTACGCCCCGATGAGGCCGAAGCCCGGACGCGCCGGGTTGGTCATCGGTCCGAGCATATTGAAGACCGTGCGCACGCCCAGCGCCTTGCGCACCGGCGCGACCGCCGCCGCGGCGGGGTGATAGTGGGGGGCGAAGAGGAACGTGAAGCCCGAAACACGCAGACACTCTGCGCTGGTGGCCTCGTCCATGGGCATGAGCAGTCCGAGCTCCGAGAGAACATCCGCGCTACCGCTGCGAGAGGTGATCGAGCGGTTGCCGTGCTTGACCACACGGAGCCCGGCGCTGGCAGCGAGAATCGCCGAGCCGGTGGAGATGTTCAGTGAGTGTGACGAGTCGCCGCCCGTGCCGACGATGTCGCACGCGTCGCGGACGTCGCCCAGCGCCGGTCGGCGTGCGCGGGAGAGCATGCCGCGGGCGAAGCCGGCGACTTCGTCGGGCGTCTCGCCCTTGCTCCGCAGAGCCACGAGCACACCCGCGACCAGCGCCGCGGGCGCGTCACCCTGCGAGAGTTCGACGACGAGCCCCTCGGCTTCGTCGATGCTCATGCTCCTGCCGGCGAGGATCTGGTCCAGCAGCCTGTTCATGGTGCACGTTCCGCCGGGCCGAGCGTGGTTTCACGCCTGCGCAGGAAGTTGGCGATCAGCGACGGGCCCATGGGCGTGAGCACGCTCTCGGGGTGGAACTGAACGCCCTCGATCGCGAGCGTGCGGTGACGCAGGCCCATCACCTCGCCGTCGTCGCTTCGCGCCGTGACGATCAGGTCCTTCGGCACACCGGTCTCGTCGGGCGCGATCAGCGCCAGAGAGTGATACCGCCCGACCTGCAATGGCGACGGCGCACCGCCAAACACGCCCCGCCCGTCGTGGGTGATCATCGATGACTTGCCGTGCATGAGGCACTTGGCGTGGGCCACGCGCCCGCCGAAGACCTCCGCCATCGCCTGATGTCCAAGGCACACGCCCAGCACAACGGCGTGCCCCGCCATGCCCTCGATCATCGCCATGCTCACGCCGGCCTCTCTCGGGCCGCCCGGTCCGGGCGAGATGACAACGTGCGTCGGGGCGTGCGCCCGCGCCTGCTGGACCGTGATCTCGTCATTGCGGAACACGCTCACGGCCGCGCCGAGCGCACGCAGAAGCTGCACAAGGTTGTACGTGAACGAGTCGTAGTTGTCGACCATCAACACGCGTGCGCCCGAGCCCGGGGTCTCGCCTTCGCGGAGCATCGCGCCGTCGGTTGTGCCGGTGCGGATGGCCCCCGGTTGTGTCGTCTGCTGTGTCACAGGCCCTCCTCCGCCAGCCGCAGGGCCGCCTCGGCGCTGCTGACCTTTGCTCGAACTTCCGCATATTCCGCGTGTGCGTCGCTGTCGGCGACGATCCCCGCGCCGGCCTGATACGCGTATGCGCCATCGCGGAAGACCAGCGTGCGGATCGCGATCGCCTGGTCCATCGCGCCGCTGAGGGCGAAGTACCCGACGGTTCCCGCGTACAGGCCCCGGCGGACGGGTTCGAGTTGATCGATGATCTGCATCGCGCGAACCTTCGGAGCGCCGACGACCGTGCCCGCGGGAAAGGTCGCGTTGAACAGGTCCAGTGCATCGACGCGATCTTCCAGCACCCCGGTCACGCCGCTGACGATGTGCATCACATGGCTGTAGCGCTCGATCGACCGATAAGGCTCGACCTTCACGCTCCCCGGCACGGCGACGCGACCAAGGTCGTTCCGCGCCAGGTCCACCAGCATCACATGCTCGGCGGACTCCTTCGGGTCGGCGAGCAACTCCTCCTCCAGTTGACGATCGTGTTCCGCATCGCGCCCGCGCGGGCGCGTTCCGGCGATCGGCCGGAGCGTCGCGATGCGATTTCCGGCGACGTTTGCGAGCTTCACAAGCGCCTCGGGAGACGACCCGGCGACCTGCGTGTCGCCGAAGTCGAAGTAGTACATGTAGGGCGACGGGTTGAGCAGCCGAAGCCCGCGGTAGACCTCGAACGGATCGGTGCGGCACGCGCCGCTGAAGCGGACGCTGAGCACAAGTTGGAACACGTCGCCGTCGATGATGTGTCGCTTGACGCGCTCGACACGATCGACGAACTCGCGCTCGCTCAGGCTGCCGGTGGACGGCTCGTGGCCCGTGCGGACCTGTGCCGAGGGCTGAGGCCCCCGCAATGCCTGCACCAGTTCGCGCCGGATGCTCTGGCGTTCCCACTCCGGCCCGGCGTGAAGCAGCGCGACCCTGCGGGTCAGGTGGTCGAACACCAGCATGGACTTCGGCGCGACAAGATCCAGTTCCGCCTCGCCGGAACGAGGCGCCGGGCCGACGCCGACACGCTCGAGCCGGCGGACGTAGTCGTACCCGATGAACCCCACGAGCCCGCCGTCCATCCCCAGGCCGGGGATCGTCGGCTCCAGTCGCGGACAGCCGGCGAGCGCATCGCGGATCGCACCGGTCAGCCGCTCGCGGTCGGCCAGTTCGGGCGCGACCACGACACGATCGTCGACGCTGAGGCCGCGTTCATCGAGGCGGACCCTGCGTGCCCGCCCGAGCCCGATGAACGAGTACCGGGCCATCCGCTCGCCGCCCTCGACGGACTCGAGCAGGAACACCGCGTCCAGCCCGCTCGGACGCAGTTTGAGAAACGCCGACACCGGCGTGTCCAGATCCGCGGCGATGTCAAAGGGTGGCTTCATCGTCACGGCGTTGCTTCCTCGCTTGCTGCGTCGACTCGGTTCAAACGTACGCGACACTTCGGCATCTCGCGCTGCTCTGGGCCAAACATCCCCATCGGCCAACCCCGCGAACTCGAAACAGGCCAAAACGAACAAGGGCCACCGGTACGCCGGCGGCCCTTCCAGAAGCTCCCGCGATCTGCTCGCGGGCATGGATGAACCGCCGACGCTATTGCTCGTTCCACCACCAGCTCATGCCTGCCGAGCGTCGCGTGTTCATGGCTCAATGGTGCAGTCCTGGGGCAGGAAGTCAACCTCAGGGGTGCCCGGCATTGCACGATCCGGGCATGTGCAGCAACCGCCACCCGCCTTTCGGGTACCCTTTGCCATCTCTTCACGTCCGCGAACCGATGCCGGCGGCCCGGTGTCGTGTCGCGGGCCCGGTTCCTCCCGGCGTCCACTCGGGCGTCGTGCGTGCGGGGGGTGTCTCCTCCGTGCCGGTTCGCCGAGGTGTTTGAATGTTTTCCCCGGAGCAGTTCATGTCCACTCGTGGTGTGTTCTCGGCCTTCGTCATTTCCTGGGCCGGCGTCTCGGGTGGCTGCCTTGCGCAGCCCGTTCCCGCGCCCGTGACGCCCGTTCCCGCGGCCCCCGCGGCCACGATCGCCCCCGGACAGGTCGGCATGGTCGCGTTTCCATCGCTGAGCCCCGATGGCTCGCTGATGGTTTTCAGTTGGCTGGGCGACTTGTGGGCGGTCGGTTCGCAGGGCGGGCCGGCTTCCCGATTGACAAGCCACCCCGCGGAGGAACGCCGGAGCGCGCTCTCGCCCGATGGCTCGCTGCTGGCCTTCGAGAGCGACCGCGAGGGGTCTCGCTCCCTGTACGTCGTCCCGATCACCTCCGCCGGCCCGAACGGGCCGGTGCAGGCCGGCAGAGCACGACGGGTCACGGCCCTTGATCGCGCCCAGACACTCAACGCTTGGACGCCAGACGGCTCCGCCCTGCTCTTCAGCGGCTCGATCGAGGCCAACGTCTTCCGCGGTACGCAAATGTTCCGCGTCCCCGTGCTCTCGCAGGAACTCTCGAGCGACGACCCCGCGACGATCGTCGGCGGGCCGATCGAACGCCTCACGCCCGCCTTCGGCACGCAGCCCCGGCTGTCCGCCGACGGCTCCACGCTGTTCTTCGCCCGCCGTCGCCCGGAACCGGCACGCCCCAAGTATGCCGGCAGCGGCACGAGCGATCTGGTCGCGATGTCCATGGGCACCGGCGAGTTCACGACGCTGACGACCGACGCACGCAGCGACGCCGATCCGTTCCCGCTGCCCGATGGCTCTCTGGTGTTCATTTCCAGCCGAAGCGGCACGCACAACCTCATGCGGCTGCCGCCCAACGCACGCGATGATCGCTCCGCCCGTGCGCTGACGAACTTTCAGCCCGGCGACAAGGCCACCATCGCCCATGGCGTGCGCGACCTGGCAGTCAACGCGGGCGGCACCGTCGCGGTGTTCACCGTGTTCGACACGGTGTACCGCCTCGATCTGACTCGCGCCGACGCGACGCCGACCCCCATCGCCGTCGCGTCGAGCCTCGACGCCTCGGACCTGGAACTGGCCCGGCTGAACATCTCGCGAGAGGTCGGTGAGCAGGCCATCAGCCCCGATGGCAAGACGCTGGCGGTCATCGCGCGGGGCGAGGTGTTCGTCCGCTCGACCGACGAAGGTCGGCCGACGCGCCGCGTGACGAACTTCGACGGCAAGGCCCGCGCGCGGGACCTCGCGTGGAGCCCGGACAATCGCGTGCTGTTCTTCACGAGCGATCAGAGCGGCTCGTCGCTGGTTTCCTACGCGACGGTCGCCCTGAGCCGGAGCGATATCCGCCCGGAGCCCGCCCCCGCCGGCACCGGTGACAAGACCGACAAGCCGGACGAGCCCGAGGCGGGCAAGGCGGCCACGCCCGCGGCCAAGGACGACCAGCACGCCGGTGATGATTCCGCGGCCCAGCCCGTGGCCGAGCCCGCGCCCGCGGCAGCCCCGGCATCGGCCCCGACAACTCCACCGCCCGCGGCAGAGACGCCGGGCGCAGCGACCGACCCGGCGGCGGCAAAGCCGCGTCGCCCGGCGCGGCCGAAGGTCGACTACGCCAAGCGTTGGAGCGAGTCGATCCGCTTTGATGTCAAGACCCTCGACCTCTCGAGTGTGCCCGCCGGCAAAAACGACGGCGTGCTCGGGCCTGAGTGGTCCGGCCCGATTCCCTCTCCCGACGGCAAGCAGTTGCTGCTGACACGGGGATTGGGCGATGTTGTTCTCTTTGATCTGGCCAAACGCTCGGGCAGGGTGATCATCGAGGGATGGAACACGCCGAGCATTCAGTGGGCCAGCGACTCGCGGCACGTGATTTTCGCTCGCGAGGACCTGGACTTCAACAGCGACATCTGGCTCGTCGACACGCAGGCCCAGGACGCCATGGCGTCCGCGACGAACCTCACCCGCCACCCCGATCCGGACCTTGCGCCGCAACTCAGCGCCGACGGCAAGGTGCTCTACTTCCTGAGCGAACGCATGGGCGGCGGTGAGCGTCGCGATCTTCAGGTGTACGGCGTGTTCCTGGACAAGTCGCTCGAAGGCCTTCGCCCGTTCGAACTCGACGAGTACTTCAAGAAAGCCGCGGAGAACGCCCGCAAACGCAAGCCCATCGAGCCGGTGATGTGGGATCAACCCGCCGCGACAAGCGACGCGGACGCCGAGGCGAAAGCCGAGGCCAAGCCAGACGCGAAGGCGGACGCAAAGGCGGATGTTGCCGCGGACGCTGCCCCCGATGCAAAGCCCGATGCAAAGCCGGACACCAAGCCCGACACGAAGTCCGAGACCAAGGCCGACGCCCGGAAGCCCGAGCCAATGAAGTTCGACTCGAGCGATTCCTGGCAGCGCGTCCGCAGGATCACCACCGGCGGTGGATCCAAGGGCTCGCTGGCCATCACCCCCGGCGGCGATCGCATCATCACCACAGGTGACGCCGACGGCGGAACCGAGCGGGCGTTGCTCAACTTCTCGTTCAAGGGTGACGACCGGCGCGTCGTCCAGGTCGGCCCCGTCTCGGACGTCCGCATGTCGCTGACGGGCGATCGCGTGTCGTTTGTTCGACAGGGCTCGGTCAGCGCCGTGTCGCTCGGAGCGCCGAAGGTTGATGCGCTCGCGATCGACGCCAACATCGTCGTTCGGCTGGCCGACCAGCAGTCGCAAAAATTCCGAGAGGCCGCCCGGATCCTGGGCAACGGCTTCTACCACCCGACTCTCAAGGGGCTCAACTGGCCCGCGCTGGTCGAACGCTACGACATCCTCGCTCGCCGCACGCGCACCAACGATGAGTTCGATCGCGTGGTGAACATGCTCTTTGGCGAACTCGACGGCTCGCACACCGGCATCAACTCCTCGGGCGGCTTCTCCGCTCCGTCGCCCGCGACAGGCTATCTGGGAATCGACTTCGAGCCCGCGCCGGGCGGGTATCGCGTGATGCGCGTGTTGCCCCAGGGGCCTGCCGACCGCGAGCAGTCTCGGCTGAAGGTCGACGACGTGATCCTGAGCATCGATTCGCAGCGATTCTCGCCGAGCGACGACGCCCGCCCGCGCCACGACTTCCACGCGTTGTTCATGGGCCGTGCGGGTCGAGAGGTGCTCCTGGAGGTTCGCCGCTCGGGCGAGAGCAAGCCGGTCAACCTGCTCATCGTGCCGATGGCCTCCGGCGAGGACACCGATCTCCGGTACCGCGACACCGTCCAACGCCGGACGGCGCTTGTCAACGAGTTGTCCGGCGGCAAACTGGGCTACCTGCACGTTCGATCGATGAACGAGCAGAGCGTGCGCGACTTTGAGCGCGACCTGTTCGCCGCCGCCGACGGCAAACTCGGGCTGATCATCGACGTGCGCGACAATGGCGGCGGGTCCACCGCCGACATCCTTCTCGCGTCGCTGACCGCCCCCCGTCACACATGGACCGCGCCGCGCGGCGTGGATCCGAACGACGTGCCGCGAGACGCCTACCCGCGCGACCGCCGTCTGATCTTCGGCTACGTCCGCCCGATCTCGGTGCTCATCAACGAGAACTCGTTCTCCAACGCCGAGATCTTCGCGCACGCCATCAAGACCATCGGCCGCGGCAAACTCGTCGGGACCGCGACCTATGGCGGCGTGATTTCCACGGGCGCCGCGAGCCTCATCGACGGCTCGACCGTCCGCACGCCGTTCCGAGGGTGGTACCTGCCCGATGGACGCGACCTGGAGAACAACGGTGCCGAGCCCGATGTGAACGTGCCGCAGACCCCCGCCGACGACGCAAGGGGGTTCGATGCGCAGCTCAAGGCTGCGGTCGATGAGTTGCTCGGACGGGCCAAGCCGATCCGTTGACCGGCGGTCTGTTTCCGATAACCTCGGGCTCCCCCGTGCTTGTTCGGGGTGGCGGTCGCATGCGCGCGTATCTGGGAAACAGTGGCGGTGCTACGACCCTTCGTCGTTGCCGTTGGCGCGGTCAATACCTCCCCATAGTCTCGGGATTCTTTCGACGTTGATCGGGAATCCGGGCTTTCTGGAGCCGGGCGTCGTACGTTTGAGTATCGGGGAGGGGGAAGACTCGAATTTGTGCCGGCCGCTCGTGGCCCAACTTTGGAGCTTGTTCAGATGAAGCCGATTGCTATCGCTGTCCACACGTTGACCCTGACGCTCATGCTCGCCGCGGGCCAGACGCTCGCAGTGGGTGCCGAGCGGACGTTTCTTGCCAGCCAGGATCTTGGCGGCGTACCCGCCGGGGCATACGCCGGGTCCGCGGCTATTTCTGGCGATGGACGGTTCGTCGCGTTTGCCAGCGAGGCGAACAACCTGACGGGCGATGCGCCGTCGGTCTTCTCCCGGGTGTTCGTGTTCGATCGTCAGACAAGCCTGACGACCATGATCACGATTGGTGTCGCGAGCACGGCCGCGAACAACTCCAGCGGGGCGCCGGGGATCAGCGGCGACGGGCGATACGTGGTGTTCTACTCCGACGCGACGAATCTGGACATCGTCAACCCGCCGACGAGCGCGCATCCGGGTTGGCCTCAGTGCTACATCCATGATCGCCAGAGCGGCATCACGGAACTTGTGTCGCTGTCGGGGACCGGGGCCTGGGGCAACGATAACAGTTTGGACTCGGGCTATCCGCCCGCGGTGTCCGACGATGGACGGTTCATCGCGTTTGTCAGCAGGGCGAGCAACCTGGTCTCGGGCGGCGTGTTCCGCACCCAGGTGTACCTGCGCGATCGCGGCGACAGCGGCAACGGGATTCCAGCCGAGACTTTCCTGATCTCCGTGGCCAACGGCACCAGCACCGCCAGCAACCTGTCGGCGGGTCTGCCCAAGTTGTCCTTTGCGGGCGGAGCGGTCAGGATCGCGTACCGCGGTACGTCCAGCAACATCGTTCCCAACGATACCAACACCGCCGCGGACATCTTTCTCGGAACGTTTACGCCCCGCACTCCTGGCAACTTCACGACATCGCTGAGCAGCACGCGCGTGAGCACGACCAGCAGCGGCGGGCAAGCCGACGGCATATCGCGAGCGCCCGGCATCAGCGCCGATGGCAACCTCGTCGTCTTCGCCTCGCGGGCGACGAACCTCGATACCTCGGGCGGCGATGCCAACGCCGACAACGACATCTTCCTGAAGAACCTCACGACGGGACAGGTCCGGCGCATCAGCAACTCCAGCGACGGCGCCGCCGCGTTCGGGTTCAGCGATGATCCGGTCATCTCGGGCGACGGCTCGACGATCGCGTTCCACTCCATCTCGCCCAACCTCATCGATGGCGACACCAACGGCCAACTCGACGCGTACGTGTACACCGTCGCGACGCAGGTGATTTCTCGCGTGTCCGTGGCCGACAGTGGCGATCAGTCGCCAACGGGCGGCGAGTTCCCGGCTATTTCGGGCGACGGGCGCTTCGTGGCCTTTGAGAGCACCAGCGCGCTGACCAGTGCCGCGACGGCGGCCAGCAACGTGTATGTCCGCGACCGCAACGCGCCGGGCACCGGCTGCCTGGCGGACGTCGCCAATACCGACGGCGACCCGACGCCCGACGGCGTGGTGGACAACGGCGACTTCCAGGCGTTCTTTACGGCGTTCTTCCTGGCGGAAGGCGACCCGGGGCGATTGGTGGCCGACGTGGCGAACACCGATGGCGATCCGACGCCGGACGGCGTGGTGGACAACGGCGACTTCCAGGCGTTCTTCACGGCGTTCTTCGAGTGCCTGGGCGGCTGAGCGGAGACGCCTCGGACAAATCCGAACACCCCCCGCACGCCGTTCCGATTCGGGACGGCGTTTGGCTTTGGTGGGCGGACGGGCTTTGGAGGGGGAGGAGGTGGTGGCCGGGGGCAAAGAACCTTGGCCGTTCAGATGCCTGACGGGGGCATCGGTACTTGTCTGAGCGTGCTGGCCCGCTATCATCCCCACCCAGCGCAAAGGGAAGTTCCCGCGCGCGGTCCATTTGGTTTCCGAATTCCAATTTTCAGAGCGAACATGCCGACCATCAACCAGCTCGTCCGCAACCCCCGCAAGGTCGTCAAGGCACGCGGCAAGACCCGCGACCTGGCCCAGGCCCCGCAGAAGCGCGGCGTCTGCCTCATCGTGCGTACACAGACCCCCAAGAAGCCGAACTCGGCTCTGCGGAAGGTTGCGCGTGTGCGTCTGTCCAACGGCAAGGAAGTGACGGCGTACATCGGTGGTGAGGGCCACAACCTCCAGGAGCACTCGATCGTGCTCGTGCGCGGCGGCCGCGTGCGTGACCTCCCGGGCGTTCGATATCACATCGTCCGCGGCTCGCTGGACTGCCTTGGCGTTGAGAAGCGCAAGCAGGGTCGGTCCAAGTACGGCGCGAAACGCGCCGCCACCAAGGCCTGATCCATCGATTCCTGACCAACTCACGTCCGCTCCGTTTGTCGCGGTGTGGACGCTTTGGTGTCCTGTTGTGTCGAGTGCACGTGCCGCGTGAGCAGGTGCAGACGCCTTCGGGGACGCCTTGAAACCCACTGGAGAGTCTCGCATGTCCGCTCGCAAGCCGACCGCATCCGCCCGCTCGCTCCGTCCCGATCCGCGCTTCAACGACCTGGTGCTCTCCAAGTTCATCAACTGCATCATGGTGCGTGGTCAGAAGGCGTCGGCCCAGCGCATCGTGTACGACTCTCTGGACGTGATCGCCGGGCGGCTGGCGAAGGAAACCGATCCGAACGCCCCGAAGGAGCCTCTTGCTTGCTTCATCATGGCGATCGAGAACGTCAAGCCCTACGTCGAGGTGCGCAGCAAGCGCATCGGCGGTGCGAACTATCAGGTTCCCGTGCAGGTGAACAAGAAGCGTGCGCAGGCGCTGGCGTTCCGCTGGATCATCGACGGCTCGCGCTCGGACAAGGGTCGTCCGATGCACATGCGGCTCGCCGACGAGCTCTACAACGCCGCCAAGAAGGAAGGCAAGGCGATGGCGGTCCGCGATCAGACCCACCGCATGGCCGAGGCGAACAAGGCGTTCGCGCACTTCGCCTGATCTTGACCCGCCGCGAACATTCGCGGGGCCAATGAGATCGGGATGGTCCGTATCCTCAAGCGCCCGGTCGAACGACCGGGCGTTTTTCGTTCCTGTGCCGGCATGTCCGAGACCACGCCACATTCCGCTCAGCCTTCTCAGCCCGCCGCGGCAACGTCCCGCCCCGGGCGTCGCACGCGCGTGTGGGCGTGGTGGGCTGTGGTCTGGCTGGTGCTGACGTGCGTGGGGACGGTGCTGCACTGGGCGACGTGGATGTCTCCCGAGATCACCCGGTCCGCCGGGACGCTCTTCGGCGAGGGGCTTGTCAAGGTGCTGGCCAACGCGATGGTGATCCCGGCCTCGCCCGGCTGGATCATCACCACACGCATCGTCGGCCGCCTCGACGGCGACTCCATCGGCGTCGCGGCGTGCGCCAACGGCGTGGCGTGGCTGCTGATCCTCGCGGCGATCGCGTCGATGCTCGGCGTGGGGCGACGCATCATCATCGGGCCCAAGCGGGCGATCCGCGAGCCGGCCGGCGGAGCGAAGCCCGCGGCAATCGGCGACGACCAGGCGAGCGGCGGAGATGGGCAGAACGTGGATATCGCCCGGCGACGGCTCATCCTTCGCGGCGCTGTGGCCGGGACCGGCGCGGTCGCGGCGATTCCCGCGGCGTATGCGACGATGATCGAGCCCTGGAGCCTGATCACGGCTCGATACAGCATCCCGATCCGCGGGCTTCCAAGGTCGCTGCACGGGCTGCGCGTCGCGATGCTCGCCGATATGCACATGGGGCCGCGTGTCACGCGCGAGCACATCATCAACGCGATCCGTTCGGCGATCGATCTGCGCCCGGACGTGTTCGTGCTCGTGGGCGACTATGTCCATCGCGAGATCCGCCAGGCGATCGTCGTCGCGACGACCTTCGAACCCATGGTCGCCACGGGCAAGCCGGTGATCGGCGTGCTGGGCAATCACGACTGGTACGCCGGGGCCAGAGACTGCACGCAGCTGCTGACGAACGTCGGCGTTCGGCTGATCGACAACAGCCGGGTGTTCATGGATGTCGAGCGTCAGGTGCAGGAGGAGCAGCCGACGGGCGCGTGCCTGTGCATCGCGGGAGTCGGGGATCTGCTCGAGCACACGTGCGAGTTCGATGTGGCGCTCCGCGGCGTGCGGCGCGAGGTGCCGAGGATTGTGCTGTCTCACAACCCCGATGCGGCCGAGCATCCGCAACTGCTGCACGAGAGCCCAACGCACCCGAGGCATCGTGTGGACCTGATGCTGTGCGGACACACCCACGGCGGGCAGGTGAAGTTACCGTTCATCGGACGGCCCATCGTGCCCAGCAGGTTCGGGAGCAAGTACGCGTACGGCGTGAACGCGGGGCCGGTGTGCCCGGTGCTGACCACCGCGGGGATCGGAATGTCGATTCTGCCCTTGAGGCTGAATGTGCCGCCGGAGATCGTGCTGATCGAGTTGATCGATGGCGGTGACGATCAGCCGGGCGACAAGCGACCGGGATGAGCGGGATCCGTCGGTGAGCGGAGTCGGTCGTGCGCGGTGTCCCACTCGCTGGCGAGCACGCCCCAGCCGAGAGTGTCGCACCAACCCAAGCCGGCTTCCCAGCGATCGTGATGGGCGTGGAGTTCCTGCCGAAGGCCCAGTCGACTCGGCACGCCGACGGACGCGGCGTTGGCGCTGTTGGCGAAGATGTGGATCCGGCGAAAGCCCCAGCCACCCGCGGCCTGTGGCAAGAGGCCCCAGGACAGCAGCGATGCGGTGAGTTCGGCGGCGTAGCCCTTGCGACGGTGCGCGGGGTGCACCCAGTACCCAACCTCGGCGTTTGCACGATCGGGTTCGATGCGGTTGAAGCCGGTGCCGGCAACGAGCGATCCGGTGAGGCGATCGAACACACCCAGGATGAAGCCGATCTGGGTGTTGTCCTCGGGGCTCATGGGCCAGGTGGTCCAGGCGTTCATGAAGCGTTCGATCTGGCGGTCTGTGTCGTCGGGCGAGAGGTGACAGAACCGCACCCACGGAAGCCACGGCAGGTACGCGTCCCGGTGCGGGGCGATGGCGTCGTACAGAGCGCGGGCGTCGGCGGGGGTGTAGGGCCTGAGCGTCAGGCGGGTGGAGTGCCGGAGCGTCGGCGGAGGCGCGGGTGGGGCCCATGCGGGCGGACGTTCGGGGTTGACCTCGGGGTTCATCGGGACAAGATACCACGGACAGGTCTCGGCATGGCCGGTAGGCGGCGGCGGGAAAGGACGGGCGACGATGGACGCGCAGACGAATGGCTCGGGCGGCACGATCGGGCGATACGCCCGGCAGATGCTTCTCGAAGGCTTCGGGCAGGAGGGTCAGGACCGCCTCGGCGCGTCGCACGCGATGATCATCGGGATGGGGGCGCTGGGGTGCCCCGCGGCGGACTTGCTCGTGCGTGCGGGTGTCGGGCGCGTCAGCATCGTCGATCGCGATGTCGTGGAAATGTCGAATCTGCAACGGCAGACGCTGTTCGATGAGCGCGATGCCCGGGAGCGCGTGCCCAAGGCCGAGGCGGCGGCGCGTCGGCTTCGCGGCGTCAACTCGGGCGTTCGTATCGAAGCGATTGTCGAGCACTTCAGCCCGGAGAACGCCGAGCGACTGCTGCGCCCGCACCCCAAGCCCGGCGTGGTGCTGGACTGCACGGACAACTTCGCGACGCGGTACCTGATCAACGACGCGTGCGTGAAGGTGGGCGTGCCGCTGGTGTACGCGGGTGCCGTGGCCAGCGCGGGCATGGCGATGACGATCGTGCCGACGGGCGCACTCGGACCGGAGGACGGCGCGCGAGCGACGGCGTGTCTGCGCTGCGTTTTCCCGGAGCCGCCGACGAGCGCACCGACGTGCGATACGGCGGGGATCTTCGCGCCGGTTTCGTCGATCGTTGCGAGTGTGCAGGCCAGCGAGGCGATCAAGGTGCTGCTGCGCAGGTTCGACCTGCTGAGCAACACGCTTTTGAGCATGGACCTGTGGAGCAACGAGCGTCGTCGGATTTTGCTCGCCGGGGCGCGGCGGGAGGACTGCCCGTGCTGCGGGCGCGGGGAGTTTGAGTTCCTGAGCGGGCGCGGTGCGCAGGACGCGCGGACCATGTGCGGGCGAGGAGCGGTGCAGGTCGCCGGGCACGCGGCGGTGGACCTGCGGGCCCTTGCGGCTCGGCTGCGTTCGGTGGCGGAGGTACGTCTCTCGGCCGAGCATCTGACGGCGACGATCGAGGTGGCGACGGGCGCGGCGGGGAACGACGGCGTGCGTGAGGCGGCGTCGCGGTTCGAACTGACGGTGTTCGCGGACGGACGGGCGATCGTGGGGGGGACGACGGACCCGGCGATCGCACGGTCGGTCTATGCTCGATTCATCGGCTTGTGAGCGTGATCACAGCGCCGTGGGCACGTGCGAGTCGAACAAGACCCGTGTGGCGGAGCGATCCGCGCCGGATCGAGGAGTGAATCATGAGCATCGCGGGAACAATCGTCGCCAGCGGGAAGTTGATGCGGGGCTACGCCGAGTCCCTGTCGCAGGGGATCGATGGGCACCAGTTTGCGCGCAAGCCGACCTGGGGCCTTGGCGGGCAGGAGATCGATACGAACCACGCGGCGTTCTGCTACGGGCACCTGGCGATCTACCCGGCACGGATCCTGACGCTGCTCGGCAAGGACCCCGCGCCCGCGGCGGCACCGATCGCGTTTGAGCCCCTGTTCAAGGCCGGGGCCCCGTGCATCGATGATCCGCACGGGACGATTTATCCGGCGATGAGCGTGGTGCTCGAAGCGTTCGGCCGCGCGTATGACGTGGCGCTCACGGAGGTTGCCAAGGCCAGCGACGCACAGTTGCTCAAGGAGACGCCCAACGAGTCGCACCGCAAGAACTTCCCGACCATCGGTGCGCTGTCGAACTTCCTGCTCGGCGCTCACGTGGCGGTGCACATCGGCCAGGTCAGCGCGTGGCGACGCTGCATGGGCCTTCCCGGCGTGATGTGAGTCACGGGCCGGGGAGGCGTCGGCCGACGGGCGCGGCCGACAATGATCATCGGCGGGACTTGCGGGCTGCGGGCTTTGCGGCGTGGGCGGTGCCGTTGGATGTGGTGCGGCGGGCCGCCGGCTTCGAGGCCGGGGCCGGGGCGACGTCGACCGGCTCGTCGCCCGAGAGGGCGTTGGCGTAGTGCGCGTTCTGCACGGGCACGAGTTCCTCCAGCACCTTCTCCAGGACCGCGGCGGGGGAGCCCATCGCGTCGACCTCTGCGATCAGGTCCGAGGAGTAGTGCTCGAGCACGGGATAGGTCTCGCGCTCGTACACCTGCCAGCGCTTGCGGATCACTTCTTCCTTCGCGTCATCCACGCGGTTTTCCTTCAGGGCCCGTCGGCGGAGACGCTCGATCATGCGCTCCTTGTCGGGGCAGATCAGGTGGATGACCTTGAGCACCTTCAGGTGCGTGTCGAGGAGCTTGGCCTGATGGATGTTCCGAGGGATGCCGTCGAGGACGAGCAGGTCCACGTTGGGCTTGAAGATGCCCAGTGTGGTGCGGGCGTGCATGTTCTGCGACCACATCTGGATCGTCGGCTCATCGGGCACGAGCAGACCCTTGGACGAGTAGTCCATGAAGATGCGGCCCAGCGTGGAGGACGTGTCGAGGTTGCGGAAGACCTCGCCGCAGGAAAGGTGATAGAAGCCAGGGATCTGGCCCAGGATCTTGCCCTGAGTACCCTTGCCCGCGCCGGGAGCGCCGAAGAGCAGGACGGTGCGATAACGTTTGGACATGCGAGGCCCTCATGAGTCGTGAGGCGGCAGAGCTCGGACATCGAACCGACGGAACAGGAACTTGAACGTACACCAATCGCCACCGGTTCGCTACACGATAGCGGTTTCTGCGCGCCTGATGGGGCTGGTCGGTGCGGAATTTTTGGGAGTTTTCGGGCCGGCCGGGGGTGCTCGTGATGCACAGATGGTCTTGGTATTCACGGGGCGGCTCCGGTGAAGGCGATCGACCCGCGCGGGACCCGCGTTGTGCTCGAGGGCGATGGCTATGTCGTGATCGACAAGCCCCCGGGCGTGCTGAGCGTGCCGGGCAAGGGCGAGGAGAACCAGCGGTCGGCGGTGAGTTGGTGCCGGGAGAGGTTTCCGAACGCGACGGGGCCGATCGTGGTGCATCGACTGGACATGGATACGTCGGGCCTTCTTGTGCTCGCGCTGAATGCGTCGGCGCAGCGGGCGCTGTCGATGCAGTTCGAGGCCCGAAGCGTTGAGAAGGCGTATGTCGCGGTGGTGCTCGGGCGTGTCGCGTCGATGGGCGGCGTGGTGGACCTGCCGATGCGGGCGGATATCGAGCACAGGCCGATGCAGGTCGTCGATCATGAACATGGCCGAGCCGCGGTCACGCGGTTTGCGGTGCTGGCGTTCGAGCCGGACGCGACGTGGCTCCGGCTGGAGCCGATCACGGGACGCACGCATCAGTTGCGGGTGCACTGTGCCGCGAGGTGTGTCGGCGGGCTGGCGAGCGTGGCGCGGGGCGGAGCGACGCTGGACGCGGCCGACCCCGGGCATCCGATCATGGGCGATGTTCTGTACGGCCCAGCGGACGCCCCGCACAGTTGTTCGCGGCTGATGCTGCACGCGAGCGAACTGGCGTTCGATGACCCGACAACGGGTCGAAGGGTGCGTGTGGCCGTACCGCCGAGTTTCTCGTCGACGAAGGATTAGGACTTGGATGCGGGGACGGCGTCGGGCTTCGGCTCGGCGCTGGAGCCGGCATTGTCCTCGGTGTCGCCCTTGGCGCTGACGCCGGTGACGTTCAACCGCTCGACCAAAGCCTCCAGCGACATCGCCTTGATGACCTGATCCATCACGAAGTCCTGCAGCAGACGATTCTCTTCGCCTGTGGCCAGTTGGCGGAAGCGCTCCGTGCTGACGGGCTCGTAGTTGGTGATCTGGGCGATCATCAGCGTCTGCGACGTTGGCATGCCCGCGGAGAACGTGCGGGCGGTGATGTTGGTCTCATCCAGCGGCACACGCGGGTCCAGGCGGGCGGCGGCTTCGAAGGCGGCGGTGATCACCGCGTCGCGCTCGATCCACGGCTCGCTCGGCTTGACGCCCACGTTGCGGGCGAGCTCGACCTGGGTCTTCAGAGCGGTCGTGAAGCCCAGGGCCGAGAGGCGATCGGGGAGGGTCGTGAACGACTCGATTGTGGCCAGAGCCTCGAACTCTGCGCGACGGGCCAGAAGTTCGTTGTACGCACGGAGCTTTTTGAAGTCGCGGATCGCGTCCTGGCGCACATCGTCGAGGCTCGCGGCCGGGCCGCGGCTGCGAAGAGCGGTGACGACGATGAAGTGCCGACGCTCCTGGTCGTCGACCAGGGCCTCGGAGATGGGCACGCCGACCTGCACGGAGACCGTCGGGGCCGCGGGCTTGAGTTCGCGGAGGTTGCTCAGGATGGCGGCGACGTTCTCACTGGCCCGGCCACGGCGCAGGCTCGCGGTCGAGAGTTGGGGCAGGTCGCCCACCGAGTCGAGCGTTGACCATGAGTCGTAAGTGGAGACGGCGGGCGCGGGGATCCGGGTCTGCTGGGTCTCCTGAACCCGCTCGACAACGCCCGAGGCGATGGCGTTGAAGTCGATCGGGGCGACTCCGGCGGGCACGGATCGGTACATGACGCTGCCGACGGAATCGCCCTCAGGAAGACGCGATGCGTACCGCAGGATCTCGCCCTTGACAGCGCCGGTCGCTTCACTGACCAGCCGCTGGGCAATTTCCGCGCGGAGCGAGGCTTCGATCGCGGCTCGGTTCGGCGGCGGAGTCTGGCTTGCGCCGGCGATCAGACGCTTCTCAACCTCGATCGGATCAACTCGAACGGTGGCCGCGATCTGGGCCGGGTCGATCGTGAGGACATTGAGTTTGACAGCGTTGTCGAGCAGGTAACCGATCCGGAACTCGCCGCCGGCGGGGTCGATATTGCGGAACTTCTCGAAGTGGGCCGTGAGTTCCTGCTCGGTCGGGGCCGGGCTGGAGGCGAGGGACTCTTCGGAAGGCGAGAGCCCGACGTGCTGGATGTAGATGCGGTTGAACTGCTCCCGAGCGGACATCGCCAATCGCGGGGTGCTCGTGCGTGCGGCCTGCTGGTACATGCCCAACAGACGGCTCACGCCATGAAGTTCGCTGACCGCGTCGGCGGGGTGAATATCCACGCCGCTCTCGCTCGAGATCATCATGGGGTTGATGACGCCGTCGATCTCTGCTTCGAGGCGGGCGAGGACCTCCTGGACTCGGTCGCGAGGGAGGTCACTCCGGAAGACGGCCAGCTGCTCGGCCTGAAGAAGCTCGTTCTTCATGCCCGCGGCGTCCTCACGCGGGCCGACGAGCCCAGCGGCCCGCGCGTCCTCGACGAGCAGTTTCCAGTGTATGGCGTCCTGCTCCCCGATGCCCCAAGTGAACATGAGGTTGCGGAAGAGCGAGAACCTCTTGAGGGTCTCGAACTTCCGGATGGACTGCACCATCTCGATCTGGGTGATCGAGCGTCCCTTGATCGTCACGCCGGAGCGTGAGAAGAGGGGCGACTGCGAGAGGTTCTGCAGGAACTGAGGCACCAGGAAGGCGATCATGAGGAAGACGCCGAACCCGATGAGCAGCCAGTTCTTGTACTTCGAGAGCAGTTTGACCATTCGTCGAACCCCGGTGCCCGGCGCTCAATGGGCGCAGCGGGAGCGCTGCGAAACCCGATGAGACGCCGGGCGGTGTGCCTCGGCAACCAGCGTGATTAGCGGTAGAACTCGACGATGAGGTTGGGATTCACGTCGAAGGGGATCTGATCGGACGTGGGCAGGGCCACGATCCGAGCGGTCACTTCCGACGGGTTGAAGTCGATCCACTGCGGAACCTCGTGGCCCGCCATGGACTCCATGTTCTCTCGGCAGAGCTTCTGGATCTTGGGCTTGAGCGTGATCACGTCGCCGGCCTTGACCGAGTAGCTCGGGCGGTCGGTCTTGCGGCCGTTGACCAGGATGTGCCCGTGCACGACGACCTGACGGGCGGCCCAGATGGTGCGGGCCAGGCCGCAGCGACGGACGACGTTGTCAAGCCGACGCTCGAGCAGGCGCATGAGCACCTCGCCCGTGTTGCCCTTGGCGCTGCCGGCCTCTGCGACGTACCGGCGGAACTGCTGCTCGAGCACGCAGTAGTGGTACCGGACCTTCTGCTTCTCGTTGAGGCGCACGCCGTAGTCGCGCAGGCGGCGGCCGCGGAAGCCGTGCATGCCCGGGAAGACCAGGGCACGCTTGCTCGTGTGCTTGGGGTTGTTTTCGATGGGTGCCCCGACGCGACGGGACAGCTTGACCTTCGGACCGACGTAACGGGCCATAAGAAACCTCCGTCACCACAGCCAAGGCGTCGGGCGAACACTCGCCTGAGCGCCTCCGTGGCGTGCCGACACACTGGGGGTCGGCGATCTGCGTCCGGTGGCCGCGGCTGCGGTCGGACTGGGTGAGATCCGGTCTATCCGGAATGTGGAAGGGATTGAAGGTTCGTTGATCGTCCGGGTCAAGTGGGGGGCTCGAAGGTTCGACGGGACCGGACGGGCGACGTTTCGGGCCACTTCGCAGGGCGGCTGTCGGGCAGTAAAGGTCAGCGCGGAGGTCCGCAACGGCTCCCGCCCGGGGGCGTATCGTGACGACACGGGATTATGGCCCGCCAGACCGGGTAGACTCCTGCTGGATCGGGCCGCGTGTGTTTCAGGTCCGAGAATCGCCGCACACCATCGCGCCGCAAAGGCGCAGGAGCCTGAGCGTGCCAATCTTCGGTTGGGGCAAAAAGGACGAGACCGCCAAGAAGGAGACCGTCGGCGCGAGCGGCACGGCGGAAGCGACGGATCTGAAGGCTGCGTCCGCGAAGGACCCCAAGACCGGCGGCTTGGATCTTGATCCGGCAAAGGCCGACAAGTGGTTCAGTTACGCCAAGAAGGTCGCGGACCAGAACAACATCGAATACAGCCTGACGTGCATGGTGCTCGGGCTGCGCTCGGCGCCGGATCGTCTGGACGCGGTCAAGGACTTCTTTGCCACCGCGGACCGATTCCGCGCCACCGGCGGAACGACGCTCAGCCAGGAGGCCCGCGACTCGATCAAGGGCAGCACCGTCATCGACAGGTATCTGCGGGCGCTCGTTGAGTGGGCGCTCAAGCCCAAGGAGCCCGAGGTCGCGGTTCGCGCGGCGATCGCGCCGACGGAACTCGGGCTTGTCGAGGTCTCCCGCTGGATCGCGCCGAAGGCGCTCGGCGTCGTTGCGTCGGCCGAGCGGCCGCGAAAGGACCAGGCGATCCGGTTGATGGAGACCTTCCAGAAGATCGAGGACTATGAGAACGCGCTGAACGCCGGGCAACTGGCGGTGCGGATCGACCCGGGCGATGCGCGTCTGGCAAAGGATGTTCGTGATCTCTCGGCCCAGGCCGCGATGACCCGCGGCGGGTTCGACCAGGCGGGCAAGGAGGGCGGGTTCCGCTCGAACGTTCGCGACGCGGACAAGCAGCGGCTGCTCGACGAGGCGGACCGATCGGTCAAGAGCGAGGAGATCGCCGACCGCGTGATCGCGGGGTTGAAGGCGGAACTCGCGACCAACCCGCTGGACAAGCCGACGATCCGCAAGTTGCTCAAGGAACTCGTCGCCCGCGCAACACCGGGGAGCGAGCAGGAGGCGATCGACCTCGCCGAGGCGAGTTTCAAGAGCACGCAGGAGTTCTCGTTCCGGGCGTTCGCGGGCGAGGTGCGAGTTCGACAGGCCAAGCGTGAGGTCAAACGCCTCAAGGCGGCGTTGGCCGCGGCACCGGATGACACGGCGATCGCGCAGCAGCTTCTGGACGCCGAGAGCAAGCGAAACGTGATGGAGAAGGCCGAACTCGAAGCGCGGGTCGTGGCGTATCCGACGGATCTGGGCCTGAAGTTCGAACTGGCGAAGGTCCTGCAGGCGATGGGGCAGCACGAAGAGGCGATCAGCCTGCTGCAGCTTGCCAAGAACGATCCGAAGCATCGCAACTCGGTGGCGCTGTCGCTGGGCGAGTCGTTTCTGGCGGTGGGGTGGTTCGACGAAGCGGTGCAGACCTTCCGCAATGCGCTGGAGGCGGTCGCGGATCCGAACGAGGGGCTGGGGCTGGACCTGCGGTATGCCCTGTGCGTGGCGCTGCAGAAGCGAGCCGAGGACGCACGGGATCTGGCCAGCGCCGAGGAGGCGTACAAGCTCGCCTCCGCGATCGCGATCCAGAATATCTCGTACCGCGATGTCCGCACGCGGCGGGACCAGCTCAAGGTCCTGAGCATGCAGTTGCGCAGCAACGAGTGAGCCTCTCTGGAGCGGTTGTCGCGTGACGAACACTCAGGCGGTCATCATCGTGCCGGCTCGGCTCGCGTCCACACGCTTTGCCGAGAAGGTGCTCGCCTCCGCAACGGGCAAGCCGCTCGTGCAGCACGTTGCCGAGGCCGCGGCGCGGGCGGCGTGTGCGATGCGGGTGGTCGTCGCGGCGGATGACCAGCGGATCGCGCGGGCGCTGGAGCCCTTCGGCACCCAGGTCGTGATGACGCGCGTGGATCATCCCAACGGGTCGAGCAGACTCGGCGAGGCGTGCGACAGGCTCGGGCTCGGCGACGACGCGATCGTCGTCAACGCCCAGGGCGATGAACCCGAAATGGACCCGGGGGTGATCGACTCGGCCGTGGAGGCCCTGCTGGGCACGCCCGGCGCGGTCGTCGGAACCGCGGCGGCGCCGCTGATGAGCATGAGCGAGGTTCGCGACCCGAACGTCGTCAAGGTCGTGACGGGTGTCGACGGGCGTGCGCTGTACTTCTCACGGGCGCCGATCCCGCTCAACCGCGATCGACCGGATGAACCCGGCTTGTTCGGGCCGCTTCGGCATGTCGGCGTGTACGCGTATCGCCGCGGGTTTCTTCGGCAGTACGTCGCGATGCAGGCGACGCCGCTGGAGAGGACCGAGAGCCTTGAGCAGTTGCGCGTGCTCGAGAATGGATATGTCATCGGTGTCTCCCGCGTCGCGGCGGCGCATGCGGGGATCGACACGCCCGAGCAGTATGCCGCGTTCGTCGCTCGCCACGCCCGGCGCGGCGGAGCGGCAGCCCCCGGCACGACTCGAGGCTGAGCCGCTTACGCTCGGGCGTGATCGATACACACTGCCATCTGACGTTTCCGGAGTTCGCCGACTGTGTTCCCGAGACGCTGCTCGCCGCGGCGGAGGCGGGCGTGACGGGCATGATCACGATCTCGACCACCCCGGACGATGCGGCCGCGGCACTGCGGATCGCCAAGGCGCACGGGCGAGTCTGGTCGTCCGCGGGAGTGCACCCGTTGTACTCGGACAAGGGGCCGTTTGACTGGGAGTTTCTGCGGCTGCTCGCGTCGGACGAGCGCTGCGTGGCGTGGGGCGAGCTCGGGCTGGACAAGCACTACGCCAAGCCTTCGCTCGATGTGCAGCGGGAGGTGCTCGACTGTCAGTTGGCGATGATCAGCCGCGAGCGGGCATCCGGGCGGATCATCAAGCCCGTGGTGATTCACTGTCGCGAGGCGTTCGATGAACTCGTGCCTGTGCTGGCGCGGTCGGGAGTTCCGGGCGAAGCGTTCGTGTTCCACTGCTTTACGGGCACGCTTGCTGATATGCGGCTGCTGCTGGACCTGGGTGCGTGCGTGTCGTTCACGGGTGTGCTGACGTATGCCAACGCGGCGGAAGTTCGCGAGGCGGCACGACTCGTGCCTGCGGGGCGTGTGATGGTCGAGACCGACGCGCCGTTCCTGCCGCCGGAACCGGCGCGCAAGCGGCGGCCCTGCGTGCCGGCGTATGTGCGTCACACCGCCGAGGCACTCGCCGCGACGCGTGGGATGGCGTTTGATGCGATGCACGAAGAACTCAACGAGACGACCGCGCGGTTCTTCGGCGTGCGATGATCGGTGTGCGTGGTGCCCGGGCGATCATCGCGAGTCGGAGTCGTCGTCCGTGCCGTCGTGGTGCGTGCCGTAGGGGCAAAGGGGCTTCTTGCCGCCGCGGGCGAAGTCGATGATTTCCTGCACCGCGGCGGCGGAGGCAGCGAATGGCGTCATCTCCTCGATCATCTGCTCGCGCGGCAGGTTCCGGCGGATGATGTCGCGGAAGACGGTTCGAACGGTCGTGATCTCATCGCGGGGGATGCCCGCGCGGCGCATGCCGACGACGTTGAGGGCGCAGACGCGGTTGCGGCCCCAGACGACGCAGAATGGCATGACGTCGCCGCTGGAAACGCTTGTGCCGCTGAGCATGCCCAGGCGGCCGACTCGGCAGAACTGGTGGAGCATCGCGCCGCCCGAGAGGATGACGCGCTCGCCGATGAACGCGTGACCACCGAGGCACGAGTTGTTGACCAGGATGCAGTCGTCGCTGACATGGGCGTCGTGGCCGACGTGCGAATTCACCATCATGTAGACGCGGTCGCCGACAATGGTGGGGGTGTCCTTGCCGTTGCTGGCCGCGTGAACGCTGGACTGCTCGCGGATGTTGCAGTTCTTCCCGATGCTCACGCCCGGGGTGGGGCGTGTGCGGTCGAACTTGACGTCTTGCGGCTCGCCGCCGATGGTGGCGTACGGCCAGATGCGGGTGCCCGCGCCGATGCGGACCGGGCCCATGATGTGAACGTTCGCCAGCAGGACACAGCCGGGCTCGATGACGATGGGGCCGAGGGTCGTATCCAGCACGCAGAAGGGCCCGATGATGACGTCGTCGGCGAGTTGAACACCGCTGGAGATCGTGGCGGTGGGATGGATGCTTGGCATAAGTCGCCCAGTGTAGGAACGCCGCGGGTGCGTGCGTGGCGTGTTTCCCGGCAGGTCTACGGTCAGGCGTGATGGACGCTTCCGCACGGGACAGTTCGGCGAACACGCGAGCAAGTCGGCGGATCGAGGTCCGCCACCTTGGTCCGATGGCGTACGCGCAGGCGTTGGACGTGCAGGCACGCACGCTCGAGGAAGTGCTCGCGGCGCGCGAGGCTCAAGACGCGGGCGGCACGTGCGATTGGCTCGCGGGCGTCATCCTGACGGTGGAGCACCCGCCGGTGATCACCGTGCCCGGTCGGGCCGGTGCGGCGGCGAATGTGCTGCTCCCGGGTGAGCAACTCGAGGCCCGGGGCGTGACGCTTCACGCGACGGATCGCGGCGGCGACGTGACCTATCACGGGCCGGGGCAGTTGGTCGTGTACCCGATCATCGACCTCAACGCGTTCTCGCTGCGGTTGCACGACTACATCCGCCTGCTGGAGAAAGCGGTGATCGCCGCGATCGCACGCGTCGGCGTGACGGGCGAGGTGGAGGCGGGCGCGACGGGTGTGTGGGTCAGGGACGGGCAAGCGAGCTCTAAGGTGTGCGCGCTGGGCGTGCGTGTTCGGCGGTGGATCAGCATGCACGGATTGGCGCTGAATGTCGACCCCGACATGTCGCACTTCGGGCTCATTGTTCCGTGCGGTCTGGTCGGACGCTCGGTGACGAGCCTTCGGGTGCTCCTGGGAGAGGACTGCCCGTCGTTCGAGCGCGCGCGGGACCTCGTGGTCGCGGAACTCATCGCGCTGCTGAACGCCCGGCACGAGCCCGACTCGCGCGTCAGTCAAGATTGAGGTCCGCCAGAACCTCAGGCGTCAGGTCGTCGCCTTTGGGGGCGCGGATCAACGGGCGGGCGAGCTGCCGCTGAAGGGATGCGAGCATGGAGTCCGGGGCCGCGACGCCCTCGAGTGCGCGCTGAACGAAGACGTGCGAATAGCCCTTCTTCTCGGCGATGGCGTCGGCGCTGGCGACGACCTGCTCGTACGCCTCCATGTTGATGGACGCGGCTAGACGGTTGGTCTCCTGATCCAGCCGAGCGGCGACCTCACGAATCTCGCGCTGGGCGCGCTGGAACGCGCGGGCGGCGTCCTCGGCCTCCGGGCCACGGGCGTCCGGGCCCATGGACCGGATCCGGTCCGCGGCCTCGTCGAGTTTCTTCTCCAGCGGCTCGATCTCTGCACGGGCCTTCTCGCTGGCCTCACGCATGCGCGAGGTGTACCGATCGGTCTCCATGAGTTTCAGCGTTGCGCCGAACACGTCGACGAACGCGATGCGGACCTCGGGCCTCGGCGAGGGCTCGCCCTGGCGGGCAAGCGTGGGGATGGTCGAGCCGACGGCCAGCGCGATCGATGCGCACAGCGCGCCGATGATGATGGATTGCCTGGAACTGCTCATGGTGAACTCCTCTGTGTCGACTCAAGACGCCGACCGGACTGATTGGGTGTTGATGAGAATGCGACGGTGATCCGATGCTCAATCATGAGGCCACATGAACAGCCCCGTCGCGAGTTTCGGAAGGAAGAACGTGCTCTTCTGCGGCATGAGTTCGCCCGCGAGGCTGACATCGCGCACGCTCGACAGCGGGGTGGGACGCACGATCACCGCGAGTTGTGCATTGAACGCCGAGCCGCCGCCCGAGCCGCGCTCGACACCCGCGCCGATGTCGACGACCTCGGGAATGCTGTGCGGGAAAGCCCATCGCACCGGGTTTCCGGCGTTGAACCGCGTCTGGCAGATGCTCTCGACGAGTACGTACTGACAGAACGCGACGTCCAGATCACGCCAGGCTCGGGGCTTGCGCGGGAACCTCGCCGCGAGCGGATCGGCGTGCGCCGGCTCGCATATCGCGGAGCGACCGGTGGCGAAGTCGTAGAGCCCGACCCGCGGCCCTGCGTCCGCGGGGCCGTCGAGCACCGCCCGCTCGAGTTGCGCCGGGTCGCCCGGCGCTGGCGTGACTTTCAGTTCCGGGCTTGCCAAGAGCGCATCGAACGAGTACGACGTCATGCCGCCCAGCACGCGATGCGTGGGGCCGATGACCAGCCCCGGGTCGCTCATGCTCACAAGCACGAACATCACGCGGCGGGCGGGGTGATCGGCCGGAACGTGGCCGCGGGATTCGAGATCGCGAAGATGACTGAGCGACGTCGTGTACCGGTGGTGTCCGTCGGCGATGAAGACGTCCTCGCCCTTCAGCGACGCGACGAGCCGAGCCTGAAGGCCGGCATCGCGGACAACGCGGATGGTGTGGAGCGTGCCGTCGTCGCTGCGGGCGGTGTGGGCGGGGCCCACGCCCGAGGAATCGTCCGCCGACACGGGCGCGTCGAACGCCTCGCGGAGCAGGCTCGCGGTGGAGCCCAGCGCGTCGGGGTGCAGGCCGAAGATCGGCGAGAGTTGGGTCTGCGTCGCGCGAAGCAGCGCGGCGCGGTCTTCCTTCGGGCCGCTGAAGGTTTCCTCGTGCGGCAGGATCCCGCCGGTGCCATCGCTCGCGGGGCCGAAGGGTCGGAGGTCCACGAGGCACGCCAGCCCCGTGCGATCGACGGCCCGGCCGTTGAAGGTGAACGAATGGCGATAGACGAACATCACGGGCCGACCGGCGCGTGCGAGCGTGCCGTCTCGTCGCCATGATGCGAGGGTCGCAGCGGCGCCGGAGTATGCCGCGGGCGGCCCCAGCTCCTTCGCCGGGATATGCGGCAGGTCGACCGCCACGATGTTCCGTTCGCTCCGGGCCAGCAGCCGGGCCTTGCCGGCGGCGTCGAGCACGTCGTACGGCGGAGCGACCAGTGGCGACAGATCGCTCGGCGTGCGGGCGAGCATGGGCGAGTACACGAGGGCATCGAACGCGCTGATCGCGGGCATGGGCAGGTTCCATCCGGGGCATTGGCCCACGCGCTGTGGGCGTGGGGGCGTGAATCCTGAGCATAGCGGTCCGAGCACGCCCCTCGCCGAGCGATCATGCCCACACCCCGCCGACGGCTACAGTCCCATTCCTACCTCTTCGTCCGGCCGAAGTCGCGACCGCCCTGGTGAACCTGTTGATCATCTTTGCCCTTTATGCCATGGGCATTTTCGTGATGGCGGCCGTCTGGCGCCGGACGATTCGCGGCTACATCGTCGTCGCGGTGGGGGCGGCGGTCGTGCTCGCGCTCATGGAGCTCTACAAGCGGTTTCTCGGCGCACCGGGCGAGGGGCTCGGCGGCGTCACGCTTCTGCTCTGGGCGGAGTTCGGCGCGATCGTGTTCGTGGGCACATTCATCGTCCTGCTGCCCCGGACCAACCGCTCCGGCTTCGAGTGCGTGTACTGCGGCTACGACCTTCGCGGGCTCGCGGATCAGCAGCCCGGCGTCACACGGCTGAGCGATGTGACGTGCCCGGAATGCGGCATGCAGCAGGCGCCGGCACGCCCCCTGCCGGGCGCACGCCACGGCAAGACCAAGTCAGCCCCTGGCCAGACGCCAGGCGGCGCCGGCCAGGAGCACCAGCACGGGCACACCAGCGATCAGACTCCAGGCCAGGGCTGATCGCTGCACGGAGGTCAGCGCGGGAATCGTCGCGATCGATGCGGACGCTCCGGTGCGGGCGACCAGGTCATCCTGACCGGCGAGCCAGGTCGTGCCGGCGATGAACAGTTCGAGATTGCCGGGATACGCGTAGATGGGTCGGCCCTCGACCACTTCTCCCGCGAGAGTCTGCGTATCGGTGAGCCAGTCCAGCCCGCCGACGATCAGCAGTCGCTGATCGCGTGTGAGCGTGGGCGACGATCGCGTCACCGCGGCGGCGATGATCCAATCGCCCTGCGCACCATCGCCCGCCAGATCGCGCAGGCCGTTGGGAGTGGGCGGCGAAGCGAAGTCGGGCCAGCGCTCCGGCGGGGTCTGGCGAAGGGGGCCGAACTCGCTCTCGCCCCAGACCTCCGCCGACGCCGGGACACGGAGCACATGCTCCATGCGGACGCCCGCGGGCATCGGCGAGACCGAGCGCATCGGCACGGCCCATGCGATTCGCGTCCGGAGAGACCGGAGCGTCTGAGAGATCGGGTGCTCCGCGTCGGGATCGGTCAGCACGCTGGCCGCATCGACCCAGCGCCCCGTCGCGCTGCGAGTCTGACGGACGATCGGCGTGCCCGTGCGTGCGTCGACGCCAACCTCACGCAGGAACGATGACATCGGGTCGTCGGCGCCGGTGCCCGGGAGTGTCGAGGGCTGAAGGTTGATCATCATCGCCTCGCCCTCGCGAGCGAGCGCCGCCATCGCGTCGGCAAGTTTGGCAACGCGCGGTGCGGCGTCGGCGGACCGCGCCTCGAAGGGGAAGCAGATCCAGACGATCGGTCGCTTGGCGCTCCGCGCGGCGCTGATCAGCGCCGGATGCTGATCATCCAGAGCGATGGCCCACTCTGAGACTTCCATCCCGCGAAGGAAGATCGCCCCGCTGATTCGACGCAATTCCTCAAAGCCCGGCGAAAGCCGAAGCGGATATCCGTGCAGGAACACCACCAGCGGGCGCGGGCCGCCGGTCAGCGACGCCAGGCCGGCGGTCAGCAGTTCCTCAGCACGGAATCGGCGATCCTGATCCTGTGCGCCGGGCTGGTCGGCGAGCGGGAGCAGTTCGTCCATCGCCACCGCGGTCAGCGTCGGACGCGACTGCGCGTCTTGCACGCTCGTTGCGGGCGGGCCGATGAGCAGGCACGCCCGCGTCCGCTGGATCGCCTGGGCGATCGACAGGATCCGCAGCCGTCCCAGCGCGTCGAGGTCGATCGGCACACGAGCGGCGCGATCGCGCAGCGGCGCGACCATCGCAGCCAGCTCGCGAGCCCGCGTGCGGGCGGATTCGGGCAGCTCGCGGATCTCGCCGCGGGCGATGCGGTCCATCTCCTCGTTCATCCGCGTCAGGCTCGTGATCGCATCGCGAAGCCCCGGACGCAGCGCGTCACCCGCCTGATCCAACTGCGGCAGCGGCAGCGGATCGAGGTTCCGGGCCATGATCTCGCCCGCCTTCTTCACAGCCGCATCGAGGTTCGACGCGACCAGGCGGTACATCGCCGCCTGCTCGTTGAATCGTGCGCGAATCTGCTCAGCTCCGGGAGAGCCCGCTCCGCCTGTGTGCTCGATGAGCGCGTCGCCCAGTAGAGAGAGCGTCGGCATGAGCGATCGGATGCCCTCGGCGACCTCGGTCGTCGCGGAGATCGCCGACGTGATGCCCACGCGCTGGCGATCGATCGCCGGCTTCTCGTCCTCCGCGAGCGTGCGGAGAAGCCGGTCGTACTCATCCAGCCCCGCGGGAGAGCCCGTGTCCAGCACCCGGACTTCCAGCCGTTCGCTGGTCCGCGAGAACTTGTCCAGCACGTCCTCGAGCCGCAGCCGGTCGCTCGCGCTGGACGCGGCCATGTCCGCCGCGATGACGATGCGCACGGGGATGTCGAGCCGCTGAAGCACCCGGAGCGCCTGCGGCGAGAGTTGATGCTCGCGCGTAGCGGTCGCATCGATGCGGGTGCGCAGCGACGAGGTCAACGTGATCGCCAGACCCGTGCACGCGGCCAGCACGAGGACCAGCACCAGGGCCTGAATCGCATAACTCAGGCGTGCGTCGCCGCGGGCGGTGGGGGGTGTTGAGGTGGCGCGCGGTGCGGGGGGGGCGGGAGTCATCGCCACCTCCGGACCCGCAGCGCCAGCGCGGTGCTGAGGATGAAGAAGGTCGTCATGATCAGGAAGTATGCGACGTGCGCCGAGTCGATGATCCCCCGCGCAAAGTCCGCGACGCGGGGCTGGACGCTCAGCGAGCGGGCGATGCCCGCGAATGGTTCATCGAGCCTCGCGGCCGCGGCGGTCGCGCCGACTTCCGAGAGAATCAGCGCAAAGAGCGTGAGCATGAACGCGAGCGTCTGGCTGCTGGTCAGCGCGCTGAACAGCAGCCCGACGCTCAGATACATCATGCCCAGCAGCACCACGCCAAGATAGCCCGCCGCGATCGGCCCATAGTCGGGCCTGCTCAGGGCCTCGAGCACGCCGGCGTACACCAGCGTCGGGGCGAGGCACGTCACCAGGAACATCAGGGCGCCGAGGAACTTGCCCGCCGCCAGTCCCGCCTCGCTGACGGGCGAACTCATGAGGGGCTCGATCGTGCCGGTGCGGAGTTCCTCCGCGAACAGCCGCATGGAAATCGATGGCGCGATGAACACGAGCATCGACCACCACACGCCGAAGAACGAGCGAAGGCTCGCCGACTCACCCGGACGCAGCGCTTGTTGTGCGAAGACCAGCCCCGAGAGAAACAGAAACAGCGCCGCAACGATCCATCCGAGCGGCGTCCGGAAGAAGCTCGCGTACTCGCGCGTGGCGATCGCCCATGTGCGGGTCATGATGCCACCCCCGGCGCGTCCGGCCGCTCGACGATCCCGTTGAAGACTTCCTCGAGCGTCGGCGTCCGGCGCGAAAGTTCGCGGAGCACCGCGCCCGGCTCGGCGACCGCAACGGCGCGGGCGAGGGAATCGCGCAAATCGCCCGCCTCGGCCGTGGGGCGGACGCGCAGTCGAGTCGACGCGTCGGGCAGATTCTCGCGGGCGAGCGACTCCACGCCCGCGAGCGCGCTGATTCGCGTGACGATCGCGCTGATGGTCGCATCGCTCACGCCGATGAGCGTCTCCAGGACGTACTCGCTCCTGCTGGTGCTCGCGGCGTTGTGCACCAGTTGCTCGGGGGTCCCGTCGGCGCGGAGGCGGCCGCGAGCGATGATCAGCACCCGGTCGCAGGTCAGCGAGACCTCGGGAAGAATGTGCGAACTCAGCAGCACCACACGCTTGCCTGTCGGCCCGCCCAGCGCCAGGTCGCGAACAAGCGCCCGCATCGCCTGAATCTGCGACGGGTCCAGCCCGCTGCTGGGTTCGTCGAGAATCAGCACCGCGGGGTCGTGAAGGATCGCCGCGGCAAGGCCCACGCGCTGCCGATAGCCCTTGGACAACTGGCCGATGCGTCGCGCGCGAACGTCCGTCAGCGCACACCGCTGCAGCGCATGGTCGATCGCGGACTTGCGCCCGGCTCGCGGCACGCCGAAGATGCGGGAGCGATAGTCCAGAAAATCGTGCACGCGCATCTCCGGATACACCGGTGCGCTCTCGGGCAGATAGCCGATCGACGCCCGCGCGGCTCCGCTGTCCAGCACGCTGTCATGCCCGCAGACGCGGATTACCCCCGCCGACGGCGTGAGGAACGACGTCATCATGCGGATGAGCGTCGTCTTTCCCGCGCCGTTGGGGCCGAGCAGGCCCGTGACGACGCCGGGCTCGATGGTGAGGCTCACGTCAGCAACAGCCAGCACGCCCCGCACGCGTGAGGAACCCGCCGACGGGGTGACCCGTCCGAAGAGCTTGCTGACGCGGTCGGCCTGAATCATGGGAGAGGGAGCGTATCCGCGTCGCGTTGCGCGGGTGTCGGGGTCCGCCTTCGTGTGAATTCCCGGCCTGTCGCTCTGGCCCGCTACACTTTCCTCAGTTCTGGCCGACGAATACGAATGGACCCGACGAAACCGACGGTCTTGATCGTTCCCGATCCCGCCGACAAGGCGCATGCTGTCGCTCGCGAACAGATCGGTGCGATCGTCGGTGTGCTGCGTGCGGCGGGGTTCGAGATCCGCGCGACCGAGAGTGAGCACGGCCCCATCGCCGCTGAACTCAGCCATTACTCCGGGCTCATCGTCGGCTCCGCGGACACCATCCGCAGCATCAGCGACGCCGCCGCCAGCGCGGGCAGCGCGATCCTCGAAGCCGTGGGCGAGGGCATCTGCATGCTCGACAGCGACGGGCGAGTCTGCTGGTCGAATTCCGAGTTCGATCGCTACAGCCCTCTCGTGCGGACACGTGTCGCCACGGTCTGCGGGCAGTTCCTTCGCAACCCTGCGTCGCCGGTCGGGCTGCCCGGCGGGCAGCGGGATGATCGCCGTCGCTTCGACCTGAGCGTGGACCTTTCATCCGGGCCGGGTGGCGATGGCTCGGGCGAGCCCGCGTACTTCGAGGTGCTCCTTTCGCCCATCTCGCCCGAGGCCTCCCGCGGCCTGCTCCTGACACAGGCCGACGCCCGCGGAGTTGCGGTCGTGCGCGACATCACCGTCGCCCGCCGACGCGAACTCAAACTCGACGCGATCAACCGCGCCGGCGGGGAACTTGTCCGCCTGGATCGCGACCTCATCGAGAAGATGAACACGGGCGAGCGTTTGCGCGTGCTCGAACAGAAGATCATCAAGTTCGCCCATGACCTGCTGCACTTCGATCACTTCGCCATCCGCCTGATCGACGAGCGAACCGGAAAACTCGAACTGGTCATGTCCCGCGGCCTGCCCGCCGAGGCGATGGAGGTCGAACTGTACGCCCGCCGGGAGAACAACGGAATCTCCGGGTACGTCGCGGCGACCGGGCGCTCGTACATCTGTCCTGACACCGCCGCGGATCCCCTGTATGTCACGGGCATCGAGTCGGCGCGTTCGTCGCTCACGGTCCCGCTGCGGATGAGCGACCGGGTGATCGGGATCTTCAATGTCGAGTCTTCTCGCCTCGCGGCATTCGGCGAGGAGGAACGCCAGCTCGCCGAACTCTTCAGCACCCACATGGCGCTCGCGCTGCACCTTCTGAACCTGCTGGTGATCGAACGCTGCAACGTCGGCCAGACCGTCACGGGGAATGTTGAGAGCGAGGTCAGCGAGCCGCTGGACGACATCGCGCAGATCGCGGCCAAGGTCAAGGCCGCGCTCGCCGGCGCGGGCCAGCCCGGCGCGGGGCCGAACGCCGAGGCGCACCTGGTCCGGCAGATCGAACGCATCCTCGCCGACGTTGACAGCATTCGCCGACGATTCAAGGACGTCGCCGCGGGGCCGACGATGATCCTTGGCGCCGACAAGGCCCTCTCCGGAGCCGCGGTCGATCCGCTGATCGTGGGCAAGCGGATCCTCGTCGCCGACGATGATTCACGCATCCGCCAGACGGTTCGCGAGGTTCTCAGCATTCGCGGCGGAGAGATCGTCGCGGTTGAGAACGGGGCCGAGGCCATCGCGGCGCTCACCGGCTCGCCGATCGATGGCGCCGGGCCCGCGGGCTCGAGCGCTCAGCCCGGGCAGGAGCGTCCCAGCCCGGCGACATCCGCGACCATGCGCGGGTTCGATCTGCTCGTCAGCGACATCCGTCTGCCCGATAAGACGGGCTATGAGATCTTCGCCGCGGCCCGGAAGGTCAGCCCGGACCTCCCGGTCATCCTCATGACCGGCTTCGGCTACGACCCGCACCACTCGGTCGTGCGTGCCAGCCAGGAAGGTCTTTCGTGCGTGCTGTTCAAGCCCTTCCAGGCCGAGCGGCTGATCGAGGAAGTGCATAAGGCTCTGGCGCGAAACGCCACGACCTGAGCGCTCCTCACTGATAGCCACCCACTGAACGCCACCCATTGGGCGCTCCGGCCCGAACGGAGAGCGGGCTCGTGTCGGTCCCGCGCAGCCTCGACCGTGGAGTGTCGATGTCGCGAGCCAGATCCGCCGAATGCATCACTTCTTCGCCGGGGCAGTGTCCGGTGCTGGTGCAATTTGCTCGCGAAGGGACTCGACGCGTTTCATGCCCGCCGAAGGGCGGAATGTGAACCGCTCCTCAAGAGCGGGCGATTGCGGCTCGCTCATCGCCTGATCCTCGAACGTGAAGACCTGCCATGCGCGCGTGAGATCTGGGGCGGCCTTGGGAGTCCCATTCGCGGGTGCCATCGCAAGGAGCATCGTCCGCACCTGCGCGGTCGCGTCGATGCGGAGTTCTCTCGGCAGACCCGTGGCCTCATCGATGTCGAGTTCGATGGCCGAGGCCGGGCCCGCGTCCCCTCCCTGAATCGCACCAGTGCGCGTTGTTCCCGCAAGGGTGACCAGAGGTCGTCCGTTGATCTCCCGGCGCGTGATGGAGTCGACCCGTCCGAACGGCGCAAAAAGCCATCGCTTGCCGGTTTCCGTGTCCCCCGCGCGGCGGAGCAGCGTGCCCAGCAGCGGGTGTTCCAGCCCCTCATTGCCCCGAGGCAGCGACTCGTACGCCTGTGTCAGCGACAGGCCCCCCGTCATCGTCAGGACACGAAAGCGACCGGCCGGGTGCTCGCGGGTGCGCGTCCGGTCCGCGATCGTGAGCGTGTCGCCGCTGAAGATCATCGCCGCAGAGGGGAAGTAAACCGCCACGCGCCGCGGGCCTTGCTCCGCGTTGGCGGGGTCCGCGACGAACAGCGCACATCTGCGTGGCGCATGGCGGGCGATCGCCTCCTGCGCCGACGCGCCGCCCTCGATCCGGAGCGTGATCCGCAGAACGTCGCGGTAGTTTGTGCAGCCCCGCAGCCGAGACTCGACATCGTTGAGCAGCGCCGTCGCCACCTCTCGTACCTGCTCGTCGACCGCATCGAGCGTTGGCGTGCTCTGAGCCGCCGATGGCTCGCGTGCCTGAACGGCCGCGCTGGTCAGCGCGATGCCGAGAAGGGCGACGCGGCTCAACGCGGAGCGACGAAACAGGGAGGGTGTCACGGCATCAATGTACCCGACGAGGTCGCTCGCGGTGTCAGTGAGGTTCCACGGCCGTTAAGAGATTTCACCTAGGTTCGCTCATTTCGGGGTGCATCGCACGCAGTTTTGGGGAAAAGGCCTTGCACGGCACCGAGTATCGTGCATAATGATCAAGTCTTGACGTTGTGCGAGGAGAGAGCCAGCGCACAATTTTCGTCTGTTTGGCTCGTACTACGCCGAGGGGGTGTCCCTCGGTCACCTGCTGCCTTGACCGGCAGCCTTGAGGAGAGAGAGCATGAAGATGCGTTGCGCTATCGTTGCTGGTCTTGCGCTGTCCTGTGCCGGCATGGCTCAGGCTCAGGATCTGCTGGGCTTCTTCACGATGAACGGGCAGATCCAGGCACCGCCGAACAACGGCAACACGTTCATGGGCCAGGCCTTCGGCCTGAACAACCCCGCGATCGGCTTCCCGGGCGCTGCGGTGACGGGCGTTGACAACCTCGGCGTGAACGTCTCCGGCACAAGCTTCCCCGCCGGTTCTTCCATGCGACTGAACGTCTGGCTCTGGGATAGCCCCTCGTTCGCGGCCACCGGCACCACGGCGGCGTTCAGCGGCCTGCTCGCTCAGCAGTCGTTCGACGTCACGCTCGACAGCGACTGGAACACCGGCACGCTCAAGGTCTTCGAGAACCCCACCGACACGCCCTTCTTCCAGTTCACCAACCCCGTCGCCATCAGCGACACGATCATGGGCATCACCTTCAACTGGCAGTTCCTGGACCTGAGCACGGGCGAGTACGCGAGCCTTCCCGGCCTGACCACGGGCGTCCGCAACAGCGGTTCGTTCCTCGGTGCGCTTCCTAACCCCGGCTTCTACTACCGCAACCAGTCCGGTTCGACGACCGGCAACTTCCCCGGCAGCGACAGCCGCAACGTCAACGCCGCCGCCCCGAACAATCGCAGCGCGCTGGCCTTCGCCGTCTGGGCGGTCCCGACCCCGGGCGCCGCGGCCCTGCTGGGCCTGGGTGGCCTGGTCGCCACGCGTCGTCGTCGCTGAGTTTCCTTCGGCAACATCTCGCGATTCGCTTCTTCAGGGCCCCGCCATCTACGGCGGGGCCCTTTTTCGTTGTCGCCCGGACACGGGCGATGGACCCCGTTCGGCGTGCCGATAATGTGGCTGTGCATGCCGCTCGGGCGTGTGCAGAAGGAACTCCCTCATGAAGGCCCGCCAGGCCGTGCTCGCTGTACTGGTCGCGTTTCTGTTCGGCGTGTTCATCGCGCGCCTGCCCGCGACGCTCGCGTTCTATCGCGGCGATGCGGACTGGGCCCGCGCGCTGCTCGAAACCGAGCAGATCATCCGCGCGCGATACGTCGATCCCATCGATCAGCAGGTGCTTCTCAACGGCGCGATCGACGGCATGGTCCGCTCGCTCGACGATCGCTACTCGGAGTTCATCCCGCCCGCCCAGAGGGAGGGCTTCGAGAAGGCCCTCACCGGCAAGTTCTCGGGAATCGGCGCAACGGTCAACATCATCGACGGCGTGCTGACGATCATCTCGCCCATCGAGGACTCACCCGCTTTCGATGCGGGGCTCATGGCCGGCGACCGCATCGAACGCATCGACAACGAGCCCACCCTCGGTCTCAGCGTTGACCGGTGCGTCGCCAAGCTCGTCGGCGACGCCGGGACGAGCGTCGCCCTGACGATCTCTCGCGGCAGCGGCACATTCGAGCGCGTGCTGACCAGACGCCAGGTGACGGCGCGAGCGGTGCGCGGCTTCCGCTTCCTCCCCGCCGAAAGCCGGCACGATGGCAAGCCTGGATGGGACTATCTCATCGACGCCGACAGGGGTCTGGCGTACATCCGTCTTTCGCAGTTCACCCCCAGCATCGCGGCGGAGTTCGCCGCGGCGTTCGCCGATGCTCAGGCCCAGTCTGCCGGCGCGGGCAAGCCGCTCTCGGCGCTGATTCTCGACCTCCGCGACAACGGCGGCGGCGTGCTCGAACAGGCGGTCGAACTGGCCGACATGTTCCTGGCCTCGGGCACCATCGTCTCCACCCGCGGGCGCGACGGCTCGGGCGAAACGCTCATCGCCTCGCCGGATGTGCTCATCCCGGTCGACGTGCCGATCCTGCTCATGCAGAACCAGGCTTCCGCCAGCGCCAGTGAGGTGCTGGCCGGCGCGCTCCTGGACAACCGTCGCGCCGTCGTCCTGGGCACACGGTCGTTCGGCAAGGGCCTGGTCCAGGCGATCGAGCCCATCTTCAGCATTCCCGGCGCACAACTGAAACTCACCGAGCAGCGATACTATCTCCCCAGCGGCCGTCTGCTGCACCGCACGGACGATGCCAAGGAGTGGGGCGTTGATCCATCTCCCGGCATGTTCGTCGCGCTGAACGCCGAGCAGACCCGCCAACTCGGTCTCAATCGCCGGGTGTTCGAGGCGATCCAGCGCGTCGGCGCGGGACAGACGCCCGCGACATCGGCCGACGGCATGCTCGATGCACGCTCGGCGAAGTGGAGCGATCCCGCGTGGCTCGGCGAAGTGCTGGGCGATGTGCAGTTGTCGGCCGCCGTGAAAAAAGTCGGTGAGCGGCTCTCGGCCGGCGCCTGGCCCGCGAGCGAATCGGCGATCGACGCGAAGCAGATGGAGCAGGGTGCGATCGCCTCCGCGGAACTTGACCGTCTTCAGGCCACCTACGACGTGATCCTGCTCGAACTCGCCCGCATCGAGCGTCGCATCGCCGCGATCGACGGTGGCGGGGAGTCGCGAATCACCGCACGCCCCGCCTCGCTCTGGCCGGACGACGCGACTGTTCGCGGCGGTCGGCTGGAGGTGTTCGACCAGGCCGGCCGACAACTCGCGGTGCTCAGGATCCTTCGCGATGACCTTGAGCGATGGCTGATTGATGCGGACGTTCGCCCCGTACTGCCGCAGGCGTCCGGTGATGCCGGGCCGGCGAAAGTGTCCGGTGCGGAGGCTCCTGCGCCATGACGCACGACCGCACATCCGCCGCGACGGTGCGTGCTGCTCCGAGCGGTCGCGGGCCCTCGCGGCTTGTGCTTGGAATCGAGAGTTCGTGCGACGAGACCGCGGCCAGCGTCGTTGTCGATGGCCGGCATGTGCTCAGCAACGTCATCGCCAGTCAGCATGAACTGCACGCGGAGTATCGCGGCGTCGTGCCCGAGATCGCCAGCAGGGCCCACGCAGAGCGCATCACGCCCGTCGTTCGACAGGCGCTCGCGGATGCCGGCGTAAGCCTGCCGGATCTTGACGCCGTCGCAGTGTCGATCCGCCCCGGGCTCATCGGCTCGCTGCTCGTCGGCGTATCGGCGGCAAAGTCGCTGGCCTGGTCGCTGCGTCGCCCGCTTGTCGGTGTCGATCACGTTCAGGCCCACCTGGTCGCCGGGCTCATCGCTCGTGCACAGTCGGCGGATGCCCCCGGTGGAACCGCGCCGCCCATCGATGAGTCGGCGATGTTCCCGGCGCTGGGCCTGGTGGTCTCCGGTGGTCATTCGTCCATCTTCGCGATGACGAGCCCGCTCGCCATCGCCACCCTCGGCGGAACTCGCGATGACGCCATCGGCGAGGCCTATGACAAGGCCGCCGCGATTCTTGGGCTGCCGTATCCCGGCGGCCCCATCGTCGATCGGCTCGCGCGCGACGGCAGCTCGGACGCGGTCAAGTTCCCCGTCTCGCGCCTGGAGCCGGGTTCGCTCGACTTCTCCTTCAGCGGGCTCAAGACCGCGATGCTCTACCACGTACGGGGAGTGCCGACGACGCGGGGCCGCGGCGGCACCGCCGCGATCGAGCTCACCGATCGCACCATCGCCGACGCCTGCGCATCGTTCCAGGCCGCCGCGGTCAGCGCGGTGATGCTGAAACTCCAGCGAGCGCTCGACCTTCGCACCAACACACGCTCGCTCTTTGTCGGCGGAGGCGTGAGCGCAAACTCCCTGCTTCGAACGAGGCTCGAGTCTCTCGCGCGCGAGCGAAACATCCGCCTCGTGCTGCCGGCGATGGAGTTCTGCCTGGACAACGGCGCGATGATCGCGGCACTGGGTCATCGCATGCTCGAATCCCGCGGCTGGACATCCGACCCGCTGTCCATCGGCGCGAGCCCCATGTCTGCCATCGCGCACGCTCCGGCTGAGTCGGGTACGCTCTGAGAGTTCGCATCCTGCTGCTTTGGCATGAGCACCCATGACCACAATGACCACGCAGATCGAGCCGTCTCAAACGCCGACGCAAGCCGCAAACACGCCGCCGGGAATCGCCGACCCTGTGGTCCTTCGCTGGTCGGCGTACCTGGCCACCAGTTGGACCTGGTGCATCGGGATGTTCCTCCCCGTGCTGCTGATCCGCGACCTTGGGCTCTGGGCATTCGTTGTCTTCGCCGTTCCCAACGTGCTCGGGGCCGCCCTCATGGGGCGAGTGCTCGGCCGGATCGACGCAGAATCCATCCAGAAGTTTCACGCCCCGGCGGTACAGATGTTCTCTGCCGTCACCATCGCGTTTCAGGCGTTCTTTCTGATCTGGGTCGGCCAGTGGGCCGGGCTCCCGACGCTCTGGCTGGGCGTGATCGCGGTGGTGCTGCCGCTGTGTTTCGGCGTGCTCGACACGCCGCGACGGACGGACTCGGGTGTGCCCGGCTGGGCACCGATGCTCGTCTGGACGCTCTCGCTGATCGTCATCGCACAGGGCGTGTTCGTCGGCGAGTGGTCCGGCCCGGCGTGGTCATCGGCGCTCGGCGGCTCGGCGCTGTCGATCGACCTCTTGCCGTTGCTCATGGTCTGCCTGCTCGGCTTTGTGTGCAGCCCGTACCTGGACGCGACATTTCTCCGGACCCGCGCGAGCCTGACGCAGCCGACCGCTCGGCGCGTCTTCGCGCTCGGGCTCGGGTTCATGTTCATGCTCATGATCGTCGGGACCCTCTGGTACGCCCCGGCGGTGCTCGGGCCGGCGATGGGCCAGCGTGTCGCATCCCTGAGCGTGTTCGCGTTGATCGGGCTCCACATCGTGCCTCAGTTGCTCATGACCATGTCGATGCATCGCGCGTGCGCACGCGAAAGCACGTCCCGCCGACAGACACCGGGCTTTATCACCCTGGCGATCGCGCTGGGTGCGCTCGCCGGGGTGCTGGGCGTCGTCGTGGCGGATCAGGCGCTGATCCGCGGCCTGACCGCGCCGGAGGTCATCTACCGACTGCTCATGGGCTTCTATGGCCTGGTCGCACCGGCGTACGTGCTGACGTGTCTCCGCCCGGGCAGCGGCTATCAGCACGTCCGGCCGAGCACGCTTCAACTCAGCGTGTTCGCCGCGGCGGTGGTGCTCGCTCTGCCGTTCTACTTCCTCGGGTTCGTTGACCGTCAGTGGGCTTATCTGGTCCCGGGCGTGGTGATCGTGCTGATCGCGGCGATCTCGATCCCGGCCGCACCGATCACGCGGCGGTCTCTGGCCTGAACCGCCTGGCGGGCATCACTCGCCGGGAATGTACGAAATCACGCCCTCCCAGGGCGAACTCGCCGAGGCGTAGAGCTTCTTGGGGATTCGCCCCGCCCGCAGCCCTTGGCGCCCGGCGATGCACGCGTGACGCATGGCGCTGGCCATGAGCACCGGATCTTTCGCGTGGGCGATGGCGGTGTTGAGCAGCACGCCGTCGGCACCGAGCTCCATCGCCACAGCGACATCGCTCGCGGCGCCGACACCCGCGTCGACGATCACCGGATACGTCGCGTCACCCTGCTTGAGCAGTTCGAGGCACAGCACGATGTTGTTGGCGTTCAGCACGCCCTGCCCGCTGCCGATGGGCGACCCGGCGGGCATGACGCTCGTGGCCCCGGCTTCCTTGACCCGCAGAGCCGCGATCGGGTCATCGCTGCAGTACGCCAGAACGTCGAAGCCGTCCTTGACCAGTTCGCGCGTGGCCTCGATGGTGCCCACAGGGTCTGGCAGCAGCGTCTTGCGGTCGCCCAGCACCTCGAGTTTCACCCACGACGCTCCGGGGTTGCCGAGTTGCTCAAGAAGGTCCCGCCCGAGCCTCGCCACACGCACCGCGTCCTCGGCGCTGAAGCACCCGGCGGTGTTGGGCAGGATCGTGTACCGCGACAGGTCCAGACCATCGAGAAGGCTCTGTCCCTGTGCGTTGTACAGCCGTTCTCGGCGAACCGCGACAGTCACGACCTCCGCGCCGCTGGCGTCCAGCGCGACCCGCATCTGGTCCATGCTCGCGTACTTGCCCGTGCCGACGATCAGCCGACTGCGGAAGTGTCGGCCCCGAATCACCAGGGGTGCGTCGGGCACGACGCCCGGCTGCCCCGACTCTGTCTGACCCGAAGTGCTCATCCGCAACGATACCCCGACGCGGCGGCCGCAGAGGCCCGCGCTCGCGGCATCGGGAACGGTGCTCCGGACTGGTGATCGGGTCGCGTGGCAGTCGGCACGGCTGGTCGCTACCCTCTGGAGATGTCCACCCTCGCCGAGCCTGCTGCCGCCAGTGCCCGATCCACCGGTGCGCCCTTGTTGAGGGTGCGGAACCTTCAGACGTACTTCCCCATCCGCAAGGGCGTGCTGCAGCGCGTTGTCGGATACATGAAGGCCGTCGACGGCGTCTCGTTCGACGTGTATCCGGGCCAGACCGTCGGCCTCGTCGGAGAGTCCGGCTGCGGCAAGACCACCGTCGGCCGAACGCTCCTGCGTCTGATCCCCGCCACCGGCGGCACCGTCTCGTTCGATGGCCAGGACGTCTACGCGGCCAACGGCCGGCAACTCCAGAGCCTCCGCCGGCAAATGCAGATCATCTTCCAGGACCCGGGCGGCTCGCTCAATCCGCGCATGCGCATCGCGAACATCATCGGCGAGCCCATGCTCGTCCACGGAATCGTCAAGGACAAGTCGGAACTGCGTTCGAAGGTCGAAGCGGTCCTCGAGCGATGCGGCATGCCCAAGGCCGCCGCCGATCGCTATCCGCACGAGTTCAGCGGCGGGCAGAAACAGCGCATCGGCATCGCCCGAGCCCTGGCGCTGCAGCCCCGGTTCATCGTCTGCGATGAGCCGACCAGCGCTCTGGATGTGAGCATCCAGGCCCAGATCCTCAACCTGCTCAGCGACCTTCAGCGTGACCTGGGGCTGTCGTACCTGTTCATCAGCCACGACATGGCGGTGATCCAGCACATGTGCCAGAAGATCTGCGTGATGTACAAGGGGCAGATCGTCGAAGAGGGCACACGCGACGAGGTGATCCTCTCACCCAAGCACCGCTACACGCAGAGCCTGCTCAGTGCCGTGCCCGAGCCCGACCCGCGCCGCAAGCGCGACCGGATCGTCTTCGAGGGCGGGGCGAGCTGAGCTGACGCCGGACAGGAGCGGTCCGGATCTGGACTCTCGCTCGTGTTCGTGTCGGGCCGTTCGCGTCCGAGTTCCGAGATGACAAAGGGCCCCGCGATGTGCGGAGCCCTTTGGTACGAACTGATTCAAACGGGGCCGATCAGCCCTGCTTCGGGGCCTGCTGGGGGGCCATGGGGATCTCGCCGTTGGTCTCTTCGAACTGACGGATCAGTTGCGAGAGGCGGATGGCCAGGCTCTTGGCGCCGCGCCAGTTCAGGACGACGCGGTTGGAGATGTCCATGAGCATGACGGTGCGGCCGTCCTGACCCGGACGGGGCATGCCCAGACCGAAGTCCAGAACCACCTCGTCGTTGGTCGTGGTGGTGAGGAACGAGTTGGCGTAGCCCGAGCGCATACGCGTGTCGTTGATGGACAGTTGAACCTGCTGCTGCTGCTGATCGGACATGGGAGCCTTTCTGGTATTGACCTCAGGTGGGGGCGTGAGTCGAGCACAAAGGCTATCGGCTCATTGGCCCGTGAACTTTCTCTCAAACCGACGCGATCGAACAAAGGAGCACAATGCCGGAGACAGGAATCGAACCTGCATGCCTTTAGGGGGCGACGGATTTTGAATCCGTTGCGTCTGCCAATTCCGCCACTCCGGCCCTGTTGCCGAGTCCCGGCGCTGAGCGTAGGCACGTCAGAGCCTGGAACCGGGGTCTCAGGCCGTCTCGCCCACGGCCCAGCGGGAGAACGTGATGATCTGGGCGTCCTTGGGAACCAGGTCCTTGATCTTGCGGGTCGGGTCCTTGATGAAGGGCTGCTCCAGCAGCGCGACTTCCTCGAAGAACTTGCGCATGCCGCCCTCGACCATCTTCTCGGCGATGTCCTTGGGCTTGCCCGACTCCATGGCCTGCTCGACGCGGAACTTGCGCTCGCGCTCGACGACCTCGGCGGGGATCTGCGAAGCCGACACGCCCTGCGGGCGGACCGGGTTGGCGACCACGTGCATGCCGATGTCCTTGATCAGGTCCACGCTGATGTTGCCGTGACCCTGGATCAGCACGCCGGTCTTGCCGTCGTGGTGAACATACGCGCCGAAGACGCTCTTGCCGTCGCCGCAGGCGAGCTTGAGCCCGCGTGCAAAGGAGCAGTTCTCGCCCGTGCTGATGCGGACCTCATCGAGCGCCGCGGCACCCTTGCCCATCGCAGCCGTGTGAGCGCCGGGCACACCCGTGGCGATGCCCTCGGCGACAAGATCGACCATCTTCACGAACTTCTCGTTGATGGCGGTGAAGTCCGTCTCGGCCCGGATCTCAACGATCGCGGCGAACGGGAACTGGCCCGCGCCGGGCGCGTTGTTGATGTGCACACCGATCCGGCCCGCGCCGGCGGGGCGATCGGTCCGGCCGTCCATCTTGCCCTTGAGCTTCTTGCGGAGCAGTTCCTCGGCCTTCTCCATCTCGCCGCCGGCTTCCACGAGCGCCTTCTTGCACTCCATCATGGACAGACCGGTACGGTCGCGGAGTTTCATCACGACTGACGCGGAAATCTCGGTGGTCGACATTCAAGGCTCCTGGCGCTGGTCACGACGCGCGAGCGTCGATCGGGTCCTCTGGCGTTCCGCCGACGGGGTCGGCGGTTGACAATGGTCTCGGGGCGTTCGTCGCGAGCAGCGGGCTCGCGACGGATCGGTCAATCGGTCACCACCCGTCCTCAGACGGGCTTGGCAGCGGCGGGGGCGGCGGTGCTCGGCGCGGCGGCGGAGGCCAACTGCTCCTCGGGCATCAGGTTCGCATCGCCGCCGTCGGCCTTGAACTGGGCACGCGTCGAACGACGCGGGCCGCCCTGAGCGCCCGCCGCTGCCGCGGCGCCCTGCTCCTTGCTCTGACGCTGCTGCTTGCCCTCGGCGATCGCCAGGCACAACTCGCGGATGATCACGTCGATCGACCGCATCGAGTCGTCGTTGCCGGGGATCGGGATGTCGGCCATCTCCGGGTCGCCGTCGGAGTCGATCAGGCACACCGTCGGGATGCCCAGCTTCCGAGCCTCCAGCAGCGCGTTCATTTCACGCTTCGTGTCGATCACCACGACCACGCCCGGCAGTTTGTCCATCCGGCGGATGCCATCGAGGTTCCGCTTCATCTTCATCATCTCGCGACGGAGCTGGCTCTCCATCTTCTTGGAGTACGACGAGAAGTTGTCGCGCTCCTGGATCGCCTCGAGCTCCTCGAGTCGCTTCAGCCGCGAACGGATCGTTCGGAAGTTCGTCAGCGTGCCACCCAGCCAGCGCTCAACGCAGTAGTGCATCTTCACATCGCCAACGCGCTGCTCGATCACCGAGCGGGCCTGACGCTTGGTGCCCACGAAGCACACGTCCTTGCCGTCAGCGACCACGCGGGCGAGGAACTTCTTGGCAAGGAGGAGACCCTTGACGGTCTCCTTGATGTCGATGATGTGGATCCCGTTCCGCTTGCCCCAGATGTACGGGGCCATCTTCGGGTTCCAGTTGCTGGCGCGCTGGCCGAAGTGAATACCGGCTTCGATGAGGTCTGCGACGAGCTGGCTGGCCATAGATACCTTTCAGCGACACCGCGAGAGTGAACCCGGCCAGTACGCTCGACCCTCGCCATCGCGAGATCTCGAGCGCCCGGCACCCCGCACAAGGGCGCTTGGGGGGACGGACATGATCGAATGGCCAAAACCGGGCGACATGCCCAGATTCGGAAACGCCCCGCCGGGTCGCGAAGCGTTACAGGCGGATGGTAGGGTTCAGAGGTCGCAGGGGCAAGCCGGGTCGCGAGCCAAGCGCTCCGATGCCGATCAGTTGCGCCGAGCTTGAATAATAAAGCCCGGCGGCACATTCCCCCAAACGGGTGGCAATGTGCGAACCTCGTCGAAGTGGCTCAGAAGCGCCTTGCGGAGCTCCCGCGCTTTGGGGGTTATCGGAAGTTGGTACGTGATGAGGCTGAACCAGCCGCCCGGGCGGAGGGCGTTGGCAACCTCGCGGAAGAGGCCATCTCGTGCCGGCGTCGGCAGGAGCGAGACAGGGATGGCGCAGACGACGGCGTCGAGCCCCGCGGCCCCGGAGTCTCGGGCGGTCGAGCTGGAATCGCGGACTTCGGCCGCGAGCGTGCGCAGTTCCAGGGCGTCGCCCAAGACCAGTCGAACGTCGGGGTGACGCCGACGGAACTCCGCGGCGAGCGTCTCGTTGATTTCGACGGCGAAGAACGTGCAGCGCCGGTGGTCGATCGCACGCAGGATGTGCTTGGTGATCGGGCCGGTGCCCGCACCGATCTCGGCGACAAACTCGGCGGACTCGAGCCCGATTTTGCTTGTGATTGCTCGGCCGATCGCGTCGGTGGTGGGCAGGAGCGACCCGATGGCGGCGGGACTCTTGAGAAACTCGCGGAAGAAGACCAGGGCCGAGGCGACGCCGGAAGTCTTGGGCTTCTGCTTGGCCGATGTCTTTGGAGCTCGCGGCTTTTGGCCGAGTTTGGGCTCGATGTGGCCGGCGTTCGTGCCGGGGTCAACCCGGGCGCGGTCCGTCTTGGCCCCGTGCGGAGCCGATCTGGACACCTTCGCATTGCCGACCTGGGCCATGGTCAAGGCTCGGGACGCGGTTCGAGAGCGAAACAACGGAGGTCGAGCATATCCGCCCCGCCGGGCTCCCGGCTACGCTGGATGGGACCCGGATTCGTCAATCAAGCGCACCCCTGACCGAAGGGTCTCCTGGGAGGTTCGGCGTGTTCCTCATTCGCAGAGCCAAACCCGATGATGTTCCGACGCTGCTGAAGTTGGCCCGGATGGTGCACTTCATCAACCTCCCGCCGGATCGGGAGATCATCGAGTCCAAGGTCAACTGGTCGCGTCAGTGCTTTCTTCTGGCCAGCGAGGGCACCCTCTCGGTCGCTTCGTCGACCGCCGGTGCTCCTTCCTCGGGCGTGCTGGCTTCGGGGCTCCGCGACCTGACGGGGCGTTCGCCCTTGTTCATGTTCGTGCTCGAGCAACTGGAGAACAACGGCGGGTGCATCGGAACCAGTCAGATCATCAGCAAAATGGGCGGCCCGGGCCGTCCGAACGTGTCTCTGCAACTGGCCCGCAAGGAGATGTTCAGCCAGTCGCTTCAGGTGGGCGTGACCCACACCATCGCGACTCTGCACTTGGACGAGGCTGGTCCGACGGAAATCGGTGGCCTGATCCTCCAGCCGAGTTTCCGCGGCCACCGCCAGAAACTCGGGCGGCTCCTCTCGGCGATCCGGTTCCACTTCATGGCGCTGCACCGCGACCTCTTCGGCCCGCGGGTGCTGGCGGAGATGATGGGGCCGATCACGCCCGACGGGTACAGCCCGTTCTGGGAGCATTGCGCCAGGTGCTTCATCAACCTCAGTTACGAGGAAGCGGACAAGTTCTGTCAGGAGAGTAAAGAGTTCATCCTGACGCTGTTTCCGCCCGAGCCGATTTACCTGACCCTGCTCGCGCCCGAGGCCCGCAACGCCGTGGGCCAGGTCGGGCCGGAAACGGTGCCCGCCCGACGGATGCTCGAGAAACTCGGCTTCAAGTATCACCAGCGCATCGACCCGTTCGACGGCGGCCCGCATCTCGAAGCGATGCTGGAGGAGATCGACCTGGTCCGCACAACCCGGTTGCTGAAGCTGGGCGAACCGGCAAAGGCGAGCGCTAAGCCCGACTCGGGGCTCAAGAGCCGTGGCTATGTCAGCACGCTCGACGATGACGGCGAGTTCCGGGCCGTCGAGACGGCGATGGACCTTGACCGCAAGGGCCGGCTGGTGCTGCCCCGCGCGGTGTTCGATGCGCTCGCGGGCGAGGTGGGCATGGCGGCCGGTTTCACGCCGCTGGCACCCGAGCCGGCCGCACCAGCGACGCCCGCACCGACCAGGAAGCGTCGGGCGGCAGGCGGCCGCAAGGCATGATGATCGCCCGCTAGACTCCGCCATGAGCACGCAGCAGCCCATGGCGGCGACACCGCATCTGACACACCCGCCTTCGAACTTCATCCACGGCAAGTGGGTGGGCATCCCGGGATCGGGCCTGATCACGACCAACCCGGCGAATCCGTCACAAGTGGTCTTCGCGTGTACGCCGTCGCTCGCTCACGTCGACGCGGCGGTCGCGTCTGCCAGCGCGGCGCAGAAGAAGTGGGCGAGGCTCTCCCCCGATGCGCGGTTCGCGGTGCTCAAGCGGTTCGCGGCCGTCGCAAAGGAGCGCACCGGCGCGTTTTCGAACCTCCTAATGGACGAAGTTGGCAAGGTCGCGTGGGAGGCGGCGGGCGAGGCGGGCCTGCTCGGGAGCAAGGTGGACATTACCCTCGACCCCGCGCCGGAGGGCGGGCTGGCGCGTGTCACCGGCTTTGAGATGCAGCTCTCGCCGACCCGGCTCGGGCGATGCTCGTTCCGGCCCCACGGCGTGATGGCGGTGCTCGGGCCGTTCAACTTCCCCGCACACCTTCCCAACGGGCACATCATCCCCGCGCTGGCCGCGGGAAACACGATCGTCTTCAAGCCCAGCGACAAGGCGATGGCGGTTGGGCAGTTGCTGACCGAGTGCTTCGCCGATGCGCTGGAGCGGGAACTCGGCGAAGCGAACATCCCCGGCGTGATGAATCTGGTCCAGGGCGGCGCTGACGTCGCTTCGTCGCTGGTCGCGCATGCGGGTGTCGACGCGATCGCGTTCACCGGCTCATGGGGCGTCGGCCGCCGGATTCTCGAGGCGAATCTCGACCGACCGGGGCGCATCGTCGCGCTGGAACTGGGCGGGAACAACCCCACGATCGTGATGGACGACGCGGACCTGCACCTGGCCGCGACGGAGGTTCTGCGCTCGGCGTTCATCACCACGGGCCAGCGCTGCACGTGCACGCGCCGCGTAATCGTGCACGAGGCGATCGCGGCGCGGTTCATCACCGCACTGAGCAAGGGCGCGAGCAACCTGATCGTGGGCGACCCGCGCGCGACGCACCCGGTCTTCACAGGCCCGATCAACAACGCCGCCGCGCTGCGGAGCGTGCTGGAATTTCAGGACGCCTGCGAGCGGGCCGGGGCCCGCGTGCTGCTGCGCAGCAGCGCCATGAGTACGCCGGGCAACGGGCACTTTGTAACGCCGGGGATTCTCGCGGTCGATCGGTTCATCTCCGGCGAGCCGTCGGCGTTCGACGCCGGCTGCGATCGCGAGATCTTCGGTCCGCTGCTGCGTGTCAGCGTCGTCTCTTCGCTGGACTCGGCGATAGAGCAGGCGAACGCCACCCGATACGGGCTCGCCGCGTCGATCTTCACTCGCTCGGCGTACGCGATCGACGCGTTCCTGCACGAGTGCCGGGCCGGGTGTCTCAACGCCAACACAGGCACCGCGGGCGCGAGCAGCAAACTGCCCTTCGGCGGGCTGGGGCTCAGCGGCAACCACCGCCCGGCGGGCTCATTCGCCCTGGACTACTGCGCGTACCCCGTTGCGAGCATGGTCGAATCCGGCCCCGCTGCGGCCCTGCCGCAGGGCATGCGGTTCGAATCCTCGTGGCTCGACGCGGCCAGGGCGTAGCGACATGCAGCGAGTCCGGGGGCGAGGTACGCAGCGACTGACTTCAGAACGGCCAGGTTTCCACGCGAGGGCCCATGCAGCAACACGCAAACGCCGATGATGTACGGATGCCCGCACCGACCACGATCGGCGGCAGGCCCGCGGGCGTGGCGATGCTGGGCATCGGCTCGGCCGGCGATGTCCACCCGTTCATCGCGGTGGGGGCCGAACTCGCACGCTCCGGCGTGCGTGTGCGGTTCATCAGCGACGCTCGCTTTGCGGACCTCGCTGTGGGCGCGGGGCTCACGCATGTGGCGCTGGGCGGGGCTGACGGGCACTGGAGCGCCTCGAGCCTCGCGCACAATCCTTCGCACACGGGGCGGACCGCGGGATGGGCGGGCATGCTGCGGGACGAGGTCATCCCGCGGATCCCTGGCGTCCTCGCGGCCTTGCGTGCGGCGGTCGCGGACGGCGCGGCGGATGTGATCGTCTCGCCGCACACGGGCTTCGGCGCGCCATGGGTCGCCAGGGAGGCGGGCGTGCCGTGGGTCATGATGGCGACTGCGCCCGCGTCGTGGTGCTCGCTCGTCGACCCGCCCATGTACCCGCTCATGCCCGACAAGGACCGATACCGCCCCTGGCTCGTGCGGATGGGCGTGGCCTTCGGCAAGGCGATGACCAACGCGGCTCTGGATCCAGCGATCAACAAGGTTCGGCGAGCCCATGGCCTCAGCAAGGGTCGGGCGTTCGCTTTCGATGAGATGATGAGCGCAGACCTGAACCTCGGGCTCTGGTCGCCGTCGCTGCGCGGGCCAGCCAGCGATGACCCGGCCCGTTCGAGCGTCTGCGGTTTCGCGTGGTTCGATCGCGGCGAGCGTGCGCACAGCGACGAGGCCATGCGCTCGCGCCTCCGCCGACTGACGGACTTCCTCAGCGCGGGCGAGGCCCCGATCGTCATGACCACGGGCACGGCGGTCGTGCACGTCGCCCAGGAACTCGAACGCATGGCCGCGAGCGCCGCGTGGAGCCTCGGCAAGCGGCTGGTGATCCTCTCACTCAGCGACGACGACACACAATTGGAACGCGGCGTGCTCCGGCTCGGATTTCTCCCGCACTCCATGGTCTTCCCGCACGCGCGGGTCATCCTGCACCATGGCGGGATGGGCACGACGGCCCAGGCGCTGCGATCGGGCCGCCCCGGCGTCATCGTCCCCTTCGCCATGGACCAGTTCGACAACGCCAGGCGTAGCCGGCTCGTCGGCGCGTCGATCACTCTGCGGCGGCGCGGGCTGACGAGCGAACGGCTCGCCGCGGCCTTGGCAAGGGCGGAGCGCGAGCCCGGGTTCCAGCAGGGAGCCATGACCATCCGTGATCAGTTGCTGCGCGAAGACGGTGCGATCTTCGCGGCGGCGAAGATCCGCGAACTCCTTCGCCGCCCGGTCGCCCAGGACCATCGTCGCGGCGATTCGGTCGTGACGTTCGCCCCGGCGACGACGGCGGCGGCTGCGCCGCTCGCTTAGACTCCGCTCATGCCCAGAACCGTCCTGCCCGATGCGCGACGCTCGCCCCGCTTCAGCGGCATCGCCACGTTCATGAGGTATCCGCGCCTCGCGGACGTTCTGCCGGAGAACCTGCCGCTGGACTGGGCGATCTACGGCGTGCCGTTTGATTCCGGTGTGACGTATCGCCCCGGCGCACGCTTCGGCCCGCGCAGCATCCGCGATGAGTCGCAGTACATCAAGCGGTTCCACCTCGGGCACAACGTGGACGTGTGCGATTGTCTGAGCATCGCCGACGCCGGCGATGCGCCCGTGTCGCCCTTCAGCATCGCGTCCACGCTCGATCTGATCGACGACTTCACCAGCGAACTGGGCGACCCAGTCCGCACCAGACTCATGGCCGTGGGCGGCGACCACAGCATCGCGTACGCGAATATCCGCGCCGCTTTCTCCCGAGCGGGCGAGCCTCGCGGCGGCCTGGCGCTTGTGCACTTTGACTCGCATCTGGACACGGTCGACGTGGTCTGGGGCGAGCGGTTCAGCCACGCCTCGCCGTTTCGCAGAGCGATCGAGGAGGGGCTGGTCGACCCTAAGCGCATGCTGTCGATCGGGATCAAGGGGCCGCTCAACAGCGTCGAAGACCTTTCGTACGCGCGCGGTGCGGGCGTGACGATTCTCACGCCCGACGACCTCATGCGCACGCCGACGATCGGGCCGGGCGCGACCGAGCGCACGCCCTACGGCCTGCGGCTGAGCGAGATCGGCGCATTTGTCCGCCGCGTCGCCGATGCTCCCGCGTACGTGACGTTCGATGTCGATGTTGTGGACCCGGCCTTTGCGCCCGGCACCGGCACGCCGTCGATCGGCGGGCTGACCAGCGCGCAGGCGCTCGAACTCATCCGCGAACTGCGCGGGATCAACCTCGTCGGTGCGGATGTCGTGGAGGTTCTGCCCGACCGCGATGTGTCCGGGATCACGGCGCTTCTCGCGGCGCAGGTAATGTTCGAACTTCTGGCGCTCGATGCCATCCGGCGCCGCTGAGACTTATCGGCGCAGCGCCAGCACAAGTTCGATCGTGCCGACGTGCTGATTGAGCTTCTGGGCGATCTGCACGCTGGAGAGGCCCTGCTTGCTCAGGCGGACAACCTCGTCCTGCATCGCGTCGCCGTCTGCCGTCGACGGCTCATCCGCCACGATCGCGGGCGAGCCGAACTCGCGTCGGCCAACACCTGAACGAAGGCCAGAACCTGGCCCGGCATTCGTACTGATGGCCGGAGCGCGTGCCGCCGGTGCGAGGGAGTTGGCCAGCGTGGGGTCGCCGGCGCGGGTCCGGGCCAGTGATGCTTCCAGTTCGCTCAGCAAGGCGATCCGTCGATCCGCCGCGGCGATAAGCGAGTCGAGTTCGCGAGACTTCTGGTCGATGGAGGCCGTCAGTTCCGCCGCGAGGCGACGAGCATCGCTGGCGAGCGCCGAGGCCAGGACCGCCGCGTCCGCCGCGGGGCGTGGGTGCCCGATCTCCGCGGCCGCCTTGAGTTCCGCCAGACGGTCCCGAGCGGACGTCGGTCGAGCCGCGCCGCGGCCTTTCTTGCGAATGGTCACCCAGCCGACGACGATGATGAGCACTACGCCGAGCGTGATCAGCGACACCGGAATCAGCGTGGGCCAGATCGACGACCCTTGCGTGCCCAGTGCAGCGAGATTCGGGCCGGGGTCGGGCGCCGTGACGCCCGTCGCAGGCAGCGTATCGGCGGCACTGTTTGCCCGGGCGTCGGTCGGTGGCGTGGCGATCTGAGACATGGGTCGGCTCCGCCGAGGCTGGTCGGATCCGCTCCGACTCGATTGGTTACGCTATCGGCACATGAGCCGTCGGGAACTGAAATTCGAGCGCCCGACAGGCCAGACCGGGCCGACGACGCCGCCGGGGCTGTGTCTGGACATGGTGCGAAAGTCGCCCGAATGCAGGCGCGTTGCGTTCGATCTTCGTCGGCTCGCCCGGCCATGGGGATCGCCCGTCCCGCGCCGGGTGCACGAGATCGGCAGGGTGCTCCTTGCCGTGAGCGGTGGGGCCGATTCCTCGGCACTGGCCCTGCTCATCGCCAGCGTGCCCACCATGCGCGACCGTCTCGTGATCGCCCACGTGATCCACGACCTCCGCCCGGCCCGGGAAGCGAACGCCGACGCTCGTCGAGTCCGGGAACTCGCCTCGATGCTCGGCGTTCCCGTGGTTTGCGGGCGCGTCCGGGCGTCGGCACTGGCGCGGAGCACCGGCGGCAACATCGAAGGCGTCGCACGCACGCTTCGATACGCAGCCTTGGTCCGCCTTGCACGTCGGCATTCGTGCATCGCCGTCGCCACCGCGCACCACGCCGACGATCAACTCGAGACGATGCTCATGGCGATGATGCGCGGTGCGGGGCCGCGAGGACTGGCCGGCGTTGCGGGGCGCCGCCCGCTTGCCGGCTCGGGCAAGACGCCGATGGTCCTCATCCGCCCCATGCTCAGCCTTCGCCGTGCCGACAGCGAGCGGATCTGCACGCTCGCCGGCTGGCGATGGAGCGTTGACGCGACCAACGACGATCAACGGCGGCTCCGCGCCGCGGTTCGGGCACAGGTCGTGCCCGTCATGGAACGGCTTCGCCCCGGCGTTGCCCATCGAGCGGTCGATGCCGCACGTGTGCAGGCGAGTTCAGCTCGCACGATCGCCATGCTCGCCCGCGGGATCACGCCGCGGGGCGAGTCTTGGCCAAGGGCGAGCCTCGGGCGAATCCCGGCGGTTGTTCTGGGGGAGATTTTCCGTCGCGAGGCCAGGCTTCGCGGGATCGGGACCGACGCGATCACCAGCCGCGCTCTGGCAGACCTTCGGCGTGTGATCCGCGATGACTCAACGGACCCGAGAACACTGCGGCTCGGCCCGCTCGCCGTCACGGTGTCGGCGAAGATGGTGACCCTCGCGGCGTCTGAGCCGCGGGAGTCCCGGACTTCCCGTTCGTCGCGCCCGTCGCGTGCACGCTGATCCTTTTGTCGATCCAATCGGCGATGTCGTCGGCCAGCATGGAGAGTTGGAGGAACACCGTGCGGTGCCCGCCTCGGACAAGCCACCGGTCCGGCCGGTCGGCACGTTGCCAGAGTTCCTCGCCCCCGATGGACGGAACAATGGTGTCGCTGCTGCCCATGATCAGCAGTGTGGGGAACGGCTTGAGCGCCGCCGAGGTGTGAATGGGGTCCAGCCGCGTGTGCTTGATGTACTCACCGGCGAGCAGCGCGGCGCGGGGGCCAGTGACCGGTTCTCCGAAGCTCATGACGCGGATCCCGCCGTGCGTCAGTTCGCTGCTCTGGGCGATATAGATCAGGTTCGAACCTGCGCCGACCAGCAGCACCGCCGCGAGCCGCTCTGGCATCATCTGGGCAAGGCGAGCGGCGACGGTCGGAGTAGCGAGCGAACCGACCGAGAACCCCGCGAGCACGATCGGCCTGCCGCGGAGCTCCGGGCGTGTTGAGTCGAGATAGCGCACAACAGCCTCGACGGCGTATGCGGACTCGGCCAGGCATTCATCGACCATCGAGCCGAGTTGACGCGCCGCGTTGAACAGATCCTCGTCGGTCTGCAGGTCGAGTTTGCTCGCCCGCCACTTGGACCACGGGAAGTCGCCCACCAGTACCGCGAAGCCGCGAGACCGCAGCGCATCGATCACCGGCTGCTCGTACTCAACCCCACCGAGGCCGTGAAGTTGAACAACGATCCCGCGGATCTCCGACTCCGCCGACTGTGCCGCGGGCATATACAGCGCGAATTGCTCGCCGAAGATCGCGGGCGGCTGGTCGGTCGCGGGAGCATCGCCCGTTGCTGGGACCTGCTCGCCCTCTGGTGAGTTTTCGGACAAAAACGTCAGGCTCGAAACCCGCTGAGCCACGATGCTGTCGGCGAGTCGGGCATCCGGCAGGGGCGAAGTCTCCACCACCGCGCCCATCCCGACGATGCTCGCGCCCAGCAGGCGTCGGGTCACGAGGATGTCGTCGGGGATCAGATCCGCGTCTTCCCGCCGGACGCCCCGGCGCAGAACCGTCACATTCTCGCCGAGCGATGACACCCGGGCCTGGAGCGTCGATCGGTCGGCGGTCCCGCGGGATGGCCATGGGAACGTCACCTCACGGGCGTTCTGCGAGCGCAGCGGGCGAGCAGCGTCCGCGTCGGTCTTCGCGACGCAGCCGATGGGCAGAAGCAGCGAAAGTGCCAGGAGCGCAGGGGCCAGGAGCCGGGAGAGTCCGAACCGAAGTGCGATCAGGCCCGAGCCTTGCGGATTTTGCAACGGGGGGTTCCTCGATGAGCGTGGTCGAAGGACTCTAGCGCGGTCCGATGGGTCCTGTCCGTGCACGATTCGGGCGCGCCGAAGTGTCCACGCCAATCCGAGGTTCCTACCATCTTCCCCCCGTCCAGATCCACGTCGACAACGGGGGCTTGTCGTGCATTCTGCCATCCTCACTCACCCGGCCCGGTATGGGCCACCTCGGAGATTCAGTCATGCGTCGAGCCAAGATCAGCGTCATCGGGGCGGGCAACATCGGCGGCGAGTGCGCGAGATCCATCGCCATGAAGGAGCTCGGCGACGTCGTCCTGATCGACATCCCCGAGAAGGAAGGCGTCGCCAAGGGCAAGGCGCTCGACATCGCCTCCTGCGCGCCCATCGAGCGCTTCGACTGCACCCTCACCGGCGGCTCAAACTACGAAGCCATTGCCAACTCCGACGTCGTCGTCGTCACCGCCGGCGTGCCCCGCAAGCCCGGCCAGAGCCGCGATGATCTCGTCGGCATCAACTCGGGCATCGTCAAGGGCGTCTGCGAGAACATCCGCAAGCACGCGCCCAACTCCATCGTCATCCTCGTGTCCAACCCGCTCGACGCCATGGTCTACGTCGCCTGGAAGACCACCGGCTTCCATCACTCCAAGGTCATCGGGCAGGCCGGGGCCCTCGATGTCGCCCGCTTCCGCGCGTTCCTGGCGATGAAGCTCGGATGCTCCGTCGAGGACATCTCCGCCCTGCTCCTGGGTGGCCACGGCGACGACATGGTCCCGCTCCCCAACTTCACCAGCGTTCACGGCATCCCCATCCGCCAGTTGCTCCCCGAGAACGTCATCACCGAGTGCGTCGACCGCGCCAAGCAGGGCGGCGGAGAAATCGTCAAACTCATGGGCACCAGCGCCTGGTACGCGCCCAGCGCCGGAACCGTCCAAATGGTCGAGGCCATCGTCCGTGACAAGAAGCGCATCATCCCCTGCGCCGCGTACTGCGAAGACGAGTTCGGCGTCGCCCCGGGCCAGACCGGCAAGGGCCTCTTCGTCGGCGTGCCCGTTGTGCTCGGTGCAAAGGGCGTCGAGAAAATCGTCCCCATCACCCTGACCGCGGACGAAAAGGGCCTGCTCGATAAGTCCGTCTCGTCTGTTCGTGAACTGGTCGGCATCGTCAAAAAACTCATGCCCGAAATGGCCTGATGTCGGGTGAGTGCTCAAGTCCGCCCGCGTTCGGGTCGAACTCCTTCGTTCCAAACCGTCCTCGTGATCCTCGGTCTGTTCTTCTGAGCGGAGTCGATTCATGAAGTTCTCTCGATCGATGCAGTGCCTCTCGGCAGCCATCCTCGCTCTTTCCGCCATGCCCGCGCTCGCGGCTCAGCCCCGCACCGCCGCACCGGCAAGCGTCGCGACCGCCCAGCCGGTCGAGAGTCAGGCCATGCCCGTCGCCCGGCCAACGCCCGCGGTGCGCAGCGAGGACCCCGCGATCCGATCCGCGGTCGAGGCGCTTGTCGGCAGTTTCCGCAGCGACGCAGTGGGGGACCAGCCCGCCCTGCAGTTCCATGCGTGCGTGATCGATGTCGCGGGCCTCAGCAACGCGGTCTACTTCGAGGTCAGCCGCGATGACAGCCCGTGGGCTCCCTTCCGTCAGGGCGTCATGCACTTCTGGGTCGACTCCGCCGCGAGCAACCGCCTGACGCTCCGCGTCAACGACTTCACCGGGCTCTACCCGAACTTCCAGAACGCCGTCGCCCTCCTCTGGCTCGCCCCGTCGCACTTCCCCTCGCTGACCAGCGAGAACCTCCGCCCGGCGGTCGACATCCCGCTCACCGTCGACGGCAAGATGTACTCGGGCAGCGTCGCGCGTTCCCCGACGAACCTCGCCGGCGCCGTCGCATACTCCACCAGCGTCAAGTTCGGCGGCGGGTCCATTTCCTGGAGCGACCGCGGCGTCGACGCAGCCGGCAAGCAGGTCTTCGGCCCCGAGGCGGGCGCCGATCGCCGCTTCGACGCGTTCCGCTCCCCCATCGTTGTCAACCGAATGCCCAGCGAACTGGTCATCATCGAGATCAACTCGGGCGATCAGGCCCGTGAGGTCGCCAGCGATGGGCATGAGGTCGCGGTGCAGTACACCGGATGGGTGCTGGCCAATGGCTTCCAGTTCGACTCTTCACGCTCTCCCGATCGCCAGCCCATGACCTTCACCGTCCCCGGTGCATTCATCGCCGGCTGGAACATGGGCACCCAGAACATGCGCGTCGGCACCTTGCGCCGGCTCGTCATCCCGGGCGACCTTGGCTACGGCGAGCGCGGCAACCCGCGGGCGCGAATTCCCGGCGGCGCGATGCTCGTGTTCGAGATCGAGTGCGTTTTCACCAGTCCGCCCAAGCCCCTGGGTCAGGGCGATCCCTCGATCATCGTGCCTCCCACAGGCGGCAAGAAGTAAGGCGCGGACCGCTCGCGCCGGGCTGAGTTGTGCTCCACACGCACTATGACACCCTGGGACTGACGCCGACCGCCACGGGCGAAGAGATCCGCCGCGCCTTCCGCGACCTTGCCAAGAAACTCCATCCAGATGCCTCGGGCAGGTCCACCGAGGCGGCGTTCTCGCGCGTGCAATCTGCCTACGACGTGCTGATCGATCCGCAGCGTCGCGAGCAGTACGACGCATCGCTGCCGACGGGTCAGTTTTCATCGAGACCGGGCTCAGCGGGCGAGCCGCAGCCCGCCGGACCCGCGCACGTCACATGGACCAACATCGCCGGCCGGGGCCAGACTGTCAGCAGAGCGTCTCAGAAGCAAGCCAGCGACTTCGACGCGATCTACAACGAGTTCTTCGCCCGCCGTGCAGCCGAGCAGGGCACCCGTGAGCCCGACACCCGCCCCGCGGGCTCTACTGCGTCGCAATCTGCCGACGCACAAGGTACTCCTCGCCGGTCTGCGGCTCGCGGCTGATCGGCGGCAGTTCCCACCCCGACCGCCCGATCACGTTCAGGTACACGTGCAGCAGCGACGTCTGCCTGACGAAGATGCCCTGATCCGTGCTCTCACGAATCTTGCTGGTGTCCACAAGCGTGGGCTCGTCGATCGTCTGCACGCCCTTCTCCGTCACCAGCCGTGCTCCGCGATCCAGCAGCGTAAACGTCGCGTACTCGAACGCCACCACCGGACGGACAGCCCGCGACGCGGCGCGGTCCTGCGCGAGCGACCACGCGCCGGCCGACGCCAACCCCACAACCGCGATCGACACGAGGACGCCGCGATGAACACTCCGCCCGACGCGAGCAGTCGTCGCAGCGGCGGGTACGTCGGCATGGATCCCGGGCATCGATAGTCTCCTGAACATGGCATGCGCACGAGTCGCAGCACTCCAATGATTGTCCTCATGAGCGAGCGGTTCTCGGTCATCGTGATCGGTGGCGGACACGCCGGTGCTGAGGCGGCCTGGGCCGCTGCCAATGTCCTGCGCCAGCCTCGGGCGGTCGCACTGGTCACGCTCAACCCCGACACGATCGGCGTGATGAGTTGCAACCCCGCCATCGGCGGGCTGGCCAAGGGCCAACTCGTCCGCGAGATCGACGCCCTCAACGGCCTGATGGGCCTGGCCACCGACGCCACGGGCATCCAGTTCCGAATGCTCAACACCAGCAAAGGCGCCGCCGTGCGCGGGCCCAGGGCCCAATGCGACAAGCACGCCTACGCCAGCGAGGTGCGCCGGCTCATCGCGGAACGCCCCGAGATCGTCGTGATCCCAGGCGCCGTCGAACGCCTGCTCTTCGACGGCGACCGCATCGTCGGGATCTCCTGCGTTCGCCCGGGCTCCGATGCTCCCGACCGAACGCTCCTCGCCGACGCCGTCGTCCTGACCACCGGAACATTCATGCGCGGGCTCATGCACACCGGCCCGCAGCAGACCCCCGGCGGACGCTTCGGCGAAGCGCCCGCCATCGGCATCTCCGCCGAACTCCAGCGATTGGGACTCGAACTCGGCCGGCTCAAAACCGGCACTCCTCCTCGGCTCGACCGCGCGTCGCTCGACTGGCACGCCCTGCCCGAACAACTCGGCGACTCGACACCAGAACCCTTCAGCGACCTCAGCGCGCTGAAAGACGACGCGCTCTCGGCCGGGTTCAGCATCGCCGGCCCGTTCCCCGCGCTCCCGCAGGTCAGTTGTCGCGAGACGTCGACCAACGCCGATGTTCACGACCTCATCCGCGCGAATCTCGACCGCGCGCCCCTGTACTCCGGGCAGATCACCAGCGCCGGACCACGCTACTGCCCGAGCATCGAGGACAAAGTTGTCCGCTTCGCCGATCGCACGTCCCACGGCGTGTACCTCGAGCCCGAAAGCCTCAGCCCCGATGCCCTCGGCACGCACTGGATCTACTGCAACGGAATCAGCACCAGCCTCCCGGGCGACGTCCAGGAGCGCATCGTCCGCGGCATGCCAGGGTGCCAGCACGCCAGGATCCTGCGGTACGGATACGCCGTCGAGTACGACATGGTCCGCCCGCATCAGATCGCCGCAACCTGTCAGACCAAGCGCTATCGCGGGCTGTTCCTCGCCGGCCAGATCAACGGCACCAGCGGCTACGAGGAAGCCGCCGGACAGGGCCTCGTCGCCGGGCTCAACGCCGCCAGGCTCACGCTCGGAATGGACGTCATCACCGTCGCCCGCCACGAGGCATACATCGGCGTGCTGCTGGATGATCTGGCGACGAAAACCCCGGTCGAGCCCTACCGCATGTTCACCAGCCGCGCGGAGCACCGGCTGCTGCTCCGCGCCGACAACGCCGTGGACCGCCTCGCCCCCAGAGCCGCGGAGTGGGGGCTCTTCGGCGGGCTGAACCCGCGAGGCGAACTGCTCGACGAGCGAACCACCCTCCGCCTGCGCATCAACGAACGCCGCCAATCGCAGATCGCCATGCTCGAGCGGTGCATCGAAGCGGCGCGTATCAGCGATGGCGGCCAGAAGTTGCCGCTCGCCGAGGTGCTCCGTCGGCCAGAGACCACCACCGCAGCCATGATCGCCGCTCTAGAGTCGATGATCGACCGGCGTTCCCTCGCCCGCGGCGTCGCGTTCACCGCCCACACCAACGCGTTCTATGCCCGCTACATCGAGCGGGCCAAGGCCGAGGTCCGACGGCTCCGAGATGTTGAGCACCGACCGATCCCCGCGATGCTGCCCGATGAACTCCTCGCGCACCTGCGTGGCGAAGCCCGGGCGGCGTTCCGCAAGTTCGCCCCCGCAACGCTGGGCCAGGCCGGCCGTCTCGAGGGCTTCTCGCCCGCGGATGTCGGTCTCCTCCGCGTGCTCATCGAGAAACACACCCGCGCCCAGCGAACCGAGCGTGCGTGAGCACGCATCACGGGATCGAAACACCCGCCGACGCCCGCGCAAACTCATCCTCCGACGGCGCATCGGCCCCTGGTCCTGCGATGGGCGCACGGTTCCAGGGCCTCAGCCGCGATGGATACTCCCCGCCGAGCCGTCGCGCCAAAACCTCAAAGCGCCGGGCCACCTCGATCGATCTGTGACGCCATCGATCACGCTCCGCCAGATGCTCCGCGCGAGCCTTCTCAGACGTCGCCGTCATCGCCGCGACACCATGCGCCCGCGCCGCGGTCCACGCGATGTCCGCGAACGCCCCGTCCATCGGCGACGCGGACCCATACAACGTCCTGAAGATCTCAAAGGCCTCTTCCGCGTCCGCCACGGCACGCTCCGCCTGGCCGCACGCGATCCGGGCCAGCGCTCGAACGCGAAGCATCGTCGCACGTTGATCCATCGGCGTGCTGCCCAGCGTCAGCCCGAGTTCGCAGGCGAGCGTCGCGTGAGTCATCGCTTCGTCGTTCCGCCCGAGCGCCAGCAGCACTTCGCCCAGTTGCGCGTGCGCAAAGCCGACAACATGGCCCGTTCGCCCGAGCAGCGACTCGAACCGCGCGACGCTCGATCGTGCGATTCCCTCCGCTCGCGCCGGCTGCCCGGAGGTGCACAGCCACAGCGCGTGCAGCCGCTCCGCCGCCGCGACATAGTGAGGATCCACCCCGCCCGCCGCGGGCGCGATCGGCATGGCCCGCAGTGTCTCCATCGCTCGCTGGCTCATGCGAACCGCGTCCGCGACGAGCGACGCCCGCCCGAACAGATCCGCGCTCCGCGCAAAGGCGGAATACGCCTGCATCCCATGGGTCGCACTGATCGCCAGGCACGCATCCCCCGCCCGCTCATACAGCCGTGCGCTGCGTGCCCCCAAGTTCACAGAAGCCGCCGCCTGCGCCATGAGCGAGAGACTCTCGACGATCTCGATCCCGGCATCGTCGGAGAACAACTCCCGTTTGAGATCCAGCAGTGTCGCCGAGACGCCGTCGCCGATGAGCGCCGGCTCATTCGCCGGCCGGGATGTGTCGAGCGAGTCCATCGGCCCCGGCGCGTCAACCGACACGCCCGCAAGCGCGACATGCAGCGCAAGCAGCGATTCCCGCTCGCCCTCGGGGCTCAGTCGGGCCAGTTCGCGGAGACACTCCAGTGCCTCCGCGTCGGTGTCCCGCGTCACACGCCACCGATCGGCCAGTGCCCATCGCGCATGCTCGAGCGCAAGTCCCGGGCGCCCGCTCCGCTCACAGATCAGCGACATCGTCCGGTGCGCCAGCGTCCGCGTGCCCGTCGGGTCCAGACGATCTGCACGCTCAAGATCCCGCAGCGCCCGAACGACATGCGGCTCCGCCTCCGCCGGTCGGTCCAGAAGCACCAGCGTCCGCCCCAGCAGCACCCGCGTCTCCGCGCACTCCTGCGGCGCAACGAGCATGAACTGATCCAGCGTCCGACGCGCCAGCGGCTCCGCATCGGTTACTCGCCCTCGCGCCAGCATCGCCACGATCAGCGCGTTCTGTGCCCGCAGCGTCCGCGGATCCGTCGGGCCGAACATCTGCTCCGTGAGCATCTGAAAGTGACGGGCAGAACTCTCCCCCGCCCAGCCGAACTCTCGTCGCTGAAGCCCATAAATCTCCGCCAGCACCCCGTGCACCTGCGCCGCGAGCGCCGGACGCTCCGAGAGCCAGCCAGTCTCCAGTGATGTTCGCAGGGACGTCAGCGGATCAGAAGGTCCCGCAGGAGCGCTCCCGCCACGCGAGATCAACTCGGCGATGACCAGCGACACCGCCTGCGCACGCTGCGCCTGCTCAACACGCGCCGATTGCGCCAGTTCCGCACGGTGCCCGGCCTCCGTCGCCCGCACCGCCGAGACGATCACGCCCACCAGCATCGACAGCACCAGCAGCGTCACCACACCCGCCAGCGCCGCCTCACGCCGATGGCGCGACAAATGCCGGTTGACCACGTACCAGAGGCTGTCGCGACGCGCGTCGATCGCCTCGCCCGCGGCGTACCGACGCAGGTCATCCGCCAGCGCCCCCGCCGTAGAGTATCGCCGTTCCCGATCCCGCGCGATCGCCTTGAGGATGATCGTCGACAGATCCGTGTCCGGCGCCGGCCGACGCTGCTGTCTGGCAGCCACGACCGGATCGATCGGCATCGCCCTGCAGACCGCGTCCAGCACGTCCTTCAGCGACCCGTTCAGATCCAGCGCGTGCCGGCCGCAGATCATCCGGTAGAACATCAGCCCGAGGGCATAGACGTCCGCGCGTGCGTCCACCTCGTCATGATGGAGCTCGATCTGCTCCGGCGCCGCATATTCGGGCGTGCCCGCAAACTCGCCCGATCTGGTCAGCGTCAGATCTCGCACGTTCACGCCCGCCTCGTCGCTGCCGGTTCTGCGCGCCAGTCCGAAGTCCAGAATGTGCGGCTCACCCTGCCGATCAACCAGAATGTTCCCGGGCTTGAGGTCCCGGTGAATCACCGCGCGCGAGTGCGCATACTGCACGGCCCGCGCGAGTTTCTCCGCCACCCGAACCACCTCCCGCCGATGCTCCGACGGGCTCGATCGGAACACCTCGTCCGACCAGCGATCCACCGGCACACCGTCGATGAGTTCCATCGCAAACGCCCCGCGCCCATCCGGGAATGTCAGCCCCTCGTACAGCGTCACGATGTTCGGATGCCGAAGACTGCTGGCGATCTCGATCTCCCGCTCGAAGCGGTGCTGCTCCCGCAGCGACGCCAGCGTGCCGGCGAGCAGCACCTTGATCGCCACCGGGCGATTGGTCTGGTCCTGAATCGCGCGGTACACCACCCCCTGCCCGCCCCGATGCGTCTCCCGCTCGATGCGGTACCCCGGAATATCCATCGCGTGCACATCAACGTTCATCGGCGGCACCACGCGCGATCTCGGCAGCAGCACCCGCTTGGCCTCGCCCCCGAACGCCTGCTCGCTCGCAACATCGCGCCGCGCCGCCTCAAGCCGCGCGGAGCATCCGGCGCACCCCGAAATGTGCGGGGCGTAGGGCTTGAGTTCGCGGAGGTTCATCGCCAGCAGCAACAGTCCGTCATCATCGATGCAGACTCCCGCCGGCGTTTCGCCCGCAGCTGCACGCTCGTCCTCGCTGCTTTGCGACGGGCCGATCATCAGGCATCCTCATCCCACGCCGCGGTCAGTCGCTCGGCGATCTCCCGCAGCCGCTTCGTGCAACGGTGACGCGCCAGGTACACCGCATCCACGCTCAGCCCGCTCTGCGCCGCCGCCTCTTCAACGCTCACGTCCCGCAGCGCGACCAGTTCAAACGCCGAGAGCGTGCGAGCATCCAGTCGGTCGCTCGTCCGCAGTTCCTCCAGTGCCTGCTCGAGGATCACGCGCCGACGTTCGCTCTCCCAGACCATCGAAAGCGTCTGGTCGTCCGGCGTGTCGTCGAAGTCTCCACCCTGATCCACGATCCGCCTCGAGCGCCGCCGCGCCTCGCTCCGCAGACGCAGCACACGATTCCTCGCGATGCCCAGGATGAACGAACTCAGCCGCCCGCGCTCCCGCACGTAGCGACCAGCGCGAAATTCCCGCAGAAAGTCCGCCAGCGCCTGCTGGGCCGCGTCCGACGCGTCCGCCTCGCTCAGGCCCAGTTTGAGCGCAAAGCCCGACAAGACCGGCCAATACCGCGAGGTGAAGTCCTGCCAGCCCTCCGGGCGCGACTCATCGCGCAGCAGATCGAGCAGAATCGACGTCGTGACTGGAAGGGCGTTCTGCAATGGAAGTTCCGCCGCACGCAAGGGCAAGAGCACACGAGGACCAGTCGGGAGTATACCCGACGCCACACCTTCGACCACCCCGGGTCAACACCGGGTGATCAGGTCGAGCCACCCGCGTTGTTTTCATCCGCGTTCAGGCGCGGTCCTGTGCGGGAATCAGGGTTTGTTCGCGATGCTCGCCGCGCGGGCGTGGGCCGTCAGCGCCTCCATCTCCTCGGGCCGGGTGGAGTTGTAACGCCCGAGAACCTCCCCGCGCGGGCCGAGCAGGAACAAGTGGGGCGGGTGCTCGATGTTCGACATCTCCCCGGTCGAGACCGTGATCTTCGTCGCGTCGTCCTGAAGAATGTGCTCGCGCAGATTCTCGCCGAGCATCCGCCGCGAAACCTGCGTGATCGTTCCGCCCCGCGGCTCGGTCAGCAGCCTCCACCGCGCAGACTCCGCCCCGAACCGCTTGGCAAACTCGGCCAGTTGCTCCGGGCCGTCATACTCCGGATCCAGCGAGAAACTCGCCAGCCGAACCGTCGTGTCACGCAGCGACTCCGACAGTTTGCTCATCTGCAGCATCATCCCCGGACACGCCAGCGGACACCGCGAAAACACAAACCCGGCGATCGTCACGTTCCCGTCGATCAGCCCCGCTCGCGTCTGCGGCCTGTTGTCCTGATCGACCAGCGCAAACTCCGGCAGCGCGATCCCCTGCATGTGCCGGGGTTGCTCCAGCGGGCTCGGTGCGACCTGTGCCTGCGGGCGGTTGAGCGTCAGCACCAGGAGCGCCCCGCCCAGACACAGGAAGATGGCCAGCAGAACCCCGATGACGACGCGAGCAAAGACGGGAATGTTCATGGATAGTCACACGTTCGAAACTCGGCACAACCTCGGCACACTTGTGCGCACAGCGGCCTCACGAACCCACGTTCGATGCCGCTTCCGGAAAACCCCAGATGCTCAGCCGCGTCAGCACCTCGATCACCATCGCCAGCAGCAGCAGCGGCAGGTGAATGATCGACCCCAGGAACACCGTTCGCGCATGCGCCCGCGTCCGAGCCCGGGCCAGCCTCAGACACATCGCCACAAACGCCCCGCCGGACAACCCCGCCACCACCACATACGGCCAGCCGAGACGATCCGGCATGAACACCGCCGGCAGCAGCGTCGCGGGCACCAGCAGCAGCGCCCACAGAGTTACGATCACGCTCGTCAACACCCCCGAATGATCGAACACCGGCAGCACCTTGTGCCCGCCGAGCGCATAGTCGTCCTTGTACATCCACGACAGCGCCAGCACATGCGGCACCTGCCAGACGAACATCAACGCAAACAGCGACCACCCTCCGAGCGACGACGCCCCCATCAGCGACTCGAGGCTCGCCGGAATCGTGCTCAGCCCGGGCATCGCATCAAACGCGCCAGCCGACAACGACGCCGCGGCGCTGAAGCCGATCATCGGCGGCAGCGCCCCGGGCACCGCACCAACCAGCGTCGACAATGGCGACACCGGCTTCATCGGTGTGTACAGCAGCACATACACTACGATCGTCGCCAGCGACACGAGCGCCGGCCCCGCGCCGCACATGACCATCAGCACCCCGACACCCGCCAGCGACAACGCCGCGCCCACCGCGAACGCACCGAACGGCGACACACGCCGCTCGGGCAATGGCCGCGTCGCTGTCCGGGGCATCAGCGCATCGCGTCGCCTTTCCAGCCACTGATTCAGCGTGTTCGCACCCGCAGACGACAGCGCGGTCCCCACCACGCACCCCATCAACACGACAACCATCGACGCCCACGACCACGACGCCGCCGGCCGGCCCGCCGCCGCCAGCGCGAACCCGACCATCGCCGTCAGCGTCACCAGCCGCGTGATCCTCGGCTTGGACAGTTCCAGAACAATGCGAGCCCGCCGCGACATCAGCGCCTGTCGCCTTGCCCTCGGTCCCGGCGACGAGCCCTCGCCCGCCCCCCCCGCGCCGCCCGAGCCCGGCGTACGCCCGCCCCGATCCGATCCATCGCCCCGCCCGCCTTGGCGATCGAGTCTCACCAGCGCGACGCGACCCCCAGACTCCACGCCGCGTGGAGCGATGGGCCCGCCAACAGGCATCGGATTCGGGAACAGCGCCACGCGAAGATTGTTGGCACCCAATCCAGCCCGGGGCGATACTCCGAGCCCCCGCCAAACCTGTCGAGACACCCGACCGCCGCCGAGCGCTCCGGAGCATCACCACACGCCCGACTACCATCGACCTCCCGCTCCCGGTAGCTCAGTTGGATAGAGCAGCCGCCTTCTAAGCGGCAGGTCGTGCGTTCGAGTCGCACCCGGGGGACTCTTGGTTCCCGTCGCCCACGTTCACCAGCAGTCGATGGCTCTCGGACCTTGTCCGCGATCCTTTCGTTCGACGTGCCTCCGCCGGTCTGCCTATAGTCCCGCTCAAGCCAGTGGCCTCAGTTCTTCGTTAGGCGGATCGAATCCGCGTGTCGTACTGGGAAACAACTGGCAGCGGAGTCCGACACTGTGTCGGAATATTCCGCGCCCCCGTACGGCCTTGGCTTGTCCAACATCGATTGGAAAGTTCTGGCCTCCTTGATCGGCCGCATCAGCCGCGGTGGTCGCCCAGCGACCGCTCGGCAAGGTGCCCGAGGAGTCTCGTTTTGCAGAAGTCTCATCCGTCGTCGTCCCACAATCACCACGCCAACCAGCCCCGCCCCCACGCCAAGCCGCACTCGGCCGCACCCCACGCCGCTAAGCCCGCGCACGCCGCGAGCAAGCCCCACGCCTCGGCCCACAAGCCGACGCACAGCCCGGCTCATCGCACCGCACACGTCACCCCCGCCGATCACTCGGCCCGTCCCGCGCCGCGTGACTTTGCGAACTTCGCCGAGCCCGTCGCCGCTGAGAACCCGCCCATCCGGCGGATCGATCTCGCCAACAGCGTCGAACTCAAGCCCGCCGCGCACGCGTCCGACTCGTCCGCCGCCCCCGGCATCCGCTTCGATGATCTGGGCCTCCTGCCCAGCATCCTCAAGTCGCTCCACGGCCAGGGCTATGTGACCCCCACGCCCATTCAGGCCCAGTCGATCCCGATCGTCCTGGCCGGCCGCGACATGTTCGGCTGCGCTCAGACCGGCACAGGCAAAACCGCCGCGTTCGCGCTGCCCATCATCCATCGCCTCTGCCAGCCCGGTGCCGGCAAGCGCGTTCCGGGCGGCGTCCGCTGCCTCGTGCTCGCTCCCACCCGCGAACTCGCCGAGCAGATCGCTGAGTCCTTCGCCACCTACGGCGGGCACACAAACCTGCACGTTTCGGTCATCTTCGGCGGCGTCGGATACGCCCCGCAGATCCGCGCACTCCGGTCCGGCCTCGACGTTCTCGTCGCCACGCCGGGCCGCCTTCAGGACCTCATCCAGCAGGGCCACGCCCGCCTGGGCGATGTGCAGACGTTCGTCCTCGACGAGGCCGACCGCATGCTCGACATGGGCTTCATCCAGCCAATCCGCCAGATCGCCTCGCTCCTCCCGCAAACGCGCCAGACGCTCCTGTTCAGCGCCACCATGCCCCGCGAGATCCTGCGCCTGGCCGAGTCCCTCCTCCGCGACCCCGCCAAAGTCAGCGTCACGCCCACCAGCAGCGCCGCGCCCAAGATCGAGCAGTTGCTCTATCACGTCCCCCGCACCCGCAAACAGGCGCTGCTCGAACACGTGCTGGAAGAGCACGACACCCCGCGCGTTGTCGTCTTCACACGCACCAAGCACGGCGCCGACAAGGTCTGCAAGCGCCTCGAACGCGTCGGCGTCGAGGCCGGTTCGATCCACGGCAACAAGGGCCAGAATCAGCGCCGCCGGGCTCTCGAGGCCTTCCGCTCAGGCCGGATGCGCGTCCTGGTCGCCACCGATGTCGCCGCCCGCGGGCTCGATGTCGACGAGATCTCTCACGTCATCAACTACGACCTGCCCATGGAGCCCGAGGCCTATGTGCACCGCATCGGCCGCACCGGCCGCGCGGGCGCTTCGGGCATCGCCATGTCCTTCTGCGATCATGAGGAGCGGTCGCTGCTTCGCCAGATCGAGCGACTGACCAGCAAGCCCATCCCCGTCGCCAAGCTCCCCGATGGTCTCAAGGACATCGCCCGCGACGAAGCCCGCGAGGCCGACATGGAGGCCGCTACTCGCACCGCCGCCGATCCCCGCAACCGCGCGGGCACCGGCGTCCGCCAGCGACCGGGCCCCTACGACGCCTCGTTCACCGCGCCCGCCAGCGAGCCGCAGGGCATGCTCGCCGTCGCACCCGGTTGGAACGGAACACGCGGCAGCACCAAGCCCGCTGGTCACGCCCGCCCCGCCGCCCCGCACTCGAACCGCACGTCGCACCACGGCTCGGCTCCCGCCCACGGCTCCCATGCCAACGGCAAGAAGCCGTTCCGCGGCGTCACCCAGCGCGGCGGCCAGAACCCCCGCCAGGGCCGCTGATCCCGACCTCGGCACATCCAAACTCATCTCCGCGGGCCTCGGCATTGCCGGGGCCCGCGGTCATTTTCGGTCGAACACACCAGATCGCGACCCGCGACACCGATCCGCCAAACCGGCCGCGGCTCACGCCGTCGTCGCGCTCAGCGATCGGCCCTTCCACGCACGCTGCCCCGTGATGTGCAGATAGAAACTCTGCCACTGAATCGCCGTCATCAGCGCGATGCCCACAGGATGCAGCAACGCCCCGATGAACTCCTGACGGAACCGCAGCGCCAGCAGCAGCCGCTGCGTCAGGTGCCACGTGATCGCGAACACGCACAGCCCCACCGCCAACGGCGACACGCTCACACCGCCAATCGCCACAACCAGCACACCCCACGGCAGAAGATGCCCGATCGCGTGCAAAACCGTCACGAAAGACAGCAGCACCACCGATCCTAAACCCTCGTACGCATTCTTCGTAAAGCCGCGCCACGTTGCCGAGAACCCGTCGTACATCCTGCACGAGCACAGGTCCGTCCCGTCGAAAAGATCCGTCCGGAACCCCGCCCGCCGGAACGCCCGCGGCATCTTCACGCCGTCGTGCATCGAATCCTTGAACGCCGAGTGTCCGCCGCTCGCGTCATACCCCTCGCGCGTGCAGAACAGGAACTGCCCGCACGCGGCGCTCGCCGCCGGGTCCATCGTCCGTCGCATCCGCGGCATGGGCAGGTACGAGAACAGAATGAAGTGAATCATCGGCACCACGACGCTCTCGCTCAGCGTGCCGGTGATCTGCCTCGGAAACGTCGAGAGCAGGTGCGCCCCGAGTTCCCGCGCCGTCGCGAGCGTCCGCTCGACACACGCCGCCTCAAAGCGCACGTCCGCGTCGGTAAACAGCATCCGCGAACCCTTCGCGTGCTGCGACATCTGCCAGCACGCGAACTGCTTGCCGTTCCAGCCCGCCTCCAGCGTCACCACGGGCACCGCGCGCACCCGGCTGTCTTCGCTCATCAGCCGCTGAAGAATCTCTCCGGTGCCGTCGGTCGAGTGGTCGTTGTAGACCAGCACCTCGATGTTCCTGTACGTCTGCCCCAGCGCCGACCGCACCACCGCCTCGATGTTCGCTTCCTCGTTCCTGGCGGGGATGCAGACCGACACGAGTTCACCCGCCGCGACATCGCGCGGGCCGCTCGCGCTTGTCGCCTTGCCGGGCGTGCGGTACACGCCGAGGTTGATCAGCGTCATGACCATCGCGCCAACGCTGATCAACGCCGCCGCGATCGCAAGAACTTCCAGTGCATTCACGCCACGGTCTCCTTCGCACGCTCCGAGGTCTCCGCCCGCGGTCCGGGCGCTGTGCTCCCGCCCACGGCCACCCGCGGGCCTCCGGGCGTCTGGCTCATGCCGCGATCGGTCCCGACAATCCGGCCCGTGCGCCCCGTCATCCGCAGCCAGAAATCGTATAGCGGGTTGGTCCCGCCTCCCGCCGACTCCTCCAGCGCCACAAAGCCGCCGTCGTCCCGCGCGATCACACGCGCCGCCAGCGCGTCGGCATTGGCCTGCATGGTCGAGGTGATGATCCGCGTCGTCGTCGATGTGCTCCCCGGTTCCGCATCCGCCGACGCAAACCGTACGAGCATCTCGGGCCTTCGGTCGGTCCAGAACGCCAGTTCGACCGCGACGCTCACGATCCTGCACACCCCCGTGCCCGACCCATCCCCCGCTCGCGCCGCCACCGCCGCAGCGCCGGGACGGATCCGGACCCGCACCCGCGGATCGGTGAACTGCCCTTGGGGCGTCAGCCAGAACATTGTCGTCGGATCCGTCGCGAAACGCTCGCGCACATACGCTAGCATCTGCTCGAACGCACGCGGATCATCCGGGTTGATCCCGAACACACCGAGCTTCCGGAAGAACGCGAACTTCCTGAGTTGCTCGAGCTCCATCGGCCCCAGAATCGTCCGCGACGGGCACAGCCGCCGCGCAAGGTACAGACCGATCAGCGGATCCCACCAGCACGCGTGGTTCATCACCACGACCGCAGGCCCGCGATGACCCTCCAGCGCCGCAAGGTGCCTCTGCGTCGGCTCGCCCGACTCATCCCGCGCGATCAGCACCCGATGAAAGTCCTTGCGCACCATCCGCGCCAGCCACCAGTTGAACGCACCGGCCACGCGAGCGCTCGGCGTGGCGGGCCAGATCAGATTCTCGTCGTACGTCTGCTGCGTCATGTCGGTGTCCGATGGCCGGGCACGCCCACACGGGAGCCGAGCGTCCGGCGACGTTCCTTATACCGCCGCCGGCGTCAAAAGGTCGCGGCTGAGCGGCTTGAGTTCCGTCCCATTGATCGCCGGCTCCTTCCAGCCTGAGTCCGCCGCCAGGCTCCGCGCCGACGTCACGCCCGACATCAGCACCATCGGCACCCCCGGCCCGGGATTCGCGCTCCCGCCCGCCAGGTACACATTGTCCAGAACCATCGACCGGTTCCGCGGCTTGAATCCGCCCTTGAGCCTGCCGTGCGAAGCCAGCCCGTAAATCGCCCCGCCCTCGGCGTTGTACCACTTGTCGATCAGCCCCGGATGCAACTGGTGCTCGCACACAATCTGCGAGTCGATGTCCGGCATCGACGCCGCCCCGCACGCCCGCAGCTTCTCCATCACCACCGGGCGATACTGCTCCATCAGCCCGCCCGCACCCTCCCAGCGCTGCCCGGGCCGCAAGTACGGCGTATGGATCAGCACATACAACGCCTCGCCGCCGGGCGGCGCCTGCGTCTCGTCGCCCGACCGCGACGGCACCGCCAGATACAGCGTCGGGTCCTTCGCCGGCACGCCCCGCGCATAAATGTCCTCGAACTCCTCGTGGCTGTTCCGGCTGAACAGGAAGTTGTGGTGCGCCAACTGCTCGTACCGCTTCTTCAGCCCCAGGTACAGCACCACGCCCGAGCACGCCGGGGAGTAATCCTTGGCGATCTTCTGCTGGCGACGCTTGGCCTCGGGCGTGCCCACCAGGTCGCGCAGCGTCCGCTGAACATCGCAGTTGCTCACCACCGCGTCGCACGAGATCGACCGGCCGTCATCGAGTTCAACACCCGATGCCCGCCGGCCGCTGCTGACAATCCGCCGCACGCCCACACCCGTGATCACGTTCACGCCAAGGTCCCGCGCCAGCCGCTCAAGGCTCCGCGCCACGTTCCGTGTCCCGCCCTCCTTGCCGTCGGGCGAGTACGCGTACCAGCACCCATGATCGACCTGCGCCGCGGCGATCAGCGACAGAATCGCCGGGGCCAGAAACGGCGAAGACCCGACATATTGCAGGAAGTGCTCGGTGAGTTGCCGAACGTGCGGCTCGCGGATCATCCCGTGCGCCGTCGCGCCCACCGTCGAGTGCAGCCGCATCGCCAGCACATCGCCCAGCAACTTCGGATCGCCCAGCGGCGAGAGCCGCATCATGTCGCCCACGCCCCCGAGATCCTTGTAGAAAAACACCTTCTCGCTCAGCGAGTACATCCGCCGGGAGTACTCGACAAACGCCTTGAACCCGCTCGCCGCGTCCGTGCCTGGATACGCCTTGCTCAGGTCCGCGCACGTCTGCTCCAGCGTGTCGCGCAGATCGATCTTCGCCCCGTCGTCAAAGAAGCAGCGCCACTGCGGGTCCAGCCGGACAAGCTTGATGTAGTCCTCAACACGCTTGCCCGCCCGCGCGATGATCCCGCGCAGCACCTGAGGCAGCGTGATGATCGTCGGCCCCATGTCGAACGAGAAGCCCTGATCGCGCAGCAGGTTCATCTTCCCGCCAAGGTGCGCGTTCCGCTCGATGATCGTCACCCCGCGACCATCCCCGCACGTCACCGCCGCCTCGCACGCCGCGGCCAGCCCCGCCAGCCCGCCGCCGATGATCACAACCTTCGTCGTGCTGATGTTCCGCTCGCCCGTCGCCTGTCCGTTGCTGCTCATGGTCTGTGCCTTCTCAAGTGTGACCGACATTCCCTCGAACGCCGGCGATGGATTCGTGTCTCCGCCGACCCAACCGATTCAATCACGTCCCCGCGTGCTGCGCGTGCCCCTGCCCCGCCGCCATCGCCGGTTTGCATTCGCCTCCGGCACCCGCACCGGCCCCGTGCCCGACAGCACCGCCCAGCCCCCCGCCCGTTCTCGTCGCGGCATCCACTCCGAGCGCCTTCAGCGCCACCGAGCCGTCGCCGCCGTAGAGGAACTTCATCATCTGCCGCAGCCGCCGCAGCGTCGCCCCATCGGGCCGACGCGCCGGGATCCGCATCCACGTCGACGTCCGCGACACGCACACCGCACGCGTCATCGCCAGCAGCCCGTCGCGCCCTCGCGTCGCGCCCCAGCCCGACGTCCCGATGCCCGAAATGCTCGCCCCCGGGTGCGATGTCGGCAGCACGCAGTCGTTGACCGTCACAAAGCTCGACCCCAGGCGATGCGCAATCCCGCCGATGCGCCCCGGCGTCCCGGTGAACACCGCCGTCGAGAGTTTCTGATCGAACCGCTCGTGCAGCGCCAACGCCGCCTCATCATCGTCAGCGCAGATCACCGCCAGCACCGGCCCGAAGTGCCCGCCCCGCGCCAGCGCCGCCTCCGCCGGGCAGTCCAGCACCGCCGTCGCACGCACGCAGTCGGCCTCGCTCCCCGCCGGTTCGTTCACACCCACCGCCACACGCCCGCCGCGACCGATCGCCTCGGCGATCAGCCCCCGCACCACCTCACCCGCGCCGGGCGTTGCGAGCCTCATCACACCGCCGCATCCCGTCCCGCCCGTCCCC
>VYLX01000002.1_pt1 | contig 70333 bp, 68 predicted proteins | sample 5114181 | NCBI WGS metagenome assembly VYLX01 (sample SAMN12291812, study PRJNA351875) | freshwater metagenome | isolation source: freshwater lake | place: USA: Michigan, Sherman Lake | collected 2011-08-08
AGGGCGGGCGGGACGGAGGCGAGCAGGGTCATGAAGATGACCGCGGCACAGCCGGCAAGCAGCGGCAGCCACGGCACGCGGATGCCCAGGTCCAGGCCGATGCTCACGCGGTACATGGTCTGGCCGCCCCAGGCGGCCTGAATGCCCATGGCCGAACCCAGGATGCACGCGGCGATGCCGATGATGAGGGCCTCGCCGATGACCAGGCGTGCGAGCAGGCCGCGGTGGGCGCCGACGGCGCGGAGGACGCCGAACTCGAACTGGCGGGCCTGGATGCCCGCGATGATGAGGTTGGCGACGGCGAAGCAGGCGATGAGCATCGCGCCGATGGCGACGACGCTGGCGACCAGGAGGCTGCCGCCGATGACATCGCGGATGCGTTGCTTGATTTCGACGGCGGAGCCGACCTCGCGGATGCCCCCGCCGAGGATCTGGCGGACGTCGTCGATGACGGCCTGAACGTCGCGCTGGCCCTTTGGCGGGCCGAAGGCGCCGTCGGGGCGCGGCGTCCGGATGATGTCGGGCGCGAAGCCGAGCTGAACGAGGTTGATGGAGTCGGCGCCGAAGCGGCCTTTGAGGTCGGCGCGGGAGCCGAAGACGGCGTTGACGGCCTGCTCGGCGTAGCCCTCGCCCACGTCGTAGAACTTGCTGACGATGTCGAGCCCGGGGCTGGTGACGACGCCGACGACCTCGAACTCGTGGGTCTGGCCGTTGAACGCGACGGGCAGGCGTGTGCCGGGGCCGATGTTGCGGGTGATGGAGAACTCACGGGCGACCAGGAGCGCGCCGCCCTGGCGGAGGCGGGCCTTGGCGGCCTCGATCTGCGCTGGTGACACGGGGGCGACCCAGGTCAGGGTGGTCATGTCGAAGAAGGTGTCGGGCTCGAAGGCGATGTAGCTGGTGCGGAACTTGGTCAGGCCGGCGACGCCCTGAGCCAGCGAGGACGGGATTTCGACTTTCAGTTCGGTGATGGCGCAGGTAAGGGCGACGCCGGGGACCTGTTCGATTCGGCGCTGGGTGGCTTCGTCCATGTTCAGGCCCACGACGAAGGCGTCGGGGATCTGGAGTTGGTCGAGCCAGTCCTCGAGGACGCTACGGCCGTTGGTCCAGATGGAGACCATCATGGACAGGCCGAGCATCATGGCCCCGGCGGTGAAGCCGTGGCGGTATGGTGTGGCCTGCACGGTTCGGCGGAGGAGGTTTCCCGGCAGGCCCAGGGCCAGCGAGAGGGGCTTGGAGAGGGTGGTGCTGACCAGGGTGGTGACGGGGACGGAGATGAGGAAGTATCCGGCCATGAGCGCGGGCACGCCCAGGAAGACGTAGAGCCAGAAGGTCAGGTCGCCGTTCTTGGGCGTGGCCAGGACAAGGGCCTGAATCAGCAGTCCCGTGATGCCCGCGGCGAGCGCTCTGCGGAACCACTTGGCGGCGACGGGGCGGGAGCGGATGCTCAGGCCCTCCAGCGGGCTGACGCGGCTGGCGCTGACTGCGGGCCAGACGCCGCCGATGAGCCCGGCCAGAACGGAGCCGGAGAGCCCGAGGACCAGCCCGAGCCATGAGAAGGCGAAGCCGGCGGGGAGTTGATCGGGGAAGAGCGCGACGAGCGTCGCGGCGCCGAGCATGCCCAGCGGTACGCCGAGGAGCGCACCCATGGTGCCGATGGCGGCGCCGAGGGCGAGCTGGCTGCGAGCGAGTTGCTGGCGTGTGCCGCCGATGCAGCGGATGACGGCCAGTTCGCGGATGCGTTCGGTGACGTTGGTGGTCAGGCCCGTGGTGATGATGAAGGCGGCGGCGACGAAGGCGAGGGTGCTGGCGAGGATGAAGCCGATCTGGTTGCCGCGGATGCTTTTGTCCAGGCCGCTGGTGACTTTGGCGCTGGCCTGGACCATGAGTGCGGGGTCGCCGGGCTGTGCGGCGTCGCGGACGCGTGTCTGGGTCTGCTCGCTCCAGGCGACGGGGTCGAGGTCGGGTTGGATGAGGATGTCGAGTTCGCCGATGCGACCGGGCTTGTCGCTGAGCCGGCCGAGGGTGTCGATGTTGACGTAGGCCTGGAGTTGATCGAAGATGACGCTGAGGGCGGGCTGACGGGCGATGCCGACGACGCGGAGTTGGATGGGCTCGCCGAAGCGGGGGACGTCGAGGACATCGCCGACCAGTGCGCCGCCGAGGGCGGTGGCGAGTTTTTCTTCGAGGACGATTTCGTTGTTGCCGGCCTCTGCCGGGTTGATGACCCGGCCGGAGTCGTTGTCCGCGAGGATGATGGGGCTGAGTTGTTCCTGACGTGCGGGGTCGATTCCCAGGCCGACGACGCGGACGTCCTTGCCGGTGCGGGCCAGTCGGAGCGGGAGGCTTTCGCGCGCGCGAGGGACGACCAGGCGGACGCCGGGCCAGGACTGGGCGTCCTGAGCCAGGCGAGCGGGGATCGATCCGCCGCCGACGCGGCTGACGCGGACATCGGCGGCACCGACGGTTTCCTCGATGCGGTGACGGACGGCCAGTTCGAGGCTGGCCATGGCGCAGGCGATGGCGCTGATCAGCGCGGCGCAAAGCGCGACGGACGCGACGAGCAACGCGGTGCGGAGCGGTCGCTGCTGGAGGTTCGTGCGGGCGAGTGTGAGGCTGGGGCTCATGCGACGGGGTGCCCGGGGGAATGGGCGGCGGCGTGCCCGTTGTGTGCGTGGGCGCTGACGAGGTGCTGATACTGGCTGGCGACGATGCCGACGGCCTCGGGGTCACCCGGGGTGTCGAAGTGGCCGCGCATCATGCCGTCCATGAGGACGAAGACGCGTTTGCAGTATGCGGCGGCGGCGGGCTCGTGGGTGACCATGACGATGGTCATGCCCTCGCTGTCGCCGTTGCCGGCGACGGCCTGACCTTGGGCGATTTGTGCGAGCAAGGCCCAGAGGCGTTTGCTCGAGGCGCTGTCGAGGTTGCCCGTGGGTTCGTCGGCCAGGAGGAGACGGGGCTTGAAGAGCAGTGCGCGGGCGATGGCGACGCGTTGCTGCTCGCCGCCGGAGAGAGCATCGGGGCGATGGGCCGATCGGCCGTTCAGACCGAGCGCGGCGAGGAGTTCAGTGCTGCGTGCGCGGAGCGTTGCGGGGTCGTCGCCGGCGAGCATGCCCGGGAGTTCGACGTTCTCGGCGGCGGTGAGGGTGGGGATGAGGTTGAACTGCTGGAAGACGATGCCGATGCGGCGTCGGCGGAAGAGTGTCAGATCCTTCTCGCTCATGGTGGCGAGGTTCTGGCCTGAGATTCGGACCTCACCCTGATCGGGCTTATCGAGAGCCGAGAGGAGGTGGAGCAGCGTGCTCTTGCCCGATCCGCTGGCGCCCATGATGGCGTAGAAGCCGGGGCCCTGGATGGTCAGGTCGATGCCGGCGAGTGCGCGGACATCGCGGTCGCCCAGTCGGTAGTGCTTGTGGGCACCGACGACGCGGATGACGGGGTCGTGGAGGGTGTGTGACGGATGCGAGTTGTTGGGTTCGGAGTGTGCAGGCACAGGAGGCGAAGGTTAGGTCGCTCCGGGCCGGAGGGCTCTGCGGGAGTCAGAGAATCGGGCGGTGAAATCAGGCTGTGGGATACTTGCTGTCGTAGGCACCGGCGTTCATGAGTTTGGCGACGGCGCTGACGTCGGTGACGCGGAGTTTGACGAGCCAGTTGGCGAAGGGGTCGGCGTTGAGTCTGGAGGGGTCGTCGATGACGGCCTTGTTGATTTCGATGATCTCGCCCGGGATGGCGGAGTAGATATCGCTGGAGGTCTTGACGCTCTCGACCTCGCCCACGCTGCCGCCGGGGGCGACCTTGGTGCCGACGGCCTTGATGTTGACGTAGGTCACGTCGGTGAGGGCATCGACGGCGTAACGGCTAATGCCGAGGGTGAGGGTGTCGCCGGCGACGCGGTGCCATTCGTGGGAGTCGGAGAAGACGCAGTCTGAGGGAGAGGGCATGGTGTGCTCCGGGAGTTGATCGGGGCGTTGAGGTGAGGCTTTGAGGGAGCATGCTACCCGTGCCGGGGTGGGGTTGGCCAGTCGGCGTGATTCGCGGAGCGATCCGGGAACCGGTCGCGTGGGATTGGCCTTGGTCGATTGATCGCCTTACGCTGTGTCTCGATGCTCCTCACGCTCCGTGTCAGTGCGCTGAAGTCCCGAATCGCCGGTCCCATCGGGACGGCCGCGTCCGGCGGCAAGATGGCACTGCTGGATGTGCCGAAGTTTGCGCGGGAGGAGTTGGGTGTCAACGGGTTGATTCTGGGGACGGAGCTGCTGGTCGGGGCGGATCGCCCGCTCTTGCAGAAGGTGATCGAGTCGGCGGACAAGGCTGGATGCCCGTGCCTGGTGCTGATGGAATCGACGCCTCAGCAATTGGCGCATCATGATCTGGACAAGGTCAATGCGGCGCAGGATCGGTGCCTGCGCGTGGCGCAGGCCGCGGCGTGGCTCGGGTGCGCGGCGTTCAGCATTCCGCTGGCGGCGGCGGACGATGAAAGCGACCTGATCACGGCGGCGACGAATATTCGGCCCATTTCCCGGCGTGCGGAGAAGTTGGACCTGAACCTGTGCATCGCGCCGGGCCAGGGTTTGACGGCGACGCCGGACCGGATCACGGAACTGCTCAAGAAGATCGGCGGGTTCCGGGTGGGGACGCTGCCGGACTTTCATGCCGCGGCGGTATCGCCGGACCCGGTGCAGTACCTGCGTCGGCTCGTGCCGTATGCCAGCGGCGTGCTGGTGCCGGTGCCCGATGACAAGGATCTTCAACTGGCGATGGACGGCGGTGGTGATGACCTTGCGCCGCCGAGGCCGGCGTTGAAGAAGCCGGTGAAGAAGTCGGGGATGGAGGCTCTGCTGGCGGCGCTGTCGAGCGCCGAGCCGTTGGAGGATGAGGAAGATGAGCCGAAGTCGCCCGCGCCGGTGAAGAAGGGCAGCGCCAAGCCGCCCAAGGAAACCAAGGCCAAGCGTGGGAAGAAGGGCGACGCCGCGGAGAAGGGCGAATCGTCGGGCGATGGCCCGGCGGTGCCTGCGGCTCCGGCGGGCCTTGGGCCGGGGTACAACCTGCTGACGTTCCTGGGGATTCTTCGGGCGGTGGGGTATGAGGGGCCGCTGGCGCTGGACGATCGACAGAGCGGGGACCCGGTGCCGAGGATTTTGAAGTTGCGGGACGTGATTGTGGCGAAGTTTGCCCCCCCGGTTCGGGAAGAGACCGATGGGATATCGGCCCTTCTGGCGGGTGGTGCGGGTGAGGACTTCGAGGACGAGGAAGAAGTGGAAGAGAAGGACGAGTGAAACTCGCAGTCGGCGTCGGAGATTGGTAAACTGCGGCATCGAGTCCGCGGTGTGATCGGCACATCGCGGCGAGAACGTGGATGTCCGATCACCCCGAACTCCGGTAGCCCTGCAATGCTGCTGTCCACCATGACCGGCCGACCCGTTTCACTCGACGCCACCGCCAGCCACGGTGCCGCCCAGCACCGCGGGGTGCCGACGATCATCGTGACCATCGATGGCCCGGCGGGGACGGGCAAGTCCACCACGGCGAGGGCGCTGGCCCGCGCGCTGGGGCTGGAGTTTCTCGATACCGGCGCGATGTACCGGGCCGCGGCGGCGCTGGTGATCGACGCCGGGATCGACCCGGCCAGCGAGGCGGCGGTGGTCGAGTGCGTCGCCAGGGCGGACCTGCACTTTGACTGGACGCGCGACCCGCCGGAGATTTATGCGGCGTGTTCGCGGGGCGGCGATGAGTCGGGCGCGGCAGGAACGGGCGGATCGGGTGCTAGCGGGCGGTCGCGGATCGAGTTGCGATGCGGCACGCCGCTGGTGCAGCGGATCCGGGCCAAGGACGTTGAGGCCTTGGTGTCGCCTTTGTCGGCGCTGCCCGAGTTGCGTCGGCACATGGTGCGCAAGCAGCAGTTGATCGCGGCGCAGCATCCGCGGCTGGTGACCGAGGGGCGGGATCAGGGCTCCGTGGTGTTTCCCGATGCGCTGGTGAAGTTCTTCCTGAGTGCCGACGCGTCGATCCGGGCGCGTCGTCGGGCGGAGCAGCTGCGGGAGAAGCTGATCGCGGCGGGGGGCGACCCGCGGTCGCAGAACCTGGACGTTCGCGAGATCGAGCGTGACCTGCTGGCACGAGACGCGCGCGACGCTGGGCGGAGCGAGGGGCCGTTGACCCGGCCTGTCGACGCGCTGGATGTGGACACCACGAGCCTGACGTTCGATCAGGTGGTTTCGCACCTGACGAACCTTGTGCGCGAGCGCGTCGGGGCCGCGGCCCGCATGCGGCCATGAACATCACCGATCGCGCAAACCCGGGAGCGTCGCTGGGCAACCGGCTCTGGTACCACCTGTGCTGCACGCTGTGCCGGGTGTTCCTGACGGTTGTGTATGGCTTGCGAGTCTGGGGCGGGCGGAATGTGCCCGACACGGGGCCGCTGCTGGTCATCAGCAACCATCAGTCGCACTACGACCCGGTGATGGTCGGTGCGGCGCTGACGACTCGGCACTTGAACTTTATGGCCCGCTCGGGGCTGTTCAAAGTTCCCGGGTTCGAGAAGCTCATCCGCTCGCTCAACGCCCACCCGATCCGCCAGGGTGAGCCGGACACCGCGGCGATCCGGCTGCTGATCGAGCAACTCAAGATGGGGCGCGCGGTGCTGGTGTTCCCGGAAGGTTCACGCACGCCCGACGGGGCGATGCACCCGTTCAAGCGCGGCGTGTGGCTGCTGCTGAACCGATCCAAGGCGACGATCCTGCCCGTGGCGATCGACGGGGTGTACGACGCGTTCCCGCGGAAGGCGGCGTTCCCGAGGTTTCTGGGCCAGCGCGTGGGCGTGAATATCGGCGAGCCGATCGCCGCGCAGACGCTGCTGGCCATGGGCGAGGACAAGGGCCTGCGTCTGCTGGAGCGGACGATCGAGACGCTGCGTGTGGACCTTGCCGAGCGGTTGGCCACGGGCGGCGCGACGCTGACCAGCGAGCCGTTCTCGTCGGCGATCGTCGACTGAGCCGGTCAGGCCGCGCGCGACGACGAGGCCGACGAGGTCTCGGTGCTGAGGCCTGCAAGATCGAGCACGGCGCGGACGTCGGCCTCGCGGCGTGCCCTGCCCAGCGATCGGCGCAGGAGTGCCAGGTCCAGCGATGGGGCGATGCGTTCGCGAAGGTCGGGACGCTCGCCGACCTGCCAGATGATCAGGGCGGACTCCACGGGCGTGGCGATGACGCCGTGCTGCGAGGCGATGGCACGCTGCTGGCACTCGAAGAGTGCGTACGCCGCGGCCTGCTCGGCGTGGGCCATTTCGCGGTCGAGGGTGGTGTCGAGAGTCTGGCCGGCAAGGTCGGCCTGCTCGCGCAGGTCGGCCCATGCGGCCAGGGCAAGGGCCAGCGCCGCGGGCGAAAGGTCGGGGCCGACTTTGGTGCTGGCCAGCGCGTCGAGCGTGACCCGGCAGAGCCTGCGGGCGAGCATGAACGAGGCGGGCGTGGCCAGATAACTCAACTCGACCGCCCGCTGCAGGCCCAGGGCCAGGGCCGAGATTCCCTCGGCGGCGGATCGGCTGAGGATGAGTCGGGCGCTGAGGGGGAGCGGCCTGCCGTTGGTGATGACCTCGTCCAAGAGTGCCGCGTGACGCTGAGCCTCGGCCAGACGCTGAATCCGCTGAAGTGAGATCATGGGTGGTCCTCCGTGAACTGGTGTGTGCTGACTGGTGGTTGTTTGGAATACCCGAACAAGACCCGACGCCAAGACGATACTTCTGATTCGACACGATGGCCAGCGTGAGAGTCGGAATCTGATCGTGCCGACTGACTCCAGTATGTCAGTGGTGGTCAATACACCGCATTTGGGTGTTCTCGCTTTCTCCGGGGGTGTGCTGAGGCGCCGGGGGGTTCCGCCACATTGGCAGACACCGGGGCAGCGGCGGACAAGGGCCTGTGGCGGTGCAGGCGTGGATCGTTGCGGGATCGTGGGCGATGGCAGCGGATTGGCCTGAAGACGCGGCCGATGGCGAGCGGGGCAGGCGGCGGGTGAGGAACGTGTGCTCGGCGGGATTGGCATCGCAGTTGCCGATTGGGGGGGTGTGGGGCGAGACCCCGCGTCAGGAGCCTTTTATGTCGAAGATCATCGGAATTGACCTGGGAACGACCAACTCATGCGTGGCGATCATGGAGGGCGGGCAGCCCAAGGTGCTGATCAACAGCTCCGGCTCGCGGATCACGCCCTCGGTCGTCGCGTTTACGGACAAGGGCGAGCGGCTGGTGGGGCAGCCTGCCAAGCACCAGCAGGTGACCAACCCGAAGAACACGATCTACTCGATCAAGCGGTTCATCGGGCGTCGCCGAGCGGAGGTGACCAGCAGCACCGACACGGGATATGGAAAGAGCGGCGGGGAAGAGTCGAAGGTGCCGTACACCATAACGGGTGCGGCCGACGACTCGGTGAAGGTGCGGGTGAACCAGGGTGAGTTCACGCCTCAGCAGGTCAGCGCGTTCATCTTGCAGGATCTGAAGAAGACCGCCGAGGATTACCTTGGCGAGAAGGTCGACCGGGCGGTGATCACGGTGCCGGCGTACTTCAACGACGAGCAGCGTCAGGCGACCAAGGACGCGGGCGAGATCGCGGGGCTGAAGGTCGAGCGGATCATCAACGAGCCGACGGCGGCGGCGCTGGCGTACGGGCTGGACAAGAAGAAGAACGAGAAGATCGCGGTGTTCGACCTTGGCGGCGGCACGTTCGACGTGTCGATTCTGGACATCGGTGACGGCGTGTTCGAGGTGCTGAGCACCAACGGCGACACGCACCTTGGCGGTGATGACTGGGACCAGCGGCTGATCGACCACCTCGCCGAGGAGTTCCGCAAGAAGGAGGGCATCGACCTGAAGAAGGACGCGATGGCCCTGCAGCGCCTCAAGGAGGCGGCGGAGAAGGCGAAGATCGAACTGTCGACCATGCAGGAGACGACGGTGAACCTGCCGTTCATCACGGCGGACCAGAACGGGCCGAAGCACCTGCAGATCTCGCTCACCCGTGCGAAGTTCGAGAGCCTGACCGCGGACCTGTTCGAGCGTCTGCGCGGGCCGTGCTTGTCGGCGCTGCGAGACGCGAAGCTTGACGTCGGCAAGATCGACGAGGTCGTGCTTGTCGGCGGCTCGACGCGCATGCCCAAGGCGGCGCAGATCGCCAAGGACATCTTCGGCAAGGAGCCCAACCGCTCGGTGAATCCCGACGAGGTCGTGGCGATCGGCGCGGCGATCCAGGGCGGCGTGCTCAAGGGCGACGTGAAGAACATCCTGCTGCTGGACGTGACGCCGCTGAGCCTGGGCGTCGAGACGCTGGGCGGGGTGACGACGGTGCTGATCGCGCGGAACACAACGATTCCGCACTCGAAGAAGGAGACCTTCAGCACGGCCAGCGACAGCCAGTCGAGCGTGCAGATCCATGTGCTGCAGGGCGAGCGCGAGTTCGCGCGTGACAACCGCACGCTGGGACAGTTCGAGCTCACGGGCATCGCCCCGGCCCCGCGCGGCGTGCCGCAGATCGAGGTGGAGTTCGCGATCGATGCCAACGGCATCCTGACGGTCGCGGCGACGGATAAGGGCACGAGCAAGCGAGCGGACATCAAGATCAGCAACTCCGGCGGACTGGACAAGGACGAGATCGAGCGCATGAAGCGCGACGCCGAGGCGCACGCTGAGGAGGACAAGAAGCGTCGCGAACTTGTGGACCTGAAGAATCGCGCCGATGCGTTCGTGCTCAGCACTCGAAAGTCTCTGGAGGAGCACGGCGGGAAGGTCTCGGCGGAGGTCCGCTCGAAGATCGAGAGCGCCGCGTCGAACCTCGAGAGCGCGATCAAGGGCGAGGACAAGAGCGCCATCGAGCGGGCGCTCAAGGAACTCGAGACCGCCAGCATGGAACTCGGCAAGGCGGTGTACGAGGCGACGAATGCCGCTGGCGCGGCCGGTGCTCCGGGCGCGACCGCGGGTGCGGCCGGCGGTTCGGCGGGCGATGCGTCCGGCAAGAAGGACGATGTGATCGACGCCGAGTTCGAGGTCAAGGACGAGAAGCGCTGATCCCGGGTGCGGGAAGCGCGAACAGGAAAGCCTCCACCGGGCCGGCGAGCGATCGCCGGCCCGGTTCCTTTTTGTGCGCGTCTGGGCTGGCCGGGGCGTGCAGGGGCGGGCCGGGCGTTCAGGCCTGTGCGGACATGCAGAGGCTGATGAGGCGGCCGTTGAGGCGGAGTTCGCTGGTGTCGGTGAACAGGCCGAAGCGTTCGACCTTGCGGATGTTCGTGAAGCCTGCCTGATGGAGGAAGGTGTGGAGGATGGCCTGATCGAAGCCGGCGAGATGGATGTCGTGCTGATCCATCTGGCCGCCGAGGATCATGCGCATGAGGTGGAAGCGGAGGTCGGGGTCGTTGCGGGCGTTGAGAAAGAGTTCGCAGAGCACGGCCAGATCCGGCACGGCGATCATGATGGTGCCGCCGGGCTTGAGCACGCGTCGGGCCTCGCGGAGCGCCGGGAGCAGGTGCGTGCGGTAGGAGAGGTGCTCGTAGACGTGCGAGGCGTAGATGTCGCTCACGCTCGCGTCGGCGAAGGCGGTCAGGTGGTCGATGCCCGAGACGACATCGACGTTCGGGCCGGGCAGGATGTTCACGACGGTCCATCGTCGGCCCTGATGGTCGATGGGGACGGTGCCGCCGAGGTGGAGGCGAAGGTCGCTCATGGAGGCGACGGTACACGCGCGCTGGAGCGGTCGGCGGGGCTGATGATCAAGGGTGGGTTGTCCGGCGGTCGATACTCGAGGAATGAAGGTGCTGTTCCTGGTCCATCCGGGCACGAACTCTCGGCGGATCTTCCAGGACATGATCCTGGGCTTTGAACGCGCGGGGCACGCCTGGCTGGCGCTGGACCTGGGCGCGATCTGGAGCGAGCACACGGCCAAGCCGGATCGGCGTGATGTGCTGGCATCGGGTCTGACGATGACGCTTCGGCAGGCGGTGCGGGCGCAGGGAATCGACGCGACGTGCGCGATGTGGCACAACGCCGTGAGCACGCTCGGGTTCGCGAATGTCGAGGGGCGGACGCTCAACCCGTTCGAGGCGATGGGCGTGCCGCACATGATGTACTGGCTCGATGCGCCGCACTGGGCGCACGGCGGGGAGTTGCGAGAGGTTCTGGGGTCCGGGTACTTCCGCGAGCGGTCGATCGTGCATGCGATCAACAACGAGGCGACGGCGTGCGAGATGCGCGAGGTGCTGGGCTTCGGGCGGACGATCAGCGTGCCGTACGGCGTGAACCCGGAGATTTTCAGGCCGCATGATGTGGCGGTGGAGCATGATCTGGTGATCAACGCGGGGCCGGGGGATCCCCCGCCGACGGCGGAGATGCTCGCGGCGCTGGAGAGCGACGACCCGCCGATGGCGGAGCTCGCGCGAGGCGTGGCGGAGGGCGCTGCGGGGCCGACGATCCGGGCGGTGCTGAAGGATGCGGGGGATGCGGCGGTGGCGGCGGGGCTGGCGCTGTTGGAGACGCAGTTGAGCGATCGGCACAGGCCGATGCTCGCGCGGGCGCGGGCGCTGGCGGAGCGGGACGCGTCGCTGGGCGAGGGCGTGCGGACGATTCTGTCGACGCCGAGGCTCTGGGTGGATGTCTCCGGCGCGTGCAGGAGCGTGTGTTCGTGGGAGCGGGCGTTCATCGCGTGCTGGCTGTCTCGGCGTGTGCGCACGGCGGTGGTGGGGGAGTTCAGCGAAGCGTGGCCGGTGCGGGGCGAGCGGCTGGGTGGGGGTGGGGGCGTGGCGTATGAGGATCTGTCGCGGTGCTACAGCACCGGGCGCGTGGGGCTGAACGTGATGCGCTGGCAGGACGACCAGGGGTCGAACATCAAGCCCATGGAAATGGCCGCCAGCGGCATCGCGCCGGTGTGCGGCAGGCGGATGGGGCTGGAGGCGATCCTGACGCCGGGGCGCGAGTGTGAGGTGTTCGACACGCCCGTGGGCGCGTTGGAGGCGGTGCGCGGGCTGCTGGACGACGAGCCTCGGCGGCGCGAGGTTGCACACGCGGCCCGAGCGCGGGTGCTGGCCGAGCACACCTGGGCCCATCGGGCGCCGCGGTTTGTCGAGGGGCTGGCGCAGGCGTCGGCGGCGATGCGGGGCGGCTGAGCGGGCTGAAGATCGAGCGCGAGCCGAGCAGGGATGGTGGTGAGAAGGGGCCGGGAGCCTGAGCGGGTTCCTATACTCCGCCCCGCGCGGGCACGCCTTGAATCACCCATCTCACGCACCGGCCCGGCGCGCAGCGAAAGGAACCACTCCGTGGCTGATTCCCACTTTGATCTTGTCGTCATCGGCGGCGGCCCCGCCGGGTATGTCGGGGCCATTCGGGCCGCACAACTCGGGTTCAAGACCGCGATCATCGAGCGTGCCAAGCTCGGCGGCGTGTGCCTGAACTGGGGCTGCATCCCGTCCAAGGCGCTGCTTGCCAACGCGGAACTGGTCGAGAAGATCAAGAAGCAGGACGACCAGAAGTTCTGGGGTCTGAAGCTCCCCGCTGGCGAGATCGGGCTGGACTGGGACCGCATCATCGGGCGCTCGCGCGATGTCGCGGCGAAACTCAACAAGGGCGTTGAGTTCCTGATGAAGAAGAACAAGATAACCTTCATCACCGCCAACGCCAAGATCACCAAGGCCGAGAACATCGCCGGCGGCAAGACCCGCGTGACGATCGATGTGCAGGAGTGCGCGGTCAAGGAGGAACTGACCAGCGCGCCCGCGACCCCCGGCAAGACGACGCAGACGATCACGTGCGAGCACGTTGTCGTGGCGACCGGCTCGGTGGCGCGCGACCTGCCGTTTGCGAAGTTCGACGGGGATCGGATCTGGGGCGCGCGCGAGGCGATGTTCAACAAGGAGAAGCCCAAGAAGCTCGTCGTCGTCGGCGCGGGCGCGATCGGGATGGAGTTCGCGTACTTCTATCACTCCATGGGCACCGAGGTGACGGTGGTGGAGATGCTGGACCGCGTGCTGCCGGTGGAGGATCAGGAGGTCAGCAAGTTCCTGGAGAAGTTGTACACCAAGCACGGGATGAAGTTCCTGCTGGCGCACACGACCACCAACGTCGAGAAGACGGCGACGGGCGTGAAGGTGACGGTTGCGCCGTTTGTCAACGGCAAGGCCGACGACAGCAAGAAGCAGACGCTCGAGGCCGACCGCGTGCTGCTGGCGGTGGGCGTGGTGGGGCGGACGGACGGGCTGTGCGACGCGAGCCTCGGGCTGAAGATCGACCGCGGGCACATCGTGACGGACTATGTGCCGGGCAAGACGGTCAACGAGGCGATCGACTACAAGACGAATCTCCCGGGCGTGTACGCGGTGGGCGATGTGATCGGGCCGCCCTGGCTGGCGCACGTGGCGGGCGAGGAGGCGACGCTGTGCGTTGAGCGCCTCGCGTGGAAGCAGGGCAAGCTGGACCACGAGCCGATCGCGATGGACTACACGGTGATTCCGGGCTGCACGTACTGCCTGCCGCAGGTGGCGAGTGTGGGCTTTACGGAGCAGAAGTTGATCGCCGACGGGCTGGTCAAGGGCAAGGACTACAGCGTGGGCGTGTTCAGTTTCCAGGCGCTGGGCAAGGCGATCGCGGCGGCGCACACGGACGGGTTCGTGAAGCTCATCCGTGGCCTGCCCCGGGGCGAGATCCTCGGTGCGCACATCATCGGCGACCAGGCGACGGAACTGATCGCGGAGATGAGCCTGGCGCGCCGGCTGGAGGCGACGACGGAGGAGATCATCGCGACAACGCACGCGCACCCGACGATGCACGAGAGCGTGCGCGAGGCGGCGCTGGCGAGCGAGGGTCGCGTGGTCAACGCGTGAGTGGGCGATAGTGACGTGAGGTTTTCTGGACCCCCGGGGCACGCCCCGGGGGTCTTTTGCATGGTCACGACGCGCAGTCTTGGCAACGCCGACGAGGTGCATCCCGGGGACGGACGCGACGTTGTTCTGTGTGGCCTCGGGCAAACTGCTTCATGTCGCGCGGGCGATGTGCCGATATGAAGGAATCGTGAAGATTGCGGCGCTGTGAGGCGGCGTATTCGCGGTCGGCGGCGAGAGGGATCCCGGAAAGGGGTCCAGCATGCGGCTTTTCAACGTGGTAGCGGCGGCGGTGTGCGGCTTGGCCGTCCTTGCGATGGGGCAGCCCGCCGCGGGGCGGGATGTCTTGTGGAATCAGAGCGACCTTGCACTGACCGACCCGCCCAGGGGGCTGCTGAACAGCGACTTTGGCGATTTTCCCGACTACAGCGCGTTCATCGTGTCGGACGTCAGCGTCCCGGCGGGCGGGTGGCAGGTGGATCGGCTGACGATCTGGGTTTATGCGCCGGGCGGGGTGCCGACGACGTCGAGCGCGAGGCTGCACGTCTTTCGTGGGGCGTCTCCCTCCGGATACGACCCGCAAAGTGCGCCGGCGGTCGAGGTTTTCGCGCGAGCGGCGGCAGAGGGCCCGGCGGGGGTGTACCGCGTGCACGCCGAGGGGCTGGGGCTCGATTTGGACGCGGGAACGTGGTTCCTGGGGCTTACACCCGAGTGGGACTTTGCACAGTGGGGCCTGACGTTCCACGTCGCGACACGATTCCCGATCGGGGTGAAGAGTCGATGGCGCAACCCGGGGAACGGCTGGGAATTCGGGACTGGCTGGATGGACCCCGGGTTCTTTGATGGGAACCTGCGCGACTTTGCGGTGCGGGTCGAGGGTGTTCCGTCGCCGACGGGTGCGGGGGTGCTTGTGCTGGCGGCGGGTGTGCTGATGCGACGGCGAGCGCGGAGGTGAAATGCCTGAGAGTGGGCGTTGGAGGAAGAGTCCCCGAATCTCAATCGATCGCAACCATTTCGGCCAAAGCCTGCTATGTTGGCTGTGAACTCGGGGGCTTCAAGGAGATTCTGATGATTACGTGTGTGATTCGAAGCGCGATGGTCCTGTCCGCAATGGCGATCGCTCCCGCGGCGGCGATGGCCCAGTTTGTGACGTCCATTACTCGCCCGGTGTTCAGCCTGGGGCCGACGGAGATGTACCTGATCAACGAGAACACGCTGGCGACGTCGATGATCTTCGACCCGCGTACGGCGACCAACCCGACGATCGCGGCGACCGCGCCGGGGTTTAACGGTCTGGCGGCCGACGACAAGGCTCGGCGGCTGTACGCGATCACGACCAGCGGCACGTTCAGCGACCTGTGGGTGATCGAGTATCAGCGGCCGACGCAGTTGACGCATCGGCTTATCGCGCGGACGTCGCGTGTGACGGCGCCGTTGACCGGCATCGTGTTCTCCGGGTTGGCGTTCGACAGCACGCGGAACCGGATGTATGCGCTGCGCGACCTCGGCGGTGCGGGCCAGCAGGAGGGGCTGTGGGATATCAACATCAACCCGAGCAACGGGCCGATCGGGTTCTCGTCGCTGCGTTTCGAGTTCGAGCCGACGGCGACGAGCAATTACTTCAGTGGTGGCATCGACTACGCGCCGGACGCCGACTTGTTGTTTATCGCCGACGATGATGACACGGTGGTGGGCACCGAGCCGGCGGGGCGGATGATCTACTCGATGAACCCCGCGAATCTGGCGGCGGGATTGACGCCCTACCTGCCCTATCCCGCGACGGCGACGGACTTTGACGGTCTGGCGGCGGGCGCGTGCTGTGCCTGAGCGACTCGCTGGACGACTCCACCACCGCGACCAACGAGGGCAACCTGGGCGAGCACCGCATCATCGAGTACGCCACGGCCCCGGGCTTTACGATCACGATCCCGACGACGTATCCGCTCCGCTCGCCGACCAGCGGCGGCGGGCTGCTGCGTATCGACCCGACCGGCGGCGGCGCCTATGCGCCGGGCCTGTTCGGTCCGGCGGCGTGCTCACCGGCGGACATCGCCAATACCGACGGCGAGGCCGGGCCGGACGGTGCGGTGGACAACGGCGACTTTTCGCTGTTCTTCGTGGCGTTCTTCGCCGACGCGAACAACCCGGTCCGCCGCTTTGCCGACATCGCCAATACCGACGGCGACGTTTCGCGCGTGTGGCCCATCGGCACGCCCGCTGGCGGGTTCGACCTGGCGGTGGATAACGGTGACTTCACCGCGTTCTTCGCGGCGTTCTTCGAGTCCTGCAACTAAGGCTCCCTGTTTCGACCTTTCACGCCCGTCGGCACCGTGTGCCGACGGGCGTTTTTCATTGGTGGCGTGCGGGCGTCGACGGTCGGGTGCTGCGCGATGATCGTCGGGTTGGCCGGAGGAGCGTTCTGGTACGATGCGGCCATGCGCATCCTCGTGACAGGCGGGGCCGGGTACATCGGTTCGCACGCGACGCTTCGGCTGCTGCGCGATGGGCACGAGGTGCTGGTCATCGACAACCTCTCGCGCGGGCACGCCGGGGCGCTGGGCGCGATCCGGCGTGCGGCCGAGCACGCCGAGGCGCGGCTGACGTTCGCGAAGATCGATTTGCTGGATGAGAGATCGCTGGTGCCGGCGGTGAGCGCGTTCGACCCTGATGCGGTGCTGCACTTTGCGGCGCTGGCGTATGTGGGCGAGAGCGTCGACGCACCCCTGGAGTACTGGCGCGTGAACGTTGCGGGCGGGGTGTCGCTGCTGCGTGCGTGTGCCGCGAGCAGGGGCGGCGCGGGCGTGCCGAGGTTTGTCTTCAGCAGCACGACGGCGACGTACGGCCAGCCCGGCGCGCACGAGGTGCCGATCGTCGAGACGCTGGCGCAGTCGCCGATCAATCCGTACGGCGCGAGCAAGCTGGCGATGGAGCGGGTGCTGCGGGATCACGCGGCGGCGTGCGTGGCGAGCGGGCGGGAGTTCTCGTGCGCGTTTCTGCGGTACTTCAATGTCGCCGGGTGCGACCGCGCGGGCGTGCTGGGCGAGCATCACGCGCCCGAGACGCACCTGATCCCGGCGCTGATTCAGGCGGCGCTGGGAATCCGCGAGCACTTCCGCGGCGAGGGAGTCGTGACGCTCTTCGGCACGGACTACCCCACGCCCGACGGCACCGCGATCCGCGACTACATCCATGTGGAGGATCTCGTTGATGCGCACGTGCGTGTGCTCGGGGCGCTGAGCCCCGGACGGGTGCTGGCGTACAACCTCGGGCGCGGGCGGGGGTCGAGTGTGAAGGAGGTTGTGGCGAGCGTTGAGCGGGTACTCGGACGCGCGGTGCCGGTGAAGATCGGGCCCAGGCGTGCGGGAGATCCCGCGGTGCTGATGGCCGACGCGTCGCTCATCGCCCGGGAACAGGGCTGGTCGGCGGGCGTTGCGGACCTTGATGAGATCGTGCGCTCGGCGTGCGAGTGGTTTATTGCCCATCCTCGCGGGTACGACCTGTGACGTTCGCGGACCGCCGGGAGCGCCGGGAGTTCGCTCGGGCGTGATGGCGGAGCGGCGTGCGGGAGATTCTCGGACGGGCGGGCGCTGGCCGCTCTTAGGATCGGATCGCGCTGCGTGCAAGGAAAGCGTGAGGAAGTTCGCGCGAGAGATGGCGGCGCGTGGGGTCTGCGGCCCTTGGCGAGAGATTGTCGGCATCGCGATCTGGGCGCGGCGGAATTCGGCGCGGCGTGATCGAGCGTGTTCATGTTGACACTCGCGGGGCCGATGAGAGGGGTGCTGACGTTTCGTGTGCGGGCCGGACGGAGGAGAGCCGGCCCGCATGGAGTGGAGCGTCGGCGCTGGAGTGTGCCTCATGGGCAAGCGTCTTGGTGAGATTCTCGCGCAGAGAGGGTACATGACGATCTCGCAGGTTGAGGAGGTGCTCCTCGAACAGGCGAAGTCGAAGCGGCCCTTCGGCGAGATCGCCGAGCAGCGTTTCGAGGTGACACCCCAGCAGCTCGAGAGCGCGTGGGCGGAGCAGTATGCGGACCTGACGGCGAGCGTGGACCCGAGGACCGAACGCGTTGAGCCCGACGTTGTGTCGAGCGTATCCGCGCGTCAGGCCTGGCAGTTTGGTCTGCTCCCGCTTCGTCGCGATGGCCGCGAACTGCTCGTGCTCACGACGCAGCAGCACCTGCCACGGGCGCTGCGCTTCGCGTACCGGCACTTCGGGCCGTCGTGCTACTTCGTGCTTTGCTCGGCCGAGCGGCTGACCGAGGCGCTGGAGAAGCACCGCCCGCTGCAGGGTGCGTCGGAGTTGTTCTCGAGCATCGAGCGGACGCGTGCCGCCGCCCTGGGTGAGTCTCCGGCCTGACCGGGCTTGCGCCAGCGGGGTTGTGCGCGGGGCCGAATCGCCCTGTGAATGACGTGCGCCCGTGCCCGGATGAGCGTCGAGTCGGCGCTGGTTCCGGGGCGTGCGCGAGGATTTGGGTCGGCTTGCTCCAGCCGATCCGAGGTGGCTGCTGAGGGTCGTCGTCCGCCGGGGAGCCGGCGCGATGAAGGATCAGCGGCCAGGCCGGGGACGACGTGACGTACGGCCGAAGTTTGACGCGACCGCCCCGCGAACACACGCGCGGGGCGGTTTTCTGCGCGCTCCGCGCCGAGGCGGGCCGCGACGAGCCGCGATCAGGCCTTGCGGAAGATCGGTGCCTGGTCGAACTTCGCGCCGAGGATCCGGCGAGAGTCGGCGCTGAGCCACTTCTCCAGCACGCTCGCGTAGACCTGTCGGAAGTCCACGGTGTACTTCAGGTCGCCCTGATCGAGGTCCGAGAGCGATGGGTGGGGGTTGAGCACGCCCGGGGTGACCATGGGGCCGGCCAGGAACATCGGTGCGGCGGTGCCGTGGTCGGTGCCCTGGCTGGCGTTCTGGCCCACGCGACGCCCGAACTCGCTGAAGGTCATCGTCAGCACGCGTCCGTCGTTGCCCTGCGCCTTGAGGTCGGCGTAGAAGGCCTTGATGGCGGCGGCGTACTGGCCCAGGAGGTTGGCGTGGCGGCCCTGTTCGCCGCCCTGGCCCGAGTGGGTATCGAAGCCGCCCATGCTCACGTAGTACACGCGCGTGGAGAGTTTGCTCTGGATCATGCTGGCGACCATCTGGAGCTGGCGAGCCAGATCGCTGTTGGGGTATTGGATCTTCGGGCGTGTGCCGACGGCCTTGCGGATCATGTCGCTGCTGATCTGGGCATCGAGCGCGGTGCGTGTGAGGAAGCCGGTGTTGCTGTCGGGGTCAACGCCTGCGGGCAGGCCCGCGCGGGTGATCTGGTCGTAGCCGCGGGCGAGCGAGTCGCCCTCACCGGCGCCGGTCCAGCGGAAGAGGTCGGCGCTCTCGAAGCTGACTGCGGAGATGGCGCTGCCCTTCATCGCGAGCGGCGCGGACGCGCCGATGGCGATGCCGATCTGCGGGTTGTGGCCCTTGCCGGGCTTGGGGCTGGTGGCGGGGGCTGTGGTTCGCCCGCGGCCGCCGGATTCGAAAGCGCCGAAGCCGACGCACTCGCTGTCGAAGTACTTGCCGAGCCAGCCCTCGCCGGTGCCGCTGCGCTCGGCGGTGTGCCAGATATCCATGCTCTTGAAGTGCGAGCGGTCGGGGTTGGGGTAGCCGACGCCCTGAACGATGCCCAGCAGGCCCTCGTTATAGAGGTCGGCCAGCGGCGCGAGGTTCGGGTGCAGGCCTTCGTCGGCCTTGCTGAGCTTGATCACGCGATCGGCGCGGATGCCGATGCCCGGGCGTGCGCGGTAATAGCCCTGATCACCAAAGGGCACGACGGTGTTGAGCCCGTCGTTGCCGCCGGAGAGTTGGATGACGACGAAGACGTTGTCCTCGTTGACGCCCGGGATGCTCTTGGCGCCGGGCTGCGCGCGTTGCAGGCCGAAGGCGCTGGCCTGGATGAAGTGCGGCACGGCGGCGGCGGCGGAGGCCATCACCAGGCCGGTGGAAAGGAACTGACGACGGGTGAACGCGGTCAGGGGCGGGTCGTAAGACATGGCGATCTCCGTGAACAGATGGTCGGTCGGCCGGCGGTACGGGTGCGGGACATGTGGAGCCGAGGCATGGGCGGTGCTGGGTGCGGGAGCGGCGCTGGCCGCGAATCAGCAGAGTTGGTACTCGGGCATGGCGGTGATGAGCATGCAGAGTTGGGTCATGGCATCGTCGTCGAGTTTGCCGGTGCGCGAGCGCATGAAGTCTTCGAGGATGGCGCGGCCCGCGGGGTTGGTTCGGCCGATCATGAAGCGGAGCATGGCGTCAAGGACGGCGGCGGACTCGCCAGCGTTGACGGCGGGGTATGCGTCGGCGAGTTGCGTGAGGAGTTTGCTGGGCTCGAAGCGTTCCTGTTCGGCCAGGGCGTCCCGGCCGATCGGGCGCTTGCCCGTGAGCAGGAAGACCATGATGTTCTGGCGGACGAACATCGTGGCGGTGTTGATCCACGCGCGTCCGCCGTCCCAGCCCTTGACGCTGGGGGGGAGGAAGAGTTCCTGGCCCATGCGTTCGGCGGCGTCGTTGAGGACGCTCAGGTCGCGGACGGGGGTCTTGAGTTGGCGGATCGCGCCGACGACGAGTTGAACGGGGGACTTGATCTGCTCGCCGCGGACCATCGGGTCGTAGAAGTGCTGGCTCATGAAGAGGCGTTTGAGGACGGGGCGGAGTTCGTAGCGTCCGCCCGAGAGCGTGCGGGCGAGGTCATCGACGACGTTCTGAGCGACCTTGTCGAAGGCAGCGCGGCCGGATGGGAAGTCGTTGACGAAGTGCTTGTAGAGTTTGCCGGCGACGAACTTGGCGCAATCGCGCTGCTGGAGGATGATCTTGACGAAGTCGTCGCCGTCGTGGTTGCCCTTGGCGCCGAGGATGGTCTTGCCGCCGGTGTCGTGGTTGCGCTGCTGGAACTGGAACTCGTTGGCGTCGAAGGTGTACCCGGTCAGGGCGCGTGCGCCCTGCTTGATGTCCTCTTCGGAGTAGTTGCCGACGCCCAGGCTGAAGAGTTCCATGAGTTCGCGGGCGAGGTTTTCGTTGGGCCTGTCCTTGCGGGAGTTGTTGTTGTTGAGGTAGGCGAGCATCGCGGGGTCGCGGATGATGCCAAAGAGCAGATCGCCGAAGTTCCCCGCCGCGTTCTTGCGGAGGAAGCGGTTCTGCATGAGCATGTGGTAGCTGTTCTCGATGGTGCGGTAACTGGTGGCGAAGTGCCCGTGCCAGAGGAGGGTGAGTTTCTCCTCGAGCGGGCGGGGCGTTTCGATCATTCGGGTGAGCCACCAGTTCTGGATCTCGCGCATCTGCTCGCGGTCTTCCTGCTGGGAGCGCTGGCGCATGAGGCGGAGGCGTGCCAGGGCGTCCTCGTCGCGCCGGGCCTGAGCCTGGCGATACTCCTGCCGCTCCTCGACGGTGGGCTCGCGCATGATGTCGCTGCGGACGTCGGCGTCGCCGGTGTACTTGATGTCGTCGTAGTCGACGAGGTAGTCGACGGACTTCTTCAGGCCCCAGCGGGTCAGGAGTTGGATCTGATCGGGCGAGCCGCCGAAGCCGGCACGCAGGAGGAGGTGACGGGCCTCTTCGAAGCCGAAGAGTTCGGGCTTGAGTGACTGCATTGAGGCCGAGGGCACCCGGGGCGGCTCGCTCCGGGCGGGTGTGGATGCAGGTGTCGGCGAGGTGGTGCTGGTCTGCATGCGAGGGCTCCGTGGGGGGCGCCGAGGTCACGACGCAGGGTCAACGCCGAGAGTCTCCGGTGCATTGCACCCGAGGCCCGATGGCGATGGGCTCTGTGAGTGATTATCGGAAATCGGGCGCGCGATTGCAGCGCTGACGGTCAGATTCCCGCAGGTTCGCAAAACGATAGGGTGAATCGGGGGTGGCGCGCGGTGGCGGGCGGTGCCGGTGCCTGCCCGCTGGTGCCGGGGCATGGTCAGGCCGGCTGGCTTTGGTTCAGTGACTGCTGGCCGGAGGGCGCGGGGTTGGTCGCGTCGGCGCGGACACGGGCGTGGAGCATGCTCCAGGTCATGGCGACGGTGCAGATGGCCAGCAACGCCGCGCCGTTGGCTTGGTGCATGGTGCGCACGAGGACCTCCCACGCGGGGACAGATGCCATGGTCGCGATCTGGTCGGCGGTGGGGGGGGGCGTGTCGGTATGGGCGCTGACGAGCACGGCCAGGAGCGCGACCCAGCCGAGTGCGAATTGGATACCCACCACGCCGTGCAGCGACGCGCCGAGCCGTCGTGTGCCGAGCGAGGCGGTTTCGCGACCGCGGCGGATGAGCAGCGAACCGGCGATGACGGCGAGGATGAGCACGACGATGCTGAAGACCACGTGCGACCAGAGCGCGTGTGGTGAGCGGAGGTGGCGGTACATCGCGCCGAAGACCAGTTGGATCACCAGCGAGGCGATGAGGATCGAGGGCAGCACGCGGAGCGCGCCGCCTAGCACACGCGAGCGGATGTCATCGAGTCGGGGCCAGATCACGACGGCGAATGCGGCGGTGCTGGCGAAGAAGACCTGCCCAAGCACGCCGTGGAACACGGCGAGCCATTGGCTGGTTTGCGTCACGCGCAGGCCGCCGAGGTAGCCCTGCAGGCACACGCAAAGGAACAGCAGCACAGCGAAGGTACGGACAGAGCTGCGGCGGTCGACGACGAACGAGAAGACCAGCAGCACGAGGGTGGTCAGACCGACGAGCATGCCGAAGAGCCGGTGGGTGTGCTCGAGGAAGATGTGCGGATCGGCCATGAGGCTGATGGGGTACAGCAGCATGTTCGCGCCGTAGGTGCCGGGCCAGTCGGGCACGGCGAGGCCTGCCTTGGCGCTGGTGACCACGCCGCCGAGGGTCAGCAGCGGGACGATCGCGATGGTCGCGATGATCGCGTAGCGGAAGAGCATGTCACGCTTGAAGGCGCGGGCATCGCCCCAGCGGCCCGCGGGCACCGGGGTGCCGATCAGGCGGGCGATGAACCCGGCAAGCGCCCCGGCCAGCGCGCAACTGACCAGAAACCCGGCGGCGATCAGCACGGCGTTGGGGCGGATGCTGGCGACGCTCGCGTCGGCGGAGCCCTGAACAATCGCCTGCTCCGCGGCGGAGGTGGGGGCGGTGAGTTTGGATCCGAGGATCATGAGCGTGACGAGCCCGGCCATCAGCCCGCCCAGGGTGGCGGTGCGGATGCGGATCTCGGCCGGCAGGCCTCGCGTCAGCAGCACGCCCATGACCAGCAGCAGCGCCAGGAGCACCGGCCCGGCGACCATCGGCGGGAACAGGGTGATGGTGCTGGGCATGTGCATGAGGAACCACGCGCACCACAGCGCGACCGCCGAGCCCATCCCCGTGACGATCGCGGCGGGCCAGATGGGCAGCGACCCGGCCGGGTCGGCCGCGGGGGATGGGGAGGCAGTCATGGGGGTGGTCAGACGTGAAGAGTGCTGATCCATGAGGAACACAGTAGATCGGTGGCGGAGGGAGATCGAGTGATCGGTGAAAGTTTGGGAACTTACGCGAATATAGGTGTAAACACGTATAATATTGTCCAGAATTGGACTTGCCACTCTTCTGAGAGTGGAACTATTCTCGCCGGTCAAGAAAAGACGAATCGTGTGAGGTTTTGACAAGGGAACCCCCGGGCGGACAGAATTCCGGCGGGACAGGATTCATTGCAGCGGGGCGGGAGTGCGTCCGAGCGGAGTGTGCTCGGAAGGTGATCCGTGTTGGATGTGTTGTTGGAATGTTCGGTTTGACGCGAAGGCGCAAGGCAGGAGTTCACGCTTGTCAACGATTTTCCCAAAGTGGACCAACGGGCTGCCGACGATGATCGCCGGCGGGACGGTCGGGACGCTGGCGCTTGTCGTCGGGGTGGTGTGGTACACGTTCACGCCGGCGTATTGGGCGGTGGGGTACATGCCCAAGCAGCCCGGCGGCGGGTTCAACCACCAGATCCACGCGGGCAAACTGGGGATGGACTGCCGGTATTGCCACACGAACGTTGAGAGTTCGTCGGAGGCGAACATCCCGAGCGTCAAGACATGTTTCGGGTGTCACGCCGAGGGCAAGCTGCAGATTTACAACGACAGCGATGCTCACAAGGGCAAGACAGCGTTCATCCGCGAGGCGTATGCGCAGGACGAGTCGATCGAGTGGCGACGCGTGCACAAGGTCGCCGACTATGTGCGCAACTTCCCGCACCATGCGCACGTGGCTGCGGGTGTGTCGTGTCTCTCGTGTCACGGCAACATCGCGCGAATGCCCGAGGTCTGGCAGCAGGAGAGCCTGAGCATGGGCTGGTGCCTGGACTGCCACCGCAACCCCGAGAAGAACCTCGTGCCCAAGGACCAGGTCACGCGGCTGTTCGATGTCGAGGACCTGTTCAAGGCCGAGAACGAGACCAAGCGGCTCGCCGACGGCAAGAAGTTCTACGAGGAGCGTCGCCTGGCGGCTCCTGAGAACTGCGGCGCGTGCCACTACTAGTTCGCACGGAACACCGGCTCGTGAGCAGAGCGGCGGTGAGACGGTCGGACTTTCTGAATCACTCCCTGATGATGCATTCCCCCGGGCCGATGACCAGTCGGCCCACCAGACACGGACAGCACCATGCTTGATCAATGCCCGTCGAGCACGAAGCACGACCACTCCGCCAACGGCGCCGACGCCTCGGCGTCGTCCCGCCCGACAGCCCGCCAACTGGTGGGCAACACGGGGAAGGCGTATTGGCGCGAACTCGATGAGGTTGCGGACACCAAGGACTTCCGCGATCGCATGGAGAAGGAGTTCCCCGGCGGGGCGAGCGAACTGCTGGCCGGTGGCCGGCGGACGTTCATGAAGCTGATGGGCGCGAGCCTTGCGATGGCGGGCGTGGCGGCGATGCCGGGCTGCCGTCGGCCCGACCACAAGATTCTGGCGTACTCGCGCAGCGTTCCCGAGGACATCATTCCGGGCAAGCCGCTGTACTTTGCGACGAGCATGACGCTGCCCGGCGGCGGCGTTGAGGGGCTGGTGGTCGAGACGCACGAGGGCCGGCCGACGAAGATCGAGGGCAACCCGCTGCACCCGGTCAACCAGGGCAAGAGCAGCCTGTGGTCGCAGGCGGCGATTCTCGAGTTGTACGACCCGGACCGTCTGAAGGATCCGGTGCTGGTCCGCAAGGGCGCAACGGCGACGAGCCCGGAGGAGGCGAGCGTCGCGACGTGGGACGACTTTGCCGCGTGGAGCGAGAAGCACTTTGCGCGCTTCGCGAGCGACAGCAGCGAGACTCGGCTGCGTGGCGGCAAGGGGCTGGCGTTCATCGCGCCCCGCAAGAACAGCGTGGCGTTCGAGCACGTGCGGTCGATGGTGATGGCGCGGTTCCCGGGCGCGACGTGGGTGGCGTACGACGCGCTGGCCAACGAGAGCGAACTGGCGGGCCTGACCTCGGCGCTCGGCAAGCCGGCGCGAGAAGTCTGCGACCTGAACAAGGCGTCGGTGGTGGTGGCGGTGGAGCGAGACTTCTTCTCGCCGCAGGAGCCGATGGGCCTTGCGTACTCGCGGCAGTGGGCCAATCGTCGGCGTGTCAAGCGTGCGGGCGATGAGATGGGGCGTCTGTACGCGGTCGAGAGCGGTTACTCGTCGACGGGCGGCTCGGCGGATCACCGCCTGCGCGTTCGCCCCAGCCAGGCCGACGCGTTCATGGTGAGCCTCGCGAAAGTGGTGCTGGACTCTGTGGCCGACCAGCGCACGGCGGTGGTGAGCGCGGCGCTGCGGCGGATGTCGCTGCCCGCCAGCGACGCGGGGATCGAAGCGTTCGCCAAGGCGGCCGCCGAGGATCTTCTGGCGAACTTCAAGGCGGGCAAGCCGACGCTGGTCATGGCCGGTGCGTCGCTCCCGGCGTGGGCGCACGCTCTGGCGTGCGCGATCAACAGCGTGCTGGGCAATGTCGGCAAGACGGTGTCGTACCTGGAACTCAAGGGCGACCTGGCGACCTCGGGCACCGCGGCCCTGGCGGCGCTGACAGCGCAGCTCGATCGCGGCGAGATCGACACGATCGTCACGCTCGGCGTCAACCCGTGCTACAACGCACCGGCGGACCTCGGCTTTGCGAGCAAGTTCCTGCGTGCCCCGCACCGCATCACGCTCTCGTACGAACTCTGCGAGACCGCGCTGGCCAGCACCTGGCGGCTCAACGCAACGCACGAGCTTGAGAGCTGGGGCGACACGATCAGCGACGACGGAACCATCGCGCCGATCCAGCCCATGATCGCGCCGCTGTTCTTCGGCAAGAGCGACCTGGAAGTGCTCGCGATGGTCGCGGGTGTGAAGAACCCCATCGGGTACGACCTGACGCGAGACGCCTGGCGCAAGAAGCTGGGAGAGGCCGGCTTCGACAAGGCCTGGAACCGCGCGCTGCACGACGGCGTGCTGGCGACGCCCGGCCCGCGGCCGACGGCGATGAGCGTGTCGATGGACAAGTTCGCCGATGTGCTGGCTCAGGCCGTGTTCGCGCCCGCGAGCGAGGGCGGGAAGATGGAAGTCCGCTTCGCGACGTGGTACGTGGGCGATGGGCGGTTCGCGAACCATCCGTGGCTGCACGAACTGCCCGAGCCGGCGTCCAAGATCGTCTGGGACAACGCGGCGCTGATCAGCCCCGCGACGGCCAAGAAGCTCGGCGCGCACCAGACCGCCGACACGGACAGGTTCCCTCAGGCCCGCATGATCAGCGTCAGCCTCAACGGCGCGAGCGTGCAGATCCCCGCGTGGGCGACGCCCGGCGTGGCGGACGACACCGTGATCCTGCCCATGGGCTACGGGCGGCGGAGCATCGGCGTCGTGGGGCAGGGCGTGGGCGTGGATGTCTCGCCGCTGCGGACGACCAAGAACCTCCGGACCGCCACCGAGGCGGGCGTGAGTCTGGTCGAGTCGGGCGAGCGCTGGTTCCCGATCAGCGTGACGCAGAGCCACTCGTCGATGGAAGGCCGGTCGATGATCCGCGAGATCGATCAGCAGGCCTGGGCCAAGCACGGCGACACGCCGGTGGACCCGGAGAAGCGCGACACGTACGGGCGCAAGTTCTCCAGCGAGGACACGCGGATGAACCTGACGCTGGCCGAGCGCATCGAGGGCAGCGAGTTGGCGCACATGCCCGCGACGGTGGGCATCTACACGAACCCGTACAACAACCGCGACAGCGGGTACACCTCGGCCAACCCGAGCAAGCCCACGCCGGGCGTGGCGGCGTTTGACCGTCAGCCGCAGTGGGGCATGACGATCGACCTGAGCACGTGCACAGGCTGCAACGTGTGCACGATCGCCTGTCAGGCGGAGAACAACATCCCCGTGGTGGGCAAGAAGGAAGTGCAGAAGGGCCGCGAGCTGCACTGGATCCGCGTGGACAGGTACTTCCGCAGCGAGGTGGGGCGGAACACCGCCGACCCGGAGGCGATGATCTTCCAGCCCGTCGCGTGCGTGCACTGCGAGATCGCGCCGTGCGAGACGGTCTGCCCGGTGAACGCGACGGTGCACGGGCCCGAGGGGCACAATTACATGGTGTACAACCGCTGCATCGGCACGCGGTACTGCGCCAACAACTGCCCGTACAAGGTCCGGCGGTTCAACTTCTTCGACTACGGCGTGACGAAGATCAACGGGAACTATTTCGGCAAGGACGCGCTCGAGGGCGTGCTGCCCGGGGCGCTGGCCGACAGCGAGAAGACCGCGCACCGCATCAACCCGCACCTTATCCCGCCCCGCCTGCGTCAGAAGCTCGAAGAGATCTCCAAGCTGCAGAAGAACCCCAACGTCACCGTCCGCTCCCGCGGCGTGATGGAGAAGTGCACCTACTGCATCCAGCGCACCAACGAGGCCAAGATCGATCTGAAGATCCGCTGGAAGGACAAGAACTGGCGGCCCGAAGACGGCATCCCCGATGGGTTCGTTCAGTCCGCCTGCCAGCAGGCTTGCCCGACCAACTCCATCATCTTCGGCGATATCTCCGACACCAAGACCGAGTACAACGACGACAACGGCAAGCGCGCCGGCTCGCTGGTTCACAACTGGCGCACCAACAACCGCTCCTACCTCCTGCTGGGCTACCTCAACACACGCCCGCGCACCAGTTACCTCCTCCGCGTCAACAACCCCAACCCCGCGCTCCGCACGCCCGAGACCGATCCCTTCGGCTCTCACGGCAAGCACGACGGCGGGCACGCGTCGGTCCAGTCGAACACCACCGAACACACCTTCGTCGATCCTCAGCGGCGGTCTGAATCCGGCTACCGCCTGAGCCTCGGCATCCTCAGCGGAGGCGTCCACGCATGAGTTCGCTCAACCCCGATCAAGCCACCGCCGCGCGTCTGGCGGGCCTCGCACAGGCCCCCGACGCACCACGCGCGTGGGACCCCGCCACCGGCGACGGCTCGCTGGTCGAAGACCCCGCGGTGCGTGCGCCGCTGGTGCTGGGCAACCGCAGTTTCAACTGGGTGACCGAGACCGTCTGCGGTTACGCGGAGAAGGGCCCGGGCAAGTGGTTCTGGCCCACGTTCTTCCTGACCAGCCAGGTCGCGGCACTCATGCCGCTGATGATCCTGTACCTCGCCATCACGGGCGTTGGCGTATGGGGCCTGAATAACCAGGTCGACTGGGCGTGGGACATCACCAACTTCGTGTTCTGGATCGGCATCGGCCACGCCGGGACGCTCATCAGCGCGATTCTCTGCTTGCTCAAGCAGAAGTGGCGCACGAGCATCAACCGCGCCGCCGAGGCGATGACGATCTTCGCGGTCATCTGTGCCGCGACGTTCCCCGGGATTCACGTCGGGCGAATCTGGATGGCGTGGATGCTGTTCCCGATCCCCAACGCGAACGCGATCTGGCCGAACTTCAAGAGCCCGCTGCTGTGGGACGTCTTCGCCGTGTCGACCTACGGCACGGTCTCGGCGCTGTTTTGGTTCATGGGCATGGTGCCGGACTTCGCGACGCTGCGCGACCGTGCAGCCAAGCGGATCATGACCGGTCGCCAGATCGGCGGCACGCTGCCGATCATCGGCAGGACGGCCGACGAAGTTCGCGCGTTCGCGTACGGGCTGGCGAGCCTGGGCTGGCGGTTCTCGAGCCGTCACTGGCTGAACTATGAGAAGGCGTATCTGATGCTCGCGGGCATCAGCACCCCGCTGGTGCTGAGCGTGCACTCGATCGTGTCGTTCGACTTTGCGACGTCGATCCTGCCCGGCTGGCACACGACGATCTTCCCGCCGTACTTCGTTGCGGGCGCGATCTTCGGCGGCTTTGCGATGGTGCTGATGCTGCTGATCCCCAGCCGGGAGTTGTTCCCGGGCATGAAGGATCTGATCACGCTCCGCCACCTGGAGAACATGTCGAAGATCATCCTGGTGACGGGGTACATGGTGGGCTTCGCGTACGCGATGGAGTTCTTCGTGGCGTGGTACAGCGGCAACGCGTACGAACGCGACGTGTTCCTGTACAACCGCGTGCTCCCGCCGTTCCTTGCGGTCGAGGGGCTCGATGGTCAGTTGAAGTATGCGCCGTACTGGTGGGCGTACTGGTCGATGATCTTCTGCAACGTGGTCTCGCCGCAGGTCTTCTGGTTCAAGGCGGCACGGCAGAACATTCTGGTAATTTTCGCCGTCGCGTTCCTGGTGACGATCGGGATGTGGTTCGAGCGGTTCGTGATCATCGTCACGAGCCTTCACCGGGCGTTCATGCCCGGCGAGTGGCACATGTTCTACCCGTCGCTGGTGGACATTCTCACGTTTGTCGGTTCGTGCGGAACGTTCCTGACGCTGTATCTGCTGTTCTGCCGGTTCCTGCCGCAGTTCGCGATGAGCGAGATCAAGAACGTCATGCCGCAGGCCAGCCCGCACTATCGCCCGCCCGCGAGCACCGGCGGCGCCGGGGCGGGCCCGGGCGGTGTGCACCACGCTCCGAACAAGGAGGTCGTCTAAGTCATGGCAGCCAACACCAAGATCTACCGAACCGAAGAGGGCAAGGACCTCTATGCGGTCATGGCGGAGTTCGCCACGCCCGCCGACACGTATCACGCCGCGGAGAAGGTCCGCGACGCGGGGTACCAGAAGTGGGACGTGTACTCCCCGTTCCCGATCCACGGGATCGAGGAAGCGATGGGGCTCAAGCGTCCGCTCCTGCCACTGCTGGTGGGCATCCTGGGCATCACCGGCGCGTGCCTGGGCTTCGGGTTCCAGTACTGGGTCTCGACCGTCGGGTACAAGACCAATGTGCAGGGCAAGCCTTACGGCGCGTGGGAGGCGTTCGTCCCCGTGGCGTTCGAGATCGGCGTGTTGTTCACGGCGTTCACGGCGCTGTTCGGGATGCTGGTGATCAACGGCCTGCCGCGCTGGAACCACCCGCTGCTCTGCAAGGAGCGGTTCCTGGGTGTGAGCGACGACAAGTTCATCATCGCCATCGAGAGCGCGGACGCGAAGTTCGAGCCCGAGCAGGTCCGCAGAATGTTCAAGGACGCCGGGGCCACGGCGGTCGAACTGGTCGAGGACATCGCCGACGCGCCGCCGCCCGACGGGGCGCATTGATCACACCGCCCCGGCCATCGGGCCGGCCGCACGCGAAGAGTTTCCGCACGGATCGAGCACCCTTTCCGCACACAACGCGAGTCACGAACGATGACACGAACTCACAACACACTGTCCAAAGCGCTGGCCCTGGGCCTGTGCGTCACGGGCGTCGGCGTGCTGCCGGCCTGCCGGGGAGATCGCTCGGACAAGCCGCCGCGTCAGTTCTTCCCGGACATGGACGACTCGCCCAAGTTCAAGCCCCAGACCACGACGGAGTTCTTCGGCGATGGGCGTGCGATGCGGCCGGTGGTGGCCGGCACCGTCGCGTTCGGGCGCTCGTCTGACCTGGGCGTGGACGGGCACACGGAGTTCGTCAGCGACGACCGCGCGAACCTGCTCCGCGAGGACGCGGCGTTCTATCGCGGGGTCGACGCGCAGGGCAAGTGGGTCCGCAAGATGCCCGCGTCCATGCCCGTGACCAACGAGACGCTGAAGCGCGGAGCCGAGCGCTTCAACATCTACTGCGCCGCCTGCCACAATTACGACGGCAAGGGCGGCGGCACCGTGGGCAAGGGCTGGTCCTACCCGCTGCCCAACTTCCACGATCCCAAGTACATCGTCGGCGACGCCAACACCGCCATGGACGGGTACATCTTCGACGTGATCCGCAACGGCATCCTCAACCCGGGCAACGCGACGGTCCCGTACAAGATGCCGCCGTACGCCCACGCGATCAACGAGCGCGACGCGTGGTCGATCGTCGCGTACATCCGTGCGCTGCAGCAGTCGGAACTGGTCAAGGTCGACGACCCGTCGATCCCCGAGAACGAGCGCAGCCGTCTGCGTGAGACCATGGATTCTCTGCGCCGTCAGGGCGCCGCCACCAATCCCTCAGCGACCACGCCCGGTGCCAAGCCCGGCGCGACGGAGGCCAAGTGATGAGCCAACTCTCCGCTTCCGCTCACGATCATGATCACGGGCATGTCCATGCCGGGCACGCTCACCACGGTCATCATGGCCACGGCGAGCCGCCTTCTCTCGCCGCGGACAACACCGAGGCGCCGAAGGGCTGGGGCTCGGCGGTCATGGGCCTGTTCATCGTCGCGGGCATCGCGTGCGCCGGCGCGACGCTGGCCAGCGGCTTTATCGCCGGGGGTGATGAGGCGGCGCAGAAGACCGCCATCAAGCACGGTCTGACAAGCTACCACGTCGGGGCGATCACGGCCCTTGGTCTGGCCCTTGGCCCGCTGGGCCTGGTGCTGATCATGAACCTCGTCAAGGCCGGGTGGTTCGTCACCCTGCGCCGTCAGGCCGAGAACGCGGCGAGCCTGGTCTGGCTGAGCGTGATCATGCTCACCCCGCCCCTGATCATCGAACTGCTCAAGCCCGGCGTGTTCATCAAGTGGCGCGCGCCCGGCCTGATCGCCACCGACGAACTGCTCGCCAAGAAGGCGCCGTACCTCAACGATCCGTTCTTCTTCTCCCGCCTGGTGGTCTACGCGATCGTGTGGATCATCATCGCACGCGTGATCGTGGGCTTCTCCCGCAGGCAGGACATCACGGGCGACAAGTGGCTGAGCAACAAGGCCAGTTTCCACTCCGCATGGGCCATTCTCGCCTTCGCGCTCACGTGCGCGTTCGCCAGTTTCGACCTCATCAAGGCGCTGGACTTCCACTGGTTCAGCACCATGTTCGGCGTCACGTTCTTCGCCGGCAACATGCTCGCCGGTCTGTCGATCCTCGTCGTGATGCTCGCCGCACTGCGGGCCTCCGGCAGGCTCAAGGGCCTGGTCACGCCCGAGCACTTCCACGACACCGGCAAGCTGATGTTCGCCTTCACGGTGTTCTGGGCCTATGTCTCCTTCAGTCAGTACTTCCTGTACTGGTACGCGGCCATCCCCGAGGAAACGGCATGGTTCATGGCCCGCCAGAGCAACGGCTGGGAGTACCTCTTCTACGCCCTGTGCATCGGGCACTTCATCGTGCCGTTCCTGATCCTGATCTGGCGCGACGTCAAGAAGAGCACCTTCCTGCTGGCGAGCATGGGTGTGTTCATGCTCGTGATGCACATCCTGGACATCTTCTACCAGATCCGCCCGCTGGTCTACATGACCAAGATCGTCGACGAGACCGCCGTCATTCCGGGTAAGGTCGGGCTGGGCTGGATGGACTTCACCGGCGCGCTCGGCCCCGTGCTGATCTTCATCGGGGTGCTGATCTGGAAGATCCGCTCGGCCCCGCTCATCGCCATCAAGGACCCCCGCCTGCCCGAGGCGCTCGAACACAAGAACTACGTCTGATCGTCGGCCGGCTCTGACCGCCGCTCACCGTCGTTGGCCCCGCCCGATTCTCGCGAGAACCACCCATGTCCCACGGCCACCAGCACCAGACCACAGCGCACGACGCCGAAGCGCCCGACGCCTGGCACACACACACCATCGATGAGCACCCCCAGCAGGCCCACGCCGAGAACATCGACGCCCCGCGCGTCATCGTTGTCGGCGTGATCGGCTTCCTGATCGTCGTCGCGTCGATCCTCTTCGTGGTCGTGTACTTCAGTTGGTACGTCAACCGCCTCAAGACCGAACGCGAGGCGTTCGTCGAGACCACCGGCCAGCCCGCCATCCACACCCCCGCCCTCAGCGCGCGGGCCGAGATTCTCAACTCCGCCTTCACGACCCACGGCGTGGTCAACGCCGAGCAGCAGACCGTCCGCGTGCCCATGACCTCGGCGATGAATCGCGTCGTGGAGATGTACAAGTCCCGCTGATCAGGCTGGGTTTTCAGGACCAGATCCATCTCTACCCGCAAAAACACCAAACAGATCGCGATCAAAACTTTGCCAAGAGACTGGACTTTTCAGAATTGATTGAAACGATTAAAGAATAGTGGCCAACTTCATTTCCAATCTGGCGATACTGACTCGCGCGTGGCGTGCAAGCGTGCCGGTGGCTGTTCTGCTGCTCGGGCTCGTCATGGCCTCGGCGGCGGCGCGGGCGCAGGTCATCTCGACCGAGGTGCCCGAGAACATCCGCGGGCTTGATGTCGTCGAGAAGTTTGGCGCGCAGGTGCCGCTGGACCTGGACCTGGTCAACTCTGACGGCAAGACGGTGAAGTTGGGGCAGTACTTCAATCAGGGCCGCCCGGTGATCCTGATGATGGTGTACTTCCGCTGTCCGATGCTCTGCCCCGCGACCCTTCAAAGTCTGACGCAGTCGATCAACCAGATCGACTGGAGCGTGGGCGAGAAGTACAACATCGTTGTGGTGAGTTTCGACCCGACGGAAGGCCCGGAGGCCGCGCGGAAGGCCCGCGATGCGCAGTACATCGCGTACGACCGTGGCTTGCCGACCAAGAGTGAGGGCAGTTGGGTGTTCCTGACGGGGCACCCGATCGACACGCGTCGCCTGGCCGACAGCGTGGGGTTCCCGTATCGGTACATCGCGAGCACGGGCGAGTACGCCCATCCTTCGGTGTTCTTTGTGCTCACCCCCGGCGGGAGCGTTGCGCGGTATCTCTACGGGCTGAACAACCAGGCCGAGACGTTCCGCATGGCGTTGCTGGAAGCGGGCGAGGGCACCATCGGCACGCCGCTGGAGCGGTTCGTACTCTGGTGCTCGCACTACAACCCGAACTCCGGTGAGTACACGCTCAAGGCGATGTGGGTGATGAAGGTCGGCGCCTCGATGTCGGCCATCGGCGTCGGGTCGATCCTGGTGGCGATGTGGGCGTGGGAACGCCACCGCCGGGCGTCAATTCTGGCGATGGCCTCCGGTGCACTCGGCACGGCGACACACGAAACTTCAACGGGCTCAGCGCCCTCTGACGGAAGGACGGATTCATGAACAGCACTTCGTTCCTGCTCGGCGCCAACGACTGGCTCCACTCGTTCTGGATGAAGCCGGGCAACTCGGACCTGGCGGTCAATCCCGACGGCACATGGCACTGGGCCGGTGTCGACGGCCTGTTCATGTACATCCTGTGGCTGAGCATCATCTCGTTCGTGCTGCTCATGGGTGTGATGGCGTACTTCGCCGTCAAGTACCGCCGCCGTCCGGGCGTGGCGCAGCAGCGCTCGGCCAACCACAGCACGGTCCTTGAGGTCTCGTGGATCGTGGTTCCCGCCATCCTCGTGTTCATCATCTTCTTCTGGGGCTTCCAGGGCTACATGAAGGCGCAGGTCGCCAAGGTCAACGCCGAGGAGATCATGGTCGAGGGCTTCATGTGGAGCTGGGACGCGACATACCCCAACGGCGCCAAGAGCCCGTGGACGGTCTATCTCGATGACAACCGTGACACCGAGGGCGTCGGCGAACGCGGCAACGTTCCGGTTCCGGTGTTCGTTGTTCCCGCCGCCCGCCCCATCAAGTTCCGGCTGACCAGCCGGGACGTGATGCACTCGTTCTACATCCCCGACATGCGGCTGAAGATGGACGCGTACCCGAACCGGTACACCTCCATGACCTTCACCCCCATGAACGCCGACAGCGAGAAGGATCAGGCCGGCTCGCTCACGCCCCTGACCGCGAAGGAGTGGGCCGAGCCCCGCCCGGGCCGCGATCACTACATCTTCTGCGCCGAGTACTGCGGCAAGAACCACTCGCAAATGGCCGCGATCCTCCGTGTTGTCAGCGAGGAGGAGTATCAGAAGATCCTCGCCGCGTGGTCCGACATCGTCGGGCGCAATCCGCCGGTTGAAGTCGGCAAGATCGTCTGGAAGGCCAAGGGCTGCGCCCAGTGTCACACGGTTGACGGCGGCAAGGGCTCGGCACCGTCGTGGCTTGGCTACTACGGCCAGCCGCTGAAGTTCGCCGACGGCTCGTCCCTCGGCGCCTCTCTGTACCCGGAACTGCAGGCCGGCGCGCCCTTCGAGGACGTCTGGGACAACTACATCCGCGAGTCGATCCTCAACCCGGGGGCGCACCTGCACGAGGGCTATCCCAACCAGATGCCCAGTTACCAGGGCAAACTCTCGGCCGGTGAGATCAACGGCGTGATCGCCTACATGCGTCAACTCAACGGCAAGGCCCGTGCGATCGACACCCAGATGCCCGGCGAGGCCGCGCCCGCGACGCCGCCGGCCGGCACAACGGGAGCACCGACCCCGGCACCCGCCTCGAACTGATCACGCTCCCTGAGCGTTCCTTAGCCCCGCCTCGACCCCGCCTCGACGATCACTCGATTCAACAACCCGCCCGCGTTGAGGACCACCCACCCATCCTCCTCTCGGGCCGACGAAGGTGAACAGCCATGGCCAGCATCTCCGGCTCAGCAGGCAAGACTCATGACCACGCCCACGACCATGGGCACGATGATTCGTACCTCTCGCCCAAGTCGACGGTCATCGCGACGATCTGGGACTGGATGACCACGATCGATCACAAGAAGATCGGCGTGATGTACCTCTTCGCCGTGCTGTTCATGTTCTTCCTGGGTGGCGTCGCCGCTCTTGCGGTGCGCGTCGAACTGTGGGAGCCCACCAAGACGGTGATCGATGCCGCGGGCAAGTCCGTCATCACCGGCCAGGCCCTTGTGCCCAGCGCCCAGACCACCATCGACGCGGGCAACAGCACGTACAACCGCGTGTTCACGCTCCACGGCTTGATCATGACCTTCCTGGTCATCATCCCCAGCATCCCCGCCTCGCTCGGCAACTTCCTCATTCCGCTGATGCTCGGGGCCAAGGACGTCGCTTTCCCCAGATTGAATCTGGCCAGTTGGTACATCTACCTGACCGGGTCGCTCTTTGCCATCACGTCGGCGGTCGTAGGCGGCGTTGACACAGGTTGGACGTTCTACACGCCCTATTCCACGATGACCGATGCCGGTCACTGGAAAGTCGTGTTCATGATCCTCGCCGCGTTCATCCTGGGGTTCTCTTCGATCCTCACCGGGCTGAACTTCGTCGTCACGGTCCACAAGCTCCGCGCCCCGGGCATGGGCTGGTTCGACATGCCGCTGTTCATCTGGGGCATGTACGGCACCTCGCTGATCCAGGTGCTCGCCACGCCGGTCATCGGCATCACGCTTCTGCTGATGGTCCTCGAGCGGCTCTTCCACGTTGGCATCTTCGATCCGCGCATGGGCGGCGACCCCGTGCTCTTCCAGCACTTCTTCTGGTTCTACTCGCACCCTGTCGTGTATGTCATGATCCTGCCGGGCATGGCCATCATGTCCGACATCATCGCGGTCCACACCCGCAAGAAGATCTTCGGCTACCGGGCCGTGGCGTTCAGTTCGCTCGCCATCGCCGGCATTGCGTTCATCGTCTGGGGCCACCACATGTTCACCGCTCAGGGTGAACTGGCCGCGGCGATCTTCTCGTTCCTGACCTTCCTGGTCGCCCTGCCCTCGGCGGTCAAGGTCTTCAACTGGATCAGCACCCTGTACAAGGCCTCCATCGGCTACACGACCCCGATGTGGTACGCCCTGGGCTTCCTGTTCCTGTTCTCCATCGGCGGGCTCACCGGCCTGTTCCTCGGCGCCCTCTCGGTCGACCTCCACCTCCACGACACCTACTTCGTCGTCGCACACTTCCACTACGTCATGATGGGCTCCACGCTCATCGCGTTCATCGGCGGCATCCATCACTGGTGGTCGAAGATCTTCGGCAAGATGTACAACGACAACTGGGCCACCATCGCCTTCTTCTTCGTCTTCATCGGGTTCAACCTCACCTTCCTCCCCCAGTTCGTCATGGGCGTTCACGGCATGCCGCGTCGCTACGCCTCGTACGTCGAGGAGTTCACCATCTACCACCAGCTCTCGACCATCGGCTCGTTCGTGATGCTCATCGGCTTCCTCCTGCACCTGTGCGTGTTCATCCACTCGCTGGTCGCAGGTCGCAAGGCCGCGCCGAACCCCTACGGCGCGCTGAGCATGGAGTGGACCGACACCGCCAGCCCGCCCATCACGCACAACTTCCACCACGAGCCGATCGCGACGCACGGCCCGTACGACTTCGATGATGTTGTCCCGCCGCAGACCCGCCCGGGCGAGTTCCCGCTCCCCGCGCCGCTGCCGGTCAAGCAGGTCACGGTCGTCAAGACCAAGTGACGACGAGTCACAGAGAACCACCGGCCCGGCTCGGCGAAACCCGAGCCCGGCCCTTGTCCGAGCCTCCTCCCGTTTCTCTCCCGTCCCCGGCACCACCTCCCGGATCAGACCATGAGCAGCCTGAACATCGACCAACGCATCGCCGCCGGCCCGCCCGCCTACGCCGAGACCTACAAGGCCGCCGAGCACTTCCGCGATAAGGACCACGAGTTCGACAGCGTGAAGTTCGGCGTGTGGCTGTTCCTGGCGACGGAAGTGCTCCTGTTCTCCGGGCTCTTCTGCTACTACGGGATCATGCGGCTGATGTACCCCGAGGCGTTCATCCACGGCTCGTCGCTGCTGGATTGGCGCTGGGGTCTGGGCAACACCGTCGTGCTGCTTTGCAGCAGTTTCACCGCCGCCGCCGCCGTTCGTGATGCTCAACTCGGACGACAGTTCTGGCTCAAGGTCAACCTCTTCCTCACGCTGCTGGCCGGCGTGGCCTTCCTCCTCATCAAGTTCGTCTTCGAGTACTACCCCAAGTGGGCCGAGGGCAAGCTGCCCGGCGAGTTCTACTCGTATCCCAACTGGGTCAGCCCCAACGAGGTCCACTGGTGGGGCGTGTACTGGTCCGCGACGGGCGTGCACGCAAGCCACGTGGTCGTGGGCATGGGTCTGTACATCTGGCTGCTCATCCGCGCGTTCAAGGGCCACTTCGGGCCGAAGCACTACAGCGCCTGCGAGGGCGTCGCCCTGTACTGGCACATCGTTGACATTGTCTGGATCTTCCTCTTCCCCATGCTCTACCTGATCCACTGAGCACGCACGCCGAGCCCCCTGGCCCCGGCATATTGCCCGCATCGCCCGTTTCGACCCATCGCCCCGAGTCTTTCCGCCGATGAACCTTTCCCGCGAGTGATTCCCATGGCCGACGCACACAGCCACGCCCACGCAGCGACCGCCACGGGCGGACAGACCGCCGACATCTACCCCGCCGGGGCGAGTTACTCGCACGGGCACCACGGGCACACCATCGTGCCGATGCGGATCCTGCTGGTGATCCTGGGCACGCTCCTGTTCTTCACGTTCCTGACCGTCGGCGCGGCACAACTGGAAATCTGGATCGCCAGCACCTTCGACATCGTCATCCCGCAATGGGTGAATGTCACGGTCGCGCTGTCGATCGCGGCGGTCAAGAGCATCCTGGTCGTGATGTACTTCATGCAGTTGCGCTACGACAACCCGCTGAACTCGATCGTCGCGATCTTCACGGTCATGACCGTGCTGTTCTTCCTGATGTTCGTCATGATCGACCTGGGCAGCCGCAAGTTCATCTACGCGTACAAGGGCGAGCAGATCGTCGCCGGCGGCATCGGCAACATCCCGAACAGCAACTTCACCGTCGCCGGGGTCTCGCCCGCGATGACCGCCCGTGCCATGGCCGAGGCCGAGGTGCAGAAAGCCATCGCCGACAACCGCCCGCTGAACAAGATGCTGGGGCAGTTCGCCGTCGAGCAGCTCGCCCGCGCCGAGGCCGCCCTCAAGCCCGGCGAGAAACTCCCCGAGTGGCTCGAAACCTTTAAGAAGGACCAGCCCCGCTTCGCCGCCGCCTATCTCGCCTACGCCGCCAAGAAGGGCCACGCCCACGGCCACGACGACCATGCCGAGGAATCCGGCCCCAACTCCGCCGTCCGCTCCCGCGCCCGCACCGGCATCACGCTTCCCGAACTCGGCGCTCAGTCCGAACACTCTCCCGCGGCACACTGAGTCAGTGCTGCGTGCTGAGTGACCAAGGCAGTGCGAAGAGTCGATCAGCACCAGAGCGTGCGCTCTGTTTTAAACTTTGATCTTTGACCCTTTGAACGTTCCCCCCGTGCCCAGCACCACCATCACCCTCGGCGTCGTTGTCCTGGCCGCGAGCCTTTCTGGATTCATCTTCAGCGGGTACTCCATGGCCCGCCGGGTTGAGGCCTTCAACCAGGCCGCGCCGCCGTCGATGTTCCACTTCGTCCAGAGCGACGTGCGCAAGCAGCGGTTCCTTGGTCGAGAGATCCACTTCACCGACACCCGCCTGCCCGACGGGCAGAACGGCCTGCTCGTGCAGTTCGGCGATGCGTCCATCTCCATCCCCGCGCACCGCATCGACATCGCCGGTTTCGAGAGCCTCGCGGTCTACAACGAGTGGATCGCGGTGCTGGCGTTCTCGCCGATCGACAACGGCGAACTCAGCACCGACTGGCAGCAGGACCCGCGCACGCGCATGCTCATCGTCTCGCGTCAGGCCGGCGGCTACGACGATGAGACCTGGGGCTCCGTCCGCGTCCGCGACTGGACATTCCTCTTCACCGAGTTCAAGCCCGACGGCACATTCGCCCAGCGAGAAATGCAGTTCCGCGACCGCCGCGGCAGGCTGCCCGCTGAGCACACCGCCCGCCTGGAACTGGAAAAAGCCGGCAAGCCGGTCCCCGGCCCGGAAGTGCGTCTGACAAACATCGAGCCGATCGAAGAGCGCACGTGGGAGTGGCAGGCCGCACTGCACGCGCTGCCCAAGGCCCACGTCTCACGCTACCGCTTCAAGACCGACGCGGTGCACGGCTCGCCCGAGACCCCGGGCATGGGCTGGACCCTCCCCGCCGCGGGCACGAGCGTGCTGGGCCTGGTGCTCGGCGCCGGCCTGCTCATGGGCGGCAGCGTTCGTCGGCGAGCGTAATCGCGCCTTGGGTTCGCCGACATTCCGCGCCGACTCTCCGCCTCCGGGTAGGTCGGCACTCCGTGCCGACTCCCCCCGCCCTCAAAACTCCGCCCCCGTTTCCAAACGGGGGAGGTGCCGAATCTTCGAGGCGGAGGGGGCGAAGCGAGCGATCAACACCGAAGCTCAGAGCACACCTCGTCATGCCCACCTACTTGCCAAGCGCGGCCTTGCACTTGGCCAGCGTCTCGCGGTACTCGTTCAACTGCGGGTGCTCGGGCGGCAGGACCTTCTCGGCCATCACGTCCGCTGCGCTCGTTCTACTGCCCAAGTCCGCCCACAAACACCTCCGGCATCACCTGCCGAACGTCCTCGACCGTGATCGGCCGCCCGAGTGCTCGCAGTTGCTCAAGCCGCTGCGAGAGCTCCTGAGGCGTGAGCGCAGCGAGATTGACCGACTCGCCAGCGAGTGAGGCCAGAAGCGAACCCGCCGAGCCGCTCAGCCCGGTGCCCGATGACGATTCACACCCGGCAAAGAACGCAAGGAAGAACGAACTGAAGTCGCCGTTGTCGATCTGCCCATCCGGTCCGCCGCTGGCGGTGCCCAGAGCCCAGACCGAGGCGACCTCGCCGTCTGTGTTGGCGATATCCGCCCGCAGCCGTGCGGGGTCGCTCGACGGAAGGAAGAACGCAGCAAAGAACGCCGCGAAGTCGCCGTTGTCGATCATGCCATCCGGAATGGGGTCGCCGTCCGTATTGGCAATGTCGGCGGCCCCGCAGCCGTCCTCGATCTCAAACTCGAAGACCACCGCATCCGAAACGCCCGGCGGACCATCGACCAAGCCGCACCGCAAGGCCGCCGGATTGCTCACAATGCGATAGAGGCCGGTCGGCAGTCTTCCCGCCCCCGCTCCGGCGATCAGCACGCGCCGATCGAAGGCACCATCGTCCGGAATGCTGAACGCGAACTGACTCGCCGGCGCGGCCACCCACGTCGGGGTCACAGTCCTCGGAGATCGCTGAACATGAACGAGCCCGCCGACGCTTGTATCCTGTGACGCGACCACAGGGCCGTAGTATCGAACAAACGGCATGTACGCGGGGCCCATTGGATTGCCTTGCGCCGAAATGCGGCCGCGCGTCTCCACGCCGCCCACCAGTACTGGAGCCGGGAACGAATCCGCGCGATGAATGCGGTATGGCGCGAGCCCAACCGCACCCCCGCCGAGCGCTGTCGAAGTACTGCCGTACGCGGGCACGGGTCCGAGCGTCGTGGTGCCGACCACGACATTGCCCAGCCAGGAGAGCGGATCGGTATTGGGCGCGTTGACGACCACCTGCCCCCGCAGGCCGCCGGACGGGACGCGAATCTCCGCCCCCGGCTCCAGGCGGCGAACGCGGACAACCGAATTCGGTGCGAGGCCTGTGGAGTCGGCGACCGTCCCGGCAACTTGTACCTGCGTGGCGACGGAGTCTGCGGTGATCGTGCCGCTGTAGAAGCCCAAAGAGTCGATACCGAAGCCGCCACCGATACCGCCGTCGATCGTGCCGACGGTGATGTTGGCGGTCATTCCGCCGCGGAGCGTCTTGAGTGTGTCGATCCTGTTCGCCTGGACGACGACCGGTGCGCCGGAGAGCTGCGGGCCGAGCGTTCCGATCTGGATGTTCTCAATCACTCCGTTTGTCGTATCGAGCGCAGAGAGTACCGGACTTGCAAGGATCCATCGGTCCTCAAAGATCCACTCCCGAATCGGTCCATTCTCCACAACGACGCTCGCATTGAAGCGGTTGCAGAAGCTCTGTGTTGGTATCGAGCGCGATTCAATCCGGCCAACTCCTGCAGTTGCGCCGAAGGGCAAAGGAGCGAGTGCGTTGCGGACAAAGATACCGCTCGGAACTCCGAGGATCGCTCTCCCAACATTTCGCGTGCCCGATGGTGTACACGCCGCGAATCCGCCCTGGTCACGATCGTCCGCGAACACCAGTCTGCTGATGCCACCAGCTTCAATTCTGCCAAAGTCATTCAGAACACCGCCGAACTGAACGTGAACTTGGGCACCCGGATCGATCGAGAGCCGCTGGAGATCGGTGCCGGGGAATGGTGCGTTTCCGTTTCCAGAGCGACCGGTCAACTCAATGTTCAGCGGCGCGTTTGGCATCGATCCTTGGGCCACAATACTGCGAACGCTGATGATTCCACCTGTGCTTGGAACGCGAATCTGAACCGTGATCGGACTCGTGCGACTTGTGTTCACACAAATCAAGAAGTCCAGATCAAAGGTGTTGTCGAACTGACAGAGCGACGTCGCCCCAGGTGTTCCAGCCGCGGGCTCGTCTTCTTGATTTCGCTGGTGTACTGTAATCTCGGATGTTGATACTGACATTGGCAGAATAATCACGTCGGCCGTTCGCTGATGGCAGCCGATAATTGGTCCCCACGTCGAAGGTCGAGGACAGACCGACTGCGCGAAACATGATATTGAGCAAATGGCGATCAGAAATGGGGCGACCAGTACATGGCTATTCATCGATTCCTCCGGAGCTTCATGGCAAGCAGATAAATGCCAAGCAGCGCGATTGGTGGTGTTGGAATGGCAACTCCCAAGCGTACCCCTATTGTCGTGCGCAGGCTGGTGTAATCAGTGCGAATTATCTGCAGGTGATCATCAAAAAAAGAACCACCAAACTGGCTCGTACCGCGAAAGAACCGCTCTCCAAACTCCAATGAGTTCTCCAGCCACTCCTCCTCACCCCCCGACCCATCAAACAACCCCCACGGGCTCATCACCGTCGGGTACTGAAGAATCGGAAACGGCAACACCCCGCTATTGATCCCCACATTGCTCTGCCCGCCGTTCTGCGGCAGCCCGGGGATCACGTACGCATCGCTCGTGATCGGGTTGGCCCAGTACCCCGGCTGCCCCGGACCGAAGCGATTGGGATCAAAGTACATTCCCTTCGTCCACTCATTCTGCGTCGGGATGAAGAACTTCGCTCCCGGCAGCCGCTGCGTCACATCGTTCGGCGTGCCGGCGGGCGGATCGGGCGTGAACGTCGTCGCGTCGTACGCGCCGGTCAGAAACGAATCCGGCGTGCCGCGCTTGTCATTGTGCAGCCAGTTGCAATACCGCGCTGCGAAGCGCCACCCCATCTCCGCCGCGGCGTGCTCCCGCCCGGGCCGGATGAAGTAGCTGTCCGGGTTCCGCGGGTCGCCGTTGGATCGGATCCCCAGCCCCAGAAACTCCACGCTGTTGAAAACGTCAAAGTGCGGCGCATACGCACGCACAAACTCCAGGTACTGCGTATTGGTCAGCTCCGCCCGCGCCAGCCCGTACTCGGTGCTCACGCTCCCCAGTCCGGGCGTGCGGAATGGCAAGGACTGAAACTCCTCGGGCACCTCCGGATTGCCCGGACTGCCGATGATCGAGAACTCGATCCCGTGAACGGTCGTCAGCCTCGTCCCGCTGGCCACGGCCGCGGGCGACAAGGCGGGCAACGGCGCGGGCGATTGCGCAACCGCCGAGCGCTCAACACCCATCAACCCGGCCACCAATGCGGCCAACGCACACAGACAGGCCACGGCACCCACCACACCAGTACGCGTACGCACCATGAGCGATCTCCTCGCTCTCTCCCCTACCAACCTTAGTTTAGCGAGCCTCCCCGATCAGGCCACCAATTTCGGCGCCGCAAAACCAACTCTTCACACGAGCACCGCGGCCCCAATCCTCCGCTCGCGCGGAGGGCTCAGCACCCATCACTCAAAACAACCCCTCTTCAACATTCGTCGGCACCGGCAGCCCCAGGTGCTCCGCGCCCGCGCGTGTGAGCATCCGACCCCGCCGCGTGCGCACAAGGTGGCCGATCTGCAGCAAGTACGGCTCGACAACGTCCTCCAGCGTTCGGGCGTCCTCGTTCATGGTCGCGGCGATCGCCTCGACACCCGCCGGGCCGCCTTTGAAGACGTTGCTAAGGGTGCGCTGGTACTTGCGATCCAGTTCATCGAGGCCGAGTTCATCGATGCCTTCGAGTTCCAGGCCCTTGCGCACAAGGTCCATGCTCAGGGCCCCGCCGCCCTTGACCTGCGTGTAGTCGCGCACGCGCCGGAGCAGGCGATTGGCGATTCTCGGCGTGCCGCGGCTGCGCCGGGCGATCAGCGCCAGCGCTTCGCCCGACTTGCCCGTCACGCTCATTCCCAGCAGCCCGGCGCTGCGAGTGAGGATCGCCAGCAGTTCCGCCTCGCTGTAGAACACAAGATGATGCGCCAGCCCGAAGCGCGAACGCAACGGCGAGCTGATCAGCCCCGCTCGCGTCGTCGCGCCGATGAGCGTGAACGGCTTGAGCGCGATCTGCACCGTCCGCGCGTGCAGGCCGCTGTCCACCGGCACATCGATCCGGAAGTCCTCCATCGCCGGGTACATGAACTCTTCGACCGCCGGCGGCAGGCGGTGGATCTCATCGATGAACAGCACATCGCCCTGCTCGAGTTGCGTCAGCCGGCTGACAAGGTCGGTCGCCTTGCTGAGCACCGGGCCGCTGGTGATGTACACGCGCGTGCCCATCTCCGCGCCGATGACGTGCGCGAGCGTCGTCTTGCCCAGCCCGGGCGGGCCGTGGAGCATGACGTGCTCCATGGGCTCGGAGCGTTGCAGCGCCGCGCGGATGGCGATCTCCAGCCTGCCGATGAGGTCGGTCTGACCGATGTACTCGCCGATGCGTGTCGGGCGCAGCGCCCAGTTGGCCGACTCTTCGCCGGCCTGTTCGTTCCCCGAAACGACGCGTTCGATCGCCATGCTCGGAGTGTACCCGCTCGCCCCGTCGGCTCAGCGTTTCGTGCCCGGGCGTGTGCCGCCGCGGCCGCCGGCGCCCTGCGACGCGGCATCGGGTTGATCCGTGCTCGTCGGCAGGCCGCGCTGCTTCCACAGTTCGCGCAGCGCCTCGGGCGTGATCGGCACACGCACCGAGCCCGTGGGCATCTCCATGCGGATGAGGTTGCCCTCGGGGTCGTATCGCCCGTCCTGAGGCTGGAACTCCTCGCGCAGCCGCGTGCTGATCCGCCAGACCTTCTCATCCAGCGGATCCGGGCGGGCGTCGTCGCGACGGAGCGAGATCGTTTCCGTGTCGCTCCGCCACGCATAGAACGCGACCTCACTCCCCAGCCGAAGCCGCGTCAGCAATCGCGGCAGCAGTTGCACCTCGAACTGATTGATGTACCCCGGCCCCTGGATCGTCGGGCGCGACTCTCTTGGCGGACGGCCCGGCGCGTTGATGCTGATCGACAGCGTGTTGCCCGTCCGCGCGCCCGTCTCGGTCCACACCCCGGGCCGCTCGCTCCCCGGCTCGCGCACGACCGTGCGCACGCTCCAGGCCTCCTGCACGCGGTCGACGCTCATGAAACTCGTCGAGTCGCTGTCGATGATCCGGAACGCGGTCGGGCTCGTCCGCTCGATCAGCCGAAGCGTGATCCGCACGAGATATCCCGGCGGGTTGTCCGGCGTGTCGGGCAACGGCGTCACCGCGCGCCCGGCAACCTCGCTGCGCCTGCCGTTCCAGAACTCCACACGCTGATAGCCCTGCTCCAGATCCTCCAGCACCGTTCCCTCGGCGGTTGTCGCGCCGGGGCGGAAAATCCGGTACCACCGCTCGGCATCATTCCCGGCACCCATCGCCGCGGCGTAGTCCTCGGGCCTGAGCGAGCGAAGCATCGCGTCGCCGGCGATCACGGCATCCCGCCGCTCGGCGACGATGCGGGTCGGATCTTCGAGACGGAGCGTCGCGGTCATGAGTTCGAATGCCCGTCGAGCGATCTCGGCATGGTCCTTCGAACAGAGCAGCGACATGACGATCAGTTGCCCCTCCATGGGCATGAAGAGGGTATATCCCTCGATTGTGGGTGGAGCCGTGCCGGTGGCAGGGAGCTCAATATAGAAGCGTTGACCCGGCGTCTCACTTCCGGCGACTTTGAGTTCGGGCACTCTTGCGAGCAGTTTCGCGCTCGATCCGACCTGTTTCCCGGAAGATGCATCCCGGACGGCGGTGGCCAGGGAGTAGCGTTCGAGGATGCGATCGGCGGCTTGGGCGACCGAAGTGCCGGCCTTCTCGCCCGAAACTGAGCCGATCGTGATCAAATAGGTCTGATCTCGCGGAATGATCCGGGCCTCGATGCTTCCGCCCGCCTCGGCGATGGTGGCGGTCGTGTCGGCAACGAGTTGCATCGTCAGCCCCAGGCTGTCGATTCGCACGATCTCGTCGCTGAGCATCAGGGTGCTGGGATCCAGCCGAGTGGGCGGGTCAGAAATAGACCGACTGTCGGTTTGTTTTTCTGGCGGGGCGGCCGGTGCCAAGGGCTGTGCGGCGAGCGAAGCGGCGAACCCCAGGTGAAGGGCCAACGCGAGAACGCGGGCCAGCTGCTGGGGGACGGAACGAGGGGTTGGAACATTTGGTCGCGGCGACATGATGAGTATGGTAAAGGCGGACATCGGAACGGGTGCGCGGGTGGGAGGGTGGTGTAATGGATGCGAGTTTGGGGTTTGGGTGGTGGCGAAAGGGATGGTAGGGGGATGGGGTGTGGGGGTGGAGAGGTGGGGCGGGCGCGGATGTTGATCACGGGACGTTGACATTGGCGGGCGGACCTCTATGCTTCCCTCCCTGCCGATCGGCGTACGCGCTGGTTGTGGTCGATTGTTCTGGCGGTCGCGCGAGCGACGAAGGCCGGGGCGAGCGGCGAGCGAAGGCGACTTGGTTCTGGCGGATGCCGGGGCGAGTTGAGCAGCGGGTGTGACGCGAAGGATCGCGGGCACCGGCGGGGGTCGTACCCACTGATGTGTGTACGAAGCGGTGAACGACGAGGACCGGAAGACGGCTTGTAGACCGAAGGAAGCGCATGACGGGCAAGATTCGAATCCGGATGGAAGCCTACGACCACATGGCCCTTGACCTCTCCGCGAAGGAGATCGTCGAGAACGCCAAGCGCACGAACGCCAAGGTTGCGGGGCCTGTGCCGTTGCCGACGCGGATTGAGCGGTACACGGTTCTGCGTTCGCCGTTCATTGACAAGAAGTCGCGCGAGCAGTTCGAGATTCGGACGCACAAGCGGATTATCGACATCATGGATCCGAACGCGCGGACGGTCGAGGCTCTGAATCGTCTGGTTGTGCCCGCTGGTGTGTTCATCAAGATCAAGGCCTGATTTTTCGCGACCCGCGCCGTGCGCGGGTCGCTGTGTTTGCGGAACGAGACTTTGCAGGAGGATTCGCTTCGGGAAGGGATCGATTGTGCGGCGAGCGGGGCAAGGGCCCAGGCAAGCCGCGGCAGGCGAATGTTGACTCCGACTCAACCTCTGGCCCGATCGATCAGAACCAACGACGCGAATCGATGAGCGCCGGCAAGGCCGGCGAGGAAAGGTGACGGAACCATGACTCTGATGCTGCTGGGAACCAAGTTGGGAATGACTCGCGTGTATCGCGAGGACGGCGTGAACGTGCCGGTGACGGTGATCCAGTGTGGTCCGTGCACCGTGACGCAGATCCGCACGCAGGAGAAGGACGGCTACTCGGCCGTTCAGATCGCCTTCGGCGCGATCAAGCCCCGCAACAGCACGCAGTCGGTCATCGGTCACGACTCCAGGGCGGGGATCGAAGCCAAGCGATATCACCGCGAATTCCGCTGCTCCGCTGAGGACGCGGCGAAGTACACCGTCGGCCAGACGCTGACGGTCAAGGACATGGAAGGCCAGATGTTCGTCGATGTGACCGGCACCAGCAAGGGCAAGGGCTTCCAGGGCACGATGAAGCGGCACAACTTCAAGGGCATGTTCGCCTCGCACGGCACCGAGCGGAAGCACCGCTCGCCCGGCTCGATCGGCTCGCTCTGCTCCAACCGCGGTTTCGGCGGCGGTCTGAAGAAGGGCAAGAAGATGTCGGGTCACATGGGCGCGGAGCGCGTCACGATCCGCTCGCTGGATGTGGTGCGGATCGACGAGGGTCAGAATCTGCTGCTGGTCAAGGGGCCGGTTCCCGGCGCCAACCGCGGCATGGTGATGGTGCGCCGTGCGACGCGTCTGTATCGGAGCAAGGCCAACAAGGTTGCCGGCAAGAAGCCGGAATGAATCGAGCAGAGCTGGGTTGAAGGCTGGTTGAAGGACACAGGAGTTTGGAATCACGCATTGTCGGTCGGCCGAGAGTCACATCGGCCGCCGAGTCCGGAAGGGTCAGACGGGGCAAGTGCCCCTGAACGACAACCGCCGGACACACACAAGCAGACGTGCCCCCTCAGACTCAGAGCGGGGCGAGTTCGCCGAGTCGATTCCTTCCCGATCGAACGCCACCGCGAGGTGCCGGATCGGGCGGATAGGCAAGCAAGGGTCCGGAGCGGAATCCGGACAGTTCGCGGCCCGCGTGCCGCCAGGCGTCAGACGAGAGAAGACTTATGCAAGTCCCCGTCCACAACATGCAGGGTTCCCAGGTGGGAACGATCACGATCGATGAATCCCTGCTCGGCCCGGACATCAATCACGTGTTGATCAAGCAGGCGTACGTTCGCTATCACGCGAACACCCGTCAGGGCTCCGCCCGGACGCTGAATCGCCGCGAGGTCGAGGGCTCGAGCCGGAAGATCTACAAGCAGAAGGGCACGGGCAACGCCCGTCACGGCGACCGTCAGGTCCCGAGCATGAAGGGCGGCGGTCACGCCAAGGCCAAGCGCAAGACGCGCGAGGACTTCCGCCTGGACATGCCCAAGAAGATGCGCCGCAAGGCCAACCGCAACGCCTTTCTGGCGAAGCTGATCGACAACGAGGTCCGCGTGATCGACACGCTGGGGCTGAAGGCCGCCAAGACCAAGGACATCGTGACGTTCCTGTCGGCGATCAAGGTCGACAAGACGGCGCTGCTGGCTGTTCCTTCCACCGAGGTGAACATCCGCCGTGCGGCCCGGAATCTCGAGACGATCAAGCTGTGCAAGCCCGACAGCCTGAACTGCTTCGACATGCTCAACAGCCGATTCCTGGTCATCGGGAAGGCGGATCTGGAAGCGTGGCTGAAGGGTCCGAGCTCGCAGACGGGCAAGGACGCGAAGGTGAACCCGATGGGCGCAGCGAAGGCGGAGGCGAAGTAAAACATGGCTACCAAGCTTGACGCGACATACATCATCAAGAAGCCGCTGCTGACCGAGAAGAGCACGATCGCTTCGAACGAACTCAACCGCTACACGTTCCAGGTGGACCTCAAGGCCACCAAGGGCGAGATCAAGAGCGCGGTCGAGAGCCTGTACAAGGTGCAGGTCGAGAAGATCAACACGCAGGTTCGCAAGGGCTGCGACCGGCGGTACCGCTACGGCCTGCTGCGTGCGACGCCGACGAAGGTCGCGCACGTGCGTCTGAAGGAAGGCCAGAAGATCGAGCTGGTCTGATCGTGCCGGGCCCCCGGCAACAACGCTGAACGAACCGTGGAATGACGCGTCGCTAACAGCGACGGACAAAACGAACGAAACGACGAGGCACCCATGCCCATTCGCATTTACGACAAGACCAGCGCCGGCCGACGCTTCTCGAGCGTGAACCTCAACACCGAGGTGACGAAGTTCGAGCCCGAGAAGTCGCTGACGCGTCCGCTGCCCAAGACGGGCGGCCGGAACCATCACGGCAAGATCACCTCGCGTGGTCGCGGCGGCGGCGCCAAGCGCATGTACCGCGTGATCGACTTCCGCCGGGCCGACCGGGACGGGATCGAGGGCACGGTGGTGGCGATCGAGTACGATCCCAACCGCACGTCGCACATCGCGCTGGTGCAGTACACGGACAAGGTCAAGCGTTACATTCTGGCGCCGGTGGGCCTGAGCGTCGGCGCGAAGATCATCGCGACGACCAAGAGCGCGGCGGACCCGAAGGTCGGCAACAGCATGCCGCTGAAGTACATCCCCACGGGCCTGTCGGTGCACTGCGTGGAGCTGCGTCCCAACGGCGGCGGGCAGATGTGCCGCAGCGCCGGGATGTATGCCCGGCTGACCAACCGCGAGGGCAACTACGCGACGCTGGTTCTGCCGTCGGGCGAAGTTCGCATGGTGCACGTTGAGTGCCGAGCGACGATCGGCGAGGTTGGCAATGCCGACCAGCAGAACGTTCGCTGGGGCAAGGCTGGTCGGATGCGTCACCTGGGCCGTCGGCCGATCACGCGTGGCGTGGCCAAGAGCCACAACGCCCACCCGCTGGGTGGCGGTTCTGGCCGGAGCAAGGGCAACCGTCCGCCGTGCTCGCCGTCGGGCGTGCTGGCCAAGGGTGGTGACACCCGGAACAAGAAGAAGCACAGCACGAAGATGATCCTTCGTCGTCGCGTGAGCACGCGTTACGGGCAGAAGGCCAAGTAAGACCGGATCGGATCGACACGAGACATGAACCGGGGCGCGGAGAACCGCTGGCCCTGTCAAGAAGACCAAGGAAGCACGCATGAGCCGCAGCACGAAGAAGGGTCCGTACGTTGATGAGCGTCTGTACCGCCGGGTTGAGAAGCTCAACCAGTCGGGCAAGAAGGAATCGCTCAAGACGTGGCGTCGGGCCTGCACGATTGTTCCTGAGTTTGTCGGGCACGCGTTCAAGGTCCACAACGGACGTGCGTTCATCGACGTGTTCGTGACCGAGGACATGGTGGGTCACAAGTTGGGCGAGTTCAGCCCGACGCGGACGTTCAAGGGCCACACGAACAAGAAGGAAGGCATCTCCGACGGCGGGAAGCCTGCGGCGGCACCGGCGAAGAAGTAAGGTCGGGCGGGGGGCGCGACGCGCGGGCGTGCGAACGTGTGGACGGTTGGTACTGAGCGGCGGATTCGAGTCAGCAGCACTTTTAGATAGACGGAGCATCCAGTGCGAATTCACGGAGCCAAGTTGAGCCAGGTCGCCCAGAGCAAGGGCATGAGCGCCGAGCAGCTTGCCGAGAGCGTTGTGCGGACGGGCCTGCCCAAGTCGCGGTCGCTGTCGGCGGTGAAGAACTGGATGCGGGACCGCGATCACCCGCGTTGCCGGGCGTCGGACATCGCGAAGATGGCCGAGGCTCTGGGCGTGACCACGCCGGAAATCTCGCGCTTCACGTGCATTCTGAAGTATCACCGCGGCTCGCCCCGCAAGGCGAACCTGCTGGTGCAGCTGATCCGCGGCAAGGACATCATCACGGCGGAGAACCTGCTGACCTTCACGACCAAGCGTGCGGCGCTGGACGTCAAGAAGGCACTGGTCAACGCCCGGACGGACGCCGAGCAGGCCAACGCGGACCTGGACAAGCTGTTCGTGAGCGAGTCGCGCGTGGACGAGGGTCCGATGATGAAGCGATTCCAGCCCAAGGACCGCGGGCGTGCGCACCGGATCCTCAAGCGGCAGACGCACATCACGGTGAGCGTCGAGCAGCGGTCGTAAGAGCGGATCGGTACGAGAACGGCAGTCGGGAACTTCAACAGGGCATTGCTGAACACAGACACACGGGACCGACGAGGCGAAGAGCCGGGGCGGACCTGAGAGAAAGAAGCAAAGGGCAAGTTCATGGGACAGAAGACTCACCCCTATGGCCTCCGCGTCGGCATCACCGAGCCTCACAAGAGCCGGTGGTACGCGCCCAAGTCGATGTTCGGCGAGTTGCTGGTCGAGGACTATCGGATCCGCCAGTTCATCGACAAGCGACTGAACCGCAAGCCCCCGTACGCGGCGGTGAGCGATGTTCAGATCGAGCGAACGCGCGAGGAGCTGAAGGTGATCGTCAAGTCTGCCCGCCCGGGCCTGGTCATCGGCCCCAAGGGTGCCGAGGTTGACCGGATCACGGAAGAGCTGCAGTACATGACGGGGCGGAAGGTTTCGATCAGCATCATCGAGGTCCGGAACCCGGACATGGACTCGCAGCTGGTCGCCGAGGGCGTCTGCGAGATGCTGCGGAAGCGTCAGGCGTTCCGCCGTGCGATGAAGATGAAGGCCGAGGCGGTGATGCAGGCTGGGGCCAAGGGCGTTTGGATTGTTCTGGCCGGTCGTCTGGGCGGCGCGGAGATGTCGCGAACGCTGGACGTTCGGCTGGGCGCTCTGCCGCTGAGCACGCTGCAGGCGAACATCGATTACGGCTTTGCCGAGGCGTTCATGAGCTACGGCGCGATCGGCTGCAAGGTGTGGATCTTCAAGGGTCTGTACGAGAAGGGCCAGAGCGACGAGCAGGAGAGCACCGCGGCGGGCGGGCGTGTCAAGAGCCGCGGCCGTCGGTGAGAGCGGTTGGATGAAGGATGGGGTGGTGGTGTGGTGTGTTTGAAGTGGTTTGCAACGGTTTGAAGTTCACGAGTCAACACAACGGCGGGCCTTCCGCCTGATCAACGAGCAGGAGATACGACCATGGCCCTCATGCCCAAGCGCGTCAAGCATCGGAAGGAGTTCCGTCGGGTGCGCGATCGCAAGGCGACCAAGGCGAACTACGTGGCCTACGGCGATTACGGGCTGCAGTCGATGGAGCGCTGCTGGCTCCCGGGCCGGGTGATCGAGGCCGGGCGCATCGCGGCGCAGCACTACCTCAAGCGTGAGGGCAAGCTGTTCATCCGCGTGTTCCCGGACAAGCCGATCAGCAAGAAGCCGCTGGAGACCCGAATGGGTACCGGCAAGGCCGAGGTTGATTACTGGGCGGCGCGGATCAAGCCCGGCACGATGCTCTTTGAGATCGCGGGCGTGACCGAGGCTGTGGCGAAGAAGGTGATGATCCGCGTGGCGATGAAGATGCCCGTGAAGACCCGCCTGGTGAGCCGACGTGTGGCGGTGTAAGACGGGGGCCCGGAGATCGATCCGGGAAGCGCGTTGCGGGATGATGAGCGGTAGTTGGAAGTCGAGTGAGCGAGCAACAAGCCGGGCCGATCGGGTCCGGAGAGCAAGGAACGAGTCATGACGGGCAGCGAAGTCAAGTCGATGAGCACGGCCGAGATCAACACGGCGATCAAGCAGACGCGCGAGAAGTTGTTCTCGATGCGCAACCAGTCGCAGACGGAGAAGATCGAGGACATCTCGCTGTTCTCAAAGTTGCGCAAGGACGTCGCCCGTCTGATGACCGAGCGTCAGAAGCGGTACCTGGCCGACAAGGCCGCCAAGGCCCCGGCCAAGGCGCCCGCGGCGGAGAAGACCCCCGGCCGCGCCGCCAGCAAGCCCGCGGCCAAGCGGTCCGGCAAGACGACCACCCGCGAGACGAGCAAGCCCAAGACCAAGTCCCGCTCGACGGCCCGGACCCAGGCCTGAGCGAACGCAGAGCAGAAGCCGGCCCGGGCATGACGCCCCGGCCCGCAAGTGAAGCAGCATCCCGAACACGAACGTCAGCAGATTCAGCGAACCATCCACGAGAGCCTTATGACCACCGCCAGTCCCGCCAAGAAGAAGGTCGTCGTGACCCGCACGGGCATCGTCGAGAGCGACAAGCGCGAGAAGTCTCGCAAGGTCGTTGTTCCGAACGATACGACGCACCCGAAGTACGGCAAGATCGTCCGCAAGCGGACGGTGATCCACATTCACGATGAGAAGAACGAGAGCCGCACGGGCGACCTGGTGGAGATCACCCCGTGCCGTCCGGTGAGCAAGACCAAGCGGTGGAAACTGGTGCGCGTGGTCGTCAAGGGCGCGCAGATGAAGTTCGAGGCGGTCGAAGCCCCGAAGACCGACGAGAGCGCGGCGGCGGCGTCGACTCCGGCGGTCAAGAGCGTGAGCAAGGCCCCGGCCAAGAAGAAGTAAACCCCGCGAGGGTCGGCCAGCAGCCGACCCCGGCAGAGACGACGCCCCGCGTTGTCTGGAGTGACCAGCGATGATCCAACAGGAAACTCGATGCGAAGTGGCGGACAACAGCGGCGCGAAGATCGCGTACGTGATCCGCGTGTACGGCGGCTCGACGGCGACGGGCAAGTTCACCCGTCGGATCGCGAACGTCGGCGACCGCGTGTTCGTCTCGATCAAGAAGGCTCTGCCCGGCGCGGATGTCAAGCCCGGCGACATGTCCAAGGCGGTGGTGGTGCGGACGACCAAGGCGACCCGCCGCAGCGACGGGTCGTACGTGAAGTTCGACGCCAACGCGGTGGTGCTGATCCAGGACGACGGCAACCCCAAGGGAACGCGCATCTTCGGGCCGGTTGCCCGTGAACTGCGCGACAAGAACTACATGAAGATTGTTTCGCTTGCTCCGGAGGTGATCTGATATGCCACGCCACGTTCGCAAGGGTGATACCGTCATCGTGAACTCCGGGGGCTCCAAGGGGCAGACCGGGACGATTCTCCGCGTCGACACCAAGCAGGATCGCGTGTACATCAAGGGTGTGAACCTTGTGACGCGCCACATGCGCCCCACGCGCATCAACCCGCAGGGTGGGATCGTGACCAAGGAAGCGTCGATCCACATCTCGAACGTCTCGCCTGTCGTCGACGGGAAGTCGACGCGGGTGCGGTTCACGACCAAGGCCAACGGCGAGAAGGTCCGCGTGGCGGTCAAGGGCGGCAAGGAACTCGGGACGATCCGCAAGGCCGGTCGCTGAGAAGCGACGGCGTGAGGAAGCCCCCGTCACCGGACGCGCAACGCAACGAGTCAGAACGACAGCATCAGCAGCAGCACCAATTCAGCCACGATCGCGAGTGAAAGCATGAGCGCCGAGAAGGACAACAAGCAGCAGGGCAAGCCGGCGGGCAAGGACGCGTCTTCGAAGGAAGGCAAGCGTCAGAGCAAGCCGCAGGGACCCAAGCCCCTGGCGACGGACGACGGGACCACGACGCGTGGACCGCGTGTGGAGCCGCGTCTTCAGACGCGCTACAAGAGCGACGTGACCAAGAGCCTGGGCGAGAAGTTCGGGCTGAAGAACCCCATGCAGCAACCGCGACTGGACAAGATCGTGGTGAACGTGAACATGGGGCGTCACCTCGAGGGCACGAAGATTCCGCCGAACGTCCGCGCGACGGTTCTGGACACGGTCACGAAGGTGACCGGCCAGAAGCCGGTGGTGGTCAAGGCCAAGAAGAGCGTGTCGAACTTCAAGGTCCGCGAGGGTCTTGAGACGGCGGTGATGGTGACGCTGCGTCGCGACCGGATGTGGCACTTCCTGGATCGGCTGATCCACCTGGCCTGCCCGCGTATCAAGGACTTCCGTGGTCTGAAGGCCACGGGCTTCGACAAGCAGGGCAACTACGCCATGGGTCTGAACGAGCAGGGCGTGTTCCCCGAGATCAATATGGCCGAGGTGACGTTCACCCACGGCATGAACATCAACTTCTGCTTCAGCAGGTCCAGCCCGGAACTGAGCAGGCACGTGCTTGCCGAACTGGGCTTCCCGTTCGCCAAGCCCGAAGAGAAGCCGGTCCGCCGCTCCTGAGCGGCACGGCAAGAGACGAAGATCACCGAGCCCATCACGCACGAACAGCAGATCGCAAGAGGAACGCATGGCCACCAAAGCCCAAGTCGCCAAGAGCAACAGGACGCCCAAGTTTTCGAGCCGAATTGTTCGGCGGTGTGAACTGACGGGACGCGCCCACGGCGTGTACCGCAAGTTCCGCATCTCGCGCATCATGCTGCGGAAACTGGCGCTCGAGGGCAAGATCCCCGGGATGCGCAAGGCCTCCTGGTGAGGCTGGCAGCGCCCGCGTGTTGACCGGGCGAGTAGACCGATCACCCCGTATTGACCGGACCGAACAGACCGATCGAGCAGAACGATCGAACAGACAGTCGAGAGAACCCATGGCTTTCAACGACCCCGTTTCCGACATGCTCACGCGCATCCGCAACGCCCTGCGCAACCGCGCCAAGCAGGTTGAGTGCCGCAACTCCGGCGTGTGCCGGGGTATCGCCGGCGTCCTGCGCGATGAGGGCTTCATCGACTCGTTCGCCGTCATCGAGGACGGTCGCTCGGGCAAGCTGCAACTGAAGTTGCGCTACGGCCCGCGCGGCGAGACGGTGCTGAACAACATCAAGCGTCTGAGCAAGCCCGGCTGCCGGGTGTACAAGGGCGTCGAGGAGCTGCCCCGCCCGCTGCAGGGCCTGGGCATCGCGATCGTCAGCACGTCCAAGGGCGTGATGAGCGACCGCAAGGCCCGCACGGAGCGTGTCGGCGGCGAGTTGCTGTGCACGATCGACTGATGAAGCGTTTGGCCAGATATGGCCCGGTACGGCCGGGTGTCGGCGGAACGAGAAGTTCCGGGAATCGGATCGAGTGTTGGGAGTCGGATCAAGTCACGAAGTGAATCGCCCGGACGGTTTGGTCCGGCGGAACGAATGATTGAGAGGCACGTATGTCCCGAATCGGACGCAAGCAGATCACGGTTCCCGCGGGCGTGAAGGTCGCGATCAAGGACCGCACGGTTTCGGTCACGGGCCCGCTGGGCACGCTGAACTTCACGCACCGTCCCGAGGTGCAGGTCGCGTACAACGAGGCCGAGAAGGCGATCGTGTGCGCGGTCGACGAGAAGACCCTGGCGACCAATGCCGACGCGAGCGCGTTCTGGGGCACGACCCGGGCGACGATCAACGCGAACGTCGAGGGTGTGACCAAGGGCTACCGCAAGGAGATGGAGGTTGTGGGCGTCGGCTGGACCGCGGCGATTCAGGGCGACAAGCTCAAGCTGACCGTCGGCTTTTCCAACCCGATCCTCATGCCGATCCCCAAGGGCCTGAAGGTCTCGGTGGAGAAGCAGATCGTCAAGGTTGAAGGCCCGGACAAGAAGATGGTCGGGCAGTTCGCCAGCGACATGCGGGCCAAGCGCAAGCCTGAGCCCTACAACGGCAAGGGCATCAAGTACAAGGAAGAAGTCATCAAGAAGAAGGCCGGCAAGGCCTTCGGCACGGCCTGATCCTGATCGGTCGGCCACCGCCCTTCTGAAACCCCGCCGGTCTCCAGGCCGGATAGTCCCCAAGCGTCAGCAAACGTCGGAACGAGCACGAGTGAACCCCCCGGGCGCGTGCGGACAAGTTGTCCGAGCACGCGAACGAGCAAGCCAGACGAGAAGAAGCAATGGACAAGGCCAAGCACAAAGTCCTGCGTCGCCAGAAGCGCCACATCGGCATCCGCAAGCGCGTCGAGGGCACGCCCGGTTCGCCCCGCGTGAGCATCTACAAGTCGCTCAGCCACATCTACGCGCAGGTCATCGACGACCTCGCCGGGCACACGCTGTGCTCGGCCAGTTCGCTCGAGAAGGAGCTGGCGCTGGGCAAGACCGGCAACGCCGTCGCGGCGGCCGCGGTCGGCGCCCTGCTGGCCAAGCGAGCCAAGGAGAAGGGCGTGTCGAAGGTGGTCTTCGACCGCGGCGGGTTCAAGTTCCACGGTCGCGTCAAGGCCCTGGCCGATGCGGCCCGCAAGGAAGGCCTCAAGTTCTGATCCGCGTGCGTGGCCCGTGTATCGGGGCCGCGTTGAGCGATGAAGCGAATCTGATTCAGCGAAGAAGTCACAGCGAACACGTCCACCCACGAATCGAAGAAAGCAGCGAGCCAAGCCATGCCCGAGATGCTCGACGAAAAGTCAAACATTGAGTCCACGACCATCGGCGTGTACCGCACCGCCTCGACCGTCAAGGGCGGTCGCCGGTTCAGTTTCGGCGGTCTGGTGGTCATCGGCAATCGCCATGGCGAGGTCGGCTTCGGCTACGCCAAGGGCAACGAAGTGCCGCAGGCCATCGCCAAGGCCCAGAAGGCCGCGCAGCGCGAGCTGTTCAAGATCACGCGCGTCGGCACGACGATCCACCACGAGGTGCAGGGCAAGTTCTCCAGCGCCACGGTGCGACTGATCCCCGCCTCGCCCGGCACGGGCGTGGTCGCGGGCACCGTCGTCCGCGCCGTGCTGGACCTGGCCGGCGTCCAGGACTGCCTGACCAAGTGCTACGGCTCGACCAACCCGCAGAACGTGCTCAAGGCGATGTTCGATGCCATGAGCAAGCTGCGCACGCCCGATCAGGTCGCCGCGCTCCGCGGCGTCAAGCTCGAGCGGACGCTGATCGAGGACAAGATCGAGAAGGGCAAGCTGTTCGCCCCCACCGCCAAGGTCGAGAACAAGGCCAAGGGCCCCGTCAACACAATTGGTAACGAGCGCAAGGGTGGTCGCGGTGGTCGCGGCGGTCCCGGCGGCGGTCGTGGTCGCGGCGGCCCGCGCGATGCGGCACCTCCGGCGGGCGATTCCCCGGCCCCCGCTCCTCAGGCCTGAACCCGGCCGTCGGCGGAACCGCCGGCGGAACGATGATCCGACCCCTCGTGTGCAGTCCCGGCCTTGTGCCGACCGCCTCATGCAGATGGCCTCGTGCAGATCGCCTTGTTTGTCAAGTTGAAGGAACTCTCCCATGATGATCCATGAAATCACCGCTCAGGCCGGCCGCTTCAAGAAGCGCATCCGTGTCGGTCGCGGCGAAGGCGGCGGGCGGGGCAAGACCTCCGGTCGCGGCAACAAGGGCGCGGGTTCGCGCTCCGGTACGGCCCGCAAGCGGGCGTTCGAGGGTGGCCAGATGCCGCTCTTCCGCCGAATCCGCAAGTACGGCTTCTCCAACGTCGTCTTCACGACGAAGTTCTGGATCGTCAACCTCGTGGACATTGTCGCGCACCCGTCGTTCAAGAACGGCGGCGCGGTGAACCCCAAGACCCTCATCGCCGCGGGCCTGATCCGCGACGAGTCGCGGGATCTGAAGATCCTGGGCGACATGCCCGCCGGCGGGCTGAAGTCCAAACTGGACGTGACGGCCAGCCGCGTCTCGCGCTCGGCGGTCAAGGCGATCCAGGATGCGGGCGGCAAGGTCCAGCAGACCGGCACGCGTCGCGACAAGGTTCGCGGCGTCGACCCCAACAGCGAGGACCGCTCGCCCAAGAACCTGACGAAGAAGCTCAAGCGCGGCAAGAAGGCCGGCAAGACCGAGGCCAAGACCGAGGCGAAGGCCGAGGGCAAGGCTGAGGGCAAGGGCGAAGCGAAGGCCTGATGCTCACCGGCGATCACTCCATCGTGATCGCGCCGGTCGCGCAGGTGTGGATCGTCCGCAGCGGTGTCTCGAAATTCGGTTCTCGTGTAGTCAAAGGCCCGTCCGGCTCCGTCGGGCGGGCCTCTTTCTTGGTGCGGCCCACCTAGACTTTGCGTCCTGTCGATTCTGTCATGCAAGCCTCGCCTGCGCCCGGTGTGAGAGTCATCCGGGCCTGATCGGAAACGACCCATGTTCCAAGCCTTTCTGAACATCTTCAAGATCCCCGAACTGCGGAGCAAGATCCTGTTCACGCTGGGCATGCTCGCGGTCTTCCGGATGGGCCACTGGATCCCGCTGCCGGGCGTGGACCAGTCGGAAATGGCCAAGGTCTATCGCGAGAGCACCGAGGGTGCGCTGGGCAGCACGCTGGGCACGATCTCGATGCTCTCGGGCAGCGCGTTCAGCCACTCGACCATTTTCGGGCTGGGCGTGATGCCGTACATCTCGGCGTCGATCATCTTTCAGCTGCTCACCGCGGTGAACCCGCGGTTGAAGAAGCTCCAGGAAGAGGGCGCGACCGGTCGCCAGAAGATTCAGGAGTGGACCCGTTACGTGACCATCGGCCTGGCGATCATCCAGGGCTATGGCTGGCTGGTGTACTGCAACCAGCAGCGCATCCTGTACGCCGAGTGGGTCGCGCAGCCGCTTTGGTGGGTCGCGGCGATCGCGGCGCTGACCGCCGGGACGATGTTCCTGATGTGGGTCGGTGAACAGATCGACAAGCACGGCATCGGCAACGGGGTGTCGATGATCATCATGGCCGGCATTCTTTCGCAGATGCCCGGCGCGTTGCAGTGGGTGGCTTCGAATTCGCCCATCGCCGACACGTTCTTTGGGCGTTCGCTGCTGGGCGCCCCACCGCCCGGGTTCGATCCGACGCTCGGGTATGTCGCTCTGCTGATGATCGCGGCGGGCTTCGTGGTTGTCGTGGGCGGCTCGGTGCTGCTGACGGTCGCGCAGCGCCGGATCCCGATCCAGCAGGCCAAGCACACGCGCGGACGGAAGGTCTTCGGCGGTCAGCGCGCGTATCTGCCCCTTCGCATCAACCACTCGGGCGTCATGCCCGTGGTCTTCGCCAGTTCGCTGATGATCTTCCCGGGCATGGTCCTGCGCATGCTCAGCACCACGGCCCAGGGCAACGGCTGGGCGTGGACGCCGGGCTTCCGCTGGCTGAGCGATCAGTTTCAGATGGGCCAGTTCCCGTACATCGTCTTCGAGACGATCCTGATCTACTTCTTCTCGTACTTCTGGATCACGGTGCAGTTCAACCCGGAGGAAATGGCCAAGAACCTCCGCGACCAGGGGTCGTTCGTGCCGGGCCTGCGTCCCGGGCCGCGGACGGCGGAGTACCTCGAGACGGTCATGGAGCGGATCACGTTCGTCGGCGCGGCGTTCCTTTCGATCATCGCGGTCATTCCCATGGTCGTGTCCAACGCGATGGGCATCCCGTTCACGGTCGCGCAGTTCCTGGGTGGGACCGGCCTGCTGATCGTCGTGTCGGTGGTGCTGGACTTCATCCAGCGTGTCGAGGCGAATCTGCTGATGCGCAACTACTCGGGGTTCCTCTCGGGCGAAGACGGCAAGGGTCCGCGGATCCAGTCGTCGCGTTCGATGTGATTCGTCGCGGGTTTGTCCGCGAGCGCGCCTAGAGTGACGCGTGTTGAATGTGTCGGTTTTCGGTACGGAGTTCCATGTCCAAGCAAGATGACAAACTCACGATGGAAGCGGAAGTGATCGAAGCGCTTCCGAACGCGATGTTCCGCGTGAAGCTTCCCAACAAACTGACGGTGCTGGGATACGTTTCGGGAAAGATGCGGATGAACTACATCCGCATCCTGCCGGGCGATCGGGTGACGGTGGAGATGTCGCCGTACGACCTGACCAAGGCCCGGATCACGTTCCGGCACTGAGACGAGCGGGGGCCGAGCGGGGGTCGAGGGTGGGGGAGTGGTGGACGGGCTGCCGGCCAGGAAGGCCGGCGGGACAGAGATTGGTGTTTGTCAGGGTACAAAATGTGATCTTCGAGAGACTCGAGGGCACAAAGAGGCATCTGACCCGAGACTTGAGCGGGCGATGCAGGTATACTTCCCCCCCTTGCGCCGGACAGTATTCGGCGCTGCGAGGTGCATGATGAAGGTTCGAGCCAGCGTTCGTCGGATTTGCAAGGATTGTCAGGTTGTGCGCCGCAAGGGGAAGGTGCGCGTGATCTGCAAGAGCGAGCCCAAGCACAAGCAGGTGCAGGGCTGAGTCGCATGAGCCGGTCGCCCGGAACGGGTCGATCGGTCTCGTGCGTTGTTCAGGAACTTTGAAGCGAGACAAGGAACCGCTATGCCGCGTATTGCCGGTATCGACGTGCCCGAGAAGAAGAAGATTCTCTTTGCGCTGCAGTACATCCACGGGATCGGCGAGAAGTTCGCCGGCGAGATCCTCGCCGAGGCGAAGGTGAGCCCGGACCAGCGCGCAGGCGAGGTGGACGAGCAGTCGCTCGCCCGCATCACCGCGATCATCGACGGCGGGTACCTTGTCGAGGGTGCGCTGCGTCGCCAGGTGTCGCAGAACATTCAGCGACTCAAGGACATCCGCTCGTACCGCGGCGACCGCCACAAGCGTGGCCTGCCGGTGCGTGGCCAGCGGACGCGTTCGAACAGCCGTACCCGCAAGGGCAAGCGCAAGACCGTCGCCGGCAAGAAGGGCGTCAAGGGTTGATTCCCGCGTCGCGGCGCTGCTGGCCGCGGGCGTTCTGAAGAGTTCATCGACCGAGTTCCCATACCGCACGTTCGTCGCATCGGCGAACGGGCAAGATACCGAGAGCAGCCATGTCCAAGAAGGTCAAGAAGATCCGCAAGAACGTCGTCCGCGGGATCGCGCACATTCGCGCGAGCCAGAACAACACGCTGGTGACCATCACCGATATGAACGGCGAGACCCTGTGCTGGGACTCGGCCGGCTCCATCGGCTTCAAGGGCACCCGCAAGAGCACGCCGTTCGCCGCGACCCGCGCGGGCGAGAACTGCGGCTCCAAGGCCCGCAAGATGGGCCTTCAGGAGATCGAGGTCCGCATCAAGGGTGCGGGCGCCGGCCGCGAGTCCGCGGTCAACGGGCTGGTCTCCACCGGCCTGCGTGTCACGGCCCTTGAGGACCACACGCCGGTGCCGCACAACGGCTGCCGTCCTCCCAAGCGCCGCCGCGTCTGATTCATCATCGAGCATTCACCGCGGCACACGCTCACCAGCGTGTGCGGCGATTCGGACGCGGGCCCTGCCCGCGCCTGTGCGAGGAAACTCGCGGTCCCCGGATGTGAAGGTCGCCCGCCCTGTCGCGTGGTGTGCGATCGATGCCCGGTGCAGGCCGAAACTCACTCGGGCCGCCTGAAGAACAGGTCGGCCACGCGACCGGGAAGTCGGGCGGTGAGCCTGCGAGCGGAGTGCTCGTCGGCGAAGCCCGCGTGGATTCGATCGAGGAGCATCACATGCGTATTCGCTGGCGCGGGCTGGAACTGCCGTCGAAGATCAATGCCGATCCGCGGTTCAAGACCAACACCTACGGCCGTTTCACCATCGAGCCCTTCGAGCAGGGCTTCGGCACCACCGTGGGCAACAGCCTTCGGCGGATCCTGCTCTCGGCCCTCGAGGGCGCTTCGCTGACCCAGGTCAAGATCAAGGGTGCAACGCACGAGTTCACGACCATTCCCGGCGTGATGGAAGATGTCACGGACATGGTCCTGAATGTCAAGTCGCTGATCGTCAAGCTCGAGGGCGATGAGCCCAAGACGCTCAAGGTCCTGGCCCGCGGCCCGGGCGAGGTGACGGCCGACCTGATCGAGGCCGATCCGGCCGTGACGATCATCAACAAGGACCTGGTCCTGTGCACGCTGACGGACAAGGTCGAGTTCGAGATGGAACTCAAGGTCGAGAAGGGCCGGGGCTACGTTCCGGCCGCGGAGCGCATGAACCCCGCCGACGATCAGGAAATCGGCGTGATCCTGCTGGACGCGCTGTACTCGCCGGTCCAGCGCGTGCGGTTCGGCGTCGAGGAGACGCGCGTCGGGCAGAAGACCAACTACGACAAGCTGATCATGGAAATCTGGACCAACGGCACCATCGCGCCGGACATGGCGCTGGTCGAGGCCGCCAAGATCCTCCGCAAGCACCTCAACGCGTTCATCCAGTACTTCGAGATCGGCGAGGAGCGCGTCAGCGACGCCGCGGCCAAGAGCGCGCAGATCGATGATGAACTCATCCGCAAGCTCAACATGCCCATCGGCGAGCTGGACCTGTCCGTCCGCGCCAGCAACTGCCTGGAGTCGGCCCAGATTCAGACTGTCGCCGACCTGGTCACCAAGAGCGAGGCCGACCTGCTCAAGGTCCGCTCCTTCGGCCGGACGAGCCTCCGCGAGGTCAAGCGCAAACTCGAGGATCTCAACCTCGCGCTGGCGATGAGCCTGCCCGAGGGCGTCTCGACGACTCCCGCCGCCGAGTGAGCAGAGTCTTCGAGCCTGTTCGTTGATCCAACATCCCCGGGCCACGCCCGGGGATTTTTATTGGTGCTCGTCACGGCGTCCGCGTCCGGCAGTTATGCTCTGCGCATCACCGCGGAGGGCGCCATGAAGATTCTCAAGAAGATCGCCAGAAGCATTTCCAAGCGACTGAGCCCGAATCGGGACCGGCTCAGTTCCGGCGACCGCGCGAGCGTCTTCTCCGCGATTTATGCCGACAAGGTTTGGACCGTCGGCACCAGCACCGAGTCGCTCTCCGGCGACGGCTCGACGATGCAGGCGACAGTTGCGACAAGAGCAACGCTGACGCGGATCATTCAGGCCCACGGCGTCCGCTCATTCCTGGACGCTCCCTGCGGCGACTTCAACTGGATGCGTCACCTGCCCATGCCGGGCGTGCGCTACACCGGTGCGGACATCGTCCAGAGTGTCATCGATGAGAACAACCGGCAGTTCGCGTCCGACCAGCGGCGGTTCGTTCGGCTCGACCTTGTCGAGCAGGTGCCCGAGGCGCACGATCTGGTCCTCTGCAGGGACTGCATCATGCACTTGCCCAATGCCGATGTGCAGCGGCTGCTGGCCAATATCTCCGCCAGCGGGAGCAAGTTCATGCTCATCACTGTGCACCCGAGGCTGGAGCGTAACGACGAGATCGACCGTGTCGGCGGGTATCGGGGTGTGAACCTCCGGCTTCCGCCGTTCGGGCTGCCCGAGCCGATCGAGTGCGTGCCGGATGGGCCGTCGGATCGAGCGAAGTTCGACCGATGGCTCGCGCTGTACAGGCTGCCGCTCAACGGCGTCAGAAGTTAGAACTTTGATAGGATCGCAGAAGCCCGCGGATCCTCGGTTCTCCCACGGTCTGAGGCTTTGAGCAGGCACCGCTTGCTGCCTATCATCCCTTCCTGCTCCCGGGGCTGTTCCCGGCGGGCGACAATTCATATCCAGGCACCCCGAGCCATATCGGAGAAGACTCATGCGCCACCAGAAGGCTGGTTCGAAACTCGGCCGCACGACGGCCCACCGTACCGCGACGATCCGCAACCTTGCGGCGTCGCTCTTCCAGCACGGCCAGATCACCACGACGATTCCGCGGGCCAAGGCCGTGCAGCCGTTTGTTGAGAAGATCATCACCAAGGCCAAGAAGGGCGGGCTCCATGCTCGCCGTCAGGTCATCGCCAGCATGGGCTGGGATGTGCCGGGCTTTGAGTGGCTGTGGCAGCCCAAGGCCGCCGCGGCAGAGAAGAACCCCGTTCTCAAGCAGGTCGCCGAGCGTGCCAAGAAGGCCGCGGATCGCGCCAGCCGCTTCTTCGACCTTCCCAAGCCCGAGAGCGTTGAGCTCAACCGCTACGGCGAGGTTCGCAAGGCCCCGAAGATCGTCAAGCACATCTTCGAGAACGTCGCGCCGCGCTTCCGCGATCGCGCCGGTGGGTACACCCGCATCGTCAAGCTCGGTCGCCACCGCATCGGTGACGGCGGCGAGCTGTGCGTGATCCAGTTCGTCGGCGCCGAGGATGGCCCGGAAATCGGCGGCAGCCCGTCCAAGCGTCGCAAGATTGCCGACAAGCGAACCGCCTTCGCCGCCAAGACGCGCAAGGCCGAGACCAAGGCCCAGCCCGCGTCCGAAAACGCGGCCGGCTGATCAGCCGGATCGGATGCGCGGCCTAGGCGGGACTGAGTCAGACCCTGACAAAGTCCGATCCTTGACTGTTTGTGCATCCTCCTGATCGGGCACGCGTATACTTTTCGAGTTCCTTTTCACTCAACCCTTTTTGAAGGATGATCGCATGAAGAAGTTCCTGTTTGCCGCCGCTGTTGCCTGCACCGCTTTCTGTCTCGGCTGCGCCAGCGGCGAGCGTGTGGAGAGCAAGGGCGCCACCACGACGACCAAGGCCGGCTGCTCGGGCGAGGCCGCCTGCGCCGAGGGCAAGGTCTGCTCCAAGGGCGAGAAGTGCTGCGCTTCCAAGGGCGAGGCGGGCGAGGCCAAGGGCGGCTGCTGCTCCTCCCCGGGCGGCACGAAGGAGTCCTGCACCAAGGGCTGCTCCGCCGAGGCGACCAAGGCTGGCTGCGGCAGCGAGGCGAAGGCCGGCTGCTCCGAGGCCAAGAGCGGCTGCACCGCGACGAAGGCTCCCGCCGGCGTGAACTGATCACGAGCGGATCAATCTGAAGTTTCCTCCGCGAGCCTGCACACGCAGGCTCGCGGTGTTTTTGGTTCTCGCGGAGCGAAAGCTCGGTGAGAGCTCGAGTGCAAAGGGGGCGAGGTGGAGGGTTCGTCCACACCGGGCGTAGCCGCCCGATCCGGATCTTCGTCGAGGACTCCTCAGATCCGGCGTCCGATTGCGATCACCGCGGAACTCTGCAACTCGGCCAATGGCCTCAGTGCACGTTGTTGGCCGCGAGCCAGCGCTCGGCGTCGAGAGCGGCGGTGCAGCCCATGCCCGCGGCGGTGACGGCCTGGCGGTAGTTCGCGTCGGCGACATCGCCCGCGGCGAACACGCCCGGAATGTTCGTGTACGAGTCTCGGCGATGGAGGGCGACATATCCCGACGCGTCGAGTTCGATACCCGAGTCCTTGAGGAACCGCGTGGCCGGGGTGTGCCCGATGGCGATGAACAGGCCGCGGACATCCAGACGAGAGCGTTCCCTGGTCACGGTGTCCTCGAGCATGACCGCCTCGATCACCGACTCGCCTACCACATCGACGACGACCTTGTTCCAAAGGACCTTGGCGTTGGGGCGTGAGAGGAACCGATCCTGCATGATCTTGCTGGCGCGGAGGGAGTCGCGTCGGTGGATGACGTACACCGTGGAGGCGAACTTGGTCAGGTACGAGGCCTCTTCCATCGCGGTGTCGCCGCCGCCGACGACGGCCAGGGGCTGATTGCGGAACGCCGGGAGCGCCCCGTCGCAGACGGCGCAGGCGGAGACGCCGCCGCCGGAGCGGGCCAGGCGCATTTCGTTGGGCAGGCCGATCCAGTTGGCGACCGCGCCGGTGGCGATGATGACGCTGTGGGCGCGGGCGGAACCGGAAGGGTTCTTACCGTCGGCGCTGGTGGTGAAGGTGAACGGTCGCGTGGAGAAGTCGCAGTGGAGGATGTCCTCGCTGATGACCTTGGTTCCGAAGCGCTCGGCCTGAGCCTGGAAGTCGGCCATCATCTGCGGGCCGGTGATGCCGTGGGGGAAGCCGGGGTAGTTTTCGACCTCGGTGGTGAGCATGAGTTGCCCGCCGGGCAGGACAGGACCCGGGTCCTGCTTGGGCACGCCGATGTAGACGACGGGGTTGAGTTGTGCGCGAGCGGCGTAGATGGCGGCGGTCCAGCCGGCGGGGCCGGAGCCGATGATGAGGAGTTTGTGAGCGTCGGACATGGTGTCGAGTCCAGGAAGGAGCGGGCGCATCGGCCCCGCAGAGCAAGGGCCGGCGGGAGAAGACGGAACGGTGCGGGGCTCCGCGGTCGGTCAACGACCGACAACGCAGCGCCGGGCGGATCAGCGGAATCTGCCCTGATCATCGAGATTCTTGCGGACCAGCGACAGCATCGGGGGCCAGAGGACGTAGTCGCCCCGGGAATCCTCGGTCGTCTGCGTGGCGCGGACGGAGCCGTTGGCCGAGCCGTCCGGGCCGGCGGAGTACAGCACGAACGTGTCGTCGCGGAGGGAGATCTGGAACTGCTGGTAGCGGTTGTCGAGCAGTTCGGGGAAGACCTGCATCTCGTGCGGGCGGGGCTGGGCGTTGGCGACGGCGCGGGTCATGGGAACAAAATACGAGAGGGTCGCGGCACGACGCGGGTCGTACACGTCCAGCTCGAGGTTCTGCAGGTACGTCGGGCGCAGGGCGGCAAGGCTCGGGGCGCTGCGCCGGTTCTGCAGGCGATAGCCGTACAGCGCCAGGGAGTTGCGCGTTCCCTCGGCCTCGACACGGAGCAGGTGGCGGTCGCGGAAGAGTTGCGAGATATCGCGGACGAACACGTCCATCGACGAGAAACGGGTGCGATCCGTGCGGGTGTAGTCATATGGTGTGCGCAGCGCGGGGTCGTGATAGTTCAGCGCCCAGCGACGGGTGTAGTCGTCGTAGACGATCCGCAGACGGGCCGCGGTCTGATTCGTGTCCGCGTGCAGCGAGCGAAGGGCGTCCCATCGGGCGGTCTCGCTGAACAGGCGGAGCGGCCGACCGCGCGAGGTGATGGCCGCGAGCACGGGCGAGAACGTGTCCGGGTTCGCGCCCGCACCGGGGAGCATGGTCTTGCTGATGAGCTGCTCCGCGGCAATTCTGTCGCCCTGCGGCATCAGCAGGCGGTCGATGCCCAGCAGGCCCTGCGGCTCGCGCAGGCGACGCCCGATGTCGCGGACATTCTCCGGCGTGAGCAGGGGCGACTCGAGCCGGCTGTCGACGAAGGCGACATCGCGCAGTCGCTGCAGGGCGAGCATCATCTGGGCGTAGCCCGTGGCCGCCTCGCGGAACATCACGCGGTCGGCCATCTGCCGCCCCAGCCAGAGGTTGCGGACCATCAGGTCCAGCGCCTCCAGGGGCTTGCCGTCCTTTTGCAGGCGGGTGGCCTCGATGTGCAGGAGCACCTCGACGGTGCGCCAGCGGGGGAGATACTTGAAGTCCGCCGCGCCGAGCAGGGGCGGGTCGCCAAGGTCGGTGAAGAGGCCCTCGATGACCTGATCCGGATCCGCGGCGTCGGCGCCGTAGGGCTGCGCGAGGGCGAAGGCGTCCTTCCACTGCTCGACCTCGGTGACCTTCTTGATCGCGTCGAGCATGTCGCGCTGGGGCTTGGCGTTGGCCCAGGTTTCCGCGGCGGACCAGGCCGAGCCTGTGGGCGGGAGCATCGCCGCGTCGAGCGGGCGCTCCAGGCCCTTGGGCGGGGCCTCCATCTTGCTCATGACCGGGAAGAGAATCGTCTCGGTCCTGCGCGAGGGCTGAACCTTGGCGTAGTCGGCGTTGACCTTGCGGACAAACTCGTCGGCAAGTGCGGGTGCCGTGACGGACACCAGCAGCACCAGCGCGAGGACGACCTTCGCGGCGGGAGCGACTCGGCAAAGGATGGATCGGAAGGCGGGCAGCGTGGTCATGAGCAAGGGCTCCGTCTGCATCGTGGAGATGAACATCCCCACGCGGTCGGCGGGGGGATGTCATGGTAGCCGATCGACGGGGGGACGGACCCGGCTGCTCACCGAAAGCCCGGGGACCCGCTGACTCCCGAACAGCACGCAGAGCGCCCTCGGCGACCGCTGGCAGCGCCGCCACGCAGCCGTCGAGTGCGACTGTCGACCCCCGGCTTTCGGCGGGGCGATGGCGGCGCCGGTCCTCCTTCGGGGTGCGCTTGGCGGGCGGGTATGCTGCGCGGCGGGCGTGTCCCATCGACAGAGCCGGAGACGACACCAGCATGCTCTCGCGAACGGGCGTTTTCGCGGCGGTTGCGACCAAGCGGCGAACGGCCGTGTCGATACTCCTCGCCGTCACTTTTGCCGCCGGCCTCGTCCTTGGCGGCGTCATGATCCTCCTGCAGGTGCGGCCCAGCGTCGACACGATGCGGCTGATGGTCGGGTCGAGCGTGTTCAAGCGCATGGGGACCAACGGGTACCCCGGCCGACGCGATGTGTGGTGGGTCGTCGCGGAGAAGCGGGGCGAACTCTCGCAGCAGGAACTCGAGCCGCTGGGCCTGTCTGCGTTCGCCCGCGCGGCGATTCCCGGGCAGATCGGCGGCGATGAGACGGGGGTCAGTCACGTCGGGCTGCCGATGTGGTGCGCGATCCAGACCGAGTACTTCGATCGTGCGACCGGGCTGCTCGTGAAGGAGGGCGTGCGCGAGGTGCCGATGGCGGGTGTGCGGTGGCTCGTGCCGACGCTGATCTCCTGGCCCAGATTCGCGGCCAATGTCGCGCTGCTCACGCCGATCACGTTCGCGGGCATCGTGCTGGTCGTGTTCGCGGCGGGGCGGGCTCGGCGTGCGTGGCGTCGGCGGGCGGGGCGGTGCACCGCGTGCGGGTATGACACGCGCGGGCTGGGCAAGTGTCCGGAGTGCGGGGCGGCCACACCCGGAGCCATACCCGTGCCAAGTGCCGCGCGGTAGCGGCCGTGATGGCGTGCGTCGGTACACGGTGCCGACCGATGCGAATGTGTGCTCGGGGACTAAGCTCATTGCATGAAGCACCTCCGCCCGGCAAGACTCGGTGTGCTGGCGATGCCCGTTGCGCGCCGACGGATCGTGTTGATGCTGGCGCTCGCGGTCGTGCTCGCCGCGGGAGTGGTGTTCGGCGGGTTGGTGGTGCTGGCGAATCGGGCGATGAGCTGGCGCGATGGAAAGACAGTCGTGGATCCGTCGGTTTTCGCGGCCGCCGCCGAGAACCTTGCTCCGGGTCGGCGCGACGTCATTTTCGTCATTCACAGAGAACGCGAAGCCGTCACTCGTGAGGAACTTCTTCCGTTGCGGCTGGTCGGCTTCATCGAGGCCGAGTTGCCTGAACTCACCGGTGAGCACAGCGCTTCATTTACGGAACTCGGGCTGCCGCTGGTTTGTGCCGGGCAATTAGTCTGGTATCAGCGTCGCGGCTTCGACCTGATCGCCAGCGGGTCCCGGGGCGAGGCTCGGGTGCAGATCGGCTCGGTGGCGTTGATCGTGCCGACGTGGATTTCATTTCCCATATTCGCGGCCAATGTGGCGATGCTCACGCCGATCACGTTCGCGGGCATCGTGCTGGTCGTGTTCGCGGCGGGGCGGGCTCGGCGTGCGTGGCGTCGGCGAGCGGGGCGGTGCGCCGCGTGCGGGTACGACGCGAGCGGGCTGGCGCAGTGC
>VYLX01000003.1_pt1 | contig 66080 bp, 52 predicted proteins | sample 5114181 | NCBI WGS metagenome assembly VYLX01 (sample SAMN12291812, study PRJNA351875) | freshwater metagenome | isolation source: freshwater lake | place: USA: Michigan, Sherman Lake | collected 2011-08-08
CACGCCCCACCAAGGACCGCGAGCCATGACCACCCCCGCGCCCACCACCCCCGCCGACGCCGCCGCCAAGGCCGCACGCCGCGCCGCGCCGATGTTCGCCGACCAGCCCACGCTCGACCGCTACCTCGCCTGCCTCTTCGACAACGATCGCTCGCACGCGCCCGTCGAGGTCCGCTGCACCGCCACCGGCAACGTCCCGCTGCTCATGCGCCCCGGCACCACCGACGCCCGCGTGCTCGATGACACCTTCCTCGGCCTCTACCACCTGCCCCCCGCGCCACTCCCCGACGACGCCATCATCCTCGACCTCGGCGCAAACGTCGGATACACCGCTGTGCACTTCGCCACGCTCTACCCGCGCGCACGCATCGTCTCGGTCGAACTCGACGCCGACAGCGCCGCGCTCGCAACGCGCAACACCGCCCCCTTCGCCGATCGCATCACCGTCCTTCACGCCGCGGCGTGGTTCGAGGACTCAACCGTCACCTACACCACCGGCGACGAATGGGGCCTGCAAGTCCGCGAGCAATGGACGGGCACGCCCGAGCACGCCCGCCCCGCCCACGCCACGGGCGCGCGGGTCATCAGCGTGCCGGCACTGAGCGTCGACACCATCATGCTCCGCGAGCGCCTGACGCACATCGACTTTGCCAAGGTCGACATCGAGGGCGCCGAGCACGCCGTCATCCGCGCTGACGCGCCGTGGCTCGCGCGCACCCGGAGCATTCAGGTCGAGGTCCACCACCCCGCAACCGTCGACGGCATCCTCACGCAACTCGCCGCCGCGGGCTTTGCCGCGCGCAAGGACACCCGCCACTGGTCCTGCGCCGTGGGTGTCCGCGCGTGAGTGAACTTCGCCCAAAGACCATCCGGTGAAAAGCCCGCCAAAACGACAGCACGCCGGGAATCTCCCGGCGTGCTGAACAGTTTTCCCTGATTGACCGTCCGGCTCAGTTGTTGCTCGGCACGACCTCGCCGCCAACGTGCTTCAGGCCGCGGCGACGATCCGAGATGCGACGGCTCTTGCCCGCACGCTCCCGCAGATAGTACAACTTGGCGCGACGCGAATTGCCGCGACGAATCACCTCGAACTTCGCAACCCGCGGCGAGTTCATCGGCAGGATGCGCTCGACGCCCATCTCCTCAACGATCCGGCGGATCGTGATCATCTCGTTGATCCCGCGACCGGAACGCGAAATCACGATCCCGGTGAAGACCTGGATGCGCTCCTTGTTCCCTTCGACAATCCGGCAGTGGGCCGCGACCGTGTCGCCGATGTCGATCCGCGGGATGTCGGTCTTGATGGCCGACGCGTTGATGCTCTCGATGATCTGCTGATTACCCATGGAATCCTCGAATCCGACAAAGGTTGGCCCGCCTGCGAACCGCTCGTTCCAGGCCGGGCCGAGATACTAAGCACGCTCCCCCGCCCCGTCCACATCCGCCGCCCTCCCCGGACGGCTCTCCGCTGATCAAAAAACAGACTGGCAGTCAACTTTCTCCGGTCCCCGGCCCCAGCAGATCCGGCCGACGGGCCCGCGTCCGTGACAGTCGCTGCTCGTACCGCCACTTCTCCACCTCGGCGTGGTTCCCACCCAGCAGAACCTCTGGAACCTCCCGCCCGCGCCACTCGCGCGGGCGGGTGTAGTGCGGGTGATCGAGCAGCCGAACACACTGCGGCCCGACGGGGGCGAAACTCTCGATGCACGCCGAGGCGTCATCGCCCAGCGCGCCGGGGAGCAAACGGATGACGGCATCCATGAGGATCATCGCGGCCAGTTCGCCGCCGGAGAGCACATAGTCGCCGATGGAAACCTCGATCGGGGCCAGTTCGTCGATCACGCGCTCGTCGATACCCTCGTAGTGCCCGGCGATCAGGAGCAGCCGGGGGTGATGGGCGAAGCACTGCACCATCGACTGCGTCAGCGGCTTGCCCTGCGGCGTGAGCAGGATTCGGGTGGCGTGGCGCGAGTCGGCGGCCTCCACGGCGGTGACGGCATCGAAGATGGGCTGGCAGGACATGACCATGCCCGGGCCGCCGCCGAAGGGGCGGTCGTCGGTTTTATCGTGCTTGTTGTCGGCGTAATCGCGGATGTTGGTGGCGTGCCACTCGACGATGCCCGACTTGCGCGCGCGGGCGGGGATGGACAAGTTCATCGCGCACCCGGCGTCGGGGCCGAACATCTCGGGAAACGTCGTGAGAATGTCGATTCGCAGCGAACGCATGGCGCGGCAACCGGCAACTATGAAAAAGCCTCGGGAGATCCCGAGGCTTGAGGGGCAAAGCGAAAGAACCCGCAGATCAGGCGGGCTTCTTCTCGGCGGCGGGGGCCGCGGCGGCCTTGGCCTTGGCGGCCTCGACGGCCTTGATGCGCTTGGCGCGACGCGCCGTGAACGCGGTGCCGTCGACGATGTTCTGACGGATGAGCATCCCCATGACCGTCTCGGACGGCTGGGCGCCGAGCTTGATCCAGTGCTTGATCCGCTCGGCGTTGAGCGACGTGGTCTTGGTCGCGTCCTTGGTCATCGGGTCGTACCAGCCGAGATTCTCCAGCACCGCGCCGTCGCGCTTGACGCGGGAATCCACCGCGCAGACGCGGTAGAAGGGAAGGTGCGGACGGCCGATGCGAGTCATGCGAATACGAACCACGCGAAAGCTCCTGAATCTGCTCGAAACGTTGGCCCAACGTTGCTGACCGATGAACCGTCGGCCCAACGGGTCGAGATGCTAGGCGCGAACCGGCCCGGCAACAAGCCACCCGGCGCTGACGAAGTGGCCGGGCCAAGACCCTTACGGAACACTATCGGGGCGTGGCTACGAACGGCCATCGTCAAATTCGGGTCCGCCGGGGGGTGAACTGGCGACGCCGGGTCAGCGAATAGGCGGTGCCCTGTCTGCGGAGACTCCCCCGATTCGACTACGCTCATCGAACGCATGATTTCGCTGCTGCTGCCCATCGCGCGGACGACGTTCCTGGAATCACTCCGCCAGCCGATTTACTTTGTGCTGCTGCTGCTCTCGGCCCTCGGGCTGCTTTTGAGCACGTGGACCAGCGGGTTCTCGATGGGGTACACGGAGCAGTCGGAGGTCTCGGGCGACAACAAGATGCTGCTCGAGGTGGGGATGGCGACGGTGTTCCTGATCGGGACGCTGATCGCGGGGTTTGTGTCCACCAGCGCGATCAGCCGGGAGATCGAGAACAAGACGGTGCTGACGATCATCTCCAAGCCCGTGCCGCGGTGGGTGCTGATCGTCGGGAAGTTCGTGGGCATCACGCTGGCGACGACGGTGGCGGTGATCACGATGGTGGCGTTTCTGATGCTGGCGATCCGGCACGGGGTCATGAGCAACGTCTTCGATGACTATCACGCGCCGGTGATCACCTTCGCGTTGTCGGCGTTTGCGATCTCGTTCTTTGTCGGGGCGTGGGGGAACTTCTTCTACGGCTGGAACTTCGTGCAGACCACGTCGCTGCTGCTGTGTCCGCTGATTGTTCTGGCGTATGTGCTGAGCCTGAACTTCGGGCGGACCTGGGGCGTGGAGAGCATGGCCAAGGGCTTCCAGCCGCAGGTCCTCACGGCGACGGGGTGCATGTCGCTGGCGCTGGCGGTGCTGACGAGCGTGGCGGTCGCGGCGAGCACGCGACTGGGTCAGGTCATGACGATCGTCGTGTGCCTGGGCGTGCTGGTGTTCGGGCTGCTGAGCAACGTGATGGTCGGACGCTTTGCGTGGGACAACAACTCCATCGCGGTGGTCGAATCGGCCAAGCCGACGACCGCGCGGTTCGAGGGGTTCAAGAACCCGGGCGACGAGTACACGATCAAGCTCAAGAGCGGGCCGTCGAACGAGATCGCCGTCGGCGGGGCGTTGTGGTATGGGCCGAACCCCAACGGGTTCCGCATGGTTGTGCCGGGGTATGAGGCGTGGGCGGGGTCGATCAACGACGACGCGATGATGCTGCGCGAGACGCCCGGGGCGCTGGTGATCACCTCGTACAACCGCGAGGAGTTGACGCTGGGGATCCGCAACATCGGGGCGGGGCTGGCGGTCGAGCGGGCGCCGCAGAACGGGGACTTCATCTTCGATGCGCCGCCCAAGCAGAACCTCGCCGCGGCGGGGGTCTGGGGGCTCGTGCCCAACCTGCAGTTCTTCTGGCTTCTGGACGCGGTGAGTCAGAACCAGCCGGTGCCGTGGTCGCATCTGGTGCTGGTGCTGACGTACGCGGCGGTGCAGATCGGGGCGTTCCTGTCGCTGGCGGTGATGCTGTTCCAGAACCGTGATGTCGGCTGAATCGTGCTGGGGCGGCGGGGGTTCGGGGTGCTGATCTTCAGGGGACACGCATGGAAAGTCTGACGCAGGGCCTGAATCTTCCGCCGGAGAAACCCAAGACGGGCCAGAAGGCCGGGACGAAGAGGAGCGCGGGATCGCAGTCGGGGCTGGCGGTCGCGGCGGTGGTGATGCTCGCGCTGGCGATGGCGCTGCTGGCATGGCAGTTGGGCGTGTTCGAGCCCTCGCGCGGCACGGTCGAAACGCCCGGGGCCAGCGATCCCGTGCTGACGTATCACCCCCCCACCCGCGGCGCGGGCTCTGCGGGCGGAACGCCGGACGTGGGCGGCTCGGCGGGGCCGAGCGATGCGTCGAAGGGAACGGGCGGGGCGGGCGAGCAGACCAAGCCCGATGCGCCCAGGGCCCATGAGCAGCCGGGGCGAGCACCGATTTCACCCGGACGGCCCGGACAGTTTGAAGTGCCGAAGTGAGCGCGGTGATGGGCCGTGAGTGCTGAGGGCTGAGGGAAGAGAGAGCGAGATCACACGGGGCGGTGGGGTCTGAGGAGTGATGAACATGGCGGACATGCGTGCGTGTGCGGGTTGGCGTGGCGTGATGATGTCGGCGCTCGCGGGGGCGGCGGTCTGGTGCGCGATGCCGGCAATGGGGCAGGCAACGGTGAACCCGGACGCGGCTCGGCGGACAAACGCCGACGCCCCGAGCGTGCCGCCGACGCAGATCGAGCCGCAGTGGTGGAACAGGGCTGTGTTCTACCAGATCTTCGTGCGGTCGTTCGCGGACTCGACGACCGGGCCGCTGGCCAACGACGGCATCGGTGACTTTCAGGGCATCATCGAGCGGCTGGACTATCTCAATGACGGCGACCCGAACACGACGACGGACCTGGGGATCACGGGGCTGTGGCTGATGCCGATCACGGCGTCGCCGACGTATCACGGGTACGACACGACGGACTACTACACGATCAACCCGCAGTACGGGACCAACGAGGACTTCAAGCGGTTCATGAGCGAGTGCCGACGCCGCGGGATCCGCGTGACGATCGACCTGGTGCTGAACCACTCCGCCGATGCGCACCCGTGGTTCCGCGGGGCGATCGAGCCCGGGAGCGAGAAGCACGACTGGTTCATCTGGCGTGACAGCAAGCCGGAGTGGAAAGGCCCGTGGAACCAGGAGGTCTGGCACCCGGTGAAACTCGCCGACGGGCGGACGCGGTACTACTACGGCATTTTCTCGGCCCGGATGCCGGACGTGAACTATCGCAACGCCGCGGCGAGCACGGCGATGATCGAGATGACGCGCTGGTGGCTGCGGGAGATGCAGGTCGACGGCTTCCGGCTCGATGCGATCCGTCACCTGATCGAGGACGGAAAGACGCAGGAGAACACGCCCGCGACGCACGAGTGGCTGCGGACCTTCCGCGCGGGGTACAAGGCGGAGAACGGCGAGGCGTTCACGGTGGGCGAGGTGTGGGCCAGCACGCCCGAGGCCGCGGCGTTTGTGGGCGATCAACTCGACAGCACGTTCGAGTTCGACCTTGCGGGCAAGATGCTCGAGGCGGTGAACACGGGCAAGGCGACGGGGCTGGCGGGGCAGGTGGATCGGACGCTGCGGTGGTTCCCGATGTATTCGTTCTCGACATTTCTGGCCAATCACGACCAGCCGCGGACCATGACGCAACTGACGGGAGGGAAGGGCAACTCGCCGCCGGATTTTGCGAAGGCGAAACTGGCGGCGGGGCTGCTGCTGACGCTGCCCGGGGTGCCGTTTGTGTATTACGGCGAGGAGATCGGGATGACCGGTCCCAAGCCCGACGAGAAGATCCGCACGCCGATGCAGTGGACGAACGACCCGGCGCGGGCGGGGTTCACCAAGAGCAAGCCGTGGCAAGCGCCCAACGAGAACACGCGGCAGATCAGTGTGCAGGCGCAGGAGAAGGACGATGGGTCGCTGCTGAACACGTACCGCCGGTTCACGCACCTGCGCACGGGCAGCGCGGCGCTGAGCATCGGCGCGTACACGCCCGTGAGCACGGGGAACGAGGGTGTGATCGCGTTCCTTCGGCACACCAAGGACCAGACGATACTCGTGGTCGCGAATGTGAGCGACAAGGCCGTGAGCAACTACGCGCTGAGCGGGATGCTGCCCGCCGGGGCGATCATGGCGGGAACCAAGGAGCCGCTGCTGGCGCGCGAGCGGTCGATGGTGCGAGCGCCGGCGATGTCGGCGCTGAAGGCTCAGGAGAGTGGCGCGTTCGCTGCGTACAAGCCTGGCGCGTCGATCCCGGCGAGGACCGTGTGGGTGATCGAGCTGGGCGCGCCTTCGAAGTAACGCGTCGCCACCCGATCACAGGGCCGCGTTGTACGGGTCCACAACCCTGCGGCACCGCGGTGTCAGTTCTGTCGGCCTTCGATCGCGGCGATGAGGCAGCCGACGGCGAGGATCATCAGGTCATCGAGTTCGGGATCGTCGGTCTTGATCGCGATGCTCAGGCGATAGGAGATCAGGTTGAAGTGCGTGCGGAAGGTGGCGATCTGGCCGCCGGCGGCACCGTCGCCTGCTGCGTTGGCCACGCGATTGAGCGAGAAGGTCTGCGGCGAGAAGATGCTCACGGCGTCGACGTACCGGCGGAGGATCGGCATGAACGAACCTTCCTCGGCCAGTGCCGCGATCTGCCGACCTTCGTTGTCGAAGACCATCCAACTGTCGCGCATGAACGTGGAGGCCAGGCCCGCCCGGCGCAGCGAGCCGAGCACCTGCCCCGTCGGCAGCGCGACGTCGTAGGTCGCGCCGAAGTCGATGACGCTGCGCGCCTTGATGACCAGCAGCTCCTCGCTGGCGGTCTCATCGGTGTACAGGCGGATGTCCTCCTTGAGCTTGAAGGCTTTCTGCTTGCAGTACGCGACGACGCGGCCCTGCGGGTTGAACACGCGGAAGGATGCGCCGAAGAGCTTGAAGAACTTTCGGCGGATGGTGTACTGCTCGCCGGGGCGGGCGTTGAAGGGCGGGCGCGCGGGGGTGGTGCTCATGGACCAAGGGTATCAGGACGCGCGATGAAATGAACAAGGGCCGAGACACGCGTCTCGGCCCCTGCGGGTGATGATGTGATGTGTCGCGGAGCCGGCGCGGGATCAGCGACGGCGGCGCGTAGCGACGAGGCCGGCCATACCCATGAGCGAGGCGACGGCGGGGGAGGGGACGACGCCGCGCCAGTCGACGCCGGAGGCGGCGTCGATGGAGTAGTTGGTGGTGGTGTTGGTGGTGCCGCCGAAGTACATGTTGGAGATGCCGCCCCAGACGAGGGTGTTCTGGAACGCGACGGTGGCCTGGGAGTTGCCGGGGACGCCGCTGCTGGAGCGCATGCCGGCGTGGGCGCGGGCGTAGATGCCGAGGGTGAAGGGTGTGCCGTAGGTGAAGGGCACGGCCATGGTGATGACGCCGTTGACGTTCTTGGAGGTGTCGGGGGCGCTGGAGGCAACCCAGTTTCCGTACTGACGATCGGTGCCGATGAGATCGGAGTTGCCGGGGTTGGCCAGGGAATTGGACATGAGCTGGTTGTTGTCTTTGTAGCCGGTGACGCCGAAGGACGCGAGGCCAGCAAAGCCACTGGCGGCGAGGCTGCCGGTGACGTTGAGGGTGAACTGCATGAAGCCGGACTGGCCGGTGAGGCCGGGGGCGGTGATGGTGAAGGTGTCCTTCCACCCGCCGTTGGCGTCGGCGGCGGCGAAGTTGGAGTTGTTGGGGCCGTTGTTCTGAGCCTGGAGCTTGAGGAAGCCCATGCCGACGGTGCCGGAGGCGCTGTTGGTGGTGTTGGCGCTTGAGTGTGAGGAGGCGCGGAAGACCGAGGAGTTGCCGGCGAAGGTGGCTTCTTGGAGGTCAGTGCTGGGCGAAGTGAACATGATCGTCAGGTCGCTGCCCGCCCAGGGGTTGCTGGTTCCGGTGGCCGGGGCGGCGAGGGTCTGGATGAACCCGCCGGGGGCGGCGATGGAGGCCTGCGAGAGGCCGGCGAGGGCGATGGATGACGACGACCCCGCGAGAGCGAGGACGAGAACGAGAGACATGGACCGCGACATGAGGTGGATCTCCTTATTCCTGGGTTGTGTGCCGGCAGAGAGGGCCGACGGGAACCTGAGGAGAGGAGTATGGCACAGAAGTGTCGGCGGGGACAGGTATTCGATGGGTGAGGGAGGAGAATCACCCGAAAGGGGAGGGGAACGGGGAGCGGAGGGAGTCTGCGCGGCGGGCGCAGAGTTGGCCGGGGTGAAGATCCGGCCCTTCGAAGAGCCTCAGGTCCGGCGTCCGGGGCGGATGTCGCGCGTGATTACTTGGGCGGGGCGATGCGGTCCATGCCGTTGAGGTATGGGCGGAGCACGGCGGGGATCATCACGCTGCCGTCGGGCTGCTGGTGCACTTCGAGGATCGGGATGAGCAGTCGCGGCGAGGCGGCGACGGTGTTGTTGAGGGAGTGGCAGAAGACGGTGGCGCCCTTGCCGGCGTCGCCGCCGGCGCGGTAGCGCATGTTCAGTCGTCGGCACTGGAAGTCGTAGAGGCGGCTGGCGCTGTGGGTTTCGCCGAAGGCGCCTGTTGGGCTGCCGTTGACGACCTCGCCCCGGCCGGGCATCCAGCACTCGATGTCGACCATGTCGGCGTTCTTGACGCCCAGGTCGCCCGTGCAGCATTGGAGCAGGCGGTAGGGCAGTTCGAGGCTCTGGAGCAGACTCTCGACGTAGCCGAGCATCTGGCGGTGCCACTGGCGGCTCTCGGCCTCGTCGGCACGGCAGATGACGACCTGCTCGACCTTGTCGAACTGGTGAATGCGGTAAAGGCCGGCGGTGTCCTTGCCCGCCGCGCCGGCTTCTCGGCGGAAGCAGGTGCTGACGGTGACGTACTTCAGCGGGAGGGAGGCCTCGTCGAGGATTTCGTCCTGGTGCAGGCCCATGAGCCCGACCTCGCCGGTGCCGGTGAGGTAAAGGTCGTGGGTTTCGCCGCGGGCCTTTTCGTCGCAGTGATACGCCTGCTCGCGGCCTGCGGGGAAGAAGCCGGTGCCGACCATGCACTCTTCGCGGACGATGACGGGAACGCTCATGGCCTGGAAGCCGTGCTTGTGGACCATGAAGTCCATGGCGTAGCGCAGCACGGCCTGGTGGAGCAGCATGCCCGGGCCGGTCAGGACGTAACTGCGGGTGCCGGCCATTTTGACGCCGCGGGCGAAGTCGGCGAGTTTGAGGTCGCGGACGAGTTCCTGATGCGTGCGGGGCTTGAAGCCGCGGGACTTCTCGAAGCCGGCGGCGATGTCGAAGCCGGGGGGTGCCCACTGGCGGAGTTCGATATTGTCGTCGCTGGAGGTGCCGACGGGCACATCGCTGTCGGGGGGCTGGGGGATGGTCAGCAGGATGGAGGTGATCTCGGGCTCGAGGCGCGCGACGATCTTCTCGAGGTCGGCGCCCTGCTCCTTGAGCGCGGTGGGACGTGCCTTGAGGTCGGCCAGTTGCTTCTCGATGACGGCGCGGGCGTCGGCGTCGGCCTTCTTGAGTTCGGCGTTGAGTTTGCCCATCTGCGGGCCGAGGTCCTTCTCGATGCGCTTCTGCTCGGCTCGGAGGCTCTCGAGCTGGGCCAGGCTGGCGCGCTTTTCCTCATCCAGGCGCAGGAGGCGATCGATCTGGACTTCCATGCCCTTGCGGGCGGCGCCGTCCTTGAAGCGTGCGGGATTCTCGCGGAGTTGCTTGATGTCGATCATGGGGCGGGAGTGTACGCCCGGGGCGTTTGGGGGATGGGGCGGGGCCGGGAACGCGCGTCGCCCGCTACCGTTGGGCATGTTCTTCGGAACGCTCACGCAGGTGCCGACGGACCTTGACCAGGTGCTGGACCCGGCGATGGTCGCCCGGCTGGAGCGGCTGGATGTCGCCAGCCGAAAGACCTTCGCGGGGAAACTGCAGGGCGAGCGGCGGAGCAAGCGACGCGGGCGGAGCGTGGAGTTCGATGACTACCGGGCTTATTCGCCGGGCGACGATCTGCGGTTTGTCGACTGGAACGTGCTCGCACGGCTGGACCGGTTCTTCATCAAGCTGTTCCAGGACGAGCAGGATCTGGCGCTGCACGTGATCCTGGACGTGTCGCCAAGCATGAACGCGGGCGCTGGCGATGGGAACAAGCTGCTCTTCGGCGCTCGGCTGGCGGCGAGCCTGGGGGCGCTGGGGCTGATCAACAACAACCGCGTGATGATGAGCCTTGTGGGCGACACGCGGCTGGGGCTGCGTCGGCTCGAACCGGTGCGCGGCAGGCGGAACCTGCCGAGGTTCGGACGGTTCATTCTCGATGAGGCGTTCGCGAGCATCGGCAGCACGCCGAGCGGGCGCGCGGGGCCGGTGATCGCGGGGGACATCGCCTCGGGGCTTCGGCTGCTGGCCAGCGATGCGGCGCGATCGGGCACGGGCGTCACGGTGCTCATCAGCGATCTGCTCATGCCGCCGATGTTGCCCGAACCCGGGTGCGTCGCGGCGCTGCGGCCCATGGCGGCGACGGCGGGCAGCGCGGGGCACGACGTGTACGTGCTCCAGACGCTCAGCCCGGAGGAGATCGACCCCGCGGCGGAGGCGGCGAGCGATCCGGAGGTTCGTCGGCTGCTCTCGGGCGATCTGCGCCTGAGCGACAGCGAGACGGGGCGCGGCGTGGAGGTGACGATCACGCCGGAGTTGCTGCGCGAGGCCTCCGCACGCTCGCGTACGTTCGTGCGGAGCGTGGGCCGGGCGTGCTCGGCGATGGGGCTGGTGCACGAACTCGTTCCCAGCACGACGGACATCGCGTTGCTGCTGATCGAGACGCTGCGATCGCGCGGGATGCTGCGGTAGCGCGGGGCGGGCGGCCCGAAAGATTTTTCTTGCCGGTGTTGCAAGATCGCGTGCGCGAGCCCGCATCCTTGCAGGAACCGGCGTTGCCCGGGGCCGAGCACCGAGCCGAGTTGATCGCGGAGTGATCCGCGGCGGCAGGCGGGTGTCGAGCCCGGCCAGCGCCCCAACGGGGCCGCAAGGTCTCAAAGGCAGGAGAAGAGATGAACGCACGCACGATCGTCATGTCCCCGTCCGCACGCCAACTGCACGCCGCCGCCCTGGTGGCGCTGGGCACGCTGATGCTCTCGGCACCGGCGATGGCCTCGCCCGGGCTGGACATCCGCAGCGTGGGCGCCGGCCCGATCACCCCGGGCAACGCTCCCGCCGGCCCGGCGGTCGACCCGACGACGCAGAACGGGCAGTGGTTTCTGGACAACAGCGGCGTGGCCGACTCTCGCACGCACGAGTTCCACGACAACATCGACGGCGCCGGCGGCGGCCCGCCCAACCACCTGGCGATTCGCGGGGCGCTGGTGGGTGTGACGGCTACGCCCGGGTTCATCAACAGCTACACGATGAGCGTGTCGATCACCAACAACACGCCCATCTCCTTCGGGCCCTTTGCCTCGCAGCCCAACACGCACGGCGAGAGCAGGCTGGTGCCCACGCCGCGCTACAACGGGACGATGTTCGGCGTGCGGTTCGCGGCTCACTGGGCCGACGACGGGGTTGCGGGCAACTTCGTCCCGAGCTCCGCGAACATTCCCAGCAGCAACCCCGCCGGCTCGCCCACCAGCCCGGGCACCAGCAACACCATCGCGACGAACTACGACGCGCTGGCGTGGTACAGCTACACCAACGGACAGGCCGGGACCGTCGGCGGGTCGTACCAGGTGCCGACGTGGGACTTCGGCGACATCGCGGTGGGCCAGACGGTCACGCGGACCCTGACGTTCCAGTTCTACAACCCGATCATCAACACCGCGTTCCTGCCCTTGAGCGCCTTCGCGAATCAGGACCTGCTCATCGCCCGCAGCACCGACATCAAGATCGGGTCGTACTTCCAGGACGACCCGGTGCTCAACGGGATCTTTGATCGTGCCGTGCCTTATCCCAACGGCGGGATCAGCCCGGCGACGTCGCACTACGGCAACTCATCGGTGTTCTTCAATGTGCCCACGCCCGGCGCGGCGGCGCTGCTGGGGCTGGGCGGGCTGATGGGTCTGCGTCGTCGGCGCTGATCGCCCGCGAGGGCCCGTTCCGTTCCTCGTGCTCTTCACCTCGAACGTTCCCCGCGCACGGTGCGCGGGGATGTTCGTTTTGGCGGGCTCAGACGCTCGGCGCCGGACCGGGGGCGGATGCAGGAGCGGAGGCCGGGGTGGAAGCAGGGCCGGGCGAGCCGTCGTGCGGAGCGCGGCGCGACCACTTTCGGCAGACTTCGATCAGGGCAGGGCGATCGATCGGCTTGGTCGCGTACGCGTCGCAGCCAGCCTGCAGGCACTTCTGCGCGTCGCCCTCCATCGCGTGCGCGGTGAGCGCGACGATGCCGAGGCGCCATCCCGCGGCACGAAGCCTGCGGGCCAGCGAGTAGCCGTCGATCTCGGGCATCTGCATATCCGTCAGGACCAGGTCGAACGGCGCGGGGTCGCGGAGCGTGCCCTCGATCGTCGCGTCGATGGTGAGTTTCTCCAGCGCGAAGCGCCCGTTGTCGGCGATGGTGACCTCGGCGCCCGCTCGGCGGAGGTGGTGCGAGATGAGTCGCTGGTTGTCCGGGCCGTCCTCGACCAGCAGGATGCGCACGCCCGCCAGAGGGACCACGGGCGGGGCAGCGGGCGCGGCCGAGGCCGTGGACGAGCCGGCGGGAGCGGCTGCGCTGGTGCCCTTCGCGAGCCTTGCGGCCGATTCCTGGCGAAAGGCCGCGCGGCCCTGATCGGCGCTGATCATCGCGACGCCGGCGAGCGGACCGGTGTCAAAGACGAGCGAGAACGTGCTGCCCTTGCCTTCAACGCTCTCGACGTCGACATCGCCGCCGAGCAATCGGGACAGGGACTTGCTGATGCGCAGGCCAAGGCCCGTGCCGCCGAAGCGGCGGGTGGTGGAAGCGTCGGCCTGCTGAAAGGCGTTGAAGAGCCCGGCGACCTGCTGGGGGCTCATGCCGATGCCGGTGTCCTGCACGCGGACGAGCATGCGGGGGTGGGGCGACGCGGGGTCGAGGGTCGAGACGTGGACGGTCACGCCGCCGGTCTGGGTGAACTTGATGGCGTTGCCGACGAGGTTGACGATGATCTGACGAAGGCGGACGGGATCGCTGAGGATGCTCGCGGGGATGTCGGTGTCCTGAACGATGCGCAGTTCCAGGGACCGTTCGCGGGCCTTCGCGCTCATGAGCGACTCGACGTCGTGCAGGAGTTGAACCGGGTCCAGCGCGACGCGTTCGACGGTCATCTTGCCGGCCTCGATCTTGGACAGGTCGAGGATGTCGTTGATGATCGACAGCAGGTGGTCGCCGTTGCGGCGGATGGTGTCGATGTACGCGAGGCGCTCGGGGGGAGCCTTGGATCGGTCGCCGATGTCGCCCAGGAGTTCGGCGTAGCCGATGATGGCGGTCATGGGCGTGCGGATCTCGTGGCTCATGTTGGCGAGGAACTCGCTCTTTGCGCGGTTGGCGGCCTCGGCCTGGAGTCTGGCCTCGCGGAGTTCGCTCTCGACCTTGTGCGACTCGGTCACGTCGATGTGCACGCCCATGGCGCGAAGGGGCGTGGACTCCTCATCGCGTTCGGTCACGCGACCGACATCCAGGAGCCACATCCACTGGCCGTCCTTCCGGCGGACGCGGTACTCGCAGCGGTACTCGCGGGTCTTGCCCTCGAGGTGCTCGTAGATTGCGCGCAGGCGCTGGGACTGGTCCTCCTTGTGGACCAGTTCCTCCCGGGCCTCGATCGTCGTGCCGAGTTCGCCCGGCGCGTAGCCGAGCATGGTCTGGGCGATTTCGCTGAAACGGATGTCGCCGGTGGCGATGTCCCAGTCCCACGTGCCGAGGTTCGCCGAGCGCACCGTGGTGTCCATGTGCTCGGCCTGGAGGCGAAGTTCGCGCCGTGACTCGGTGAATTCCGAGACATCAGCGCACGCGCCGACGAAGCCGACGAACTCGCCCCGGGCGCTGAAGCGGGGGGTGCCGCGGTCGACCAGCGTGCGAAACTGCCCGTCGTGGCGGCGCAGGCGATAGGTGATCTCGAACGCGCGGCGCTCGCCGACCGCGGCGACGTAGGTCTCGATGCTCCGCCAGAGGTCATCGCGGTGGATGCTCTGCGTCCAGCCGTTGCCGAGTTCCTCCGGGAGCGTGCGGCCTGTAAAGTCGATCCAGCACTGGTTGAAGTAGTCGCGTCCGCCCTCGGTGTCGCTGGTCCAGACGAGCATGGGCGATGAGTCGCACAGGGCGCGGAAGCGGGCCTCACTGGCGGCCAGTTCCTCCCGGGCCCGGTGCTCCTTGGTGATGTCTGACTCGACGGCCATGAAGCCTGTGAGCGTGCCGTCGGCGTCGCGCAGGGGCTGGATCTCGATGTCCAGGACGTAGTACTCGCCGCTCTTGCGGCGGTTGACGATCTCGACCCTGCAGGGCTCCTGAGCCCGGATCGCGCGGCGCATGCGTTCGATCGCCTGCGGATCCGAGCGATCGCATTGCAGCAGATCGCCCGGCACGCGCCCGATCGCTTCCTCGGGCGTGTAGCCCGTCACGCCCGTGAACGCGTCGTTGACCCAGACGATGCGGCGCTCCGTGTCGGTGACGATCACCGCGTTGTGCGTGCGCTCGGCGATCATCGAGAGGCGGCGCAGGTCTCGCGTCATCGCGTGTGCCGCGGCACGAGCCCTGCTCGTCGTCGTGCCCATCGTCCATGTCAGCCACGAGAGCAGCACGCTCAGCACGCCGCCGGCGACGCCGAAGTTCAGACCGGAGGCGATGCTCGGACGAGACTCGAAGTCCGGGCGGGACGATACGACCAGGCGCCAGACCCGACCGCCGAGATCCAGCACGCTCTCGCGCACATGCTCGCGATCCGCGTACGCGGTCGCGGCACTCGAGGCGTCGACCTTCAGCAGGTGCTCATCCCAGTCCACGACCATCGTCTGGCGTCCCGACACATCGACATCGAAGACTTCCAGGTCGGCCAGTCCGAGCATGTCCTGTGCGACGTGGTCGACGATCTCTCGTGGCTGCACCGGCGCCACGAGCAGATGCTCGAAAGCGCTCGCCCTCGCCTCGGCGGTGTCCAGGGCTGCGTCGGTCCGATAGACCGCCAGCACCCAGAGCGGACCGAGAAAGTCCCCGCCGCCCAGCGGGAGGCCGATCGGGGGCGTGAGCGTCGGCTCGCCCGTGGAGATCGCCAGTTCCGCCGCGGCACGGACAGCCGGATCCGCCGCGAGGTCGGTGAGCACGAGCGTCCCGGCGCGAGCCTCCGGCGCAGCGTTGCGGACGAGCAGGTGGTACGGCGCGCCGGGTGCCAACGCGGGCTGGCGGATGGGTTCCCCATAGTCACGGAGCACCCGATCGAAGTTCCCGGCTTGCTCGGGAGCGATCCGGTTGACCGAGGCGATCAGCGGAAGGCCGATCACGCCCTTGCTCAGGTCCCGCATCTCGACGTAACGGGCGAACTCCTCGCGCGAGATGCGATCGCTCGCGGCATACGCACCGCGCAGCCCAAGAAGCGGGAACGTGGGCCGGTGCATCAGATCGATGACCTCCGACCGCAGGCGGGCGGCCAGGCGCGAGAATCGCTCCTCGGCATCCAAAGCAACCCGATCAAGATCGCGAGTCGCGCCGAGGAGGGACACGATCAGGCCGACGAAAAGGATCAACGACGCGAGCCAGCCGACGAGCGCCGTGTCGCCCGCCGCGGACGACCGGGATGACCGGGATGACCGACCGGCATCAGCGCGACAGATCGCCGACGCTGGCGCGCGGCCCGAACCGCGCACGAGGCACCAGCCGAGCATCACGACGCTGGCCGTCGCCAGGAGCCCGACGAGCCCCAATGCCGAGACGATGGCCCAGTCCGGCAGGCGCAGAGTGCCCGCAACCAGACCCGCCGCCAGCGCGCAGGCGACCGCCACCATGGCGAGCGATCGCACCAGTTTGCTTCGTGAGTCTGTCGGATGGGTCGTCAGCATCATCGAGTGCTGACATCGTCAAAGAACCCGACGAGGTGAACCCCGAACGCCAATCTGGGATCCGAGATGATCGACCGGACCCAAATCGCACCTTCAGGGGTGGGCGAACAAATTGCAAACAACCCGCCGAATGCCCGATCCCGGCCCGATTCGGCCCCGGCAGGGATCAGCGGCCCTCGCCCAGTGCCTTGAGCTGGTCGCGGATCTTGGCCGCCTCTTCGTACGCCTCGCGCTTGACGGCGTCGGCGAGCTTCTTGCGGAGTTCGGCCGCGGGGCTGACGGGCAGTTTGGGCACCAGGGCTTCGCGCATGTTGCGGAGCATCTGCACCTCGCCGCTGGTGTCGAAGGCGTTCTCCTGCCCGCTTGTGGCAAAGTGATTGCGCAGCGCGGCCAGCCCCTCATCGATCGCGTTGATCGCGGCCTTGGGCTCGTTGTCCTTGAGCGCCTGGCTCGCCAGCGCTCGCGCACGCATCATCGTGATGTACGCCCGAAACGGCTCGAGCGCCTCGCGGTCCTCGGCATGCCCGGCGTGCTTCTCGCACAGGTCCAGCACACGCAGGTTCCGGCTCGTGTCCCGCACCACGCCCTCGAAGTCCTCCAGCACCAGCAGCGCCATGTAGCGGTGGTAGTACTGCAGCGCCTCGTCGCGCAGTTCCCGGCATTCCTGACGCGTCAGCGTCAGCGGGCCGCGATCGGTCATGCCCGCGTCTTCGTCCTCGTCATCTTCGTCATCGTCATCGTCGTCGGTGGCGTCGGCGGTGTCGGCGGGATCGCCCGCGGAACCGGCCTTGCCCGTTGCCGAGGGCTTGGCCCCGAGAGGCTCATCGTCCTCATCGTCGTCGTCCTCGTCGTCGTCCTGGGGCTCGAGATCGGTCTCGCTCCCGGCGGCCCGGGCGTCGCGTTCGCGTTGGCGGAAGGTGGCCTCATCCAGCCGGGCCTCGTGATACTCCAGAAGAGACTCGTGCCCGAAGGGCTTCTGGCCGTCGGGACGGCCTTCGGTGTGCATCTGAAGGATGCCCAGGTCCAGCCGGAGTTGGATTTTGGGCTCCCCGTCCTGGCCGGGAATCAGCCTGACATTGAGCTTACCGGGCTCGAAGGGCCAGGCCCGAAGCAGGTTGCCGATATCTTCACTCACGTTGGGACACTCCGTGCCCGCCGGGCTGAGATGCTAGGAGGCGGGGTCGGGAGCCTGCGGAGTCGGGCGAGGGGATTCGGACGCGCGTGGAAACCCTTATGTAGGAAGAATTCTAAGCCTAAAAGGCCCGTGAACACCGGCGCAGGTCGCCCGCATATCCGGTAGGATCTTCCTTCCGACGCTTGTTGCTGAAGGCGCGATTCCAAACACTCGATGGGATCCACAGCCTGAAGCGCGGCGTAGCGATTCTAGGCCGATCGCGTCGCTCCGGACGCCGGCTCGCGGCATGCCCACCGCCGCGGAAGGGGAGTTTCGTGGCGCTGGCCAAGTCTGCTCGTACATCCATCTCCGCGGAACTGCAGACCGGGCTGCAGTTGTATTTGCGTCAGATCAACGAGATTCCGTTGCTGACGGCCGACGAGGAGAAGATCCTCGGCTGGTCGATCATCAACGACAACTGCCCGATCGCGCGGGACCGGATGATCCGGGCGAATCTGCGTCTGGTGGTGTCGATCGCCAAGAACTACGCCAACCGCGGGCTGACGCTGCAGGACCTCATCGAGGAGGGCAACGTGGGCCTGCTGCGGGCGGTCGAGGGCTTCGACCCGGCGCAGGGCGCGCGGTTCAGCACCTACGGCTCGTGGTGGATCAAGCAGGCGATCAAGCGTGCGCTGATCAACGCGGTGCAGCCGATCCACGTCCCGGCGTACATGGTGGAACTCATCGCCAAGTGGAAGCAGGCCTCGCGGAAACTCGAGAACGCGCTGGGCCGCCCGGCGACGATGCAGGAACTGGCCGACGAGATGCAGCTGCCTCTGCGCAAGCTCAAGATCATCAAGCGCGCGCTCAAGGCCGTCCGCACGCCCAGCCAAGCCCCCACCGACGAGCAGGGCGACAGCATGAACTTCGGCGACCTGGTCGCCGACCATCGGGCCAAGGGCCCGGGCGACGGGATGGTCCGCGACGACGAACTTCGCACCATCCGCAAACTTCTCGACGCCATCGACGAGCGCGAGGCCCGCATCCTCCGCATGCGCTTCGGCTTTGATGGTCAGGAGCCGCTGACGCTCAAGCAAATCGCGCAGGAGATCGGGATTTCGCGTGAGCGTGTCCGGCAGATCGCCGACGAGGCCTTGCAGAAGCTCAACGCTCAGCTCAATGACGATCGCCCCACCCGGTTCTTCCGCGAGGGCGGACTGGGCTCGGACTGGGACGTGGGCGATGAGCCCCGCTCGTTCCTGTCGCAGGCGATGGATTCGTGAGAACGGCCATCGGCCTTGGGCCATTGGCCATCGGTGAGGAGCCCGACAGCAACGTGACTAGGCCACGCGCAGGCGTTCGATGATCGCTCGCACCGCGGGGATCGATGCGCGTTCCACGGCTTCGGGCTGGCTGAGCCACTGACGCCTGCGCCAGCGCCCCTCGGGCCAGCGTTCCATTTCCTCGCTGACGCGCAGCGCGAACAGCCGAACTCGGCAGCGCTTCTGGCCCTTGTCGTACTCGTACGTGCCGATGACGCCGGGCCCGAGTTGGCCCAGCACGCCGGCCTCTTCCATGCACTCGGTCTGCGCGGTCTGCTCGGGCGTGTGGCCGCGGTCGATCATGCCCTTGGGCACGATCCACCCGCCGTCGCGGTTGGTGATGAGCATGACCTGCACCGTGCCATCCGTCAGCACGCGGAACGGCACCGCCCCGGCCTGCTGAAACACCCGTCGTCGGAGGTGGGCTGCGGCGCCCTGCCCGGGCAACGGCCCAGGCCGTGAGGACTGCCCAGGCCCGCTCTGGCCCGGCGTGGCCACGCCAACGCCCGGTGCGTCGGTCGGGGATCCCGGAATGAGTTTCGCATCCGTGCGACTCATAACACTCACTTCGGCTTGTTCATCCCGACACTTGAGCCCGCCGGGGCCGAACATCGTGCGCCGCGTGCCCTCGGTGGAAGCCCATGCTGATACGCACGGCCGGACCCGCAGGTGCGTCGATCCGGACGCCCGGGCGGGATCTTTGCGCGTTCTTCGCGATGAGCGGGGCTGACGCTGGCGATCAGACCCCGACGCCGCCCTGGACTCCGGGCATCTCGAACCGGCCGCAGACCTCGCGGACGTTCTGGCGGACGCTCTGGCACGCCGAGGGGTCACCCTTGGCGCTGAGCACGCGGTCGACGAGTTCGGCGATGGTGTCCATGTCGCTCTCGCGCATGCCGCGGGTGGTGACGGCGGGAGTGCCGAAGCGCAGGCCGCTGGTGAACTTTGGCGGGCGCGGATCGCTGGGGATGCCGTTCTTGTTGCAGATCAGGCCGGCGCTCTGGAGCCACTTCTCGGCATCGGCGCCGGTGATGTCGGCGTCCTTGGTGCGGAGGTCCACGAGCATGAGGTGGTTGTCGGTGCCGCCGGAGGTGATGCGGTACCCGCGCTTGATCAGGGCCTGAGCCAGGGCCTTGGCGTTGGCGACGACCTGAGCGCTGTACGTGCGGAACTCTGGCCTGAGGCACTCGCCGAAGGCCACGGCCTTGCTGGCGATGACGTGCATGAGCGGGCCGCCCTGCACGCCGGGGAACACAGCCTTGTCGATCTTCTTGGCCAGTTCCTCATCGTTGGTCATGATGAGCCCGCCTCGCGGGCCGCGGAGGGTCTTGTGCGTCGTGGTCGTGACGATGTGCGCGTGCGGGAATGGGTTCGGGTGCGCCCCGCCAACGCAGAGCCCGGCGATGTGCGCCACGTCGGCGACGAGCAGGCAGCCGAACTCGTCGGCGATCGCCCGGAACTTCGGGAAGTCGATGATCCGCGGGTACGCGGAGTATCCGCACATGAGCACCTTGGGCTTGTGCTCGCCGACGACGGCGCGGACCGCGTCGTAGTCGATGCGCTCGAAGTCGGCGCGCGAGGCGTCGTACACCAGCGGGTAGTACACGGGCTTGTGATACACGCCGGAGAAGTTGATGCTCATCCCGTGCGAGAGGTGCCCGCCGTCCTTGAGCACGAGGCTGGCGAAAGTGTCGCCGGGCTTCATGGTGGCCATGAACACGGCGGTGTTGGCCTGCGCGCCCGAGTGCGGCTGGACGTTGGCGAACTTGCACCCGAACATGGCCTTGGCGCGGTCGCGGGCGATGTCCTCGATGGTGTCGTGGAACTCGCACCCGCCGTAGTAGCGTGCGCCGGGGTAGCCCTCGGCGTACTTGTTGGTCAGGAACGAGCCCATGGTGTGCATCACCGCGGGCGAGACGTGGTTCTCGCTGGCGATGAGCTCGATCGTGGTCTCCTGCCGTTCGCGCTCGAGGGTCATGGCCCGTGCGACCTGCGGGTCTTCGCGGGAAAGCAGGTCCAGCAACGCATCGGTAATGGGATCGTGGCTCATGCTCCGAGGGTAGCGCAATCGCGCCCCGGCGGGCACGAAAAGCTTGTCCGGGCGGGGCTTGCCCATCTACCCTACCCGGCCATGTCTCACACCCCCGAAGCCACTCCCGCACAGCCGTCCATCCACCCGCTCGAGCAGCAGCGCCGCGACAACCGGGCCGCGGTTGCGGCTCTGGGCCTGGCCACGTACGGCGTTCGCACCGACGGACTCGCCACGCTCAGCGACGCTCGCGCCCGGCACAGCCCCGAGGCCGACGCGGCCCTCGCCGCGGCCGGCAAGGAGCCGCCGGCGGGGTTTGTTGATCCTCGCCCGATGGTCAGCGTCGCCGGGCGCGTGATGCTGCACCGTGACAACGGCAAGCTCATCTGGATCACGCTGCGCGACCACACGGGCGACCTGCAGGTGGCGGTGAGCCAGAAGGACGCCGACGAGAACGGGTTCAAGCTCGCCAAGCTCACGGACCTGGGCGATGTGATCATTGCGACCGGCCGGCTGATGAAGACGCGCACGGGCGAGGTGACGGTCTGGGCCACGACGCTGAGCCCTGGGGCCAAGTGCCTCGTGCCGCCGCCTGAGAAGCACGCGGGCCTGAGCGACGCGGAGCTGCGGTATCGCCACCGGTACGTGGACATGTGGGCCACGCCGGAGACGCTGCGCACGTTCCAGATGCGCAGCAGGCTGGTCGCGTTCATCCGCCGCCATCTCGATGGGCTCGGGTACACGGAGGTCGAGACGCCGATGCTCCAGGCGCTGGCCGGCGGCGCGGCGGCACGGCCGTTCAAGACGCACATGAACGCGCTGGATATGCCGTTGTTCCTGCGGATCGCGCCCGAGTTGTACCTCAAGCGTCTGCTCGTCGGCGGCATGCCCATGGTCTACGAGGTCAACCGCAACTTCCGCAACGAGGGGCTGGACCGCAACCACAACCCCGAGTTCACCATGCTCGAGCTCTACCACGCCTTCGGCGACGTGGAGACGGTCATGAACATGACCGAGACGCTCGTGCGCGAGAGCGCCCGCATGATCGCACAAGCCTCGGGCCTGCCCAGCGACGACGCGAGCCTGCGCCTGCCCTTCGGCGAGATCAGCATCGACTACGGCTCGCCGTTCGTGCGCGTGACGTACGCCGAGTTGTTCAGGAAGGCCACGGGCGTGGCGCACACGGACATGGCCGGCGTGATGGCGCTGGCGGCCAGGCACCACATTCGCACGAAGAACGAGAAGGGCCAGCCGTTGGCGGATGTGCTGGTGGTCAACGAGGTGTTCGAGGAACTCGCCGAGCCGACGCTGGACCCGACGCGGCCGACGTTCATCACCGATTACCCGTCGGCGATTAGCCCGCTGACGCGCCCCAAGCCGAGCGACCCGACGCTGGCGGACCGCGCGGACCTGTTCATCGCGGGGATGGAGATCGCCCCGCACTACACGGAGCTCAACGACCCGGACATCCAGAGTGCGCGCTTCCGCGAGCAGTTGGCGGGGCTTGATGATGAGGAGAGCACGTTCCGCACCTTCGACGCGGACTTCGTTCACGCGCTGAAGGTGGGCATGCCCCCCGCCGGCGGCATGGGCCTGGGCATCGATCGCCTCGCGATGGTCCTGCTGAACCAGCGGAGCATCCGCGATGTGGTGCTGTTCCCGCTGATGCGGCAGGAGTAAGAGGACTGGCACGAAGGCGCGAAGTCGCGAAGAAGAAGGGCAGGAAGAAGAAGAAGAAGAAGAGAGTTCGAAGTGGAACGGGGAGGGAACAGAGGGGAGGGGCGGGGTCTTCTTCGCCCCGGAGGGGCGAAGGGGTGTAGCCACGGGTGAAGCGCAGCCCGCGCTTCGCGGGCGGAGCGGAACCCGTGGAAGGGTGCGAATACGTTTTCTTGGTTCAGACTCCCCTGCCCCTAAGGGGCAGAGGAGTCTCACGTGCTCCCCCTCGCACTTACTTCCTCCGCCCCTGCCGGGGCGGATCAACTCATCGACGTTCTCCACGGGTTGCGCTCGCTCGGGGACTCGCTCGCTCCACCCGTGGCTACACGCCGTGGCCCCTTCGGGGCCGAGGAATCGATCCCGGGCCCGTCACACTCGAGCGCGCCGGCACGGCGCCCCACGGCTCAGGGCGAGATTTCTTGTCCGCACGTACCCTCCTGCGTGAGCGCCCCGCCCTTCCCGGTCATCTACGCCCCCACCGCCAGCGGCAAGTCCGCCCTGGCGATCGCCGTCGCTCGGCGGGTCGCGACCCTCGGCGGCTCGGCCCGGATCCTCGCCGCGGACGCGTTTCAGGTGTATCGCGGGATGGACATCGGCACCGCCAAGCCGACGATGGCCGAGCGGGCGGACGTGCCGCACGAGTTGATCGACATCGCCGACCCGCACGCGCAGGAGCCGTTCACCGTTGACGACTGGCTGGAGGCCGCGGAGGCACGGATCGCGGAACTGCGAGCACGCGGCGTGGTGCCGATTGTCGTCGGCGGCACGGCGTTGTACGTGCAGGCCCTGCTGCACGGCTTGTTCAAGGGGCCGCCGGCGGATGAGGCCATGCGGAGCGAACTGCGGGCGATGGACCCGGCAAAGCGCCGGGCCGAGCTTGAGCGCGCAGACCCGCTTGCGGCGACGAGGATTCACCCGGCCGATGAACGCCGGACCATCCGCGCGATCGAGGTCTTCCGCCTCACCGGCACGCCGATCAGCACGCATCAGCAGCAGTGGAGCGCTCGATCGCCCCGCGCCGACGCTCGGCTGATCGTGATCAACTGGCCCACGCCCGAGTTGAACAAGCGGATCAACGCACGGGTCCGGACGATGATGGCCGGAGGGCTGCTGGAGGAGGTGCGTCGGCTCCGCGAGGCCGGGCCGATGAACAGCCAGGCGCGGGAGGGACTGGGGTACAAGCAACTGGGGGTTCACTTGGATGGGGGATGCTCGCTCGAGGACGCGGTGGAGCGAACAAAGATCGAAACTCGACGATTGGGGAAAAACCAGAGGACATGGCTGAAAAGGCTGGCAAGCGGGGCGGGAACGCTGATGGTGCAAGGGGAGAGCGATCAGGCCGAGAGTATTGCTCAAGATATTGCCCAACAGGCACTTGCATAAAACAGACTGACAGTTTGTTTTACGGGACTCGGGATGGCTGATCTTGGGGGTCGCAAGCACCCAATCTTTACCCAAACAGAAAGTTGGGGGCTTGACAACCGATGGTGGGGATGCCTTTCGTCCGATCTCCGGGAACATCCGGCGGGTCCGAAAACGGCTCCGCGGCCAATCCCGGCGGCGATCACCCGGCACCATCTCTCTGGACGTACCACTCTTTATGGCCAAGGCGACCACCAACACCACGTCCGCGTCGGGCAAGCGTCCGGCCACGGCCAGAGTCCCGGCCAAGGGAAAGAGCAAGAGCAAGGCCGCGGCGATGCCCAAGGCGTCGGCGGTTGAGGATGCGCCGTTTGATGACGTGGCGGACCCTTCGGCGGAAGAGACGGGCGCGGGGTCGGGGCGGGGCAAGCGGCTGGTGATTGTCGAGTCTCCCGCCAAGGCCAAGACGATCAACAAGTACCTGGGCAGCGACTACAAGGTGGTGGCGTCGGTGGGTCACGTACGCGACCTGCCTAGCCGGAACCCCAAGGGCGTCAAGAGCCCGGTGCCCGGCGTGGACCTTGAGCACGACTTTGCGCCGACGTACGAGGTGATGGACGCCAAGAGCAAGGTGATCAGCGAGCTGAAGCGCTCGGCACGCTCGGCGCGGGAGATCTGGTTCGCGACCGACCCCGACCGCGAGGGCGAAGCGATCGCCTGGCACGTTGCCGAGGAGCTGGGCGTCAAGCCCGAAACCGCCAAGCGGGTGATGTTCAACGCGATCACCAAGGCCGAGATTCAGCGGGCGTTCGACAACCCGCACCCGATCAACATGGACCGCGTCAACGCGCAGCAGGCGCGCCGGATTCTGGACCGGATCGTGGGGTATCAGGTCTCGCCTCTGCTCTGGAAGAAGGTCGCGCGGGGGCTGAGCGCCGGACGCGTGCAGAGCGTGGCGGTTCGGCTGATCGTCGAGCGCGAGCGTGAGATTCGCGCGTTCATGCCGGATGAGTTCTGGGAGATCGGCGCGGCGTTCACGAAGGACCTTGCCCAGGCCTCGGGCCTGACCGGCGCGTGGGCCAAGTGGTACGCGGCGGAGGTCGACCGGGCGCTGAACGAGGAACGCAAGCCGGGCAGGCCCAAGCGCACAGGGCCCAGCGTCAAGGACATGGAGGCGTGGCTGAGCGAGCACGCCTGCTTCCGGGCGGCGCTGGTCGACGTCGGCGGGAAGAAGTTCGACCTTCGCGGCGAGAGCGGCGAAGCGCTGGCAGCGCGGGCGCAGGCGATCGCGTCGGCGGCGGGGATGAAGAACGTGCGGATCACGACGCGTCAGGACGACGAGGCGCGCGGGCCGGCGAAGTTCGTGCGGACGCTCAGCGGCGAGGTGGACACGGCGACGCCGTACCGCGTGACGGACGTGACGACCAAGCGTGTGAGCACACGGCCCAGCCCGCCGTTCATCACCAGCACACTGCAGCAGGCCGCGGCGAACAGGCTGGGGTACACCGCCAAGCGCACCATGGGCGCGGCGCAGCAGTTGTATCAGGGCGTGGACCTTCCCGGCGAAGGCCCGACCGCGCTCATTACGTATATGCGTACGGACAGCACGCACCTGTCGGCGGATGCGCTGAGCATGGTGCGGACGTTCATCCCGACGAAGTACGGGCAGAAGTACCTGCCCGAGAAGCCCAACTTCTACACCAGCAGCAACAAGGACGCGCAGGAAGCGCACGAGGCGATTCGGCCCACGAACGTGAACATCGTGCCGGATGCGAAACTCAAGAGCGTGCTGCCGCAGGATCTGTTCAGGCTGTACCAGATCATCTGGGAGCGGTTTGTCGCGTGCCAGATGGTGCCGGCGCAGTGGGACAGCACGGCGGCGACGATCGTGGGCGGCGTGCCGAACGCGAGTGTCGGCGAACTGACGTTCCGCGCGACCGGGCGGGTGCTGGTGTTCGACGGCTTTTACAAGGCCACGGGCGTGCCGGGCGGGGCGGATGAGCAGACGCTGCCCGCGCTGGACACCGGCACGAAACTCGCGCCGGTGCTGATGGAGCCGGAGCAGAAGTTCACCCAGCCGCCGGCGCGATACAGCGAAGCGAGCCTGATCAAGGTGCTCGAGAGCGAGGGCATCGGCCGTCCCAGCACGTACGCGTCGATCATCAGCGTGGTGCAGGAACGCAAGTACGTCGAGCTGCTCGATCGGCGGTTCTACGCGACGGACCTGGGCGAGGCGGTGACGGACAAGCTCATCGAGGCGTTCCCCGACCTGATGGACGTGGGCTATACGCGCGACATGGAGAGCAAACTGGACAAGGTCGAGGAGGATCACCTTGACTGGGTCGAGATGCTCCACGAGTTCTACACGCCGTTTGCCAAGCGGCTGGGGATGGTCGAGAGCACGCTCAAGCACGCAAAGGCCGAGACGACGCCGACGCCGTACAAGTGTCCGACCTGCGGCAGCGGCACGGTGTACCGGCTGGGCAAGAACGGGCGGTTCCTGTCGTGCGCGACGTATCCCGATTGCAAGTACGCCAGCCCGGTTGATCGCAATGGCAAGCCGACGCCCGCGAGCACGACGAATGTTGCGTGCCACCTGTGCGGGCGCGGGATGACCAAGCGGACGGGGCGCTTCGGCGCGTTCCTTGGGTGCTCGGGGTACGGCGCCAAGGAGAACCCGTGCAGCGGGATCCTGAAGCTGGACAAGAAGGGCCACGTGCTCGCGCCCGGCGTGCCGCCGTTCACGCCGGAGCCGGCGCTGGGCTGCCCGAAGTGTCAGTCGCCGATGTACCTGCGCCCCGGCAAGTACGGGCCGTGGCTGGGGTGCTCGAAGTTCCCCAAGTGCCGCGGGCGCGGCGACTTCAAGAAGTTGGATGAGGCGAGCAAGTCAGCGCTGCTCAAGGCGCTTGAGCAGCACCAGGCGGCCCACCCGGTGCGGATCATCAAGACGCTCGATGGGCGCGCGCTGACGGGTGCCGACGGCAAGCCGCTGCCCGATGCGCCGATCATCGGCCAGGAAGCGGGCGAGGAGACGCTCGAGGCCGTGGCGGATGAGCTGGGGGTGTGAGTTACGCGATGGCGGCCGCGGGCCTTTCGCGGGTGTCGCCATCGCGACCGATGTCGTCGGCCGGAGCCCGCGGGATCGGAATTGCTTCGCTGACGCAAGATAAAGGTGTCGTTCATCATGCGTGAATCCCCCCGAAAAGGTGAGCTTACTACGCATGTACACGTTTTTACTTGCGGCATCGTCTTTGGGTACTACTGTTCATGGTGGCCCACGTACCGACGGTCTTTGCTCAGAGGACAATCGCCATGATCAATGCGCAGTCGCTCCTCGTCGTAACGCTGATCGGGCTCTGTGCCCCTGCCGCGCTCGCTCAGGGCGCAGGGGGCGCGGCCCAGTCGCCGGTTGATCGATATCCGGGCGCGTGGGCGGAGGAGTGGGCTGTCGGCATTTCTCAGCGTTCATCGGCAGCAATCGCGAACGACGGACAGATTCGTGCGGCGAGTTCGATGCTCACGGTCCTCGATGGCTGGTCGATCAAGCCGGTGTACGAACTGCATTCCGGACATCCTCGAGTAATCGGCATGCTCGTGCGACCGGTGGGCGAGGTTCAGGCCGCGGGTAGCGTTGTGGCGATCTGGTACGAGCGCCCGTCGATCGAGTGTGATGCATGGCCCGCGTTTGCTTACGTCGGTGGCTCGGCGTGGAACGCCGTTATGGACATCAAGGCCCGGCTCGGAATCCAGTCGACCATGGATGCGAACTGGGAGGTTTCGCCGAGTCCTTTGAGCGTGCCCGATTTCATCGCCGTCGACCAGGGCATCGGGCTGATCGATCCGCTGCGAGATGCGATTGCGACTCTTCCGAACTCGGTTGCGGGGTTCGGTCCAAGCCCGAGGAGTCACTTCTTGAGCATGCTTCAGGAGTCTGGATACTCCGCCGCAGACGTGCCCTTCGAGCGTGCCGGACCCGCGGCGGCCGCCGCGTTCCTGAGGTCGCAGGCCTGGTACTACGAAAGAGTCGCGGAGCGCCCGCTTTCGCCCGATGAATGGAGTCTGGTGCTTGCTGAGTGCTTCGGCGGCACCGTCGAGCCGTCCGGGCCAACGATCCCCGTCGCGCCAGACGGCGACGGAATCATCGGAACGCCGTGCCCCGCTCCGGCCGGCACATTCGGCTGTCCGGCGGAGTTCAAGGGGCCCTGGACCTCAACCGAGCGAAGGTGCGAATGCGAGACAGTCGGTCCCGTCGAGTTTCTGAGCGGAACAATCCGCGTGAACGCGAATGGCAAGCTTCGCTTCCGATTACCGTTTCCTCCGCCGCTTGGAACGTGGATCGAGTTTGACGCGGGTGGGATGATCGAGATCGATCCGAAGATCTGTCTTTGGCGACGCCGATGCTGGGCGAACGCCGAGCGCGGAACGAGATACAGGGTTCAACCAGTCTGCGTGTGGAAGTGGGGTCCGATGGAGCAGAGCGGGGGCAAGATCATGTTCGAGTCGGTGCATTGGTGGATGACCACCAAGGAGTCTCCGTGCACTGAAGCCATGAGACCGGGCGAGTGCCCGCCGAACTCACAGAAGTGCGACCAGTTTGTTCCCGTCCAGTACGAGCCGATTCCGGTGCCCTGACTTCAACGTCAGGGTGGCGGTCGTCGGAAACGTCCAGATTCCGGCGTTGGAGGTGACTCAGTGGCGAACGCGCCGAGATCCGTCACAGTGGATTGTGGCGATCACGCCAGTCTGTCGTCGCCAAACTGCTCACGTTCCACGCGGCATCACCCCGCGGCTTGCTCGGAGGCCGGCTCGGCTTCGGGCTCGGCGGGCTTGCGATCGGGGAACTTGGTGTATTCCATGTCCACGATGAACTCTTCGAGCCACTTGAAGCGGTAGAGGTCGAACTCCATGCTCGTGCCGTCGGTCAGGACGATGGAGATGAAGAGTTTGTGCCAGCGTCGGCGGTCAAAGTCGGCGCAGTCCAGCAGCGTGATGACGCGGCCGCCGGGGATCGTCAGGGCCTTCTTCTGGCGGTCGTAGGTGTACGACTTGCGTGAGACCTGCACGATGAGCAGGGCCATGTACCCCGCCAACCCGAAGCCCGCGATGAGCCAGACGTACTCCAGCGGGATGTCCCACTTGCCCAACGGCTTGGGGGCTTCGAGAGACTTCCAGCGTGTGTCGAGATCCTTGAGTTTCTCGGCGACGCCGGTGATCGCGGTGTTCTCGGGCTTGAGCGTCCAGGCGTGCTTATGGGCTTCGAGCCAATCGTGACGGGCGGCGAGGAACTTGGCCTGGCGTGCCTCGGGGCCGGTGCCGAGGGCGCCTTTGCGGTGCGATTCGATCTCCGCCGAGAGTTGCGCGAACTCGGCCTTCGGGTCGGCGACGGTGGTGTCGCTGTCGGTCAGGCGTGAGGCGGCGCTGGCCGACTGGAGATAGACCAGCAGTTTGTACTCGACGTCGCCCGCGCCACGTCGGGGGTTGGTGATCAGCACGTCGTACAGCGCCCAGCAGCCAAAGCCCAGGGCCACCAGCCCGAAGATCAGGATCTTTCGAAGCCACTTGGGATTGGTGACGCTGCGTTCCATTCGCGAAAAACTCCCGGGGGGAGAGGGGTGCCGAGCCGGATACCGAGTAGGTTACCGAGCCGGGCGCAAGCGTAGTCGCCGACACGCCGCGGCCCGGGATGGTGCCGGCGTGGACCCGTGGCGGGCCGCTTGCCGGGTCGGCCGCGGGGCCCTTGGCCGGGCCACTTTGCCTGACCGTTCGCCGAGCCTGTCGGCGGAGTGGCTCGGGGCCTCAGAGCAGGTTCGCCGCGAGGCTGGCCAGTTCGCTGCGTTCGCTCTTGCTCAGGGTCACGTGGCCCACGACGCCAAGGCCTTTCATCTTTTCGATGGCGTAGGCCAGCCCGTTGCTGGCGCTGTCGAGGTACGGGTTGTCGATCTGGCCGACGTCGCCGGTGAGCACGAGTTTGGTGCCTTCGCCGATGCGGGAGACGATGGTCTTGACCTCGTGCGGCGTGAGGTTCTGGGCCTCGTCGACGATCATGAACTGGTGCGGGATGCTGCGTCCGCGGATGTACGTCAGCGGCTCGAGCACGAGTTGCCCGCCGGCGATGAGTTTCTCGATGCGCTGCTCGGTGGTCAGGCTATCGGCGTTCTGGTTCGGCGCGCCGCGGGTGCTGAGCAGGTACGCGACGTTGTCGAAAATCGGCTGCATCCAGGCCTGGAGTTTGTCGTCCTTGCTGCCGGGCAGGTACCCGATATCGCGGCCCATGGGCATGATCGGGCGGGCCACCAACAGTTTGTCGTAGCGCTCCTCGCTGAAGACCTTGGCCATGCCCGCGGCGACGGCGACGAGCGTCTTGCCCGTGCCCGCGCTGCCCAGCAGCGTGACCATGCGGACCTCTTCGTCCATGAGCAGGTCGAGCGCCATGGTCTGCTGAACATTGCGGGCCATGATGCCGAAGGTCGGCTTGCGCGGGCCGCTGACGGGGATGACGTGGTCGGTGTCCGCGAGCCTGCGGGCCAGGCCGGTGTGCCCCTCGTCGTCGCTGTCGCGGAGCATGAGGAACTGGTTGGCCAGAAGTTGGCGCTCGACGGTCTGGCCGTCGGGGCCGGTGTGAACGAGGAACTCGCTCAGGCGGGCCAGCGGGAGCATCCGGTCGCGGTAGAGTTCGTCGATGAACTCGCCCGGGACATCGGCGCTCATCGCGCCGGTGTACAGCGCGTCGGCGTTGACCTTGGAGTTCTCGAAGTCCTCGGTCTTCAGGCCCAGCGCGTCGGCCTTGATGCGTGCCGAGAGATCCTTGGAAACGAACACGACGTTCACGCCCTGACGCGCCATGTCCAGGGCCACGGCGATGATGCGGTTGTCGGCCTTGTCCTCGCCCAGCATGGGCGGGCGCTCGTGCATGTCCACGTCGATGCGGACGCTGCCGGAGCGGGGCGAGAGGTCCTTGCGGCTCTGCGGGCGGGAGCGTGAGCCGGAAACTTTGGCGCCGCTGTTGAGTTCACCCCAGCGCACGCCGTCGACGAGCCTGCCGGCGGTGCGGAGGCGGTCGAGTTGGCGGATGGCCTCGCGGGCGTTTCGGCCGCGGTCGCCGTCGTCGCGTTTGAAGCGGTCGAGTTCCTCGATGACGGTGAACGGGATGACGACCTCGTGCTCCTCGAAGACGAAGAGCGCGTTGGGGTCGTGCAGCAGAACGTTGGTGTCAACCACGAAGTGCTTGACGCCCTGAGCACGATCCGCGGCCGCGCTCCGAGCGCTGGCGGGGCTCAGGCCCGGCGCGGCACCCGTGGACCCCGAGACACCCACGGCGGCGGCACCGGCGGGGCCGGCCTTTGCGGGGCCGGCGGCGGGCTTGCGCGAGCCGGGCTCATCGACATTCGCGAAGAAGCCGGCCATGGGCCCCGCGGCGGGCGGGCGAGCGGAGCCGGGAGATGCGGGATCGGGGCTGGTCGGGGTTCCGGGGCCCGAGGGGTTTGTGGAAGGTGGCGTGGCCTGAGGAACGACGGGGGCCTTGGCGTGCTTCATGTCCTGCCGGGCTCGCGAACCTGTCCCTGCACCGGCGGAGGGAGAAGAGGGTGGTGTGTGCCGGTCGCGATGGGGCGTCTGTTCTTTGCCCATGACATCCGTGTCGGCATTCCAGAAGACCTTCGACAGCGCAGACTATGCGGATCCATGGTCCCTGAGTGTTATCCACGTTTGGATCCCGTGAAGACGGCGTCAGATCGCCCCAGAACTTATCGGTACGGTCAAGTCCGGCCCGCCGTGCGGGTTGCGGGGGTGTTTGTGGCGTTCATGGGCGACGACGCCGAGTGGCGTCGGCGTGCGAGACTGTCGCAAGTGGGCGAACGTCGGCATTGCGCTGCATCCGCCGGGGCGTTCGGGCGTAGGAAGGGCTAGCCCGGTGCCCGCTGTCGGGGCTCGGCGTCGGCAAACGGGCGATGTTGCCCGTTGACGATCGGTGGGATTCATCCTCAATTGGAGACTGTTCATGCGAATCTGTCCTCTGTGCGTCGTTGGAGCGTCGGCGGGTCTGGTGGTTCTGGGAGCAGCGGGGCTGATGAGCCTCGATCGCGCGGTCACCGCGCCCGCCCAGGCCGCGGCTCAGGCGTCGGCGGCGGCGCAGCCGTCGGCCAGCGCTGCGCCGTTCGATATCGACGCCGTGCACTCGAGCGTGGTCTTCCGCATCAAGCACATGGGCGTTGCGAACTTTTACGGCATGTTCGAGAAGGTCTCGGGCAAGTTCCACATCGACGCGGCCAACCTCGACAAGAGCATGATCGAGGCGACGGTCGATGTCAGCAGCGTCGACTCGAACAACAAGGACCGCGATCAGCACCTGCTGAGCGACTCCTTCTTCGCCGCCAAAGAGTTCCCGACGATGACGTTCAAGAGCACGAAGTTCACCAAGACCGGCGAGAATACGTACGACGTGACGGGCGACCTGACGCTGCTGGGCAAGACGCGTCCGGTCACGACCAAGGTCGAGTTCACCGGCCAGGGCCCCGGACGCCCGCCCAACAGCACCGTTGCGGGCCTGGAGGCTCGGCTGGAGTTCAAGCGCTCGGACTTTGGCATGTCGTACATGCTCGCGGGGCTGAGCGATGAGGTCGGCCTCATCGTCGCGCTCGAGGGCATCCGCAAGTAAGTTCCGCGTCGAGCACGCGTCAGCGGTGGCACACCGCGATGCGCTTGTACGCGAGCGATTCGCAGTTCACGATCGGGCGGGCGCGAGCCCGCCCGATCGCTTGATGCTCAGCCCGGATGATGCCAAGTTGCTGGTTCAGGGTGTCGTGCTGCCCGCAGCACTGGCGCTCGTCGTGATCGTGCCGCTGGTGTGGCTGCGCGTGCGCGGCGGCGCGGCCGCGGAAAGGTCGGCCGGTGGCGTGCAGGCAGAGATGCCGAGCGTCGGTCGGAGCGACGGCATTCTGTCGCTCGGGCTGAGCGTCGCACTCGGCGCGAGCGTGCTGCTGGCCTATGCGTTGCTGATCGCCTCGGCCGGGGCGCCGGAGGGGTTCGGCGCGAAACTCGGCTGGTGGGTGTCGCTGAAGTGGCTGCCCGTGCCGCCCGAGCGGGCGCAGCACTGGCTGCCGATCATCGCGCTCTTGGGGCTGGCGGTGGGAGTCATCGGCTCGCTGTGGAGCCCTCGCGATCGCGTGCGCTGGACACTGCGGACGCTGGCGCTGCTGGCGGCGCTGACGGGCGTGTACATCGGCGGCGGGCTGAGCCGCGGCGTGAGCATGCCGACGCTGGCGCAGGCGGCGCTGACGGGCGTGTACATCGGCGGCGGGCTGAGCCGTGGGGTGAGCATGCCGACGCTGGGGCAGGCGGCGGAGGTGCTAGCACTGCTCGCGGGCGGGATGGTCGCCTGGGCGGCGATGGCGTCGGTCACGCAGCGGCGCGCGGGTGCCGCGCCGGTGGTGATCGTCTGGGGGCTGGTCGCGTCGGCGGCGCTGATGATGGTGCTGAGCCGGAACCTGCTGCAGGGACAACTGGCCGGGGCGCTGGCCGCGGGGCTCGGGGCGGCGGTCGTGGCGAGCGTGATACGGCCGCGGATGGTCTTCGGCGGGCCGGCGCTGGCGGTGCCGGTGCTGTTCGTCACGTCGCTGGTGTACTTTGCCGATCGCTACGGCGAGGGCGTGCCGTGGTTCGTGAGCCTGCTGCTGCTGGGCGGCGCCGTGGCGATGGCGCTGGCGGAGCCTGTGGTCAATCGGTTCCTGGGGCCGGGCTTCAAGGGGAGCGTGGCGTTGGTGGTCGCGTCGGCGATCGGGCCGATCGCGGGGATGGCGATCATGGCTGTGCGATATGCCCAGACCGCGGGATCTTCGGGCGGGTACTGATCAGCGCCGACGGCCCGTCGATCGGCACTCAGCCGCCGGAGGCGATGCGGACGTAGACCTGCACGAGCAGATAACTGCTCAGCGCCAGGGCGACCATGCCGACGACGCCCTGAAGGGTCATCAGCAGCACCTGCCGCCAGTAACTCTCGAGCGTCGGCAGGCGGACCGCCTTCCAGACCATCGAGACAAAGAACACCAGCGGGATCAGCAGCAGGTACCAGGTGCGGTGAGCATCGATGGGGTCGATGAACGGCGTCCACGCGAGGATGGTCGGGGCGAGGGCGGGGATCATGTCGCACCCCCGGCGTATCCCGGCTCGCCGCGACGCGGGCGGTGGTTCCAGCCGGCGTCGATCATGGCGATGAGGTTGAGCAGGCCGGCGAGCGTGCAGAAAAGCGTGCCGACTTCGTTGACGCGTGCAAGGCTCTTGGTCGCGGGCGGGGTGCCGGCGATGGCGAACCCGGTGGCGGGATCGCGGCCCTCGCCCGGGCGGGCGGAGCGGAGGATGCGGGGCTCGGCGGGGTCGATGACCTTGAAGCGGTGCTGATGGACGACATCGACGACCAGCGCGACCGGCCCGGTAAAGGCCTGGCCCACGAACCAGATGGCGTCGCCGTCGGGCGTGACCAATTGCGGGCTCTTGGAGCCCGTCACCTTTCGGAAGGTGTTGGAAACGACCAGCCCGGAGTCGACGACGTCGATGCCGCCGACGAACAGGCCCGAGAAGAACAGACCCAGCACGCCGACGCAGATGAGGATGGCCCTGCGGACCTGCCCGAGGAACAGGTGGCCCGCGCCGGGAAGCAGCCAACCCAGAACAAGAGCGGGGATGCTCAATCTGGTGGGCTCGTGATGCGGGGCGTGGGGCTGGGTCATGTGATGGCGGGGTCGCTTGAACTGGCGGGCGGACCGGCGGGCGGAGTGGCGGCCAGCATGGAGGCCGGCCCGGGGACAAGTGTTGGCGCGCCGTCGGGCCCGGGGCGGAGAGCGGGGCGGAGGCGGTGAGAACGGGCGACGGGCAGGGCCAATGGGGAAAAATCCGTTCGCGGAGCCGTATTGACTCTGCGCATCGGGGCGGTAGCCTACGGGCGCACGCGGAACGGTTCCGCAGAGTTCGTCGCGGGGGCGCTTGACTTTGCGGAAGATCGAACCGACGGTTGCAACGCAGCGAACACGACCTGACCACGCGCGCGAGGAAGCCATGCACGAACGGATCATCTCCAACGCCGGTTCGACAAATCCCACCATGATCGATCGCGACATCGACACGCTGATCCACGCGGGCCTCACGGGCGACGCGGGCGGCGGCGTGGCCCTGCTCGACGATGCGCCTGACGCCGCATCCGACGCGGGCTGGATCGACGGCGCGCTCCACGCCCAGGCCGCCAAGCGCAGCGGGGACGAAGAGGAAGACGACGAGGACGCCCCGGCCAGCGGTGACGATGAGGACGGCTTTGACGACCTTGACGAAGATGCCGAAGAGGGTGAGTTTGAGGATGAGGACGAGTTTGAGGACGAGGAAGAGGGCTTCGGCGAAGAAGGCGACGACGAAGATGGGGACGACGATGAAGAGTTTGACGATGACGATGATGACGAGGATCTCTGATCCCGCCCGCGTCATGGCCTAAGCCGCCGGGCGGGCGGAGCGGACGCGCCGAGCGTCCGACCACCGATGCCCCCGCGGCCAGGACCGACCATGACCAACGCCAATCACTCGCCCGCTCCCCAGCCCACACCGCCCGCGACCACATCCGCGACCACGCCCGCCGCCACGCCCGAGGCGGCCGAGGTGCTCGACGGGACCAACGAAACCCGCGGCGCCAGCCGACGCCATTCGGTGATCGATCGTCGGACCGGCGTTGATCGCCGCGACCTGTCCGAAGCCAAGGCACAGCACGACGCGCAGAAAGCCCGGCAACCGGGCGAGGCGGAGTCCGCGGATGAGCGGGTGCTCCGTCAGGCCGCAGAGCTCACGCCGGAGGACCGCGAGGCCTTCTCGGGCCTGGAGCGGCGTCGTGGCGCGGGTCGTCGGCTCAGCGACTTCAGCCGTGCGGCGGAAGAGGGCGAGCTGACCACCGAGCAGTTTCTCTTCGTCATGGCGATCGAAGAGTTCAAGAAGGCCAACCAGCGCGTGTACCCGACGTGGACCGACGTGCTCGAGGTCGTCCGTCTGCTGGGCTATCGCAAGACCATGGCCAGCGAGTTGAACCTGCGCAACGCCGAGGACTGGCACGAGAAGCCCGACGCCCCGGCCAACGTCCGCCCGCAGAACTGGCACCGCCGATTCGCGGCGTGACGCGTATTCAGGGCTCAGCGTGACTGATCGATCCGGCGCAGCAGCGCGTCGAGCCGCTGGCGGTGCTTGATCTGCTCGGGCTCGAGTGCCGCGAGCACCTCCAGATGATTCCGCGCGCTGTCATACGCACCGACGTGCACCGCGATGCTCGCGGCCTGCTCGCGCAGGCGCGGGACATACGGCGCCAGCCGCACCGCCCGCTCGGCGCTGGCCATCGCAGCGGGCCAATCTCCCAGCCGGCCGTACACCGCCGCGAGTTCCGATGAGAACGCGGGCGTCCGCTCCTCGCGTTCGTCCAGGAACGCCAGGTGACGGCGTGCGGCGTCGAGGTCCTCCTTCGCCGGGGTCTGCGTCGCGTTGATCCGGGCCAGCGCCGCCCGCGCCAGCAGCCGGTGCGTCAGCGGGTCCACCGGGCGGGCCTTCTCATACCGCTCCAGCAGCGCGACAACCTCCGGCGTGGGCTCGTCGCCGGACTTTCGCAGCGCCTCGCGAACCGACATCTCCAGCAGGTCCGGATGCTCCGGAAACTCGCCCAGCCAGCGCTCGATCAGTGCCGGCGTGACCTCGACAGGTTCGGGCTCGGGCTCGGGCTCGGGCTCATCCGCGCCCGGTTCCGCGCCCGCCGGGGCGTTGGCCTCTGCGCCGGCCTTTGCGTTGGCCTTTGCGTCAGCGTTGGCCGCCGTCGCGCGGGCGTTCTCCTCGCGCGTGACCAGTTCGTTGATGCTCGGCATCGACGCGGGCGGGAGCATCCCCCACTGCGTGAGCTTCGCCTCGGCGTGTGCCAGGAATCGCTCGAAGAACTCCGCTTGCGAAACGCCCAGCACCTGCGAGAAGGCCTCTTCTTCGCGCACGCCCTTCGCGTAGCGGTCCATGAGTTCCAGCGGGGCGCGATCGCCGAAGGTCTCGATCATGAACTCGAGCATGAAGTGGGCCTGCGCGTACGCCAGCCCGCGGTCGCTGGGGCGCTCGGGCCGAACGAACGCGGTGTTGATCTTGTCCAGCGGCATGAGGCGGTCGCTGATGAACGCGCTGGTGAGCAGTTCGAGCATGGGGTACGCGCGCGGCGCGAGTTCCAGGTACACGCCCTGCGCCTCGGTGAACCAGTGCGGGATGCGGTTGTTCGTGCGCGACAGGCCGACGGTGTGCGCGTACTCGTGGCGGACGGTCCGGAGCCAGTCGTACGCGCCCTTGTGCCCTGCGCCGTCGCGCGGGGCCTCCATGGAGATCAACGGCCCGGTCGCCGCGGCGATGGTGTGGATCTGCGGCATGCCCGCGATGCGGACCGCGAACCACTCGTGGTTGGGCATGAGTTCGACGACGGTCTTCGCGGGCGGCACGTGGTCCAGCCCGCCGCGTTGACGCCCGGTGACGATTTCGTGCATCGCCTCCAGATGCGGGATCATTTCGCGGGCGATGAGGGCATCAACGCCCGGTCGGGAGCGCACGATGAAGTGGTCGCTCCGGATGACAGGAAACGTCGCGACCTCGCGCACGAGCTTGAGCGAGTTGGACGCGCGGATGTTGAACGGGTCGAGCTCCTGCGCACGCTCGAGGGCCTCGCGCGCCTCATCGTCGCGCGCGGCCTGCACCAGCACCAGCCCCAGCTCGTTCCAGGGCTGCGCCCACGCGGGGCTGCGCTCGGCGCTGGCTCGCAGCATCCGCACGGACTGGTCGTACTGCCGGGCCTCGCTGAGCGCACGCCCCGCGGCGAAGTATCCTCGCGGGCACAGCGCCGTCGATGCATCGCCCACGCCCGCACGCGCGGCCTGCTCGGCGTTCATCGCGTCGTACGCACGCAGTTCGCGATCCAGCGCGTCAAAGTCGTACCGCACCGACGTGATGCTCAGCCTCGCCAGCGCGATCCTTCGCCGATTCGCCGCGGCGGGGTGCATCTTGAGCACATCGTCGATCGCCTCCTGCGCCAGGTCCGGCGCGTTCTGGCGGAGCAGCCCGCGAACACGAAGTTCCGCCGCGAGCACCGAGCGGTCCTCCGTGCCGTCGCGGGCGAAGACCTCGCTGTGCATCGTGCTCAGGCCGTCGAGCAGCGTGGCCTCCATCTCCACCGCAGGGAGCTGGAAGCCCAGGGCCGCGACCTCGCCACGGAGCGCGACCAGCTCAGCGCTGCGCGGGTTCAGCGCCAGACCCTCGGCGATGGCGTCCATGGCCAACTCGAAACTGTCCTTGTCCAGCAGCAGTTCGGCCTCCGCCAGCCGCGCGGGCCAGTACAGCGGATCCGCCTGCCTGGCGCGGGCCAGGTGGCTGATCAGCGCCTGGTACTGCTCCTCGGGCTGGCCCTGAGCCTGCACGTTGCCCGGGCCGTTCAGCCGAAGGCTGATCGTCAGCGTGCGCACGAGCCAGACGATTTCCGGCGCATCGGTCGCGCGGACGACCCGTGCCCCGGCCTTGCGTGCCTCGCCCGCCGCGCGCTCGCGCAGGCCCAGCATCTCCAGCGCCGACGAACGCAGGTACAGCGCCCGCGCGCTGTCGTCTTCGCCCAGCAGCGTCAGCGCGTCGGCCAGTTCGCCGCGTTCGATCATGCCCGCCGCCCGGTCGAGCGCCGCCGCGCCGGGGTCGGTCAGGCTCGGCTCGAAGTAGTCGCCACGCACCAGCGCGAGCGCCGCACGCTCGGCGACGGATGTGATGTCCTCGGCGGTCTCGACGCCGTGAAACAGACGCAGCACGCGGCGTTCATCGGGCGTGCGGAACGGGGCCTCGATCGCTCGCGTCACGGCGGGGCTGAGATCGCTGCCCTCGACGGTGAGCGTGTTCGCACTCGGAGCCTTCTCAGCGCCGGCCGCGGCGCCGTCGGCTTTGGGCTCCGTGACCGCCATCCCGTCGGGCTTCACGGATTGTGCACCCGCGGCTGGCCGGACGACCGGCATCGCCACCGCCACACCCGCCAGCAGCACCAGCATCGCCGAGAGTTTCATACCTAACGGTATCGGCTGGATCCCCACCGGCTGCGACGGCGGGCCGGGCAGGGTGCCCCGGAATCACCCGTCGCGGGCGATCACTCGCGCACGATCTGCACCTCCCAGCCCGCCGAGGCCTCGGGCGGCTCGACGCTGAACGTGCTCGCGGGGACCTCCGGGTTGCGCTGGATGTTCGTCAGCAGCACCTCCGCCCGCGTGTCGTCGACGTTGGACGTCATCGCGAAAATCGGCAACAGGTCCGACGTGCGGTACCACAGGCGGATGTCGCGGAAGTCGCGGGCCTGATCCGTTCCCGGGCGGGGGACCAGCCGCAGCTGGCGCGTGCCGGCGAGGAACTTGCGCAGGCCGTCGAACGCCGGGCCCTCGGGCAAGCCGTCGTTGGTCGCCACCTCGGACACCTCGAACCGCGCGACCATGTCCGCGCGACGCTGGCCCAGCGGCAGCGGGAACGGGCCCTCGCCGATACGCATCGGATCACGCGTGGAGCCCTGCGCGACGGCGCGACGACGGATGAACCGCTTCTCCTGCTCGTAGCGCTCGACCAGGAACGTGCCGTCGAAGATGTACTGCTGGCGTTCCTCGCGCAGTTTGTCGTCGACGATGAGTTGTCGCATGTCCACGACAAAGCCGCGGCGTGCGGGAAGGTCGCTCGGCGATGCGTTCATCCGGGCGGCGTACGCGATGCTGCCCCGGCGGATGTGCCGACCGCCGCCCTCAAGTTCGCTGAAGGTCTTGATGTACTGAAGGTCCGCGCGAAGCGTGCGCAGGTCGCTCTCGGCTTTCTCGAGCGAGTCGAGGAACTCGGCGGTGCTGGCATCCATCGCCGAGGGCCCGGGGGCCGAGATCGGCGCCGGGTCCACGACCGTTGCCGGGGGTGAGGCAGGCACGGAGGCTGGCGCAGGTGACGGCGCGGGCGGCGTCGCGGTCGGTTGAAGGCTCAGGGCCAGGCCCGCACAGAGCACGAGGGAGTTGATGAGTGTGGTCATGGTGGTCCTTGGGCCGGTTGTCGGCGGCCGATCGCGTGGCGGGATCCGTTCTGAATTCGCCCCGAGCGACGCGGGGGATTCGGCATCGTTTCAGGGTGCCCCTGAGTCCTCGGCATCGGATCGGCGAGATTCCTCACGCCGACGGGCAAGGTAGTCGTTCAGAATCGTCGCCGCGGCCAGGGCGTCGCGGCGGTGCTTCTTCTGCCCGCGGCTGAGGCCCGACCGCTGCATCGTCCAGTCGGCCTGCGCGGTGCTGAGCCGCTCGTCCTGCATATGGACCTCCAGCCCGGCGGCGTCGCACAGCCGCTGGGCAAGCCCCCGGACCAGCCGGGCACGCGGGCCTTCACTGTCGTCCATGTTCAACGGCAGGCCGACGACGATCATGCGGGCGTCGTGCTCACGAGCCGCGGCGGCGCACGCGCGGATGAGCGCGTCGCCTCCCTCGTTGCGCACGGGAATCTCCAGCACGCCAGCGGGCGAGACCAGCCCGGTGATCAGGTCGCCCGTGGCCAGGCCGGTTCGTTGATCGCCAAAGTCCACGCAGAGAAGACGCACGGTTCGAGGGTACCCGTTCAGGCCTCCGCGGGTCGGCCCGTGGAGGGGTCGGTGTCGCCCGCGTCATCGGGCGGGACCTCGAACTCGCCGCGCTCGTACGCGGCTTGCTCCTCGGCGGAGTAGCCCGCCGCGAGCACGGAGGCGGATACCCCCTCGGCGGCGGCCTGAGCCTCGGCGATCTCATCGTCGGTCATCCACTTCAACGGCAGAGGGGGTGTCGCGATCATGAAGGGCTTGGCCACGAGCGTGAGCGCCCACATGATGAGCGAGATGGCAACGACCGCGGAGAGAATGAAGGCGAGGAACAGGGCCGTTTCGCCGCGGGGCAAGCCAAGGACGTTGCCGAGCGACGAGCCGACCGCGATGCAGAAGTACGGGTTGTGCAGTCGCCAGACGATCAGCCGATCAACAATGACGGTGAACGCGCCGAAGAACAGGCCGTAGTAGATGACGCCGAACCACATGAGTTCGGCCCAGCCGTGACCGATAACGCCCGGTCCAAGGTTGCCCGCGGCGCGCGTCTGCTCTTGCATGAGGATGCCGATGGCGACGGGCTTGTCCTGCCAAAGTGCACGTGGGATGGGGTTGACCAGGAGATAGGCAAGTCCGTGGAAGGGCTTGAGCTCATTGTTGCTGGGAAAGTGATCAACCAGCCAGCCGGAGTTGTGGGCTGTGTCCTGCACAAACGTACGGAGAATGTTGTCCTCGCGAAGCGCCTCGGATCGGTCCGCACCCTGAAGTTGGTTGATGCGGTCGGCCAGGGTGGACTCACGAATGGTGTACTGGTGGCGGATGGTGTTGTAGATGAACACGAAGACAAGGGCGAAGGCCGCGAGCGATCCGAGGATGACCACAGTCTTGATACGTGACTCACGCCGGAGCCAGTAGTAGTACGCGACCCAGCCGGCGATCATGAGCACGCCCAGCGGGAAGCGGCGGTCAGAGGAGAACGTCGTCGAGAGGACGAGCCCGCCGATGATGGCCATCGCCGCGATCACGAGGAATGTGGGGTTCTTCGGGTACGCAACGGCAAGCAGGACGCAGAGACCGGCGACGAAGCAGATGAACGAAGGACGCAGCTGGAAGAGCAGCGACTCCCAGAACCCTAGATCCTCGATGCCCAGCACTTGAATAATGCCCAGAAAGCCTGTAAAGACCACGATGGTGATGAGCACCCCGGAGACGGTCGGCGGGCTCTCAATTTTCGGGACGATCTTGTCGACCCACCGCCAGTTCCGGGCGAGTCTCCCGCTGATCAGAAAGAATATCATGAAGATGATGAGCGCAACCGAGACGACGCGCCATGCCCCGTCGGTCACGCCCAGGCGCGCAAACTCCGGGGCAAGGCGGTCCTGGAGAATGGGGATGAGGATCATCGGAACGGCATAGAACGTCATCATCCCGAGCAGGAACATGTTGTAGTACCCGAAGATCTCGTGCCGCCGCGTGAGATAGCCGTGCAGCACCGCACCGATGATGATCAGCAGGGTGAGCAGGCCGGAGTAGGTGATGACTTCCATGGGCAGCGCGGGTCCGGTGGACGTTGATGCTCGGGGGCCGAGGCCTCGGGCGGTCGTGTGCGGGGCGGGCGGAAAGCGACGTGTCCCGCTCGCGACAACACCAAGGCTATCGACCACTTTACGCCGTCGCCCGACGATCTGATCGCCCGGAGCACGCCGATTCCGCGATCAGATCGGCGATTGGCGATCTGATGGCGACCAGGGACGGGCCCAAACGGGGCCAACGCGGGGCCAACGCGGCGCTGAGAGGGCGGATTCTGCGTGAGGACGCACATCGGCGCGGGTATCGGACTCCCACGCGGGTGTCGGCACGCCCTGCGTGACACCTTCAGAGATGGAACGCGAACGCGCGCGGGTGTGCGAGGACCGTTGGTAGCGTCTGTGCCGATCAGGACGGGCGTCGGCGTGATTGAACCGGGCAAGTTGTCGCGATGGTGTTCCGATGCTGAATTCCATCGCGGGGTGTGTCCCGCGGAAACGCCCGCGTGATGCGACGGATCTTGTTGATCCGGCGTGTCAGGGAAAATCAACGTTGGAGGCATGATCATGGCGAAGGTTCAGAAGTCCACCGATTCGTCCAGCCTGGCTGAGGTCGTCGACCGTATCCTGGACAAGGGCATCGTTATCGATGCCTTTGCGAAGGTCTCGCTCGTCGGCATCGAACTGATCTCCATCGAGGCCCGCGTCGTCGTGGCCTCGGTCGAGACGTACCTCAAGTACGCCGAGGCCATCGGCCTGACCGCTTCGGCCGCTCAGCCCGCCTGAGCCGGTTGACCGACAGGAACACCCAAGCCAGCGGGCCGCCCATCGGGCGGCCCGCTGTGCATTTGTGAACAGTCGACTACGAACGGTCATCGTCAACTCTGCGCCCGCGCGGGCCGCCTCAGCGGGTGGATCGGCTCGCCGTCGGTCCCAGAACCGCCCGCAACCCACCCCGCAAGCGCTGGTTCCGGCAAGTCGGCCCGTGCGCGGACCGATTCCACACTATCGGTTTTGCGCGCGCCGCGACGCGTGCGCGCACCATCCGCGAGCACAAGGAACGAACCATGAGCACGATCCGCCAGACCTCCGCCCGCACACCCCGCAGATCGCCCGCCGGGGGCCAGCGCCCCAGCAAGGTTGAACTCGACGCCGCGGCGTGGACCAGCCGGCTGCGCCGCCAGGTCGGCGCGCTGCTCAACGACTTTGCGCAGGAGGCGCAGGTCAATGCCGAGCATGAGGCCGGGACACGCGCGGAGTTCGTCGAGGGCGTGACCCGCTCGGTGGGTGAGATCCGGGCGGAGGTTTCAGAGCTGCTCGAATCCCTCGCCGCGGAGCGTCAGCGCAGCAGCGCCAGCGACGCAAAGGCCCGCCGCAAGGCGGTCGGGGACATCGTCAAGTGGACCGACAGCCTTCGTGCCAGCGCGGCGAAACTCATGCAGCGGATCGCCAACGAACGGGCCAAGTCAGCCCGCGGCGATGCACGCACCCGTCGGAACTTTCTTGAGGACCTGCAGGATCGGGTTGCGGACCTGCTGGGGAACATCTCTCAGACGCGGGCGGAACTGGCAGAGCAGGACTCGGAGGTCCGGCGGGACCAGATCGACCAGATCGCCCAGTGGGCGACGGATCTTCGCGACGCGGTGGCGACGATGAGCAACCGGCTTCGCCAGGAGCGGATGGAGACTGTGCGTGCCGATGCGCAGTCCCGGCGCGAGCAGGTGCAGGCGGTCAGGGAGAGCGTGCAGACGATGCTGGCGAACTTCAGCGCCGCGCGCTCCGGCGCGACGCCTATGCAGCGGACGCCGACACCCGCGCCCGCGCGGGAGCGAGCTGTGCTGCGGTCGAGCCCGGCGGGGCGGACGCCCGCTCGTGTCACCGGCGCGACCTCGCCGGGAACGGGCGCTTCCACGGACGCGAACAACCCCGCGATGACAGTGCAGCGACTGGCGTTTCGGCGTGAGGGGCTGCCCGCCAAGGCGACGCCGACGCCGCCCGGCTTGGTGACCGCCAAGCGCAAGAGCCGATCGCGGTAGGCGGCGCGGGCGAGATACGCCGAGGGTCTGCGAACGCGTGTAGGGGAACATCTTCAGCAGTTCCTGACTCCCTCTTGAGGGGGCACTGGTAAACTTCCTCAATGTCGATCCGGGCCGTCATTCATCAGCCGTCGTTGCCGAAGTACCGGGTTCCGGTCTTTCGGGAGTTGGCGGCGCGGGCCGGGTTGGACCTGACGATTTATCATGGCGAGTTGCGAGAGGTGCCGACGGCCCGGGCGGACGGGTTCCGAGCGGTGCCGTTCAAGCGGCTGCCCTGGCCTTTGGGGAGCGAGGCGATCGGGTGGCAGCCGATGCGGCTCGGGTACCTGACCGGACGCGATGCGGACGTGCTGGTGTTCAACTGGAACATGCGGCACACGTCGCTGGTGCCGTACTTGCTCATGGCGCGACGGTTCGGGGTGCCGACGGTTCTCTGGGGGCACGGGTTCAGCAAGCACGAGAAGCCGATCCGACGGTTGCTGCGCTGGAACGTCGCGCGTCTGGCGACGGCGGTGCTGACGTACAACCACGGTGTAGCGGACACGCTGGTGGCGTCGGGGCTTGCGCGCGAGCGTGTGTTCACGGCGTTGAACACGATCGACTATCAGCCGATTCTCTCCCAGCGCGAGCGCTGGGCGCAGAGGCCCGAGCAACTCGAGGCGTTCCGCAAACAGCACGGGCTGCGGAGCGATGCGCCGCACCTGGTGTTCGTGTCGAGGCTGGATCCGAACAATCGGGTCGACGTTCTGATCGACGCGGTGGCGCTGCTGCGTGAGCGGATGCCGGGGATCCGTGCGACGATCGTCGGCGGCGGGATGGACGGCGCGGCCCTGAGGGCCCACGCGGAGCGGCGGGGAGTGCTGGGCACGTCGGTGCACATGACCGGGCCGATTTATGATGAGGATGTTCTCAGCGCGTGGTTCCTGAGCGGGGACCTGTTCGTGTACCCGTCGAACATCGGCCTGAGCATCATTCATGCGCTGGGGTATGGGCTGCCGGTGGTCGTGGGCGATCGCGTGGACCTTCACAACCCGGAGATCGAGGCCCTGTCCCCCGGCGACAACGGCGCCGTGTTCAGGCACAACAGCCCCGAGGCGCTGGCGGACCTGATCGTGTCGCTCTGGAAGGACCAGCCCCGCCTGGCGCGGATGCGGGTGTGTGCCGCGGCGAGCGCACGCGAGTACTTCACGCTCAAGCGCATGGTCGACGGTCTGGACGGGGTGATCCGGTACGCGGCGCTGAGTCCGATGCTGGACCCGTCGGCCGGAAGTCGCGCGGGCGTCATACCCGCATCGAATATCTGAAGATCGCGATAACGCGAGGGCTTTACACGCGAATCGACGGCCTGACGACGGCGCGCCGGGGCGTCTGCTCGCTGACGAGGAAGAACCGGCCCACGGGGATGTCGAAGCTCTGCCCGTCCTCGCGCCTGAGCGTGAAGTGGCCTTCCATCGTTCCCCAGGGCGTATCGAGCGGGCAGTACGAGGAGTACTCGAAGGTCTGTCCCGGCTCGAGCACGGGCTGCTGGCCCACAACGCCCTCACCCTGCACGATGTGGCTGGTGCCGGAGGCGTTGACGATCTGCCAGCGGCGCGAGACAAGTTGCACGGTTCGGGGCGACTCGTTGCAGATGCGGACGCGATAGGTAAAGACGTACGAGCGGTGCTCGCTCTCTGCCTGATCGGGGACAAAGGTCGGCGCCACGCGTACGCGCACGCCGTAGGTCAACGTCTCCGACCCTCGCGACGGCTTGTTGGTGCTGATGCGTGTCATGATGCCTCCTTGCGGGCCGGTTCCCGCGCATGGTCCTGCGCTGCTGACGCCTCCGACGCATAATCGAGACTGTTGAGGACGAAGCCGAGTGCTCAGGCGTGCTTCTGCACGCAGACGTTTCTTCTTCCGGAATCAAGATTACACACTCCTGAGCAACTTGCACAGAGCCGCGATTGGGGCAAAATCAAGCGGAATTGCCGCGGTTGCGTCTGACTCGCGATACGCTGTGCTCGAGGGTCCCGCGGGAGATTCCCTGCGACGCGACGCGACCCTGAAGAGGGACCGATCACTCGTGAAGCGACGCACACACAACCAGCCGGGCCTTTTCGATGCGACTGACTCCGGGTCGCACACCCGCGATGGGCCTGCGGAATCGATGGTGCCCGCGGCTGCCCCTGAGACGCGATCCGCCATTCCCCTTGCTGATGCCCTGCCGGGGCTGGTTCGATTGGGGTGCTCTTCATGGAGTTTCCCGGGATGGAACGGGCTGGTTTACGCAGGGGCATTTCCCGGCACGGTGCTCTCGCGCCACGGGCTCCCGGCGTACTCGGCGCACCCGCTGATGCGCACCGTCGGGCTCGATCGCACGTATTACGCCCCGATGTCGGCAGAGGAGTACGCGCGACTCGGGGCACAAACCCCCGAAGGGTTCCGGTTCCTGGTCAAGGCCCATCAGGACCTGCTGCGGCCGGCGGGCTATGGAGCCGGATCCGCCGGTCCGGCGGTCACCAGCACCACGCCCGCCACGCCCGCCACGCCCGCCACGCCCGGCCCATTCGGCAGCACGTCCTCGGGCTCGGTGTTTCTGGACTCGGCATACGCGATCGATCGGATCATCGGGCCGACGTGCGCGGGGCTGGGCCCGAGGCTGGGGCCGCTGCTGTTTCAGTTCTCGCCCATGCGTCTGGCCAGAGCCATGAACACGCGGACGATCGAGCAGGGGCTCGCGGCGCTGCTGACGCGGCTGGAGGCGTTTGTCTCGAAACTGCCGGACCCGCGTTCGATCAACCCGGCGTGCGTCGATGCGACGTACGCGCTGGAGTTCCGCAACGCCGAGGTGCTGTGCCCGGCGTATGCGGCGCTGATCCGCGGCGCACGCGAGGTCGGGCTGCGCATCGAGCACACGTTCAGCGTGCACCCGACGATGCCGTCGCCGCGTCGGCAGGCGGACCTGCTGGGTGATGTGACGGGCGCGACGCTGGTGTGCAGATGGCTGCTGCACGAGGGGCAGGAGTACGAGAACGCCAGGCACCGCTACGAGCCGTTCAACGCGATCGTGGATCGGGATGATTCGAGCCGGGAAATGCTGGCGGAGATGGTGTCGCTGGCGGTGATGCACGGTCGGCCGTCGTATGTGATCATCAATAACAAGGCGGAGGGCTCAGCGCCGCTGAGTGTGGAGAATCTTGCGCGGTCGATCGCCGGACGCCTGCGGGGAGACGGCTCGAGCGGCCTTTGAGCGGTGTTCGCTCGGGCGAGAGGGGCGGCGTGCGGGGCGGCGGGTTCGGGGTGTGGTCCGAGAACGCACGGCGGGTCAAGTGCGGCCCGGGCGCGTCCGATACACCAACACGCGGCGAGGATGAACCGGCCGCGGGAGGCGATCACTGTGCAGAATCCGCAGACTCCGGGGTTGATCCGTCAGCATGAGCGGCATCGGTGCGAGCACGAGGCGTTCGCGGCGGTGGCGTCGGCGCACGCCGAGCAGGTGTCGCTGTCGCCGGTGGTCAGCGAGACGCGTGGCGGTCTGAGCGGCGCGATGGGCGTGACGATCATCGACTACTCGGCGGGCGGGGTCGGACTCCGGACACAAGTGTTCATTCCCAAGCGTGCGCTGCTGACGCTGGTGCTGCCGGGCGGGGCGGGAAGTTCCGCGTCGCGGGGCGAACTGCGGGCGGTGCTGCGGGTGCAGCGTGTGATGATGCTTGACCGATCGCCCTCGTACTACCTGGGCACATCGCTGGATGAGACGCCCGAGGGCCAGCGGTTGGGGCTGAGGCTGATCGCGCGGCTGATGGAACTTTCGGGAGACCCGGCGAGTGCCGAGTCGCGGACTTCGGGCCGGGGGGTGGCGCGTGATTGAGCACGACGACTTCATTCTGGCGGCGCTGAGCGAAGAGGGGGCGGTGGACGCGGCGACGCTGGATTCGTGCCGACGCTCGGCGGCGGAGCAGCGGGTGAGCGTGTGCCAGGTGCTGGTGGAGCGCGGGGTGACGACGGCGCGGACACTGGCGCTGGTCCGGGCGGGGATCAGCGAGGTGCCGTTTGTGGATCTGGAGCACTTCCAGATCGACCTGCGGAACTCGTCGCTGCTGGCGCGGTCGTCGGCGCAGGGGCTGCTTGCGTTCCCGCTGTTTGTCTGCGAGGGCCTGACGACGGTGGGGATGGCCAACCCGCTGGACCTGCGGGCGGTGGACCAGTTGCGCTCGCTCATCCGCGGGGAAATCGAACTGGTGCTGTGCGAACCGGCGGCGCTGAAGGCGCTGATCGAGCGCGCGTACTCGATGATCGAATCCGGCGGCAACGCGGGGCCGGCGATCACGGCCGACTCTCTGACCACGGGCAAGGAGCCGATCGTCGCGGCGGTGAATCAGATTCTGGCCGACGCGGTGGATCGCGGCGCGTCGGACGTGCACCTGGGGCCGGACGATCAGCGGCTGCACCTTCGGCTGCGAATCGACGGGACACTGGTGGCGCTGCAGGCGCCGCCGTTGTCGGCGCATTCGGGGCTGGTGCAGAGGCTCAAGGTGATGGCGAATCTGGACCTGACGCAGACGCGTCGCCCGCAGGACGGCAAGTTCCGGTTCATGCACGCGGGCAAGGCGGTGGACGTCCGGCTTTCGGTGATCCCGACGGTGGCGGGCGAGAACATTGTCTGCCGATTGCTGACCAGCGCATCGGGGATCCGCGAGTTGAGCGACCTGGGCTTCTCGAACGATCACGCACGGATGCTGACGGAGTGTCTGGGCGCGCCGAACGGGATGCTGCTGGTCACGGGACCGACGGGCTCGGGCAAGACCACGACGCTGTACGCGGGGCTCAAGCGGCTCAACACCGCCGAGCGGAACATCGTGACGATCGAGGACCCGGTGGAGGTGCGGATGCCGTTGATCCGGCAGGTGCAGGTCTCGCCGGAGATCGGGCTGAACTTTGCCAGCGCGCTGCGGTCGATTCTCCGCCAGGACCCGGACGTGATTCTCGTCGGCGAGATTCGCGACGAGGAGACGGCGCGGATCGCGCTGCAATCCGCCCTGACGGGGCACATGGTGCTCAGTTCGCTGCACACCAACGACGCGCTGGGGGCGATCCCGCGGCTGCTGGACTTTGGCTGTCCGACGTTCTCGGTCAGCTCGGCGCTGCTGGGGATCGTGGCGCAGAGGCTGGCCAAGCGCGTGTGCACGTACTGCCCCGAGCGCGACACGCCGACGGCGGAGGTGCTGTCGCGGCTCTCGATCGGGCCGAGCGACGCGAAGGGGTTCAGCCGGGGCAAGGGATGTCCGCGCTGCGCCGGGCTGGGCACGCGCGGTCGGCTCGGGCTGTTTGAGGTGATCCGAATGTCGCCGACGATCCGGTGCGCGGTGGACACGCGCGATACGACGAAGATCATGGCCGCGGCGTCGGGCGAAGGGTTCCGCCCGATGTGGCGCGACGGGGTGGAGAAGGCGCGGCTGGGGCTGACGACGCTGGGCGAAGTGGCGCGCGTTGCGGCGGCGATGGACCTTCAGGTCATCAGCGAGGACGGCCCCGACGGCAAGGGCGGCGGGACCGACAGCGGTGCCGGCAACGCCGGGCGGAGGACCGCGGCATGAGCGCACTGGCGTATCGATACACGGCGATGGACCGGCAGGGCCGGCGCGTGTCGGGTCAGACGGCCGCGACGAGCGAGAGCGACGCGTACCGCACGCTCAGCGCTCAGGGTCTGGTGCCGTTGAGCCTGCGAGCGGATCAGGGCGGGGGCTGGCTCTCGCAACAGCGGCGTGCGCGGGTTCGGATGCGCGAGGTCGCGCAGTTCACGGAGCAGTTGGCCGTGCTGGTCAACGCGCGGATCCCGCTGGCCGAGGCGCTGCTGAGCATCGCGGAGCAGGAGCCGAACCCCCGGCTGTCGGCGATCGTGACGGAACTAGCGACGGGGGTGCAATCGGGCAAGCCGCTGGCCAGCGTGATGGACGCGCACGCGGGGGTGTTCGGGCGGACGTACATCGACACGATCCGGGCCGCCGAGAGCACGGGCAATCTTGTGAAGGTGCTCGAGCACCTGGCGGACATGCTGGCGCGAACAGAGGCGACGCGGCAGACGGTGCGGAACGCGCTGACGTATCCGATGTGCGTGATGGGCGTGCTGGTGCTGGGCGTGGGGTTCCTGATGGGGTATGTGGTGCCGAAGTTCGGGCGGATGTTCGAGTCGCGGGGCGTGGAGTTGCCCGCGTTGACGCGGGTGCTGCTGGAGACCTCGACGCTGGCGCGGGAGTGGTGGATGGTGTGGGTGCCGGGGCTGGTGATCTCGGCGGTCGCGCTGGTGCGCTGGTCGCGAACGGCGTCAGGCGGGGCGGCGCTGGAGAGGGTGATCGGGAGGGTGCCGGTGGTCGGGCCGATGCTGGCGGCGATGGCGATGGCGCGGTTCTGCCATGTCTTCTCGCTGTCGCTCTCGTCTGGCGTGGGGCTGATCGAGGCGCTGGACCTTGCGGGGCGGGCATCGGGGCGGGCGAATGTTCAGGCCGACGCTCGGCGGATCGCCGAGCGAGTGCGTTCGGGCGGTCGTCTTACGGACGCGATGGGCGTGTGCGAGTCGTTCACGCCGATGACCAGGCGGATGCTCGGCGCGGGCGAAACCTCCGGCGAGTTGCCGCGGATGGCGAGCGTGGTGGCCCGGCAGTACGACGCGCAGTCCCAGAACACCGCGAAGAACCTGGCGGTGGTGATCGAGCCGATTCTGGTTGTAGGGATTGCAGCGATCGTGCTGATTGTCGCGCTGGCGGTGTTTCTGCCCATGTGGGACATGGTCAAGTTGGTCTCGTAAACGCCCGAAACCAAGCAGAACTCCGGGGTTGCCCGGCTCATGTGTACAGCAGCGGCCGAAGTGGCTTAGAGGAGACTTATGATGATGCTTGCAAGTCGTCGACGCCTTGGCTTTACGCTCATCGAACTCATCGCGGTCATCGTTGTGCTGGCGATTCTCGCAGGCGTTGCGGTGCCCAGGTACTTTGACTACACGGATCGGGCCCGCTCCAGCGCGGTTCAAGGGACGCTGGGCAACGTGCGCTCGGCGATCCAGAACTTCTACGCCAATGCGAGCCTCACGGGCACGCCGGCGTACCCGACGCTGGTGCAGATACAGACCATCGGGGCTGTCCTGCAGGACCAGATGCCGCAGAACCCGTACAACAATCTGTCGACGATCACGGCGGCGACGAGCGTGGAGTGGAACGCGCGGACGGTGACCGGGACGGCGGGTTGGCGGTACTTTGTTGACAACACGACGAACCCGCCGACGTACGGCTTCTACATCAACAGCACGACGAACACGACTGTGCCAAACGGCTCGGGACCTGGCGTCATGACCGCGAACCAACTCTGAGCAACGACACCTCGCGATCGGCGACGGGAACGCGCCGATCGTGATTCTGCCCCCGCGTCCGAGCACCACGAGCAGGGCGGGGCGAGCGGGAACCCGACCGATGATCAGACCGCAGGCCAGCCAGGACGCAGCGCCCCGGCACGCTCTTGCGTGCCGGCGGGTTGGCTTCACGCTGATCGAACTGCTGGCGGTCATCATCATCCTCGCGCTGGTGGCGATGGTGGCGGCGCCGTCGCTGGTCGGTGCGGCCGAGGCGCGAGTGCGCGCCGGAGCACAGCAGATGGCGCGTGATCTGGCGTACGCGCGCGGGCGGGCGCAGACTACGGGGATCGCGGTGTGGGTGCGGTTCACGCCAGCGCAGTCGATGTACACGGTGCTCGCCGAGGCTGGGGTCGGGGCGGGGCGGGCCTCGGCACTGACGATCACGGACCCAGGGACCGGCGGGCCGATGGTGGTCCGGCTCAATCGCGAGGAATCCCGCGGCGCGACGTTCACGATCAGCGGGATGACGGGCGATGAGATCGGCTTTGATCGCGGCGGGCGGGCACTGAACCCGGACACGAGCGTACTGGCTTCCAATGCGACGATCACGTTTCCGGGTGGAGCGACGGTGACGATCACCGGACGCACCGGCAACATCACGGCGGTGACGCCATGAGCGCAGCGTGCGATCGATCAGCATGGGCAAGGACGAGCGGCCGTCGGCAACGCGGGCTGACGCTCATCGAGGGGCTGATCGCGATCGTGGTGCTGTCGGTGGCGATGCCGCCGATGATCGTGGCGATCAGCAACGCGGGGGTGCGTCGCGCATCGCAGGCGCTGGCGCTGCGCGCGCGGTGGCTCGCGGCCGAGCGGCTGGAAACGGTGCTGGCCGATCGGCACAGCGCGGCCCGCGGGTGGTCGTTCATCACGACATCGAACTACCCGGCGGAGAGCAGCATCGCTGGCTTTGCCGGGTTCAGCAGGACCACGACGATCAGCGATCGCGGGCCGGGGCTCGGCGCGGGGACCGGGTACCGGCTTGTGAGCGTCAGCGTGACATTCGCTGATCCGCTGGGCGGGAGCGAGGCGCTGACGATGAGCACTGTTGTGAGCGATTACACGCCCTGAGAGCCGCATGATGCGATGCGATCGGACTTCATGCCGAGCGACGGGCTGCACGCAAGGGGCAGATTGCGCGCGACGCGGACGGCGGGCTCGGCACGGCCGGCTGGCTCGGCCTGGGCGGCGCGGGGCGTTCACGCTCATTGAGATGCTGTGCGCGATCGTGGTGCTCGGCGTGCTTGGCTCGATCACGTCGGCGATCATCCTGCGGGCGGGCGTGGCGTTCGCGGGGGCGGGTGTGGCGTCGCAGTTGGCCCAGGAGGGCGACAGCGCGATGGAGAGCATCGCCCGGCTGCTCCGCACGATCCCCGCGAGAGCCGGGACCACTCCGGCGGCGCCGATGATCACGTCGATCGCCGCGGACTCGATCACGTTCGGCTCGGCGACGACGATCGCGCGTGTGGGCACGGAGCTGCGGCTGACGGAGGCCGGCCAGACGCGAGCGCTCGCGGACGATGTGAGCGCGTTCGTGATCGAGCCCGTGAGCAACACCGGGGCGGCGCTGGGCGTGCCCCTGTCGGGCGCGGCGGTGGACGCGGTGCAGCGCGTGCGCGTGACGCTGAGCCTGAGCAGGAACGGCCAGACCGAAACCCTGCGGACGATGGTGTTCATCCGCTCTCTGCTGGCCGGAGCGCAGCCATGACGTTCGCGATGAAGCCGCCAGCGCAGGGGCGGATCGCCGGTATGCCGGCGGCAGCGCGCCGTGTCGCGCGGACGGCCTCGCGGCGGCGTGGGTCGGCGATGGTCGCGATCCTCGTGGCGCTCATGGCGCTGCAGATGGTCGTCGCGGTGCTGGTGCTCAGCGGCGCGCGGTCGGACGATCTGTCGTCTCGTTCGATCGCAGGGCTGCGTGCCCAGTACGCCAGCGACGCGGCACTGAACATGGCGCTGCGCGAGGCGTTCGTCAACGTCGACGAGGACGGCGACGGCACGATCGGCGGGATCTCGGGTGATGCGCTGGCGAGCAACGACCCCACCATCGGCGCTGCACGCGCCTCGGTCTCCGCAAGCGTGGTCGGCAACGACCGCACGATCAGCGTCGGCGCCCGCAGCGATGAGGCCCGACGCTCGGCATCGGCGATCGTCCGGACCACCACGATCAGCCCGACAGGCGCCCGACGCGGCCTGCGCTGCGAGGGCTGGGCATCGGCGGCGGCGCTCTCGACCGTCTCGGCGTTCAACTGGAACTTCACCCCCACCGTCACCGGATGGGTGCCGCAGGTCAACATGGCCAACGCGGGAGGCATCGCTCGCTGGACGGGAGGGCCTTCGAACCGCATCGCGCTGCGGATGACAGGACGAATCACCATCCCCGCCACAGGTACATGGACCTTCGGCATCGGATCCAACGACGGCGCGGACGTCTGGATCAACGGCACATGCGTCGCGTTCCATGATTGGCTTCGCGGGCCCGCCGTGACCTCCGGCAACATCGCGCTCAACGCGGGCACATACGACATCGTCGTTCGGTACTTCAACAATGGTGGGGGCGACGGCCTGACGCTCGCGTGGACCGGCCCCACCGTCCCAAGCTCCACCCTCGTCCCGTCCTCCGCCTTCTCCCATGACTCCTCCGGCCATGCCCATGTCGCGATTCAGAACACCATCACCATCACCGGCGACAACACCCCCACCGGCGCAAGCATCGACGCCTTCAACTCCAGCAATGGGCCGTACTCCAGCGGCTCGGCCCTCTCGACCGGCGCGCTGGTCGCCATCAATTCAGCCACCAGCAGCGCCTGGCAGATGTCCGATCAGGCCATCCTCAGGGGCGACGCCGGCGTCGCTCCCGGTGCCAATCCCTCCAGCGTCATCACCACCTCCTCGGGCTCCTCGATCACCGGGTCGCGCACGGCACAGGCTTCCCTACACGGCGTTTTCCACGCCACCGCACCCACACTTGCCTCCAGCGGCGTTTTCAACGCCACCGGCACGCACGCGCTGGCCACGAACAGACGCTACACGTCGTTCCAGCTCTCGGGCAGCAGCTCGGTGTTCACCGTCACCGGCGACGTCACGATGGTGGTCGACGGGAACCTGCAGCTCACTGACGGCGCCCGCATCGTCGTCTCTCCCGGGTCGATCCTCCTGCTCTATGCCGAGAACGACATGGTCGTTTCCGAGACCAGCCGCTTCAACGCCGACGGTGCTCCCGATCAGGCCTTCATCTTCATGACCGGAACCACCAGCACCTTTACCATGGCCAACCAGGCCCAGGTCGTCGCGCATCTCCACGGCTGGGGAACACAGGCCAGCATTTCCGGCACGGGCTCCGGAAGCGACTTCTCCGGCACGCTCCGCGCAACCTCCCTGAGCCTTTCGGGCAAGGCACGCATCCACGCCGACATCAACGCCGTCGGCGGAACAGGGGTTCCCACGCGCCGCGTGACCAGCGTTGCCGACGGGCCGCTGTTCTGATCACTCGCCGCGATGGCCGAGCCCCCTTCACGAACCGAACGCGGCGCTCACGTGGCGTCAAGACCGATGCCGACCCTTCGGCCAGCGCGCGGAGCGCGGCAGCCGGGACCGGGCAGGCGATACACTCCGGACGGGTTTCCGGAGACGCGCATGCCAGTCGGCGACTCGCAAAACACGCCGCGACCGCCAGCACCGGCGAAGGCACCGAAGGCAAAGCCGCCGTCCGAGCGTCAAAGCGCCGACACCGGCCCGGGCAAGGCCAAGGCCAAAGCCAAGGCCAAAGTCAGGGGCAGGATCGTGTTGCCGAGCCTCCTGAGCGTTACCCAGCGGACCACGACCGAGCATTCGGCACCCGACCAGAGCTCGCGGCGATGGTCGATGGATCTCGATGCCGCGTCCAGCGACGGCGCACCCGCGACCGGGCACGAGGCCCGGAGCAAGGGACTCGACGAGCGGAAGATCTGGGACCCGCGGAGCGAGGCGCCGCCCGCGGGCACGCCATGGAGCGTGGCGGCGACGAGTTTTCCGCGAGCATCGCCGCTGGAGAGGAAGCTCTCCGCGTGCGTTCGGTACGCGGTGCTGGCCCCGAGCAGCCACAACACGCAGCCCTGGAAGTTTCGCGTGATGGCCGATCGCATCGTGTTGCTGGCCGACCGCACGCGTGCGCTGCCGGTGTGCGATCCGCATGATCGGGAGCTGACGATCTCCTGCGGCTGTGCGCTGCAGCACCTGCTGCTGGCGATGCGCCGGTTCGGGATCCGGCCGCGGCTGTCGCTGCGGGCGGTCAAGGGCGAGCCCGACGTTCTGGCGACGGTGCTGGCCGACGCCTCGCCGGGGCGAGAGGAATCGCTGCCGACGGCGGAACTGCGACTGTTCGAGGCGATCCCGTTTCGGCGGACGTGCAGGCATCCGTTCGCGGATGTCGAACTGCCGGGGGGCTTCGGGGAGGCGGTCAGTGCCGCGGGCGCGCTGGCGGGACACGGGCGGGTGTCGATCGCGATTCTCGGCGATCGGCAGTCGCGCGAGCGCGTGGGGAATCTTGTCGCGGAGGCGGATCTGGTGCAGTTCGCGGATCGGCGGTTCCGCCGGGAGCTCGCACTGTGGATGCACCACAACCGCTCGAGCAAGCCCGACGGCATGCCGGGATACGCGATGGGCATGGGCGAGCTCACGAGCCTGGTTGCGCCGATGGTCGTGCGGACGTTCGACATGGGCAGGGGACGTGCGGCCAAGGACGAGGAACTGGCCCGGCACTCGCCGTTGCTGGTGGTGCTGTCGACGCGGCGTGATGAGCCGCGTGACTGGCTGCTGACGGGCATGGTGCTGGCCAACGTGCTGCTGCGGGCCACCGCCGACGGCGTGTCGGCGTCGTACCTGAACCAGCCGTGCGAACTTGAGTTGATGCGTGAGAAACTCGCGCGGCTGCTGGGCGGCAGGGCCGCGGACGGCGCGAACGGGCTCTGGCCGCAGATCGTGCTGAGACTGGGCTTCGGTCCGCGCGTGGCGCACACGCCGCGACGGACGGCGGAAGACGTGATCGAGCGTTGATGGCCCGCGTGCCGGGCGTGAGCTCAGGCCACGGCCCGGCGGACCGAGACGCTGAACAGCCGCGATGAAGTGAATCGCACGAGTGCCAGGCCCACGAGCACGCTGCACATGCAGACCACCAGGACGATCGCGGACATCGTCGCCACGCTCATGTTTCGCAGTCCCGGCAGGTCGTATGTCGGACTGCCGCTTGTGTTCGCTTCGCTGAGAATCACGCCGGCCATGACGATGGGGTTGCTGGCGACCATGGGCAGCAGGATGCCCTGAGAGGACGACGGCAGGCGGACCAGCTCCGCGAGGATCGCGATGAAGATGGGCAGCCCCAGCCACCAGATCGCCGCGACCAGGAGCGACAGGCCCGCGGCCAGTTGCGACCGGCGCGTGATCGCGCTGAACATGACCGACATCGCCGAGAGCATGAACGCGGAGCAGACCAGAACCGGCAGGAGCAGGATCATCGACAGAATCGGCTGATTCACCCCGCCCGCGAGGGTACTGACGATGGTCAGCACGATCAGAAGCACCGGCACGATCATGGTCCGGCGTGTTGCGCCAAGGACTTTGGCGAGCACGATGGACCAGGGGGACATGGGCGTGGTGATCAGCGCGTGCCAGGTGCGGGCCTGGACCTCGCCCTGAATCGACGCGGACGCGCCGGTGGTCGCCTGAAACGTAAAGAGAATGACCAGGATGACGCCGATGCCGATGTACCACTCCTCGTCGTTCGCCCAGCCGCGGATGAGCGACCAGATGAGGAATGCCGACAAGCAGACGACGACGGCGATAAGGTGCAGCCAGGTGCGGAAGAACGATCGGCGGAGCTCGCGCCAGAGCACGGGGTTGCCGTGGATCTCGCGTGAGGTGCCCGCGATGCGCGTGGTGAGAGCACCGGGCGAGGCACCGTCGGCGGCGGTCGATGCCGGCGTCGCGGCGCCGGCTGCGGAAGCACCGGCACCCGATCGAGCCCCCCAGAGCCGCCAGCCGCGGCGCGGCGGTCGAGAGTCGCTGACGCCGTCGTTGCGATAAACGCGCGGGAGCATGAGCGTGGCGCTGAAGAGCATCACGCCCGAGAGCGCCAGGAGGATCACGACCGTTCCGGCCCAGAAGGGCACGCCCATGATCAGCGGCGGGACCATTCCCATGCCGCCGCCGAGCTGCTCGGCCGTGAGCATGATCATGGCCATCAGCGGGCTGGATTGGAGCACGATCGCCGTGAGCGAGCCGCCCAGTCCGCCAGGCGCGCCCAGGCCCACGGCGAAGAAGAGGATCTGCGGGATGATCATCGTGGCGAACATGACGACCGTCGCCAGCCCGGCCGCGGCGGCGGGGCGCGTCACGAGCACGCTGGCGAGCATCGCGACCGAGGCGGTGGCGATCGTCGTGACGCCGACGATGCAGGTCGCGCCGATGACAAAGCCCGCCTCGACACCGCCGAAGACACGGATGGTCATGAGGAACGGGAACACGCACGCGGCGATCAGGAGCACCTGTGTGAGCCGGGCGGCGAACTTGCTGAGGATCACCTGCGATGGGCGGAGCGGGCAAGTGGCCAGCGCCGAGAGCGATCGTCGTGTGCGTTCTTCGCAGATCGCGCCGCTGGTCATCTGCGCCGCGACGATGGGCAGGAGGAACAGCAGCGTCCAGACCAGCGCCAGCGAGAGCGTCGGCGCGATGTTCTGCAGTTGCGAGCGGGAGATCGCCGAACTGTCCCGTGCGCTCTCGAGCGACGGGAGCAGCGTGAGCCCGCAGATGAACAGCAGCAGGAGCACGACACCCGCGCGGGCGAAGTACCCCAGACGCCGACGCGAGGTCGATCGGAGTTCCAGCACGAACACGGGCGAGAACGCCGCGGCCGGGAGCGCCGCGAGCGCCGTGAGCCACGAAACAAGGCGACGACGGAAGTACCCCGCGTCTGCGCCGCGCCCCGGCCCCGGCACGGGGCCCCGCGGGGGCGATGGCGCTGGACCCGCGCCCGGCAACTCGATCGGCGTGCTGCTCATGGGCGGGAGTCTACCACGCCTCGGCGGGGACAAATGCAAAGGCCCCGCGCCGAGGGGCGCGGGGCCGGGGGAGGTGAGGCTGGTCGGGCATCGGAGAGACGCCCGAGGGTCGAGGTCAGTTGCCCGCGGGCTTGGTCGGGGCGGCGGGCGCGGTCGCCGGGGCCGCGGCGGCTGCCTCGGGCTTGACGATGAAACGCATGCGTGACTCGGGCTTGAAGTACGTGGCGAAGGCGGTGCGGACCATGTCGGCGGTCACGGACTTGTAGAACTCCGGCGCGCCGAGCACGTCCTCGAGTTTCTGGCCGCGATAGGTCAGCGTTGACAATCGGGCGATCCAGAACTCGGGCTCCTTCATGGTCTCGTCCAGGACCGTCAGCAACTGGAGGCGGGCGACGTCGAGTTCCTCGGGGGTCGGGCCGCTCTTGGCGAAGTCCGCGTAGATCTCCTCGATGGCCACGGCCAGTGCCTCGGCCGTCGCGGGGTCGGTCGGGGCCTGGGCCGCGAAGAGCCCGAAGCCGGGATACTCCGTGCCGGGGCTGGAGCGGGCGCCGATGGAGTAGACCAGGCGCTTCTCTTCACGCAGGATCTTGATCATGCGGGTCGAGATGATGCGCGAGGCCAGTTGCATCAGGCGCACGTCCTTGACATTCTGAAGGTCCGGCCCGAAGAAGCCGTCGAGGGCCTGGGCCTGCGGGGTCTTGGTCGCGATGGTCTTCTCGGAGACGAGCGGGCCGGTGGGGCGCTGGATCTTGCGCTTGTCGGCGAGGGTCTTGTCGCTGATGCGCTCGCGCGGGCTGAGCGAGCCGATGTACTTCTCGATCAGCGGCTTGACCGCGTCGAGCTGGATATCGCCCACGACGCTGACCTCGATCGGCGCGCTGGCCATCGCGCCTGCGAGCCAGGCCTGAACCTGCTCGAGCTTCACGCCCTTGACCTGCTCCTCGGTCAGCGGGCGGTTGCGGTCGTCGCCCTTGGGGAAGATCGCGTCGGCGGCGATTTCCGCCAGCACGCCCTCGGGCACGCTCTTGCGCTGGGCGATGGCCTGCATCTGGGCGGTGCGCCAGAGTTCGAGTGCCGCGGGCTCGACCTTGGGATCGGTGATCATCAGGTGCGCCAGTTGCATGGCCTTCTCGAGCCCTTCGGGCGAGCCGGAGATGTTGATGGAGATGCGGTCGCCGCCGACGCCGCCGCGGGCGCCGGCCTTGTTGCCGGTCATCAGGTCGCGGATCTGGGTGCTGGTCAGGGTGCTGGAGGCGGGCTGGAGCAGGGCGACGCTGGCGGCGCTGGCGGTGCCTCGCTGGCCCGGGGTCTCGACGATCTCGCCGGAGGCAAGGGTGACGGTGATGGTCACGGTGTTCTTGCGGTTGTCCATGAAGCGGTGGTGCATGCGCACGCCGTTGCTCAGCCAGCCGCTGCTGACGCCCGAGGCCTGGTCGAGCGCGACCTCCGCGACCTTGCCGGCAACGGGCTCCTTGGGCAGGAGTTGCGTCGCGCGGGCCTCGACGGCGTCGGGCGCGGGCTGCACGCTGAAGGCCTCGGTCCCGAGTTTGATCAGTTCGGCTTCGCTGGGCACGCCGGCGCTCAGCGGCAGTTCAGCGATGAAGATCGCGTTGGTCGGGTCGTACAACTCCTTGAAGCGTGCCGACACCTCGGAGACCTTGATCGTCGGCAGCAGTTCGCGCAGAAGGTCCAGCCGCTGCTGGGCGGACATCACCGGCTCGCCCTCGGCGATCGCGCCGTTCATCCGCTGCAGGTGCACGCGCGCGGGCAGCGTGCTCTCGCGCTTGACCGCTTCCTCGGTCTGGGCGATCAGTTCCGTCGTCGCGTCCTTGAGTTCGGCCTCGCGGAAGCCGTGCAGCCGCGCACGCTGCACCAGCGTCGCGACGTCCTGGATCATCTCCTTCCAGTTCTCCGGCTTGCCTTCAGCGCTGACGCTGGTCCAGTTCAGCGTGCTGGCGACGGTCGAACTGCTGGCGCTGGCCGAGAGGAACCGCGGGGTGCCCTTGGCCAGTTCGTTGGTCACGCGGCGACCGAAAGCCCACGAGCCAATCTGCTCGACCAGATCGTCGCGGAACTGGGCCCGCGTGGTCGTCGGCGGGCGGGGCGCATCAACGCGGTTGAGCGAGATCGTCGCGTCGGTCAGTTCCGCGTCCGTCGCGATGATCGCGCGGATGCCCTTGGTCGGCGCCACGCCCACGGGCAGATCCGACGGACGGGGCACCTTCGCAAAGCTGCCGAAGTGCTTCTGGATCAGCGGACGCACCGTGGCGGCATCGACGTCGCCCACGACGATCAGCGTCATGTTGCTCGGGACGTAGAACTTCTTGTAGTACTCCTCGAACGCCGGCTTCTGGACGCCCTTGATCGTCTCCTCCGTGCCGATGGGCAGGCGACGGCCGAAGGTGCTCTCCGGCGCGACGCGCTCGAGGATGTAGTCCTGCACGCGCTGCTGAGCGCTCAGGCGTGTGCGACGCTCTTCGAGGATGATCCCGCGCTCGCTCTCGATCTCCTTCTCGTTGAGCAGCAGCCGCCCGGCGACGTCGCTGAAGAACACCATCGCCTTCTCGATCGTCTCGGGCTTGGCATCGGGCAGGGCCAACTGGTACGTGGTCTGATCGAAACTCGTGAACGCGTTCTGATCGCGACCGAACTGCAGGCCGAGGCTCTGGAAAAAATCCACAACCTTGCCCGGCGGGAAGTTCGCCGAGCCGTTGAAGGCCATGTGCTCGAGGTAGTGCGCCATGCCGCGGGTCTGCTCGTTCTCGTTGAGCGAGCCCGAGGAGATGTGGATCCAGACGCTGACGCGACCGGCGGGGTTGGCGTGCGGGCGGACGACGTACGACAGGCCGTTGTCGAGCGAGCCGGTGACCAGCGCCGGATCGGTGGGGAGTTTGTCGTCGGCCGCGACGGCGCGGGCGAACACGGGGGCGGGCATGGAGAGCATCCCGCCGCTGAGCGCCAGCAACAGCGCGAGCGCCGTTGCGGCCCCCGCTGCTCCGGCCTTTGTCCCACCGCTGACGACCGACGAATTCCGCTTGCCGCTGTTCATGTGCTGTTCCTTGAGTTGACTCGGACGCTCCGCAGACGCTGCGCGACGATGGGCCGCGAGGACGTGTCGCGACCACGGGCTCCCCGTGCGTGGCGACCGAGTCGCCAACCGCTTCACGATGCGCCGGAGGTTCTGATAAGTCTCAGCGGGGCGGATCGTTGCGAGGAATCGGGAATATTACCGGATTCAGGGCCGCGAGGACCCTGTGCCGCGTTCTGATTCTGTTCGCCCCGGTGGAGCGGGGGTTGACGGTGCGCCCGGTGAGTTCGACGGGCGCCCTGCAGGCAGAAGCGCCAGTCCCCGCCGATCGTTCTGACCCTGGAGCGCCGCAACGCCCGAGGCCTCCAGAGCCTTTGCTCGACGCCGGAACGTCTCGGTGAGGCTCTGCGCCGTCATTCGGCCGTACTCATCCTCGGCGGTCGCCAGGCGATCGGGCGACAGGCCGTACGCGCTGGCCATGGAGAGCACCGAGGTCCAGTATCCCGGTTCGCTCAGGCGACGCCGGGCGTCGGCCGCCAGCGCCTGCCCAACGGTGCGGACCTCCTCATCGGTCACATCACCCTCGAGCACGCGGTCGATCTGCGACCAGACCTCGCGAGCGATCGCACGCAGGCGTTCATCGCTCAGCCCGGCACCGTCGGCATCGCCGTCGGCGCGAAGGTCCATCGTCACCATCAGCCCGCAGGCCGAACTCATCAGCCGTCGCGGCAACGCCTCGGCGCGGGCGCTCCGCAACACAGCCAGCGTCACCTCGTCAGCGCCCTGACCCGCCACGCCCGCGCGCAGCCGACGCTGGACGATCTTCGACGCCACCGCCCACGCTCGCACGCTGGCGATGTCGCCCATGCACGCGCCGGGGCCGACAACCACCAGCCGACCCGGCACGCCCGCAGGCAGCACACGCTCGATCCGCAGCGCCGTCGACGCGGCGGCGACGCCCTCGGCCTGCTCCGGCGCGGAACGCCGCGTGCGGGCCGCGGCATCGATCGCCGACTCTCGGAGCACCGACGAATCAACCCACGCCCCGCAGTTCAGTTCGCCCAGCGCCGCCCGCGTCATCTCCAACGCACTTCCCGGCGAGACATCGCCCACGATCGTCACCTCGACCGCCGAGGCACCGACCACGTGCGACAGCCACGCCCGCGCCAACTCCGGGCTCGCGCTGGCGAGCGCCTCGACCGACGGCTCCGATGCGCCGCCCTCCATCACATCCCGCATCGCCACCATCGCGCGAACCAGCATCCGCTCCGCGGCCGCGCCCTGTGCATCAGGCACCGGCGAGCGCCCCTCCGCCTCGCCGACCACGGCCCCATCGCCCGCATCGTCGTTCATCACCGCCCGGGCCGAGGCCATCGCCCGCGTCCGCGAACGCTCGAACCGCTCCGCGTCGATCTCCGGCTTCGCCAGCATCCGCCCCATCGCCAGGAGCGTCGCGGGAGCATCGGCCTGCGCGACCTGCGCCCGGAGCATCAGCCCCTCCGGCGCCGCCACCGCGCTGATCCGTCCCGAAGCGCCCGGCGAACGCACCGTAGCGCCGCCTGCGGGGGGCGCGGGGGACGCGGGCGGAGGTGTCGCGCCGGCCGGTGCGGAGTTCGCGGGCGGCTTCCAGGACTGGGATGCCAGTTCGCTCATGCCCGCAGACTGCCCGCACTCGTGCATCACCCCGCCGACGACCCGTGCGACGATGTGCACGGTCCCGGCGGCGCGGCCATCGCCCCGCATCGGGCGGACGACGAGCCGAACACCGTTGGACAGTTCCATCGCGTAGACCCCGGCCTCGCGATAGACCCTGCAGACTTCCTCGCGCTGGGCCGGACTCGCCGCGTCGAGCCCGGTCTGCCCGAGGGCCGGGAGCGTCGCCACGCTGAGCATCAGCCCCGCCGACAGCGCAACGCCAAGGGCAATCACCCTGACACACCCCGATCGGATCACGGCCGCCGCGTTGCCCATGTACAGGCGCGACTGGCAATTCATGGCTCGATCTGTTCCGTGGGCGATCACTCTTTGGCGATATGCCCCGGCTGATATCGGGTTGCAACGCCCGATTCGGTCAGGCCCGCGGGCTGGATTGACGCACGCTCGCGTGGTCAACGCTGGTAGAAGTGCACCGCGGTGGTTCCGTACGGGTGCGTCTCCGGGCCGCGCATCCCGGCGATGGCCAGGTCGCCGAGAACCTTGGGCTTCTCGGGCTTCGGCACGGGCACAGGCATCGGCGCTGCGGGCGGTTCGGGCTGCTCAAGCTGCTCGGCGGCCCGCTCATCCTCTCGACCCCTGTCGATCGCCCGTTCGAGTTCCCTCGGCGAGAGCCACTGCGCATCGGCCGGCAGCCGCATTTCCGCAAAGCCGATCTCATCATCGGCAGCGAGCGGAAGTTCAAGGTCCGCGTGCTCGTCCGCGTCGCCCTCGGCCATCTTTTTGGCCAGCCGGTCCTTGGCGCGCCACCCGCCGCGTTCGGGCTCGTCCCAGCGGACCTTGCCCGTTCGGCGTTCGTGACGCTTCTTCGATCCCTTGATGGGCGTCTTCTCCGGCGGTGCGTCGGCGGGCGCGGGGTCGTCGGGCATGTTCATGATGAACGGCCACGGCGTCCGCAGGATCAGAAACCCATCGTCGGCCAGAGTCTGCCCGAGCGCCGAGACCTGCGCGCGGATGCGGTCCCACCCCGCCGGGTCCGTCGCCTGCGGATAGGGCGGATCCATGAAGATCAGGTCCGTGGGCCTGGGGCACCGCGCAACGATGCTCAGCCCGAGCGCGTCGCCCTGGGCGATCGTCGACCGCTCCTGGCACGCGAGCGTGTCGATGTTCCGCTTGAGGTACTCCGCCGCGACGCGGTCGCGCTCAACGAACAGACAGGTGCGCGCCCCCCGGCTCAGCGCCTCCAGCCCCATCGCGCCCGAGCCGGCGAAGAGGTCCACGACATTGGCCTCGTGGATGCGCAGGCCCAGCATAGAGAAGATCGATTCCTTGACGCGATCGGGCATCGGGCGCGTGACCAGCCCAGGGGCGCAGACCAGTTGCCGACGTCGAAACTCGCCCGCGATGATGCGCATGCATCGAGCAAAGCACCCCGCACGCCCCGGGTCAAGTCCGCGGGGCGTGGCCTGGTGTGTTCAGCGCGATGCCCGTTCAGATCCCGCCCTCGTCGATCAGTTGCTGTACTGCACGCTCTGAGCCGGGAATGTGGGGATCACCGAGTACACATTGTCCTCGCGCGTGCCCGGGTTGAAGTCCGACCCGACGCTGTAGAAGTACGGACGGCTGTTGGAGCACAGGCCCTCGTCGGCGTCGCCGACCCAGTTGTACTCGCGACGACCGCCCGGCTCCGGGGCGGTTGTCGGGTTGAAGGGCATGGCGCTGCGCCGGTACTGAGCCCGCGTGGTGCTCTGCGGGTCAACGAACACGAAGTCGCCGGCACGATTGGTCGGGATGGAGAACACGCCGGGATTGGCGGCGCTGGAGGTGAAGACCGTGCCGTAGCCGCCGTGATACGCCGGGTGCACGACGCGCAGCGGGTTGCCCCAGGGGTCCAGGATCTCGATGCTTCTCAATGGCGGACTGCCGGGCCCGGGCCCGGTCACGGTACCCAGAACGGTCACGACCTCGATGTTCCGAACCAGCCCCTGGTCGAGTTGGCTGAGAAGGTTGCCGGCGCTCGGCGCGTCGGCCAGCAACGCGGTGTACAGCGCCAGGCTCGGCTCGGCGGGGTGTGCAAAGTCCCAGGCGTTGCCGAGCTGGGGTACCGGGTTTGGAACGTAGTTCGTTGCGGCCCGCGCGTCGATGATCGGGAACTGCCGCCCATCGCCAGCCGTGTACGTGGCGGGCAGTTTGGACTGTCCTGTGGAACTGAGGTACTCGACCATCGTCTGGTCGAGCACGCGGACGAGGTTCTGTGTCGTTCGTGTCCGCCCCGTGTCGACCACGCGTCGCCCGACGACCAGCGAGATCGTCGCCAGGATCAGGATGACACTGATGACCGCGAGCAGTTCGATCAGCGTGAACGCGCCGGGCCCACGCCGAGCGGTCATGCCATTCAAACACCGGCCCGGATGCTGCGACTGCTGCGTGTTCATGTGCGTACCCATGCGTGTCCTCCCCGTTGATGATCCGTTGACGCCAACCCGCCCCAGCCCGACCGCTTCCCGCCGCCGTCCGGCCCGACCGGCCCACTGTCCGCAGCGACGAGTCTTGGAAAGCTCGGAGCAAGCGTACACCAAGCCGGGCCCGCCGCGGGCGCGGGGAGACCGTCCCGGGTGATCCGAACGCCCACCGTCCGTACGAGTTCCGGAGCCCGGCGGTTGCAACCCGGGCGTCGGATCGTCCGACGCCCGGGGCAACACTGGTCAGGATGTGGCCGAACGTCGCTCAGCGACGACGGCTCAGGATCGGGGCTGATCGCCGGGCGTCTCCGCCGGTCCGCTCCCGTTCTGATCGCCCGCGACATGGGGCGATCCGGCCCCGGCCGACGGCTCGGCGGACGGGGCTTTGCGCTGGCTGGGCGGAACGTACAGGTCCGCGGACGACCCGATCGCAGGGTTGAGCATCGTGCGCGGGACCGAAATGACCCGTCCGGGCGACGCGGGCGATGCGGGTGACGCGGGCGACGGGGCGGCCGGGCTCACGCCCGCGATGGGCGCGACCGGGCGGG
>VYLX01000004.1_pt1 | contig 65771 bp, 18 predicted proteins | sample 5114181 | NCBI WGS metagenome assembly VYLX01 (sample SAMN12291812, study PRJNA351875) | freshwater metagenome | isolation source: freshwater lake | place: USA: Michigan, Sherman Lake | collected 2011-08-08
TGCTCAATGAAAATAAGAAAAGGGAGGTTAAGTATCTTGGCAAGCTCTGCTTTTAGTAAGTAGAAATAAAATCGACTGGAAAAAGTAGATTGCTCAATGAAAATAAGAAAAGGGCCAATTCAAGGAAGGGGGAACGGAGTGAAGTCAATGTTTGGGGGGGTCTAATAATCGAAAATCTAAAATCCAAAATTATCAAATCATCACCTAATTCGGTAACACTGTGGAAAAACATGGATAATGTGCGGGTTATCGTTATAGAAGATCACGATCTAACGCGCATGTGCTTAGTGGTGGCTCTCCAGCATCGAGAGAATATTCAAGTGGTGGGAGAAGCTACCAGTGGATTACAGGGACTGAAATTGCTAGAGGAGACTAAACCCGATGTGGCGATCATCGATATAGGTTTGCCCATGATCGATGGGATCGAGTTAGTACGACGCTTCAAACAAAATCGGGGCGAAGACCCCCTGGCCACGAAAATCCTCATGCTAACCATGCACAAAACCCAAGAACTGGTTTTAGCGGCTTTTACTGCTGGGGCTGATTCCTACTGTATGAAGGATATTAGCACTGATAAGTTAATCGAGGCGATTCATTCCACCCACGAAGGCAATCCCTGGATCGATCCTGCGATCGCCAATATTATTCTGCAACAAGTGCGCCAAAATGTTCCCGTCGGTGCGGCTGCCGAGACCAAAACAGTGATAATTCGCGGCCTTGACCCAGAATATCACCAATTGCTGGAAAATGCCCCCCTAACGGCACGAGAGCTAGAAATTCTCGATCTGATTGTTGCGGGTTGCAGTAATGCCGAGATTGCCGAGCGACTCTATATCACCATCGGCACGGTGAAAACCCATGTCCGCAATGTCTTAAATAAACTCTCTGTGGATGATCGGACTCAAGCGGCAGTGCTGGCCCTGCGATCGGGATTAGTGGAGTGAACTACTCTCAAGGTCGTTGAGAGCTTCCTATTTCACGGGGGATTGCCTCAAGACGGACTTACGCCCAGCTTTTGGTCTTATATCCCCTCTATAGGCAGTATCGCGCTTTTCCTAACGATAATATCCGTAAGGCTTCATCTCTGATATTTATCGCCGCATTTATGTCACGGTCATGGGTTGTTTTACAATGCACACAAGTCCAATTTCTAACCTCAATCGGCAAACTACCCACTTGATTCAGACAGACATGACAAGTTTTAGAACTAGGGAAAAACCTATCAACTTCGATATAAGTTTTTCCTTCCCATTCTGCCTTGTATTTAAGCATTGTAGAAAACATTCCCCAACCACAATCACTAATAGCCTTAGCTAAATTATGATTGCGTACCATGCCTTTGACATTGAGATTTTCTACCGCAATAACTTGGTTTTCGTTAACTATCTTACGGGATAGCTTGTGGAGAAAATCCTCACGACATCTTGAGATTTTAGAGTGAACTTTAGCTACTTTACATCTAGCTTTTTGACGGTTGTTACTTCCCTTCTTTTTACGGGATAGCCTCTGTTGTTTCCTTTTTAGATTACGTTGATGTTTGGCTAAATGTCTAGGATTATCATATTTACTGCCATTGCTGGTAATACAAAAATGAGTTAATCCTAAATCAATTCCTATGGCTTTTCCATCTATCCCCCCGCCTTCGGCACCCCCCTGCTCCCCTTGATCAGGGGGAGATTGCCCGTCATCAACTAAAATAGAAGCGTAGTATTTACCGTCTGGGTTTTTTGAGATAGTAACAGTTTTAATTGTTCCTGCAAATTCCCGATGACGAACACAATAAACTAATCCAACTTTAACATTAGCTGGATAGCTAATTGATTGTTTACCATGTTTAGATTTGAATCTTGGTAATCTCGCCCGTTTCTCAAAAAAATTCTGATAAGCTTGCGATAAGTTCAACGCAACAACCTGTAAGCACTGGGAATAAGCATCTGTCAACCACTCATATTCTTTTTTGAGACTAGGCAATAGTCCCTGAATATAGTTTCTTGTCAGTCCTTTTCCTGTGGTTTTATAGGTTTCTTGGCATAAATTCAGGGAATAATTCCAAAACCAACGACAACAACCAAAGCTTTTTGTTAAGGCTATTTCTTGCTCGGTATTAGGCTTAAGTCTGAATTTGTACGCTTTGTACATAGGGTCTGCTGAAAAAGTTTTTCGGTGGGGGTAGGAGTCAGGAGTCGGTCGTCAGTAGCCGGTCGTTTCAGGCTTTGTTGCCCTTGTTTTTTGTACCAAGCGATGTACTACAAAGCTTTATTTTAAAAGGGTTTTACCATTATTCAGCAAGCCCTACATAGTTGTTATCAAGAAACTATAACTATGATAACATAGTTTTTAGGAATTGTCTATATACAAAGTCAGCATTCATCCCATCGCTAAAAGCGAGGGACTTCTGCTGACACTAAGTTAAAAAAAACGGCATCCTACCAGGGTAGGATGCCGGCTCGGTCAAAACTAGAAACTAGACTTGGGCTGCCACTTTTGATTCAGCGGCCATTAGTTTTTCGTAGGTTTCACGCATTTTGAGACCGACTAACACTTGGAATAAACCCGTACCATTGGTAGAACCGGGATAATCCTTGTGTTTGAGCAGTAATTCGGTCATTTCACCGTAGTATTTAGTACCGGTTTTACTCAAATGGCTTTCGATGTAGATCATTTCTTCGAGGTTATCGAATTGACCATCTAGTTCCAGAATCGACACTTCATTCCCCAAGAAGCCATCTGGACCATAGTAGAGTTTAATACCAGGATAAGCGCAGGTCAATTTACGACCACAGGGCCGCCAATCGATGGTGGAACCTTCATCAAACAGATAAGCGGGTTCAAAGTTTTCTACCCCTTCTTTCTGGATTAAACGGACCCGTAGTAACTTACTTTCGTGATCTTCAAGTAATTGGGTGGGCAGCACTTGAATCACCACGTCAGCGTACTCTCTTTGGGGATCGATATAGGCACTGAAATCCGGTTTTCTAGAATTAATAGCCGCCATCACATCATCATAGGTGTGACCGCGCTCGGCCATATCCCGTTGAATTTTCCAGTTAACTTTGACTTCATCGCTAATATCGAGATAAACGCTGAAATCTAATAGGGCCCGGACTCGTTCATCATATAAGGGGTGCAGTCCCTCGATCACGATTACCTTATTCGGTTCGATGATTTCGGGGGGATCGATCATTCCCGTTTCATGATTATAAATAGGTTTATTAATGGCTTGACCTTCCTTGAGAGCTTTAATCTGCTCGTACATCAGGTCAAAGTTATTCGCTTTCGGATTGAGTGCGGTGACACCCACCTCTTTTCTCTGTTTGCGATCGAGACAATGGTAGTCATCTAAACAGATCACTGTCATAAACTCGGCCCCGAATAAATCCGTCAAACGACGTAAAAAAGTAGACTTCCCACAACCGGAGTCCCCAGCTACACCGATTAGAACCACGCGCTCTGGCTTATTGGCCATAGTTTCCCTCTAAATACACAACTAATTGTTAACCGATAGTATGTAATTAAACCAGACTCTGGATCCAGCAGTACCCCGCCGCCACAAATTTCTGCTGCTGACAGGTTCGGCAAGAGCCTCACGCTAGAATGAGTAGGTATTTGATACTAGATATTCTGTTCAGATCATACCGGAATCAGTGACCAAAATCAGTTATCAGTAATCAGTAATCAGTAATCAGTAAACAGTGAAAAGACAGCACTGTTAATGCTATTTCATCCTCCTCACTTAATACCCCTGACTAAAAACCCAGATCTGATAACTGGTAACTGATCACTGATCACTGATTACTGACAGGCTGCGGTGGATGTGGAGAAATTTAGTTATTTCCTCCACTGCTAGAGGGCCACTGATGCGATTGCCTTGCATTCTCTCGCAACCTAATTCTTGCAGGATTTCTAATTGTTGTTGGGTTTCTACTCCTTTGGCGATCACTATTAAGTTAAAACTTTTCGCTATCGCCAACAATGACGAGATAAAACGGGTATCTTGGGGATTATTACTCAGGTTTTTCGTTAAAGATTGCTCTATTTTCAGTTTTTTCACGGTAAATTGACCGAGATAGGCGATCGACGCGTAACCGCTGCCAAAATCATCAAGGGTGATACTAATACCCAATTCCTGCAAATCCCCAAGAATTCGACCGGTTTCGCGGCTATTTTCTAGTAAACTTGTCTCGGTTATTTCCATCTCCAGAAAGAAAGGCCCGATTTTGCTTTCAGTCAAGACTTCTTTGAGGATGGTGAGCAACTGCGGATCCCGCAATTGGTGCGGGGACAGATTGATCGAGATGGGAGTGTATAATAATCCTCGCTGCTGCCATATTTGTGCTTGTTGACAGGCATTTTTCAGCACCCAACGATTAAGCTCAAGGATTAACTCGCTTTCTTCGACTAAGGGTAAGAAACGATTAGGAGCGATTAATCCGAATTGAGGGTGTAACCAGCGCAATAATACCTCTAACCCTTCCACTTGTCCCTGAGTCATATTAACTTGCGGTTGATAGTAAAGAGCTAATTCATTGTTTCTGATTGCCTGATAGAGAAAATATTCAACTTTAGAACTACGAGTATTTTTAGGGCGAACATTAACTGACTCTATCCTGGAGTTATTATTGATATTATTCTTGACCGCTACTAAATTCTCCTCCAGTTTCTGTAAAATTATTTTTCTGTCTGTGCCGACGGGGGGACAGATAACTGAACCTAAATTTAATCGCACGGCTAGGGAGTGATTTTCGATTTCGTAATTATTTTCTAGGGTTTTAATAATTCTTTGACTAACTTTTTCCAGATCATTGGCATTATTAATTTGTGGCAGCAGGATAATAAATTCGTCCCCTCCCCAACGAGCGACTATATCCCCCGATCTCAAATTTTTTCTTAACCGTTCACTGACGATTTTTAATAGCTTATCTCCCAGTCGATAACCTAGTCGATTGTTGACATTTCTTAGCCGCTCTACATCCACTAATAACAGACCGAGCAGTTGATTACTTTTCTGGGCATTATTAATAGCATTTGACAGATATTCATTAAAGAGAGAACGGTTAGGCAAATTCGTGAGAGGATCTAGGAAAGATTCCTCTTGAGTCCTGTTATCAAAACTAATGGTCTGGTATGGGGAATGATGGAGAATTAGGGTACTTTTTGTGTGGAGGTTATTCTGGCTATAATTTGCTTCATTTTCCGTCAGATCCACTCGTAGCTGTCCTGAACTTTTAACCGGTGCTTGCTCTATTTTTTCTTGACTGGCTATTAAATGAAAACTGGCATTTATATCACAGCCAAAGTTAATTAAATCACCATCTTTTAATTCATGAACCAAGCATTTAGACCCATTGACATAAATACCATTATGACTTTTATTTCCCTCTAAATCACCATCAAGAATCCAATAGGAAAATTTTTGGCGATCAATACTCTTTTTAATTAAAGTCGCATGATAGCGAGACGAGTATTTGGAGCGAAGAACAATTTGATTATCGGACTTACGGCCGAGAGAATATTTCATGTCTTCTAGGGTAATTGTTCTTCTCCCTTGAGGATCTTCCACAATGAGGAGATAACGGGAATTGGATGAACCATTAATCATTTTTTCGGTACCTCGACAAAATATAAGTTGATATGCTCCCTCAAAAAGTCATGGCTTATTCGTCTTTGACTTAATTTATTTTCTCAATAAAGTGTTGGGTGTGATTCGGAACAGTTACTTAACGGCAATTGCGTCACATCTTCTGGTTTCAAGGCCTGAGTCAACCAAAATCCTTGTACTTCTTCAAATTCTGTTCTAGGCCGATTATAGTCGATAACATGGCTAAATGCTCGGTTTTTGATGGTAAAGATTGGATAAAGGTTCGATCTTCAAGCTGTCGAGGGGATATTTATAAATATAACTTAAGAAGGAATAGCCAGCATCAAAATTATCTAAAACTAACTGTACCCCTAATTCCTTGGCTTAAAGCTGACCCCGCTCCCACGCAGTTTTAACGAGTAATTCAGATAGTCAACAGCTTACCGACAATCAGCAATTATCAGTCATCCTTAAACTGGCACAAATGTATTAACAGCCCCCTGTAAGCATCCCACTTGCAAAGCTAATGCTTTCCAGCGTTTGGGGGAGACAGTTCCTCCACGGACATCTGAGAGCAAATCGGTTTTTAGTGGTACGATTAACTGCCAATCAAACTTTAAAAACCCGCTCCCTTCTCCCCACTTCCCACTTCCCACTTCCCACTCCCCAACGGAGGGTTTGGGGGGTAGAATCCCCCAAGAGTCCAAGATTAAGTGATAAAATCGGAAATAACAGCCAATTCTAGCCGAGAGTTTCCCTTTAAAAATCCCAACCTAGTAAATTGACAAAAATGAGATGCAACCGACAGGAGTTCTCCCTATGGATAGCAACCGATTAATCGAAGAATTAAAAAATCCCGACTTTTATCCTCATTCTGTCAAAATTCCCGTTGAAACTATCCAAACCCATGCTTCAATTATCTTCTTGACAGGAGATTATGCCTATAAAGTCAAAAAACCAGTTAATTATAATTTTTTAGATTTCTCCACTTTAGAAAAGAGAAAGTATTATCTAGAACAGGAACTAGAGTTAAATAAAAGAGTTGCGGCGAATATCTATCTGGAAGTTTTGTCAATTAATGAGGAACGGGGTAGCATAAGTTTAAATGGAGAAGGGAAAGCGATCGAATACATTTTAAAAATGAATCAGTTTCCCCAAGAATGTTTACTGAGTAAGGTTTTTGAACGAGGAGAACTAACGGAAAAAGCTATAAAATCTTTGGCTGAAAAAGTGGCAGGATTTCATCGACAAGCTCTGACTAATTCCTATATTACCCAATTTGGCAATTTAGAAGTTATTAAACAAGCTTTTGATGAAAACTACCAACAAACCGAGAAATATATTAATTTTGTCCAAACCCAAAAACAATACGATGAAACGAAAGCTTATACAGATAAATTCTTCGCAGAACACGGAGATTGGTTAGAAGAAAGACAAATAAAAGGGATGATTCGCGAATGTCACGGCGACTTACATTTAAATAATATCTGTCAGTGGCAGGGAGAAATACAATTATTTGATCGCATAGAATTTAATGAATCTTTTCGCTTCGTTGATGTCATGTATGATCTTGCTTTTACAGCTATGGATTTAACTGCTAGAGGGAGAGAAGATTTCGCTAATTTATTTGTGAATACTTATTTAGAACAAACCGCTGACTGGGAGGGGTTAAAAGTATTGCCTCTCTACCTGACTAGACAAGCGTATGTGAGGGCAAAAGTCAATAGTTTTTTGCTTGATGGTGACAGTTTTTCCGAGAAAATTAAAGCAGATGCACAGGATTATTATCAATTAGCTTGGCAGTACACACAACCGCAGAAACCGAGACTAATTCTGATGTCGGGATTTTCTGGATCGGGTAAGAGTACCATAGGGAAAGTAATTGCTAAAAATCTTAATGCTATTCAGATTCGTTCCGATGCAGTTCGCAAACATTTGGCTGGAATTGACTTAAATCAAACAGGAAGTCTAGACATATATAGTCTCGAAATGAGTCAAAAAACCTTCGCTAGACTGGCCGAATTAGCCGAAATTTTAATAGCTTTAGGTTATCCGGTTATTCTCGATGCACGCTACGATAAATATGCTTGGAGAGAACCTTTATTAACCTATGCCCAAAATTTACAGATTCCTTTTCATATTGTCCATTGTCACGCACCTATAGAAGTTTTAAAACAACGGATTGCCGCTAGAAAAGGCGATATTTCTGACGCTACTATCGAGGTTTTAAATGCCCAAATTGAGAAAACAGAACCTTTTAATGAAAAAGAACAACCCTATCTAATTTCCCTAGACACTACTAATCCCGATTGGCCAGAATTTTTAGAGAGTCAATTAGATAAATAGGTTGAGATGAATCACCGATATAGCCATTCTTATAATTAAGTGATCTTATATAAAGCAGCAAGAAGGAGAAGCGATTATGGAAACTGTAGTGTTAAATCTAGAGACAGTTAATTTGACTGATGAACAATTTTATCATCTCTGTCAGGCTAATCAAACATGGAATTTAGAACGTAATCAAAAAGGAGAATTATTAATTATGGCTCCCGTGGGTGGAAATAGTGGTAAACAGGAAGCTAATTTGATTGTTAAAGTTGGGGTATGGAACGAACAAACTCAACTTGGTGAGTTGTTTAGTTCTTCGACAATTTTTCGTTTACCAAATGGAGGAGATCGTTCTCCTGATGTTGCTTGGATAAAACGGGAGAGATGGGAAGCTTTGAGCGCAGAAGAGCGAGAAAAGTTCCCACCTTTGTGTCCCGATTTTGTGATTGAATTACGTTATCGTACCGATTCTTTAACCTCTTTACGGGAAAAGATGCGTGAATATTTAGCCAGTGGTTTACGTTTGGGTTGGTTGATTAATCCGCAACAGCAGCAGGTGGAAATCTACCGACTAAATAGCGATGTGGAAATTATTAATTTACCTGCTATTTTATCCGGAGAAGATGTGTTACCCGGGTTTGTTTTGAATTTAACATAGGAAGGATTACAGGGAATAACAAAGGGAATGACACCGAATCAGGCTATCTCTATTTTGTCAAAACATTTCCAGAAAAGCGATCGATTGTCAGCTTGGCGGTGTATAATCTCTCAATATCGCCCAAAAAAAAGAATCAGGATTTCAGGAACAGATTCTCTGGCTACTGCTTCAAAGAAAGAGGAAACTCTCAGTCACAACATTGATATTTGTCAATAATGTCACCTAAAATTTTCAATCATCACTTTACTCCCCTCAAATCCCTCTCTTTGGGGTTATTTCTCCTGCAAGCTTTCACTCCCCTCACCCTAGCAGCCCCCCCGCGAGAACCGGATCAAACCGTCGGCTGTGATATTCTGGTGGTGGGTGGTGGTTTAGCCGGTGCCGGTGCGGCCTACGAAGCTTTATTATTAGGAAAAACCGTCTGTTTAACCGAGATTACCGACTGGGTGGGGGGACAGATATCTTCTCAGGGAACCTCCGCATTAGATGAAAGACGAACACAAAGAGAAAAATTATTTTTCCCGAAAGGTTATCTAGAATTTAGGGAAAGAATTAGAAAGCATTACGGGAAACGCAACCCCGGAGAATGTTGGGTAAGCGGGTCTTGTTTTTTGCCTTTTGATGGACATAAATTATTATTTCAACAGTTAGAAGACGCTGCCAAAAAAGGCAAAGGAACCCTGAAATGGTTTCCCACCACGGTAGTCAAAGAATTAAATATTGAAACTTTACCCAATCGCGGTACCGGTCAACAGATTACCGGTGTAATTGCTATTCAACATAGTCCCGCAAAAGGTACTCCTCCCCTAAATACCGAGTTTTTATCGCAAAAAATGGAGGATATCTATCGCTACGAAAATTCTCCCCGTTTTGATAAGAAAATCCTCCGTTTTGTCCCCAAATCCTCCCAACCGAATCAATTAGCAGATTGGTATGTGATTGAAGCGACCGAAACCGGGGAAATAATCGGATTATCAGATATTCCCTACCGTTTAGGTGTCGATAAGCGCAGTTATCTCGAACCTTCTTCCTCTAGCGTCACTGGCGACCCCTACTGTACCCAAGGCTTTACCTATACCTTCGCCATGGAGGAAACAGAAAAACCACAAACCCACGAGAAACCCGTTTATTATGAACGCTATGCCCCCTATTTTAGCTATGAATTGCCCCGATTAGCCGATTTTGACCTCGTTTTCACCTATCGTCGTATTTGGAGTCCGCAACTGGGTAAAGAGAAAACCTTTGGGGGAATTACTTTCACTGAACCCGTCCCGGGGGATATTTCCATGCAGAATTGGACCTGGGGAAATGATTATCGTCCGGGGACTGCTAAGGATAACTTTATCTACACCCGTGAACAGTTGCAACAGTTAGGACAGTTATCTCCGGGGGGATGGATGGGAGGATTACGCACAGAAACCCTCGCGAGGGGCGAAGAACACGCCATTTCCTACTATTATTGGTTAGTAGAAGGAACCACCGATTCCCAGTTAGGGGACGGGGTAAAAGTTCCCCATTTGAATAACCGTTATCTCTCCGGTTTTGATTCTCCCATGGGTACTGCCCACGGTTTGTCAAAATATCCCTATATTCGGGAAGCAAGACGGATTATCGGTCGTCCTTCCCTGACTTTCCCCGCTGGTTTTACCGTCACAGAAATCGATATTTCCCGACAAAATTTTCAAAGTGATTTCTATCGTCAAAATCTTTCTCCAGCAGAATATCGGCGCTTAATTGCCACCTTGGCAGGATTAGAGGGATTTTCCGTACTTGATGGCACATTATCCCCCGATAAGGCCGTTAAACGCAAGCGATCGACTATTTACCCCGATTCCGTCGGTATCGGTCACTATGCGATTGATTTTCATCCCTGCATGACGGAACATCCCCCCGAAAAACCGGGTAATACAGAAAAAGCAGGAGAAAGACAGGGACAAGGGCAAGCTTACCCCTTCGAGATCCCTTTAAGGGCTATAATTCCCCAAAAAATCGATAATTTACTGATAGCGGGGAAAAGTATCGCTCTCAGTCATATTGCCGCGGCCGCCTATCGTGTCCATTCCTTCGAGTGGTCCTCTGGGGTAGCTGCTGGCATCACGGCCGTGTATGCTTTAGATAATAATGTACTGCCCTATCAATTAGTAGAAAGTGACTTTCTCATTGGGAATAAACAACTGCGAGAATTACGACAAAAAATCGCTGCTAGTGGTAATCCAACTGTGTTCCCCGATGCCTCAATTTTCCGGTCGATGGATGATTGGTATTAATTAGGGTCTGCTGAAAAAGTTTTTCGGTGGGGGTTGGGGGTTGGGGGTTGGGGGATGGGGGATGGGTTTTACCGATTTTCAGGTGGTCAACTACCTAATTTTCAGGGAAAAAGTACCTGAATTTTCCCCCTGATCACTCCCATATCCAGTACTTTTTGATTGACAAAAGGTCTAAAAGTCTTACCCAACAAGGTTTTTAGATTTATTCAGCAAGCCCTAATTAACCAAAATTGCAGGAGTCAGTCCTGATGAAAAAATTTTCACCACCAGAGATGAAAGAGGTTTCCTTCCCTACACCCTACACCCTCTTTCAAGTCAGGAGTCTTTAAGCAGTCAGCAACTCGGACTGTGATAATAACTAGAAAACGGTTACGACTGTTTTGGGTTGAGAATACTATTAATAATCAGAGCGTTTTTGGGAAGATAAGGAGGATCAATCATTTCACGATGAATACCAGTGGCATAATGATTGATTCTTTCTCCTTTTGTTGCTTGTATCCAATCATCTTGAGCTTCATAGTTTCCCTCAGCACGAATCAAATGAATAGTCCCTTGAATTTGTACATTTTTTAAGTCAGAATTCCAAAGAAAATTAAAGTATTCCCACACTTGATTATAAGTGCGATTGCGGAGTTTTTGATTCTCTAAAAAGTAACCTCTTAATTGCTGACGTTTGGGATTTAATAAGAAAGCATCAACCCCTTCTTGAATCTCTGACATATCAGCTTTTTTAGCCTCACGTCCTCCTCTGTAAGTATCCAGTAAAATGACATCAGAAACAACTCTCCCTCGACTTTCTAATTGTTGAGCCATTAACATCGCTAAAAATCCGCCGGCGGAATGTCCCATTAATTTTATATCTTGATTCTGAGCCAAATCCTCAATTAATTCAGCGTATTTTTCTAACATTAATTCATCGCTAATATACCGGAAAGTATAGAGAGCATAATCCGTTAGATACTCTGCTAAATTGGCATAAGCAGCAGCGAAACCAAGAGCGGGAGGAAATAAAAAGACGGCTTTTTTTTGCGCCTTATTAAACACCACATACGGTCGTTCTTTCGGCTGAATATTCATCTCTTGAGCATAAATAATATAATCGCTTAATTCGGCGACTGTTGGCTTTTCATAAATCATTGATAAAGGAATTTCTATGGCCATTTTTTCATAAATTAAAGCCATAAGATTCATAGCTTGTAAGGAATGACCACCCAACTCAAAGAAGTTATCATTAACCCCTATCTTGCCAGCTTGTAGAAGTTGTTGCCAAAGGCTTACTAAGATAGTTTCCGTTGAATTGCGGGGGGCTAAATAGGGTGATTCAACTAGAGAAGTCTCATCCGGTATAGGCAATTTATGAACGTCTATTTTCCCATTAGGATTTAAGAGAAAATCCGACAACAGGACAAAGGCAGAAGGGATCATATAAACGGGTAATTTCTGTTGTAAGAAACGGTGCAGCTCCTGAGAAGTTAATAAAGTATCTTTTCTCATTACATAAGCAACTAACCGTTGATTATGTAATGTGTCTTCCCGCATAATCACAACAGCTTGTTCGACGTTGGGATGAGTTTCTAAAACTGTCTGAATTTCTCCTAATTCAATACGGAAACCTCTCAGCTTGAGTTGATTATCAATTCGCCCTAAATATTCAATATTTCCATCAGGAAGATAGCGAGCTAAATCCCCCGTTTTATATAATTTCCCCTGACCAAAAGGATTAGGGATAAATTTTTCAGCCGTTAATTCGGGTTGATTGAGGTATCCACGAGCTAAACCCACTCCACCGATATGTAATTCTCCAGCAACACCAATAGGAACCGGTTGAAGATAGCTGTCGAGGATATAAACTTGAACATTAGCAAGGGGACATCCAATAGAAATTTGGGAATTTGGCTGACAGCACCAGCCAGTGGTATAAACGGCTGCTTCTGTCGGTCCATAAAAGTTATATAATTCACAGTTTAACTGCTGAAAAAATCGTTGATTGAGTTCATAAGATAAGGCTTCTCCCCCGACAATTACTCGTTTTAAACAGTGGCAATCTTTGCTCTTGGGATGTTGCAGAAAAACTCGCAATATTGAGGGAACACAAGTGAAATAAGTTACTTGTTCTTGCACAATTAAATCTATTAAATAATCTATATCTTTATACCCGTCAGGTTTAGCCACGACTAGGGTAGCACCAGATGTTAAAGATGAGAAAACTTCCCAAACTGAAACATCAAAACTAAAGGGAGTAATTTGGAGAATGCGCTCTTCAGAGTTAAGATTATAATAATCAATAGTGTATTTCAGAGTATTAGAAATTCCTTTATGAATATTCATCACGCCTTTAGGTTTTCCCGTTGAACCCGAAGTGTATATAACATAAGCTAAATTTTCTGGTTTAACTGGAGAGGTCAAATTCTCTTGACTATAATTAGCTATCCTTGACCAATCTGTATCTAAACACAGTATTTTGGGGCAATTTTCTGGTAGAGATTGGACTAAAGATTGCTGAGTTAACAACAGAGAGATAGCTGAATCAGATATCATATAATCCAAGCGCTCAGGGGGATAATTAGGATCCAAAGGAACATAAGCTCCCCCGGCTTTAATAATTCCCAATATTCCGATAATCATCTCAAAAGAACGCTCAATAAAAATCCCCACTAAAACTTCTGAGGTTACGCCTTTTTCTTGTAAATAGTGACCGACTTGATTAGCTCGATTATTTAACTCTCGATAGGTCAATTTTTTGCCCTCAAAAATAAGAGCTATTGCCTCGGGATTATCTCTAACTTTTTCTTCAACTAACTGGTGCAGACACTTTTGAGAATAAGCGACTTCGGTTTGATTCCACTCTATTAGTAATTGATGCCGTTCTTCAGGGGTTAATAAATTAATCTCAGATAATTGACAATCTGGATTCTGAATTACACTTTCAATAATTTGTAAAAAGTGACCGCTCATTCTGGCGATAGTTTCAGGCAAAAATAAATCTGGCTCATATTCAATAGCTAATATAAGATTATGACTATCTTCAAAGAAGCTCCAAGTCATATCAAATTGAGCCATGCGTGGTTTTAGGGGATAGGGTTGATGTTCCAAACCTGGAATTTTTAAGACAGTTTTGCTTTCTTTACCCAGTAGAGAAAACATGACATCAAATAAGGGATTTCGGGACAGATCTCGTTCTAAATTGAGAGCAGATACTAATTTATCAAAAGGATAATCACGATATTCATAAGCATCAAGACAGGTGTTAGTTACTTCCCCTAAGACTTGCTTAAAAGTTACTCCCTCTGGTAATAAAGATCTCAAAGCCAAGGTGTTAATATAAAACCCGATCTGGTTTTCTAAATCAGGATGATTTCGTGCTGAAATAGGGATACCAACTACTAAATCCCGTTGGCCAGTGTGGCGGTAGAGTAATATTTTAAAGAAAGTCAGTAGGGTAATAAATAGAGTCGTATTATTTTGAGTTGCAAAGGTTTGTAATTGTTGGCTAAGACTCTCACTAAATTGATAAGTGTAGGAAGCCGCTTGAGAAGATTTTACTTGAGGTCGAGGGAAGTCTATCGGTAAGTTTAAGATAGGGGGATGTTCGGAAAAAACCTCACACCAATACTCATGTTGTTCTCTAACTTCTTCACTTTCTAACCACTGATTTTGCCATGCCGCATAGTCTTTATACTGTAGGGTAAGAGGGGGTAATTCAGCTTTTTTTTGTTGAGTATAAGCAGAGTATAATGTAAAGAACTCTTGAAAGATAATATCAAGTGATTGTGCATCTCCAATAATATGATGGACAGTCAAACCAAAGATAAATTCTTCTGACTTAATCTGCACCAATAAGACCCGAATAAGGGGCAACTTTTCTAAACTAAAAGGTAAATTTGCCGAATCTTGAATTAAATCATATGCCAAGAGTTCAGCATCTTTTTCTCCTCTTAAATCTTTAAAAATGATTAACTGTTCTGTGGAGATTTGCTCATGAATAACTTGCTTAATATTGCCCCCAACACTGGTAAAAGTGGTTCTGAGAATTTCATGACGGTTCACCAGTTCTTGAAAGGCTGCTGTTAATATAGAAACATCTAACTTGCCATTAATTCTCATGGCAAGCCTAATATTATAAGCACTAGAAGATTCGCTGATATGCTGCAAAATCCAAAGCCTTCTTTGACCGTGAGAGACTTCGTAATATTTTTGTTTTTCCAGTGGGTTAATTGAGTCAGATTGTGGTAAGTTGATCATCGTTTTTGTCGGGATTGAATTAATACAGCTTGTTCTTTTAAAGTATTATGGGTAAAAATTTCCCGTAATCGGAGGGAAACCCCAAATTGATTACGGATTTGTGACACTAAGCGCATCGCCTTTAGACTGTTTCCTCCTAGTTCAAAAAAAGACTGATTACTGTTACTCACTTCTGCTTCTAATAACTCACCCCAAAGGGAAGCTAATAAAGCTTCTTGTGGATTAAAATCTGGGACTTGGTTAGTTGAGTCAGTAATATTTTCTTCGGGTTTTGGCAAAGCTAGACGATGAATTTTTCCATTGGGTAACAAGGGAAAAGCTTCTAACCGCATTAAAAAGCTAGGCTGCATATAAATCGGTAAGAGTTGCTTTAATTTACCTCGAATATATTCCTGATGAACTGTATCCTCTGCTTGATAATAAGCAATTACGGTTACTAATTCCTCCTTTTTATTAGCTATAACTAAGGCTTTTTCTACTCCCTCAATCGCACTGAGGACATCTTCAATCTCTCCTAATTCAATCCGTACCCCATTTAATTTAATTTGGTTGTCACTGCGTCCTATTACTTCTAAAGTTAGATCAGGAAGCAGTCTGCCTAAGTCTCCAGTACGATAAACTATATCCCTCCCCCCATTCAAAGGATTAGGTACAAAAACTGAATGAGTTAAGCTTTCATCTTGATAATAACCTTTTGTTAAATAGGGGGATTTAACGAACACTTCTCCTACTTCTCCTATTGCCCTGGCGCGATTTCCATCAACCACTGCATAAGCGGCATCTGGCAAAGTTTGACCACCCGGAACCCGTTCATAGGGAATATTATTAGGGTTAGGAATTCGATAAAAATGCTTAACAAATGTAGTTTCACTCGCTCCATAAATATTGACAAATTCTGTCTGAGAGCCAAAAATTTGATGCCATTCAGCCAGTTCTTTCACAAATAAAGGCTCTCCTCCTAAGACAAAAATTCGCAAATTTTTCAGGAGATTATGAGCATTAATTAAACCACGCCCCATCTTTAAAAATAGACGCATTACCGAGGGGACAGTGTGTAGTAAGTTAATTTTCCATTCTCCTATTCGCAGTAATAAAAGCTCTAAGTCTTCTCGCTCTGTACTCTCTGGAATATACAGAGTTCCCCCTGAGCATAAAGTCACACAGGTTTCCCTCAAATAAGCATCAAAATTAATTTGAGCAATTTGTAAACAGCGCCAACTTTCATTAATGCCAAATTCCCGTTTTTCCCAATCAATGAAATGACGTAAGCTGCCGTGACTGCCCAAAATTGCTTTAGGTTCACCGGTTGAGCCAGAAGTAAACATAATATAATTAGAATCATCAGCATCCGGCATAGCTAGAACGGGTTGCAGTTTGCTTAATTGGCAAGGAAACTCTTGATAATCCATGCCATTCCACTGATGATATTGCTGAATTTTATGAGCCTTAACCACTAAGATATGAGGCGGTTTTTCTAATGCGGATAGTTGGGGTTTAATCCCCTCTAAATTCTCCGCCGCAACTAAGATAATTTCGGGGCTAGTTTTAATCATCATGCGTTGCCGACGCTCCTCTGGTTCATCTAAACGTAGAGGTAAATAGATTCCTCCGGCTTTAAATACTGCCAGCATGGCGATTAACTGACGATAATCTCCTTCTAGGAGAACACCACAAACCTTGTCTTTTTCCACGCCTAATTCTTTTAAGGCATAAGCCCAAAAGTTAGTTAGTTCATGTAATTCTTGATAGCTAAATTTACCCCCTGGATAAATAATCGATGTTTTCTCCGGTTTGGCTTCAACTTGGTCAATAAAATCATGGATAATGGTACGGGTTTCTAAGCGAGGAATAGGATTGATAAAATTGGCGATGAAAGCGGTTTCTGCTGCCGATAACAAAGAAATGTCTTTGACGGGTTGGGCAGGGTTAGATAGCATTTCATTCAAGAGTTTATCGAAGTGAATGAGACATTTTTTCATCCTCTCCTCTTGGAATAAGTCGGTGTTATAAATTAGCTCTAATCTGAGTTTTTCCTGAGCTTCACTAAACACAAAAGATAGATCAAACTTACTGGTCGGGGTCAGGGAATCTAGAGATTTTATTTGTATATTTTCTAAGCCTACAGGTTGATCAAAATTTTGCAGAAGGACTAATATATCAAACAAGGGAGTGCGGTTAATTTCTCTAGAAACAGCTAATTTTTCTACTAAAATATCAAAGGGATAATCGGAATGTTCTAAGGCTTCGGTAACGGTTTGACGAACCTTTGCAAGTAGATTTTTGTAGCCTTTTTCGGGTTCAATTTGGTCACGAATAACTAAGGTATTGAGAAATAAACCGATTAGAGATTGCAGTTGAGGATGGTTTCTAGTGGCGATTTCTGTACCAATAGTAATATCATGTTGACCACTGTAGCGATACAGCAATATTTTGACAGCCGCTACCAATGCCATGAATAGGGTTATTTCGTTTTCCTGACAAATTTTTCTTAATTTAGAAATCGTTTCTCGGTCAAATGTCCAGCTTAAATGAGAACCCTTAAACGTCTTTATTTGGGGACGTTTAAAGTCTGTCGGTAAGTGAACTCTGGTCAGTTGTCCATTGTCCAGTTTTTGCCGCCAGTAATCTAGGTTTTTTGAATTATTTTCGCTCCTTAAAAGATTATTTTGCCACCCTGCATAATCTTTATATTGTATCGGCAATGGCTCTATATTAGGCTGTAATCCTTTGGCTAAATCAGAGTAGTATTCTAAGCATTCTTTAGCTAACAAACTCATTGACCAACCATCACAGATAATATGATGAATTTCTAACTCCAAAATATATTCATTCGGAGACAGTTTATAAACCTTAGAGCGCACCAGGGGACTTTTTTCTAAGTCAAACGCTTTTCTCTCTTTTGCAATCGTTTCTAAGATTTCTTCATCAGGTTTATTTGTCCAGTCTTTAAATTCCCAATCAAAAGGACGATTTTGCAGGATTTTCTGTTGTGGTTCACCGTTAATTAAAATGAAAGATGTCCGCAGGGATTCATGACGGGAAATCAATAATTGTATGGCTTTTTCAAAGACATCTTGGCTAAAATTTCCTGCTATTTTGAGGGTGGAAACAATATGATAAGCTACATTATTGAGATCCATCTGTTGCAAGACATAGAAACGTCTCTGAGCATGGGATGTTTCGTAGGTTTCTTGTGCAGATACAAGGGGAATAGTGGCTACCGTCAGAGGGGTAACAGTGCTTAATAATTCTGCTTGTTCAGCAATGGTAGGATGAGCAAATACTTGTTTAATGGGCAAAGATTGCCCTAACTTTTCCTGAATTTTACTCACTAGAGAAATAGCTTTTAAGCTATGTCCTCCTAACTCAAAGAAGTTGTCATTAACCCCTATTTGTGATAGCTGAAGAACATCTTGCCAAATCTGAGCTAAGAGGCTTTCTTTTTCATTTCTTGGGGCTAGATAAGCAGATTCAATAATTGATGTCTCATCGGGGACAGGTAATTTTTTCCTGTCTATCTTGCCATTGTTATTTAAGGGAAAATCTGACAACATGACAAAGGCAGAAGGAACCATATAAGCGGGGAGTTGCTGCTGCAAGAAACGGCGCAATTCTCCGATACCTAATGAGGGGAATTTCCGGACTATATAAGCGACTAAGCGTTGATTTTCTGACGTATCTTCTCGCAAAATAACTACGGCTTTTTCCACTTGAGAATGTGTCTCTAAAACTGCTTCTATTTCCCCTAATTCAATCCGTAATCCCCTCAGCTTAACCTGATTATCAATGCGCCCTAAAAATTCAATATTGCCCTCTGGAAGATATCGAACTAAATCCCCCGTTTTATATAATATACCCGAATTAAAAGGGTCAGAAATAAATTTTTCTTTAGTTAATTCCAGACGATTGAGATAACCCCGCGCTAACCCCACACTGCTAATATGTAACTCTCCAGGAACCCCAATCGGAAGCGGTTGTAAATTCTGATCTAAAATATAAATTTTTGTGTTAGAAATTGGCTTACCAATAGACGGGGATGAGGAGTTTCCTTCCTCATAATCGGGAACTATTCCTGAAGTGGTTACTACTGTATTCTCTGTGGGACCATAATTATTAATAAGCTTAAAAGGCATTGATACTGAAGGATAATGATGGAGTTTATCCCCACCCGTTAAGATAATTCTGAGGGCTATATTTTCATCCCATTCTAAAGATAAAATCTTCTCAACTAGGGGAGTTGGTAAAAAGCTGACGGTGATTTCTTGGGCAATTAACCAGTCTCGCAACTCCGGGGGAGATTGCATGATTTCAGGTTTAACTAAGACAAGACTCGCACCGGCTGTTAAACAGGGCCATAACTCCCAAACCGCAGCATCAAAAGCGCTTCTTGCTAGTTGAGTAGTTTTGTCTAAAGGCGTAATTTCAAAAGCGTCTTGATGCCAACAAATTAAATTCATTAACCCCCGATGGCTAATTAATACTCCTTTGGGTTTTCCCGTTGAACCTGATGTATAAATAACATAGGCTAAATTCTCAGGAGTCGTTAGATTGAAGGGATTTTCTGGGCTATAGGTAGCTATCTTTTCCCAATCCCTATCTAAACACAGTAATTCGGCACCAGTTTGGGGAAGAAAATCCCCTAAAGATTCCTGAGTTAACACCAAAGAAACACCCGAATCTGAGAGGATATCCCCCAAGCGCTCGGTAGGATAATCTGGCTCTAAAGGTACATAAGCTCCCCCAGCTTTTAATATCCCTAATAAACCGATGACCATCTCTAGGGAACGCTCCATAAAAATCCCGACCAAACTTTCTGGATTTACCCCCTTATCTCGTAAACAGTGAGCTAACTGATTTCCCCGGTTATTTAACTGTTGATAGGTCAATTTTTGTCCTTCAAAAATAACCGCTATTCCCTCGGGATTCTGGGCAACTTGTTCCTCAAATAATTGATGCAAAGACTTATCTAAAGGATAATCAGCCTCAGTATTGTTCCACTCTACTAATAACTGATGTTGCTCTTCTGTTGTCAATATAGGTAATTGTGTTACTCGTTGCAGAGGTTCAGTAACAATTCCTGTTAAAATAGTCTGTAAATGTCCTGCCATCCGTTCAATCGTATCCTGAGTAAAACGGCCAGTATCATAGATTAACTGAATCAGTAACTCCTGTTTAGGAATAGCAACCACCGTCAAAGGATAATTAGTTTCCTCAAAATTCTCCACATCCTTAACCCTTAAGGATTGACGAGAATCTCTCGATAACGCTTCTCTGGGATAATTCTCAAAAACGACCAAACTCTCAAACAGGGGAACCCCCGGTGGAATATCACTCAATCTCTGTATTTCAGCCAGAGAAACATAAGCATAATCCTGAATTTCTGCTTGCTTTTGCTGTAATTCCTGTAACCAAGATAACAATAAATCTGATTCTCTGATGGAGACTCGCAGCGGCAATGTATTAATAAATAATCCTACCCTATGTTCTACCCCTGATAAATCATGGGGGCGACCAGAAACCGTAACCCCAAATAAAACTTCTGACTCCCCACTATAGCGACTGAGAAGAATCGCCCAAGCGGCCTGTACTAGAGTAGATAAGGTCAGATTATGCTTTTGCGCCAAAGATTGCAGGTCTTTCGAGTGAGAAGCCGATAAATGACAGTTATACTCTTTATAAGTCGGCTTACCTTCAGATTTCATTAACTGGAGTCTGTCCACCCTCAGGGGGGTGGGAGTCATAAACCCTTCAAGAGTTCGCTGCCAAAAACTCTCAGCAACAGATGGGTTTTGCTGCTGTAACCAAACAATATAATCTTGATAAGGACGCGGCAAAGGAAGATGATAACTTTTCCCTTGAATACCTGCCTCATAAAACCCTAAAACTTCTTGATAAATAATAGGCATACTCCAACCATCCAGAATAATATGATGATGATTGCAGAGGAATTTATAAGTTTGGTCTGATAGTTGAATCATCAAGCAGCGCATTAAAGGAGCAACTTTGAGTTCAAACCCTTGTTGACGCTCTGTTTGTAACAATAAATCTAAACGTTGTTGTTGTTCTCTGGGGGAAAGATTGCGCCAATCTTGATAATCCCAAGGCAAATCAACCTTTTTTCGCACAATTTGCAGAGGTTTTTCCCGTTTTTCCCAAAGAAATAGAGTCCTTAATACCGAGTGACGCTCGACAACTTTTTCCCACGCTTGCCTAAAAACTGTAAGGTTAATTTCTCCCTCCAGAGTAATTAGAGTTTGACTACAATAAATCCCTGAATCAGGAGTATAGAGACTATGAAAGAGCATCCCTTCCTGCATGGGGGAAAGAGGATAAATAGACTCCACATTTTTGGCGGGTTGATTTTTTGTGTCTGCCATGAAAGATTCTCCTTATTAGTCAATTTCTGCCAGAATATCGTCTAATTCCTGTTGATTCAATTGCGCTACTGGAAAATCTGAGGGAGTGTAACCCCCAGCATCAGGAGATAAACAATGCTCAATCAATTTCAGCAAAGCTTCTTTATAGCCGCGCCCTAAATATTCTACCGTCGAACGTTCATAGATGAGAGCGCTATAAGTCCAGTTTACTTGTAACTGTCCCTCTATAACTCTGGCCGTAATCTCTAATAAATGACTACGATGTCCCTTAAGACTGTGATTAGGCCCCTTAGACTCATCCGCTAATTTCCAATCCCCTTTTTGCAATCGTCCTTGCTCAAATTGACCTAAATAATTAAACAAAACTTCTCTGGCAGGAATTTCAGCTAATTTAGACTTAATATCAGCATCATCACTCAAATATCGCAAAATTCCATAGTCAATTCCCCTGTGAGGAATAGCTCGTAACTGTTCCTTAATAGATTTGAGTCGCTCACCGGGGTGATTTTCGGGGGGGAGTCGCAAAACAACCGGAAAAAGACTGGTAAACCAACCTACCGTCCTCGATAGGTCAACCTCACCGAACAAATCTTCTCGTCCGTGTCCTTCTAAATCAAGAGATATGGTCAAATTTTCTGTCCATTGTGTCAAAGTTTCCGCTAAAGCGGTTAACAAAACCTCATTAATTTGAGTGTTATAGGCAGCGGGGACTTTTTGCAAGAGGGCCCGGGTTTGTTCTTCATCTAGAGTCACCGTGACATCATTTGCCGTCGCTACTGTATTGTATTGTTTTCCAGCCTCGTCATCTACAGGTAAATTTCTCGCCTCTAACCAAGGTTGAGTTAACCAATAGTCTAATGGCTCTTTCGCTTTTTCCCCTTGTCCATAATCCCTCAAGAGAAGCGCCCAATCCTGAAAGGCTATGGTTTTAGGTGGAAGTTCTACATTCTCCCCCCTTTCTAGCTGTTGATAAGTCATCAATAAATCTTCTAGCAAAATTCGCCAAGATACACCATCAACTCCCAAGTGATGAATAATAATCAGTAACCGACTGGGTTGATAGGGGGCCAATTCAAATAGTACGGCCTTGATTAATAGTCCAGTAGAGAGGTTTAAACTTGCCTGTTGAGTTGTTGCCATTGCTAAGAGAGTTTCCCTTTGCTGAGATTGAGGAATAGAAGACAAATCAATCACTTCAAAAGGTACTTCCTCCGGCATTGCTTCATTAACTTGTTGCCATTGTCCTTCCTCCACAGTAAACCGTAACCGCAAAGCGTCATGATGTTCAATTAATTTTCTCAGAGATTGAGCTAACAAATCAGCTTTCAGGTGATGGGGAACTTCTAAGAGGACAGACTGATTAAAGTGGTGCATTTCAGCGCGATTTTGCTCAAAAAACCACAGTTGAATGGGAGTGAGAGGCACAATACCCGTCACTAAACCCTGTTTAGCTAATTCGGCTGTGGAATAATCGGCAACTGTAGCCAGTTCAGCAAGAGTAGGATATTCAAATATCTGTTTAGGAGTAATTTTCAACCCGGCTTGACGAGCGCGAGCGACAACCTGAATACTGAGAATAGAATCGCCCCCAACTTCAAAAAAGCGGTCATAACGACTCACTTGTTTAATGCTGAGAACATCTTGCCAAATACTAGCCAAAATCTTTTCTTTCTGAGTATGAGGGGGAACAAAATCCTGCTCAGATGTGCAAGGTATCTCAGGGATGGGTAATCTTGAACGGTCAATTTTTCCATTAGGAGTCAGAGGGAGAGCTTCTAAGGACACAAAAAGAGCCGGAATCATATACTCTGGCAACTTCTGTCCCAAGAAACGACGCAAATCCTCAGTATTTATCGGGCCATTTTCTCCTACTAGATAAGCGACTAACCTCTTATTCCGATAGGAGTCCTCCCAAACCTTCACCACCGTTTGCTTAACTTGGGGATAAGTCCCTAGAGTTGCCTCAATTTCTCCTAATTCAATGCGGAAACCCCGCAATTTTACCTGATTATCACCCCGCCCCAAAAAATCAATATTTCCCTCGGGTAAATATCGGGCTAAATCTCCTGTTTTATAGAGTTTTGCATTGGGTTCATTGCTAAACGGATTGGAGATAAATTTCTCGGCGGTTAATTCAGGTTGATTAAGATAACATCGAGCTAACCCTTCACCCCCGATATATAAATCACCAATAGTTCCTAGAGGAACCGGTTGCTTAAAAGAGTCCAGAATATAAACTTCAGTATTGGCAATAGGCCGGCCGATACTCGGTTGTCCATGGTGTCCTTTAGGCACTAAGCTAAAAGTGGAATAAGTGGTATCTTCTGAAGGACCATAGAGATTATAAACTTTCTTAATGTTTTCCTGCTGGTAAAGCTTCTGGACTAATTGATTAGACAAAGCTTCTCCTGCGAGGTTTACCGTTCGCACAGTCTCAGGTATCGCCTCAATTTCCAGGAGTTGGGCGATCGCTGTAGGTACGGTATTAATTAATGTTACCTCTTTGGCTGCACTTAAACTAGGCAAATCTAGAACATTCTGGGCCAGAATAATCTTACCCCCCACAGTCAAGGGCAAAAATAGTTCAAATACTGACAAATCAAAACAAATAGACGTAGAACCCAAAACCCCCGCTAATTCCTCACTGCTAAAGACTTCCTTGGACCAATTCAGTAAGGTTGTGGTGCTTTGATGCTCAATGACAACCCCTTTCGGTTTCCCCGTTGAACCGGAGGTATAAATCACATAAGCGGTATTACTGGAACTTACGGGTAAAGAGAGGTTTTCGGGACTTTCTAGGGCTATATTTCTTGGTTCTGCCTCTAATATCACCAGATTTCCTGGATAATTCCCTAATTTCTCGACTAATTTTTCTTGTGTTAGCAACAAGGAAACTTGAGCATCTTCTAAGATAACATTGAGGCGTTCAGTTGGATAAGCTGCATCTAAAGGTACATAAGCTCCCCCTGCTTTGAGAATGGCTAATAACCCTATAACCATCTCAGTTGTCCGTTCTAGGCAAATTCCCACCAAAGACTCCTGTTTCACCCCTTTTTTGCCTAAATAATGCCCTAATTGATTCGCTTTTTCGTTTAATTGACGGTAGGTTAATTGTTCATTTTCTGCAATAATAGCGATCGCATCAGGACTGCGCTTAACTTGCTCCTCAAACAATTGATGAATACAGTCATCTGGATAGTGAACCTCAGTATCATTCCATTCTTTCAATAATTGATGTTGTTCTTGCTCAGAAAGTAAACAACAAGTCTCATAACGTTCTAACCCTTCCGTTGCCATAGCGATGAGAGTTTTCTCGTAGTATCCTCCGATTAACTCCATCTGCTTTTCCCCTAGATAATTCCCATCATATTTAAGGGTAAGTTCTACTTCAGATGAAAGAGGATGAAGACTAAAATTAGCTAACAATGTAAAATTAGTTTGATTAAAAAACTTCCCTCCCAAGACCTCTAAATCTTGCACCCCGATGATACCTTGATAAACATGAAAATGAATAAAATTAAAAGCCGTATCAAACAAAGGTTGACCCGCAAAAGTTTTTTGTAACTCAGCCAGGGGATATCTTCGCCAAGATAAGCATTCTCTTTCAACATCAAAAGCTTGCTTAACTAAATCGCTCCAAGAACCTCCAGATAACTCTAAACGTAGGGGCAAAGTATTCAAAAATAAACCTAATATCTTTTCCCCATCGGCTACTTCTAACCGTCCATTAGAGACTAAACCTGTAACAATATCCCTCTGATTATTCAGTAAACTTAATACCCGAAAATGAGCCGCCAATAAAACACTTTTTAGGGGGACTCCAACTTGTTTACCGAGTTGTTTTAATCCCTGAGATACCTGACTAGATATGGGAACTAACCAATCCCAATCTTGATTAACTTGATTAGATTTCGACCACTGAGGAAGTTTGGTCAGCGTGACATCTCTGAGTTTTTCTTGCCAATAATTCTGGCATTCTGTCGATTGAATAGTTTTCTTTTCTAAGGCGACAAAATCCCTAAAACTGATATCTGGAGGGGGAGAAAGAGGTAAAACTTTTTTGTCGAGAAGATAGAGATACTGTTGTAACAATTCTGTGAGCAATGAGGCGACACTCCAACCATCTAAAATAGAGTGATGAAAGCTGAAAGTTAGGTTAAAGTTATCCTGATTGCGGCGATGGAGATGAAAGCGAAATAAAGGAGGACTATTCCAGTCAAAAGTGCGGATTTTTTCCCGCTCAATCCAATCATCAATAGCCGTGTCTTGTTCAGAAGGAGATAAATGGGTTAGGTCATCTAATCCTAAAGAAACATCGATTTGTCGATGAACTAATTGTAGGGGTTCCTGATATTCAAAGAGTGCGAAACTGGTTCGTAATACCGGATGCCGCTGGACAATCTCCTTAATAGCACTATGTAAAGCGGGAAAATTAAAAGTAGCACGAATATGATAGGTAAACACATCATGGTACACCGACAGATTCCCCTGATATTCACTATGAAATATCATCCCCAATTGTAGAGCAGTTAGAGGATAAGCATCCTCCACTTCCTCCGGTAAATCCCAGCGAACTTCTTGAGGAATTAAACTAAAAACTTCCGTTGTTTCAGTCCCCAAAGTATCAATTTCATAGCTAACGCAATTGGCCAATTCTTGAATGGTTTGATGTTGCAATAATTGGGGTAAGGAAAAATGAAAACCCATTTGTCGCGCCTTAGCGATCACTTGTATTGCCCGAATCGAATCCCCCCCAAGTTCAAAAAAATTATCGTGAATACCAACCTCTTCGATGCCCAAAACTTCAGCCCAAATCAGTGCTAAAATTTCCTCAAGAGGGGTACAAGGTGCTACAAAATTCTCCGAATTCCTTAAACTGTTATAGCTTGGAGAGGGTAGGGCGCGACGGTCAATTTTTCCATTATTTGTCAGAGGAATAGAATCCAATTGCACAAAGGCATGGGGTATCATGTATTCTGGGAGTTGCTTTTGCAGATAACTCCGCAGTTGGGGAATCAGTTTACTGTTTAACTTAGACCTTAAAGGGTGATTTGCATATAGTTGCCATTCAGGTTTTGCGGTGTGGGTGGGGGTAAAAGCGATGTAATTTCTACGGGAATTTTCTAGCGGAGCAAAAATCACATCGTAACAGTCCGGAGTATCAGACCTAGTTACCCAAACCGAAAGGGATAAATCCGCAGCTAAAGCCGAAAAATCTTCAGTTTCTACGGCATTTTCCGGTATAATGTCCGATTTAATCGCTTTAAATTCCTCGATTGTCCCAAAGTCTTGAGAATTGTTCAACAATTCCACAATTTTTAAAGGTCCAAACAAGCGCAAATTAGGGACACCTATCACCCTTAACCCCTCAGATGTCCCCAGTTGATTTCTCACCTCAGATAAAGTCAGCTGCTGTTCAGTCCAGTTTAATTCTTGAAGGTCGGTGCTAAAATCCACAATTGTTGCGCTTCGTAGAACAACATTGTAACGAAATTGAGTCAATTCGTTGTGGTATCGACCTCTCTCTAGATGAATCTCGACTTCAGTAATCTGAGGAAAATAGGACTGAATTGCTCTAAAAAAATCAGGGTCAATGAATAACTCATTTTCTTGCTCAATTTTCCTCTGTACAAGCTGTTTAAAATCCCTAATCGAATCTTCAGGGTTAGCCTTATAAAGTTCTACATCAGCGTGAAAAGCTGCCATGAGTTGCAAGTTTCGCACATCTCCAAGGAAAATACACCCCCCCGGAGTTAGTACCTTGATAGCTCCCTCTAAAACCCGCAATAAGTAATCTATATGGGGGAAATACTGCACAACCGAGTTAAGGATAATTGTATCGAATCCTTCCGACTCCAAACCCTCAAAATTATCGGCAGTACGGGTAAATAACCTTATTTGCTCCAGCTTTGGCCCTTCTTGATTAATTCGCTGAATATGGTCTAAGGCTACTGATGAAATATCTGTTCCCCAATAATGCTGACAATGGGGAGCAACTTGGAATAATATTAACCCGGTTCCACAACCTATTTCCAGAACTTTTTTAGGTTGTTGAGCGAGAATAACCTTCACCTTATCATCTAGCCATTCTCGCATCTGAGCAACTGGGATAGGTTCCCCCGTGTAACTACTATTCCAGCCAACAATATTAAATATACCCTCAGAATCTGCCGATGTTTGGCTGTAAATTTGGTTATAGAGGCTTTGCCATTGCTCGATTTGCTCATCGAATAATTGCCCTTTTTCTGAAGTCGCCAAGAGTTCCCCCTCTTGAGACTGACCCACAACATAAGCAATTAGTGTTTTACTGCCGGTTTCTGTCTCCGATGCAATGACTACCGCTTGCTCGACTGCTGGATGTTCACTGAGTATAGTTTCAATTTCCCCAAGCTCAATCCGGAAACCTCGAATCTTAACTTGATGGTCAATACGCCCCAAAAATTCAATATTTCCATCCGGTAAATACCGAGCTAAATCCCCCGTTTTATATAATTTTGCCCTAATTTCTCCCCCTATTGCTCCTGCGACCTTAGCAAAAGGATTAGGGATAAATTTCTGGTCTGTTAATTCGGGACGATTGAGATATCCACGAGCTAAACCTATACCACCAATATGTAATTCTCCCACAATCCCTATAGGAACTGGTTGTAAGTGCGGATTAAGAATATAAATCTGAGTATTGGCAATTGGTTGACCAATACTCACTATCGCTTTTTCACTCCCCGGTAAACAGGGCCAGTAAGTCACATCAATCGCCGCCTCAGTCGGCCCGTAGAGGTTGTGAAGTTCACAGTTAAAATGCTCAAAAAAGCGTTGTGTTAGGTCTAATGGCAGAGCTTCCCCACTACATAAAACCCGCTTGAGAGAACTACATTCTTTTAGCTCTGTTTCTTGCAGAAACACTCGCAGCATCGAGGGGACAAAATGAAGGGTAGTAATTTGCTGCTCTTGGATCAATTGTATTAAATAGATACTATCTTTATGACCTTCTGGTTTAGCTACCACTAGGGTTGCACCGGCTAATAATGGCCAGAAGAATTCCCACACTGAAACATCAAAACTAAAAGGGGTTTTTTGTAAAATGCGATCGCTGTTAGTTAACTGATAAGTATCCTGCATCCACAACAAACGATTCCTGATACCCTGATGAGTATTCATCGCACCTTTAGGCTTACCTGTAGATCCCGAAGTATAAATAACATAGGCTAAATTTTCCCCCGCTACGCCACTGTCACAATTGTTCTGACTTTCTTGAGAAATTGCTGGCCAATCTGTATCTAAAGCAACAACAATCCCCCAGTATTCCCCCAACAATCCCCGCAGCGATTCCGCAGTAATGATCACTTTTACCCCAGTATCTTCTAATAGATAACTTAGGCGTTCTTGAGGATAATTAGGATCTAAGGGGACGTAAGCTCCTCCGGCCTTCAAAACAGCCAATAAACCTACTACCATTTCTAAGGAACGCTCCAGACAAATTCCGACTAATTCCTCTGGTTTTACTCCTAATTTTTGTAGGTAATGACCAAGTTGATTGGCTTTTTCATTTAATTCTTGATAAGTTAATTCTTGATTTTCAAAAATGACCGCCACTCTCTCAGGGTAAAGTTTGGCTTGCTCTTCAAATAGCTGATGAATCCATTGCTTTTGAGGATATTGAATGGCCGTATCATTCCAATCTATCAGCAATTGTTCTCGTTCTTTTGCCGTTAATATATCAATTTCTGACAAATCTATATCGGGATTAATCGTCACTGTTTCTAAGATTTTCCGGTAATGTCCTAGCATTCTCTCGACAAAATCTCTGGGAAAGTTATCTTTAATAAAAGTGACAGAAACACCACTATCATCCGCTGCTATGGCAAAAACTAATTGAAAACGATTTAACGAAGAAATGTCCCCACACAGGCCTTCTTTGATCACAGCAACGTCAAAAATATTCTCTAGTTCTCCTCCTCTTGCTGCCAAGGTTTTGACCAAACTATCCAGAGCATAGTTTTGATGGCGATATCCTTCTTGTAAATCTTTACGAATGATTCTTAGTAAATCTTTAAATGAACTAAAATTATGTTGATTGAATCGGCAAAATATCAGGCTATCTAATTTTTCTGTATTCAAGGCTCCTGTAGCCGTAACAAACTCGACTTGAGCAGTATATTTAAACATTAAAACCTGGACAACAGCCAAATGAAATGCTAAATTATTAACAGAATTATTTGCCGTTAAACTGTTGATTTTTTTCTGTAAATCTGTAGAGATAACTTCAATAACGCTATCTTGCTCCCCGGTTTTATTCTGACTTACATTACCAAATAGAGTAGTTACTGGATCTATTTCTTGAAGTTGCCGAATTTGGTAATCTATTGAAACCAGATGTGCTTCCATTGCTGTTCTAACTTTGTCCCTAAATAGTAGTTGATGGCGGTATTCAGAGTCATGGGGTACAATGCTTACCCGTTCCCTGTTCCCTTAAAGCGATAATTCCCGTCTCTGACGAGTGGAATTATTGCTATATGGACTACAGGAAACCCGACTACGGCTAAGGTCGAGGTTTCTGTCGCTTCTTCAAAATTGTTCTGAGCTTCGACATCATAGCATATTAAACCGACATTCCGCACATCTTCATATACTTTTATATATCTTTACATTCCCCAAGATGTTTTGACGAAAAATCTTCATTGTAGAAACTACTGTTGTCAGCAATAAATTAGTAAAAATTATTAATTGAATATTAAGAAGTGCGGAAAGTGTGACATTTAAAGATATAGCGGCGCGAGGCCAGCAGAGCAGAGCTTAGGATGCCACACCCCACACCAGGTTATTGGAGATGTCTGTTGACAATTACTACCTCGATCAGGTATGATTGGCTGTCTGGTCGTAATAGCTGAAGAAGTGACAACGAGGTGGAAATTTAAGTGAGGTGGGGGGAGAATTTCCTCACTGTAAGCCATCAAATTAATCGACTTACCTGGTAAAAACCAAATTCCCTCGTTATCTTTCGGCGAAAGTCTCAAGCTTTTTCCCTACACCCTAACCCCGACAATCTACACCCTGTTTCACTTTCCATCTGCTTGTCACCCCGTCAGTCGCAATAATTATTCTTTTCCAAGTCGAGTCTAACACTATGGACTTTCAAGATAAAAAGAACTTATCCGAAAACGAGCAATCAATCCAAACTAGAGTTTTTAAAGCTCTTAGTGAAGCTAAAGAAAAATTAAAAGCTTTCGAGTCTCAACAAAGCGAACCCTTAGCTATCGTGGGTTTAGGTTGTCGTTTCGGTCATAATATTGCGACACCTGAATCCTTCTGGTCTTTCCTGAAAGCGGGTAAAAATCACCTCAGAGAAATACCTAATGAGCGCTGGAACCAGCAGGATTTTTATGATTCAGATCGGAATAAAGTGGGTAAAATCTATGTTTCTCAGGGGGGGTTTCTCGATGATGTCTCCCAGTTTGATGCCCATTTTTTCGGAATTGCTCCCAAGGAAGCCGTCGCTATGGATCCTCAGCAAAGGTTGCTTTTAGAGGTAGCCTATGAAGCTTTGGAAAATGCAGGAATGGCAACAACGACGGCTAGAAGGGGAAAAACAGGGGTTTTTATCGGGATTACTAACAATGACTATGCCCGTATTCTTACCTCAAATGAGGACTATAATGCCATCGGAGCCTATCATATTTCGGGTAATCATACTAATGCGGCAGCTGGGCGTATTTCTTACCTTTTAAATCTTAATGGTCCGAGTTTGGCAGTAGATACCGCTTGTTCTTCTTCCTTAGTCGCTGTTCATCTGGCTTGCCGTTCCTTACGTTCCCAAGAATGCAGACAAGCGTTAGTCGGAGGAGTGAACTTAGTTTTAACTCCAGAAGTCGTCATCGCCTTGTGCCGCAATCAGATGTTAGCCGCCGATGGCCAATGCAAAACCTTTGACGAAAGTGCCGATGGGTTTGGGATAGGGGAAGGTTGCGGAGTCATCGTCTTAAAAAGACTCAGTGACGCTCTTCAAGATGGCGATCACATTTGGGCAGTGATTCGGGGGACCGCAGTCAACAACGATGGGGCCAGTGGCGGCTTTACCGTTCCTAATGGGCCTGTGCAGAGAGAATTAATCAGAGAAGCTCTAGCTGATGCTCGTTTAGATGCCGAGGCTATCGATTATGTTGAAGCTCACGGTACAGGAACATCTTTGGGAGATCCCATCGAAATTAAAGCCATAGCCGAGGCATTATGCGTCAATCGTCGGAAATCTAACCCGTTATTAGTCGGTTCTCTCAAAACTAATTTAGGTCATCTGGCGGCGGCGGCTGGAATTTCAGGATTAATTAAAACCGCATTATCGCTACACTACCGTGAAATTCCGGCTCATCTGAATTTCAAAAAACCCAATCCTCATATTAATTGGGATGCCTTACCGATTAGTATCGTCACGCAAAATTGTCCTTGGAATGTTAACAATGGCAAGCTCAAAGCGGCTGGAGTCAGTTCTTTTGGAGCATCGGGAACCAACGCTCATGTTATTTTAAGCGAACCGCCTCAACCGCAACCCCAAAACCCGAAAATATCCCCCATTCTCGTTACTTTTTCGGCTAAAGAACCCGAACGTTTACGTCTTTTTACGACTCAATTTGTGGATTATCTTGAGCAGAAAAAAGCTCTCAACGTCAAGGACATTGCTCTATCTTTAAATACCGGTCGTTTTCCCCATAAACACCGCCTTGCTCTTTTAGTTTCTAATCAAGAGAATCTGCGTCAAGGAATTCAGGCTTTTCTCAAGAGCGATGGGGATGAAAAGCACTTTCAAAATAATAGCTTCGACATTATTTATGGAGAAGCGCAAAGCAATCCTAAAATTGCTTTTCTCTGCAATGACGAGCAAGAAATTAGTCCAGAAATCCCAGAAATCATTGAAACCCTGCTCAATAATGAGCCAGTATTTTATGATGCTTTTAGGCAGTGCGATCATCTGTTTAAAAAATATTTAGAATTTTCTCTTCAGGAATTATTGTCATCTAAAAAAGCCTTAGAGCCTCTGATTCCTTTGTCTGTACAACCGTTATTATTTGCCTATCAATATGCTCTTTGTGAACTCTGGAAATCGTGGGGAATTTCTCCTTCTGCGATTTTAGGTTCTGGATTAGGGGAATATCTCGCCGCTGAACAAGCGGGAGTTTTTTCTCTTGAAGATACCGTCAAGCTGGTGGCGAAACGCGCTCAAATTAGCCCACAAAACCCCAACTCAGAAGACCTTTTATCCTTGCTCAAAAGCACCCCAGAAGTCGATTATAACTCTCCCGATATTACCCTAATTTATCAGGGTGAAGTTGTGAAAAAATCTCTCATAAATTCAGTTAATAGAGGGGAAAGGATTAGGCAGAAATCCGACGAAATCGCCCAGGGAATTTCTACTTTGCATCAAATGGGATATCAAATCTTCCTAGAAATGGGAATTAGTGCCAATCTCATTAATATAGGTCGTCAAAAGTTAGGGGTCAATTCAATTCTATGGTTATCTAGTTTAGGGGAAGATTGTCACAGTGATCAGCATGAGCAAAGGGTGCTAGGTCAACTCTATGTACGAGGATTTAATATTAACTGGGAAGCCTTTCATCGCTCACATCTGGGGCAAAAAATTAGTTTACCTAATTCGCCTTTTATCCGCAAACGCTACTGGATAAATTCTGGCAATAAATCAGAGTCTTCTAGCTATAAAAACCCTAATTATTACTCTGGACATCCCTTACTAGGCGATCATTTTCCTTCTCCCTTAGCTCTCCTTCAATATCGAGGGAGCATTAGTCAACATAAACCTGCATTTTTAGGAGAACATCAGGTTTTTGATCAGGCCATATTGCCAGCATCTGCCTTGATAGAAATGGCTTTAGCTGCCGGGGAGAATCAAAAAGTTATTTTAGAAAATGTTGAATTTAAGAAGGCATTAATTTTAAAAGATACGGAAGACACATTACAGTTAATCATTGAGCAAAAAAGCTTTAAAATTTACCATGCACTTGAGCCAAATTGGGAAATATTAGTTAGTGGAAAAATTGAGGAATTGAAATCAACTAATTTAACCCATTGTCATCTAGAAGAAATCGCCAAAAATTGTTCTGAAGAAGTCGATATCAACTCCTTTTATGAAACTTATCAAAAATCAGGGATAAATTACGGGAGTAACTTTCGGCTCATTCATCAACTGAAGCGGGGGGAAAATACAGCTTTTGCTCAAATCAAATTAACCGATAGGTTAGAGCGGGAAAAATATCATTTTCATCCGGCTATGTTAGACGCTTGTTTTCAAGGGATTGCTGCCATTTTATTTAAAGAAGAATCCTCAGTAACTTATGTTCCTGTTCGCCTTGGGCAATTGGCATTTTTCCACCCTCCTGATGAGCAGGTAATCAGCGCGGTTCGACTGAAAAACTCCTCCCCTAACCCTAACATTATTATCGCTGATATTGATATCTATTCCCCCCAAGGTCAACCCTTGGCATCCCTCATCAACTTAGAACTAAAAGCCGTTCAATCTCAAGAGATTATCCCCCAAGAAATACCCCCTCAAATCTATCTAGAAGAATGGATGCCTTGCGAGGAATTATTAGGGAATGGTAGAGACACTTTAGTAGCTCCCCAGGTGATTAAAAATCAAATTCACCCCGCACAGTTAGAACAACAACTAGGGGAAAAATTGGCGCAATATGAGAGCTTAATGGAGGCCTTGGAAAAGTTAAGCGTAACCTATATCTGGGAAGCCTTAACAAAACTTAATGGACAGCCAAAATTAGGTCAAACTTATTCCGAAGCACAGATAGCAAATCAAGGTCAAATTGTTGATTTTTACCGACCTTTATTATCTCGATGTTTAAGTATTTTAGCTGAAGAAAAAATCGTTAATCAGACAAAAGATGGCTGGTTATTCGTCAAAGAATTAGAAGCACCTTCATCGCCATCGCAAATTAAAATTCTCCGCCAAGAATTTGCCGATTATCCAGCAGAAATTAGTCTCATGGAGCGTTGTGGCTCTGCTTTGGCAGCAGTCATGAGTCGTCAAGTTGAGCCATTAGAATTACTCTTTCCTCAAGGGGATTTAGAAGCGATCGCATCAATTTATTCGGAAGCTGCCGGAGCTAAATTGATGAATCAGTTAGTCGCCACCACAATCAGCCGTGCTATTGCGAATTTCCCCCCCTATTATCCCCTAAGAATTCTCGAAATTGGGGGAGGAACAGGAGCCGTTACTGCTGGCATTTTACCTCACTTACCGACAGAACATATCGAATATGTATTCACCGATATTTCCTCTAGTTTCTTAACAAGAGCCAAGGAAAATTTTAGAGACTATCCCTTTATTAAATATCAAACTTTAGACATTGAAAAAAATCCCTTTACTCAAGATTTTCTCCCCGGCAGTTTTGACATAATCATCGCCGCTAATGTTCTTCATGCCACAGCCAACCTTCAAAAAACCCTTGAAAATGTGCGCTCTCTCATCGCTCCTAAGGGACGACTAATCCTCTTAGAAAGTACCGGGGCAAGACGTTGGGTAGATTTAACCTTTGGCTTGACAGAAGGATGGTGGTTATGTAGTCAAGATCTGCGGCGGAATGGTTATCCGTTAATCAGCACAAAAGATTGGCAAAATTTACTGATTGAGAATCAATTTGAAGACATTAATATTATCGAACCAAGCCAAGCAAAAACCCGAAATTTATTAAAACAAAGTGTCATCATTAGTCGAAGCAGTGAGCAATTACCTTCTCTTCCAGCAAAATCTTACTATCATCAAATAATCTGGGCAGATAGTCAAGGAATTGCTAACGGTTTAATCCCTCTATTCCAACAGAGAGGAATAAGTTGTTCTTGCGTCTTTTCCCAAGATATTAACCCGGAGATGGCTGAAGATTACCTATCAATATTGAGAAACTCGATAACTTCAGAAACTCGTCAAATACTGTACTTCTGGGGCTTAGAAAAAATCCCTGGAGAAATGGATCAACAAGTCGAGATTCATTGTCAAAGATTTCTCTTTTTCTTACAAGCCTTATTGCAGCAAGAAAATCCGCCGGCTCTGATTTTAGTTACTCAAGGAGCAGTACCAGCAAAAGCCATTAAAACCCTGACCTCTCCCTCTCAAGCATCCTTATTAGGAATAGCCTTCAGCCTAGTCTTAGAACATCCTGAACTTAATTTCAAGGCAATTGACCTAGATCCAGATGAAGTAAACTCAGCCGACAAACTGCTGCAAGAAATCTACAGTAATCCCCAAGAAAACCGGGTTGCTTTGCGGGGGGAACAGCGTTTTTATCCCCGTTTGGTGCAGAGAAAACTTGAAGATGGAAATATCAATTTTAGTCCTGATGGCTATTATTTAATCACAGGAGGCACAGGGGGGTTAGGATTAGCAACAACCCGATGGATGATTGAAAAAGGGGCGCGGAATCTAGTTTTGTGTAGTCGTCGAGGGGCAGAAGGAATTAGCCCTGAAATATTAGCCAATCTCTCCTCTAGTGGGGCAGAAATTACCATCAAAAAACTTGATATTACTGATGCTGAAAAACTGCACACTGTCTTAGAAGAATGCCGTTCTAAATATCCTGTGCGGGGCGTTTTTCACATTGCTGGAACCTTAGACGATACAACCTTATTAAGACTAACACCAGAGCGCTTTAATTATGTTTTAGCTCCCAAAGTTAAAGGAACTTGGTTGCTTCATCAACTCACCCTAAATGACCCATTAGAATTCTTTGTCTGTTATACTTCTGCTGTATCTTTAATTGGCTCAGCTGGACAAGCTAATGCTGCGGCAGCTAATGCCTTTGAAGACGCTTTTATCTATTATCGTCAGGCGCATCATTTACCCGGAACGGTCATAAATTGGGGTCCTTGGAGCGAAATAGGTGCAGCAGTAGATCGCAATGTTTTGGAGAGATTAGCCGCTAAAGGATATGCGGCTATGAAACCAGATTTAGCCCTTAATGCTCTCGAAAAAATTCTCCTAAATCAGATTATTCGCGCTGGTGTAATTAAGATTGACTGGCAACAATTTCCTTATATTCATCAAAGCTTTTATAAAAACTTTCTGCCTCAAGGAAAACCCCAAGCTGCCCCCTCATCTGAGTTTTTAAAACAATGGCAAAATTTAACCTTAAAAGAGCGTCCTAATTGGCTAACTAATCATATCATTATGCGTGTTTCTAATGTCTTAGGACACTCAAATGATGAAACTTTTTCCCCTCAACAAGGATTTTTTGATTTGGGGATGGACTCTCTCACTTCTACAGAGTTACGAAATCTGTTACAAACTGACTTTAATTGTTCTCTCCCTTCGACGATTACTTTTCGTTTTCCGAATGTTGAAGCCTTAGCTAATTATTTACAGCGAGAAGTTCTAGATAATTCTCAACCGGTATTTACCCCTCAAATAAAAGCAGAAATTTCTCAAAAACAGCCAGAAAAATCACAACTCGATGATGATCCTATTGTTATTGTCGGCATGGCTTGTCGATTCCCCGGCGGTGCTAAGAATTTACAATCTTTCTGGGAACTTTTAGAACAGGGAAAAGATGCCATAACAGAAATTCCTCAAGATCGCTGGGATCAGGAAACATGGTATGATCCTAATCCCGATGTCCCCGGCAAAATATACGCTCCTTACGGTGCATTTCTAGAACAAATTGAGGAATTTGATGGAGAATTTTTTGGCATTATTCCTAGAGAATCTGTCGCTATGGATCCTCAGCAGCGTTTACTCTTGGAAACTACTTGGCAAGCTTTAGAATCTGCTGGACAAAATCCCCAAAAACTACGCAACAGTCAGACGGGAGTTTTTATCGGTTGCATGACGCAAGATTATGCCCAATTAAGTTATTCTCCTCAAGCCATTAATGCTTATACTGGTTCGGGAACTTCTGTTAGTATGGCGGCGGGTCGTCTTTCTTATGTCCTTGGTTTACAGGGTCCATCAATGACCATTGACACCGCTTGTTCCTCCTCATTAGTAGCGATTCATTTAGCTTATAATGCCTTACTTAATGGTGAGTGCGATCTGGCTTTAGCCGGAGGGGTTAATATTATTTTAACTCCCATTATTTCTTTAATCGAAAGTCGCGCCCATATGCTTGCCCCTGATGGACATTGCAAAACCTTTGATGAGAGCGCAAATGGCATGGTGCGAGGAGAAGGCTGTGGAATAGTTGTTCTGAAAAGATTGAGCCAAGCGGTTAAGAATGGAGACCAAATTTTGGCGAAAATTTATGGCACAGCCGTCAATCATGATGGTCCAAGTAGTGGGCTAACCGTTCCTAATGGTCAAGCTCAAGAAAAATTATTATATCAAGCCCTTAAACGTGCTAATCTCAAGCCTGAACAAATCGATTATATCGAAGCTCACGGCACTGGAACAGCCCTTGGTGATCCGATTGAATTAGAAAGTATGTCCGCCGTTTTTGGTCAACGCTCCCCTAATCGGCCTTTAATTATTGGTTCAGTAAAAACGAATTTAGGCCATTTAGAAGGTGCTGCCGGAATTGCCGGATTAATTAAAACCGTTCTAGCGTTACAACACCATAAAATACCTCCTCATCTTCACTTTAAAAATCCTAATCACCGCTTTGATTGGAGTTCTCATATTTTTGAAGTTCCTGTACAAGGAAAACCTTGGAATATCAGCGAACGTCCAAGGATTGCTGGAGTAAGTTCCTTTGGATTTAGTGGAACGAATGCTCATATCATTGTTGGGGAAATTGACGCTGATTTACCTCAACCTTCGGAGAATAATTTTTATCTATTACCCCTTTCGGCTCGTTCTGAAAAATCGCTGCAAGAGTTAGCGAGAAATTATCAAGATATTTTGACTGAGTCTATCAATTTAGCTGATGTTTGTTTTACCGCCAGTACAGGGCGGGGGATTTTTCCGCAACGAATCTGTATTTTAGCAGACTCAATAACCACGGCACAACGAGCATTAATTGATTACCAAGATGGTGAAAATTCTGACTCATTAATCCGACCGATTTTATCAGAGACTCCGCCAAAGATAGCTTTCCTCTTTTCTGGACAAGGCTCTCAATATTCTGGCATGGGAGAAACCCTTTATAACCGAGAAGTTGTTTTCAAGGAAACATTAGATCTTTGTGCTCAAATTCTAGAACCCCTTTTAGAAAAATCTCTCTTAGATTTAATCTTTCAAGAGCAAAATAGCGAGTTATTAGAGGAAACCCAAATCACTCAGCCGGTGATTTTTTCCCTTGAATATGCACTTGCCAAATTATGGCAATCTTGGGGAATACAACCTTCAGCCCTTTTAGGACATAGTATCGGGGAATATGTGGCGGCTTGTTGGGCAGGAGTCTTTTCTTTAGAAGATGCCTTAAAATTAGTGACTCAACGGGGTAAATTAATGGGAAAATTGCCCCATAATGGCAGTATGTCCGCTATTTATGCTGATTATGAGACGGTAGCAAACGCTCTAACTTCTTATGAAAATCAAGTTAATATTGCTTCAGCCAATGGCTCAATTACCGTCATTTCTGGATTTAAAGAGATTGTTGAGCAACTGGAAAAAAACTTTATTGATCAAGGGCATAAAACTAAACGTTTAGCGGTATCTCATGCTTTTCATTCTCCTTTAATGCAGCCCATTCTTGATGATTTTTCCCAGGTCTTAAAAACAATTTCTTTTCATGAACCTAGCTTAACGATTATTAGTAATCTGACAGGGAAAGCTGTAGGTTCAGAAATTACAACTCCTGATTATTGGGTAGATCATCTGCGTAGTACTGTACAGTTTAGTCAAGGATTTCAGTCTTTAATTGATCAGGGTTATCGTTGTTTTCTAGAAGTCGGTTCTAAGCCTGTATTACTGAGTATGGCTCGCCTTATTTCTGCCAACCAGGATCTATTATGGTTGCCTAGTATTGTACCCGGGCAGGATGAACAGGCACAAATGTATAGAAGTTTAGCGACACTTTTTGTTAATGGTTATTCTGTAGACTGGACTACAGTATTTAAACAAGGTAAGCGGATTATTTTACCGACTTATCCCTTTCAAAGAGAACGGTATTGGCTATCTAATTCGGAATTTTCTCTAGGGCAAATCAAGACTCAGTTACATCCTTTTATTAAAGATTTTAAAAAGTTAGCAACGGGAGACATGATCTTTGAAGGCGAGGTGAGTTATCTTAACCCTAGTTATTTAGAAGAACATCAGGTATTTGATAACATTGTATTTCCAGCTACTGGTTTTATTGAAGCTATTTTAGCCGCAAGTCAGAAAATATTTAATGGGCATTTTGTCACCCTTCAAAATGTCTCTATTCATCAGGGATTACTCTTATCTCCAACTCCCTTAATAGTCCAAATAATTTTTAGACCTAAAAAATCATCTCAACTGATTTATACTTTTGAGATATTTAGCAGTGATTCTGCACAAGAAAAATGGGTTCTTCATGTTACAGGTGAAGTCAAACCTAAGGATATACAAAGCTTGGCTGCCTCAGAATTCACCCCAACTAAATTAGAAAGAGAAACCCCTAAAGAATCGATTTCTATTCGTGAATTCTATGAACTTTATCAGCAGATGGGGATCAGGTATGGGGAGCAGTTCCAAGCGATTCAAGAGTTATATTCTTTCAAAAAAGGCTCTCAAGCTAAAATTAGTATTAACCCTAGTTTAGCGGATCGGCGTTATCATTTTCATCCAGTTCTTTTGGATGCTTGCTTACAAAGTATTGGGGCAGCTTTCCCCGAAATTCATGGTCAAGAATTGCATCTACCTTATGGATTCTCTTCCTTGGAAATATTCCTAAATCCAACTTCGCAAGTTTGGACGGAAGTTCAGGTCATCTCAGATACTAATGGTGAAATGAGAGTAAATGTTAATATTTATGATGAACAAGGACAGCTTTGCGCTCGCTTTACTGACTTAACAGCACGGCGCATAAATCCGGCTATTTTACAGAGTTTATGGCAAGAAAAGTCGAACGATTGCTTTTATAAAGTGGAATGGAAAAAACTTCCATCAATGCCAACTGTTGCCGTCAATTCTCAAAATTCTTGGTTAGTCTTGGTTCGTCCAGAAACAGACTTAAATTCCCTAATTAATTTATATAAAAGGGCAGGAGAAAAAGTAATTACTGTAGAAATGGGGCAGAATTATCAATGTAATTCTCAAGATTCTTTTGTCATCAATCCGGCTCAGAAATCTGATTTTCAGCGTCTCTATCAAGAAGCTTATCCATCGGGAGAATTTCCGACTGGCGTTGTTTTTTCTTGGGAATCTTCAGAAGCTGAAGACGTGCTAGATACAGTATATCAGAGTTCTCATGCCGTCTTAAATTTAGTGCAAACCCTCACTAATAACTGGGAGAAATTACCTCATTTATGGCTGATTACTCGCGGGGCTAATAAAATTATCAATGATACGGCTTTATATCCTCAACAGTCCCATTTATGGGGATTGGGAGCAGTCATTAATCAAGAGTATCCTAAAATGGGTTGTGTTTGTTTAGATTTACCAATCCATAAAGAAGCTAATGAAGCTGAACTTTTATTCAATGAATTAAAGTGTTTCCCCCATGAATTCCGTTTGGCTTTACGTCAAGGAAACCGCTACGCAGCCAGGTTAGTTTCTGCATCTCTTCCTAGCTCAGAAAAACGACATTTTATTAATCAGTCAGGGGTTTATTTAATCACGGGAGGGGGAGGAAAACTGGGCGGATTAGTGGCTCAATGGTTATCAGAAATGGGAGCAAGTCACTTAGTTTTGTGTAGTCGCCATGTTAAATCTTCAACAGAATTGATAGCCCCATTAGTGGAGAAAGGAACAAAAGTAACCTTGATTGAAGCTGATATTACTTCCCCCACAGATATGAAAAATTTATTCTCTCGTTTTGGGGCAGACTTGCCCGTCTTACGAGGAATAATTCACGCAGCAGCGGTCTTAGAAGATGGGCTGATCAGTAATCAAAGTTGGCAAAAATATCAAAAGGTAATGAGTCCAAAAGTAGCAGGAACTTTATTATTAGATCGTTATACTCGCTCTCTATCTTTAGACTTTTTTGTGAGCTTTTCTTCTGCGGCTGTCATCCTTGGTTCACCAGGTCAAAGTAATTATGCTGCGGCTAATGCTTTCATGGATGCTCTAATGCAGCAACGGCAAAGTTTAGGATTACCTGGTATTAGTATTAATTGGGGAGCTTGGGAGACGGGCAACCAAATTGATCAACAACGTTTCGCTAATTGGGGTTTGCAGATGATGCCTTCTGAGCAAGCGTTTCAATATCTCAATCAGGTAATTTTAGATGATATTACCCAAGGGATAGTTCTCGATATTAATTGGTCGATTTTTAACCAAACTTTCAATATTAATCAACCCTTCTTTAGCGAGGTATTAACCCTAAAAAATCAAAAACAAACAAGTCCAGCAAAACTATTAGAACGATTAAAATCTGTCTCTATAGACGAACGAATAAACGCTTTAGTAGAAGGACTGGAGAAAATATTAAGAGAAGTGACAGGGTTAAATGGGAACAAAGTTATTCCTCAACAAACATCATTCTTAGACTTAGGTTTAAACTCTCTAATGGTCATAGAATTTAAAAATCGCTTAGAAACAGATTTAGGGTGTAAATTGCCATCTTCGATCATTTTCGATTATCCTAATCTTCTCAGCTTAAGTACCTACTTACGGGAACAAATTCTAGCCAATCATCTCGATTTTGAGATTAAAATAAATCCAATTCCTGACAATCATAGTCCCTATGACAGCCTCAGTGAAGACGAACTGGCAAGATTACTTAATCAAAAATTAACGGAGCTTGATCAATATGGAGGTTAAATTTTAAAAATAATGTTTCAAAAGGCATGAGATGTGGTAGGCTAAGTAGATGAACATGAGTAAGCTTAACTCTGTGGGGTTAAACTTTTGTTTATATTCACTGATAGCAGCATCTTAATTTATGTTTAACGGCGGATAAACTTAGAAATTATAGAGAATGGGGCATGGTTGAGAGTATAGATTACAAAAAATTAATGGCAACGACCTTAAGCAAAATGGAGGTAATGCAGGCTCGTATCAATGAATTAGAGACGAGACAAAGTGAATCCATTGCGGTGGTCGGAATGGCCTGTCGTTTTCCTGGAGGTATTAATTCCCCAGAAAAGTATTGGAGTTTTTGTCAAGCTGGACTTGATGCGATAGTAGAAGTTCCTAAAAGCCGTTGGGATATATCAAAACTGTATTCTCAAGAACCAACTTTAGGAAAAATGAACACCGCTTATGGGGGATTTCTTCAAGAGAATATCACAGAATTTGATGCCCGTTTCTTTTCGATCTCAGCAAGAGAAGCCGCCTCCATGGATCCTCAACAAAGGTTACTCTTAGAAGTTGCTTGGGAAGCCTTAGAAAATGCCAATTTACCTCTGAAAAATTTAGCCGATAATAAAGTAGGGGTATTTGTGGGGATTACTAGCATTGACCATGCCCTGAAGGTTTACGGCACAAACTATGATCAAATTGACTCTTTTTTTGGCACCGGCAATGCTCTAAGCGCAGCCGCTGGCAGGCTATCTTATTTTCTCAATCTTCACGGTCCTTGTCTCTCGATTGATGCAGCCTGTGCCTCCTCATTAGTAGCCGTCCATCAGGGGATTCGTAGCCTGAGAAATCGTGAATGTGAACTCGCTTTAGTGGGTGGGGTAAACCTCATTTTAGAACCCGCAATTACGATTACTCTTTCTCAGTCGGGAATGATGTCCCCCGATGGGCGTTGCAAGACTTTCGATGCCTCTGCAAATGGATATGTGCGAGGGGAAGGCTGTGGGGTTTTAATTTTAAAAACTTTATCAGAAGCCCAGAAAAACGGGGATCAAATTCTTGCCCTGTTGCGAGGTTCGGCGGTGAATCATAATGGCGCTGCTGCAGGTTTAACCGTACCCAGTGGACCCGCCCAGCAAGAATTGCTCCGTCAAGCTCTAGCTGATGCCAGAATAGTCCCTGAAGATGTCAGCTACATAGAAGCTCATGGCACAGGTACTTCTTTAGGAGATCCCATCGAATTGAATGCCATTGCCTCAGTTTATGGAAAGCGCTCCGACCCTCTTTATGTCGCCTCAGTGAAAACCAATATCGGCCACCTTGAAGCCGCTGCTGGCATGGCGGGAATAATTAAAACGATTCTGATTCTTCAACAGGGTAAAATCCCTCCCCATCTTCATTTCCAAAGCCCTAATCCTCTGGTTGATTGGGAAGACCATCCTATTAAAATTCCTACTCAAAATATACCTTGGCCGAATAACAATAAAGTACCCATAGCTGGGGTAAGTTCTTTCGGGTTTTCTGGCACAAATGCCCATGTCATTGTTCAACAAGCACCCGTCAGCAAAATCTCAGAAATTCAACAACAAATTCCTAGTCATCTCTTAACTCTTTCAGCCCACAACACAACCGCTTTAAAAGAATTAGCTAAACGTTTTCATACCCTCCTAGAATCTCATCCTGAAATTGGAGATATTTGTTATAGTGCAGCTGTCGGAAGGATAGATTTACCTGAACGTTTAGCCATTGTTGGCGATACTTGTCCAGAATTACAACAAAGATTAGCCGCTTTTGCTGAAGAAAACCCACTTGATGATTTGACTTTTTATCAACGTTTTACATCAGAAAAATCCCCTAAAATTGTTTTTCTTTTTACAGGGCAAGGGGCTTGTTATCCCGGCATGGGGCATCAACTCTATCAAACTCAGCCAACATTTCGTCAATATATTGATCAATGTGCCGAAATATTAGCGAAGTATTTAGACCATCCTTTAACTGAAATATTATTTGGTGAACAGACCGATTTACTCAATCAAACCGCTTACGCTCAACCGGCTATATTCGCCCTAGAATATTCCCTAACAATGCTATGGAAATCTTGGGGAATTACCCCCAGTTTACTGATTGGCCATAGTGTGGGAGAATATGTAGCAGCTTGTATCGCAGGAGTATTTAGCTTAGAAGCTGGACTCGCCTTAATTGTCAAACGGGGGCAATTAATGCAAACCACAACCTCCGGGAAAATGGCTTCAATTTTTGCTGATGAAGAGACAGTAAGTTCCCTAATTAAAAATTATGATGAAACGGTTTCAATAGCTGCCATTAATCACCCTCAACAGATTGTTATTGCTGGAGAAAGTGCCAGCCTTGAGGAAGTTATTAGCACCTGCAAAAAGCAAAAAATTCCCGCCCAATATCTCCCCGTTACTCAGGCTTTTCATTCCCCTTTAATGGAGCCAATTTTAAAAGAATTTGAAAAAGAGGCTCGTCAAATTTCTTATCAACGACCCCAAATTCTCTTACTTTCAGGACTTGATGGAGAGGTTTTAGAAAATGCACCAGATGCCACTTATTGGAGCAAACAATGCCGAGAACCAGTAAGATTTTTGTCGAGTTTGATAACCGCTTTCAACAAGGGATATAACCTATTTTTAGAAGTGGGACCAAGACCAATACTGGCAGAACAAGGTCGTCGTTATAAAGATGAGGTCATCTGGTTAAGTTCTCTCAATCGTGGCTTAGATAACTGGCATACAATTCTTTCAGCCTTGGGACAACTCTACCTCAATGGCCTGCCTTTCAACCCAGAACAATTCAATCAGAATTATGGCTATAAAAAAGTCAGATTGCCGAACTATCCCTTTCAAAGAAAACCTTTCCAATTTCAGCCTAATCCTCGAACAGAAAATCAGAGCATTGACAAAATATTCCTAGACTCACAAACTTCTAACCTTACCGAAACCACAGTTTTTAATATGCAAAAGCATCAACAGGAAATCCGTAATCAATTAAAATCAATTCTGGCTTTACTTCTGAAAGAAGATGAGAACGATCTGCCGGAGGATGAGACATTACTAAACTTAGGAGCAGACTCAATTATCTTGACTGACTTTTCTCGCAAAATTGAAGAAAAATTTCAAGTCAAAGTGAAAATAGATCAACTCTTTACCGATTTACAAACTCTTGTTGATATCTCCGAATACCTCTGCCAATTTGTAAAAGAAAAACCCTTAGAAAATACTTCAGAAATAACAACTAAAGTTATCGATGACGAGACAGAATTAAGCAATTATCTGCAAGTCATTAATCAATTGCAACCCATCGCTACAGCCTATATCATCAAGGCTTTAGAGTCCTTAGGGAAAAAACTTAATCAGGGGGAACAATGGACAATAGAAACCCTAAGACAAACCTTACCTATTGCTCCTAAATATCACATTTTGCTCAATCGTTATTTGCAGGATTTAGAGCAAGCTAATATTCTTCAAAATCAAGGGAATGTTTGGACTGTCAAAAACTTGCCTGAGTATTTTTCCTTACCCCAAGCCCTACAAAAGCTAGAAAAAATTTGTCCGTCTGCAAAACCTGAATTAGAAATGTTGCAACGCTGCGGCGAAAATTTAGCAGAAGTTCTTAAGGGAAATACAGATCCCTTGACATTAATTTTCCCAGAAGGTTCCGTTGCTCATGCAGAAAGTATCTATGGCAACTCTCCCGTATCTCGATTGATGAATCAACGAGTTGCCCAAGCTATTAACCAGATTTTAAAGAACTTTTCTAATAGTGATCGCCCCTATCGAATTCTCGAAATAGGAGGAGGAACTGGTGCCACTTCAGAAGCAATTCTTAACCACTTAAACCTCGATCATGTCACTTATTCTTTTAGCGAAGTTTCTCCCTTCTTACTGCATCAAGCTAGGCAAAAATTTCAGAAAAAATATAACCTAAACTTTCATCAACTAGACATTGAAAAGTCCCCCATTTCTCAGGGGATACCTGCCCATACTTATCATATTGTTGTGGCCGCTAACGTCCTTCATGCAACCCGAAATATTACAGAAACTCTAACCCATATTCGGGAACTTCTGCGCCCCGGCGGTTACTTAGTTCTCCTCGAAACCGTAGAAAATAACTCATGGCTGAATTTAACCTTTGGATTAACCCCCGGATGGTGGCGCTTTCAGGATCAACAATTACGCTCAGATACTCCCTTATTAAGGGGTGAAAATTGGTGTTCCGTTTTAAAAAGTTGTGGGTTTGCTACGGCGAATAGTTTCTCTAAACAAAACAATATTCCCATTAACAATGGACAAGAATTAATTCTTGCTTGTGTGCCAGATGAACACCTCTCAATTCCTGCAATGCCTAAGCTCACTGTCTCTGGTGAAAGCTCTGGTAAAGAAGCCTTAATGATGGCTCAATTACAATCTTTAAAAGACCTAAAAGACCTCCATGAAAAAACCATTATCAAGCAATTAGAAGTTCTTCAAACTGCCCCCGTCTCCCCCAGTATAGCCCCCGAAATATTAACGAATCAGACTCAAATCATTCCTGCCCAAAGCTCTAAAATAGAAACTTACCCGCCGGTTTCTCAAGAGAAGCCCAAATCTCCTGAGAAACCTAGTTCTCCCAATTTAAACCCCTTAGCCTTAAAGCTGACTGAGAACAAATCCTTAACCGAACAACAACAAGCCTTTATTCAAAATTTACAGGGTATTTATAACCAGAAAACCGCCAAATCAAAAGCCTATTCACAAAATAGCCGTAAGACAATGGTAGATGTTAAACCGACCATTGACTTCCGCATGGCCTTAAAAGAATTTCAATATCCCATTGTTTCAGAATCCGCTCAAGGGGCTTATTTTAAGGACATTGATGGCAATAATTACATTGACTTAGCCATGGGGTTTGGGGTTAACTTTTTTGGGCATAGTCCTGATTTTGTCATTGAAGCGGTTCAAGAACAAATAAATCGAGGAATAGGTTTAGGAATGCAGTCAAATCTGGCCGCCGAAACCGCCGCTTTAATTAGTGAAATGGGCCGAGTCGAAAGAGTCGCTTTTAGTAATACGGGAACCGAGGCGATTATGGCGGCTGTTCGCATTGCTCGCTCCCGTACAAAACGTCAAAAAATCGTTATGTTTGCCGGCTCCTATCATGGAACTTTTGACGGCATCTTAGCACGAGTAGGAGAAGATAAAACCACTGCTCAACCTTTAAGTCTAGGCACCCCTTTAGGAATGGTTGAAGACGTAATAGTCTTGAGTTATGGAGTTGAAGAAAGCCTCGATATTATTGCTACTCATGCTGATGATTTAGCCGCCGTATTAGTCGAACCAGTTCAAAGTCGCAAACCCGATTTACAGCCTCAAGAATTTCTGCAAAAACTACGACAAATAACCCACAAAAAAGGAATCACACTCATTTTTGATGAAATTATTACAGGCTTTCGGATTGCTCCGGGAGGAGCGCAAGAATGGTTCAATGTTGAAGCCGATATAGTCATTTATGGTAAGGCCATTGGAGGAGGTTTACCAATTAGTATGATCTGCGGTAAAGCAGATTTCTTAGATACCGTTGACGGCGGTTTCTGGCAGTACGGAGATGACTCTCATCCCCAAACCGAGTTAACCGCTTTTGGGGGAACTTTTTGTCGTCATCCTTTAGCCCTTGCTGCTTGTCGTGCTGTGCTGTTACATCTTCGGGAAAACAGTACAACGATTCAAGAAAAAGTGAATCAATTAACTCATCGATTAGCCACCGAAGTCAATCAGTTTTTTCAAGAAATAGGCATTCCGATTCGGGTTGTTAATTTTGGATCTTTATTCCGCTTTGAACCTTTTGGAGCTTATAGTATCTTCTTACAACCCATCGAATTACCCCTCTTTTATTATCTATTAAATCTCAAAGGGATCTACACATGGGAAAAACGAGTTTGTTTTCTCTCCACCTGCCATACTAATGAAGATATAGACAAAGTTATAGTAGCTGTCAAAGAAGCGATTACGGAATTGCAGCAAGCCGGTTTTTTTGCTAATGCTAAACGCCCCCAAGTCAAGAAAGAAGAAAAAAAGCCGCTCTCTGAAGATGAAGATGGTAGGGGACATTTACCATCTTTAAATCAATCCTTTCCCACCAGTGAAGCTCAACGTCAGCTTTGGTTATTAGCTGAATTAGACCGTAATGCTTCAGCATCCTATAACGTCACAACATCCCTAGAATTACGAGGTTCTTTAGATGTTTACATTTTAGAAAAAACGATTAATCAAGTTATTAATCGCCATGAAGCTTTGCGAACCCAAATTATAGAACAAGGAGAATTACAGGAAGTTGTCAATGAAGTTAACATTAAATTAAAACTAATTGATTTGAAGGATGAAGATAATCCCGAAGCGACGGCCTTAGCGTTACGATCTCAGTTTTCCCAAAAACCCTTTGACTTGTCGATTGCCCCCTTATTTGCTGTGATTTTAATGCGCTTAAAACCTGACCATTATCTGCTATCTTTAAAAACTCATCATATTGTGGCAGATGGTTGGTCACTAGGATTAATTTTGCAGGAAATTGGTCAATTTTATTCATCCCCAAATAACACAACTAAAGAGGTTCTCAAACCACCGATGCAGTTTCGGCAATATTTAACTTTGCGAGCGCAAGAGACCCAAAGTCCACAAATGTTAGAGCATCGGGATTTTTGGTTGAAAACCTATCAGGAAGATCTGCCAACCTTTGAGCTTCCCACCGACTTTCCCCGTCCCGCCGTTAAAACCTACACTGGTGGACAAGAAAGTCAAGTCATTCCTTCTGAAGTTGGGCAAAATTTGCAGAAAGTAGGACGCAAAAATAAAGCTACATTATTTATGACGATGTTCGCCGCTTATACTGCTTTTTTGCGTCGAATTTCTGGCCATAAAGATTTAGTCATTGGTATTCCTATTTCTGGGCGACAAATAGAAGGCAGTGACAACTTAGTAGGCTTTTGTTCTCAATTTTTACCCCTGCGGATACAAGTCGATGCTACCACCTCTTTTATTGAACATTTACAACATACTAAACAAACCCTGATAGACGCTTTTCGCCATCAGAGTTATACTTTAGAGGATTTATTAGCAGCTTTACAATTACCTAGAGATTTTTCTCGTTCCCCTCTCATTTCGGTATCTTTTAACATGGATCCTAGTTTAACTCTGCCTGAGTTTAAAGACTTAAAAGTATCCTTGCCACCGGAACCGATTGGTTACACCCCTTTTGATCTAGGATTTAACTTAATTGAACTTAATGATAACCTCATTATTTACTGCAATTACAATACAGAACTCTTTAAAAAAGAGACAATTAAACAATTTATTGAAAGCTTTGAAATTTTGCTGAGGGGAATCATTGACGATGCTAATAATCTTCTTTATCAGTTACCTTTATTAACCTCAGTCCAACAAGAGCAGTTACTCAGACAATTAACAGGAAAAACTCGCAAACTCCCTGAAAAATCCACCATCATTGATGACTTTGTAGCTCAAGTTAAATTAACCCCTAATGCTCCCGCCTTAATTGCGGGAAAAATTAGCCTTAGCTATCAAGAATTAAATGAAAAAGTCAATCGTCTTACTCATTATTTACAGCAGGAATATCAGCTAGGTGTAGGAAAAGTGATTGGGGTGATGCTCCAGCGTGATCACAACTTAATCATCGGGATTCTGGCTACCTTTAAAACTGGAGCGACTTACGTTCCTATAGACTCTCAATATCCTAACAGTCGCATTGAGTTTATTTTAAAAGATAGTGGCTGTCATGTTTGCCTAACGGAGAGTAATTTTATATCTAAGTTACCTGAAAAAATAGAGAAAATTTGCTTAGATAAAATCGATCCTATTGTTGAAAAATATGACAAAAATGAGCCTAAAATATTCCGCAACTCTAGCCAAACCGCCTATATTTTCTACACTTCAGGCTCAACTGGTAATCCTAAAGGAGTCATGGGCCGTCACATCTCAATTTTGAATGTTATTCAAAGCTTACGACTTACCTTTGATTTAGATAAACATCCTGAATGGCGCTATATTTTCACAGCTGCTGTTACTCATGATCCATCTATTCGTAATATTTTTCTCCCCTTAACCATAGGTGCATCCCTATATATGTACGAAATAAAATATATAGGACATTTGGTTTCTTTCTTACAGGAAAATCAAATTAATGCCCTACACACCACCCCATCTATCTATCGAGAAATCTTCGGGCTACTTGAACCAGAAGAAACTATTTCCAGCTTAAAATATATCTCGGTAGGAGGGGAAAAATTAGATCGGGAAACTGCCTTAGCTTTACGGAAACGTTTTCCAGCAGAAATTGTTAGCAATGTCTACGGATCTACAGAAACTTGTGTAGGAGTATCCCAGTATGAAATCACGGAAAACTTAGACAGCGAAATCCCCCTCGGTCAAGTTTTCCATAACAATCGCTTAGGGGTTCTTGATGAATTTAATAATCCCGTTCCCCTCCATGTAATCGGCGAAATTTGTGTAGAAGGTGCCGCCCTAGCATCGGGTTATCATAACCAACCCGAAATGACTCAAGAAAAATTTAAACCTAGCTTTCTTGATGAGACAAAAACTCTCTTTAGAACCGGCGATTTAGGCAAGCAAACTGCTCCCGGTATCATTGAGTTTATAGGACGAAAAGATAATCAAGTTAAGGTCAATGGTTATCGAATTGATCCCGGAGAAATTGAATATCAATTGACTCGTTATGCTCCCATTGAAAGAGCGATTGTTTTACCCGTTCAAGTGAATAATCAAACTCAATTATCTGCTTACTGTCAAACAGACAAAATTCTGGAAATTGCTGAGATTCGAGAATTTCTTGCCAAATTTTTACCAGTTTATATGATTCCGAGTTACTTTATTTTTTTAAAGCAATTCCCCTTAACTCGACATGGGAAACTTGACCTGCACTCCCTGAGAGAACTCAGAGAAACCGGTAAATCTCTGGTTAATTCTAATTATGTTGCACCCCGGAATTATTTAGAATCCAATCTCGTTAGCATCTGGGAAAAAATTCTCTCTAAATATCCTATCGGTATTTTTGATAACTTCTTTGAAATTGGCGGTCATTCTCTACTCTTATCAAGGGTTGTAACCCGGGTTCATAAAGAACTAAATGTATCCGTAAAATTGGCTGACTTCTTTAAAGTTCCAACCATTGCTGGATTGGCGACTTTAATCTCCCAGACTCAATACAATTATCAAGAACCCATTGCGGCAATTCCCCCCCAAAAATCCTATCCGATGTCTCATGGTCAGCGTCGTCTTTGGGCTTTAGAATTTCTAGATCACAATCATAATGCTTACGGAATGCCCAGTGCTTATCAATTCAAGGGCAATCTTAATATTGATGCTTTTGAAAATGCCTTTCAACAGTTAATTCAACGCCATGAAATTTTGCGGACAACCTTTACTTTAATCAATAATCAACCCCGTCAAGTTGTCCATAATCAAATGAACTTTGTCATTAAACAAATAGACCTGACAGCTTATGTTAGGACAGAACAAGAAAACTTGATCGAAGAAGCGATTGCCCATAATGCCAAAACGACTTTTGATTTAGAAGTCGGACCGTTACTTAAAGTTAACTTACTTAAACTAAGCCAAGAGAATTACATCGTCTTGTTTAATATGCACCATATCATTTCTGATGGTTGGTCAGCAGGGGTTTTAATTAAAGATTTCCTCACCCATTATCACGCCTATGGACAAGAAAATTACCAATTAATGCCCCCTCTCAGAATTCATTATAAAGACTATACTTCTTGGCAAGAAAGTCAATTAGAAACCTCGAAACTTCAAGGTCAACGGGATTACTGGTTAGCTAAATTAACTCCTGTCCCTGTGCGTCTTAACTTACCTGTTGATTATCCGCGCCCACCTGTTAAAAGTTTTCAAGGAAATACAATTACATGGCAACCTGAACCCGAATTGATCGATACTTTTGAGAAGTTAATTAAAGCACAAGAAGCCAGTTTATTTATGGGTTTAGTTAGTTTGGTTAAGAGTTTTCTATTCCGTTATACTGAGCAAAATGAAATTACAATAGGCTCTGCTATCGCCGGCAGAAATCATCCTGATTTAGAAGATCAAATCGGATTTTATGTTAACACTCTAGTCCTGCGGGATCAGATAGCAGATCACGACAGTTTTACGGATGTCCTTAGCAAAGTAAAAACAACCACTTTAGAGGCTTATGATAATCAAGACTATCCCTTTGATCAGATCGTATCTGATTTGAATTTACAACGAGATCCTAGCCGGAATGCTCTCTTTGATGTTGCAATTGTCCTGCAAAATAATCAAAATGTAGATCTCGCCTTGAACGGAATTACAGTTAACTCCATTGACCCAAAAATGATTACCGCTAAATTTGATTTAGAATTTATCTTTGTTGAGGAAGAAGAACTTTATCTCAAGCTAATCTACAACACAGATATATTTATCCATGAGCGAATTTTATTGATCATAGATTTGTTAAAAAATTGGCTAGAGCAAGTTTTAAAATTTGCCCATGAACCTTTGATAAACTTATCCTTAGCTTCCTCAGAAAATCTGATTCAAGAGGAGCAGTATCTGTTCGCAGAAGACTTTAATTTTTAGTCAACAGCAATTATACGAGCAGGAGATTTTAATGAAGACAAAACTACCGATTCTTGGCATTTTAGGGGGTATGGGACCAGTGGTTACCGCCGAATTTCTTAAGTCGATTTATGAATATAACCCTTTTATTGATAAGGAACAAGAAGCCCCTAATGTCATCGTTTTTTCTTTTCCCTCTGCACCTGATCGCACAGGTTCTATTGATAGTGGAAAAGAAAGAGAATTTATTGATTTTATCCAAGTCAATTTGGAACATCTCAATAAACTGGCTGATTGCATAGTCATTGGCTGTTGTACGGCTCATTATGCTCTACCTCAGATTCCCGAAAATCTAACGGATAAACTTATTTCCTTAATTAAAATAGCGGATCAAGAACTCCAAGAATATAATGAACCTACCCTTTTACTTGCTAGTACAGGGACTTACCAGAAAAAATTATTTCATGAAGGCTGCACCACCGCAGATCTGATTATTTCTCTCTCAGAAAGTGATCAAAAGTTGATTCATGAAATGATCTATAAAGTGCTAAAAAGAGGACACGATCCGTTAAGTATTCTTAGGGATATAGAAGCATTATTAGAGAAATATAACACTCGCTCCTATATTTCTGGGTGTACCGAATTTCATCTCTTAACAAAATCTCTCAAACTCAAAGGAATTGACTCCATTAAAGCGATCGATCCTTTAAGTACCATCGCTCAAAACTTTTCTCAGTTAATCATCAAACAAGCTCAGGTAGATCTAGTGACCGACTGCCATCAACCTTCAAACCCAAAAAGCCCTTGACCATCGCACCCCTAGGAGGTACAATTCAAACTTGAATTGGCCACTTCTGACTTTTAACTTGCGCGTAGCGATATACTGATTCATAGGGTTTTGGAAATTGGTTCTATTTTTGATAAAGAGGTGTAAAAAAAGTGTCTAAGCATTCAATCAGTTTTGGAGGACAATTGGAAGATAATTGGCGGACTCTGTCAGAAGTCTTAGAAAGTGCCACTCAACATAATAATCATGGAATTACTTATATTAAAAATGACGCAACTGAATATTTTCAGAGTTATCAAGACTTATATCAAGATGCTCTGGTTATTTTAAATGGACTGGAACAAAAAGGAATAAAATTAGGGCATAAAGTTATCCTACAAATTGCCAAAAATCAAGACTTTATTCCCGCACTCTGGGCTTGTTTTTTAGGGGGAATTATTCCAGTTCCTTTGACCGTTGCTCCTAGCTATGATCTGGAAAATTCTGCCGTCAAAAAACTAGAGAATGTTTGGAAAATTTTAGACAATCCTTTGATATTATCCGACAGTGAACTAATTACTGAAATTGAAAAATTAGGAACTTACTCTCATCTAGAAGGGTGGCAAGTTATCTCGGTTAATGAACTCAGAAAAGCCACCTCTAAAGTCCATCAATTGCCGATTCTTGATGCACAAGATCCAGCCTTATTACTCTTTACTTCGGGTAGTACAGGTATGCCCAAGGGAGTAATATTAACTCATCATAATATTCTGTCCATGACTGCTGGTACAGTGGCAATGAACCACTTTACCCAACAAGAAGTTACCCTTAATTGGATGCCCTTAGATCATGTAGGAGCTATCGTATTTTTAGGAATTATGGCGGTAGATTTGGCTTGTCATCAAATTCATGTTCCGATGGAATTAGTCCTACGCCAACCTCTCCAATGGTTAGACCTCATTCAAAAGCATCAAGTAAGCATTTCTTGGTCCCCTAACTTTGCATTTTCTTTAATTAATCAACAGGCCGAAGAACTTAAGCACGCCTCTTATAACCTCTCCTCAATGAAATTTTTAGTGAATGCTGGCGAGCAAGTTTCAGTAAAAACGATTCGCCTATTCTTAGAAATTCTTGAAAAACATCAACTACGGGAGAGAGCGATTAAACCAGCTTTTGGCATGACTGAATCCTGTTCTGGGATTACTTGGTCAGCCGGTTTAAGTAAAAATGAACTCACCGAAGAAAATAGTTTTGTCTCTCTAGGAAAGCCGATTCCTGGAGCAACTATCCGGATAGTCGATCAGGAAAATAATCCTTTACCTGAAAGAGAAATTGGAAAGCTTCAAATTCAAGGTAATTCTGTTACTAAAGGATATTACAATAATACTGAACTCAACCAGGAAGTTTTTCAAGAAGGGTGGTTTACTACAGGAGATTTGGGGTATTTATTTAATGGGGAACTCTTTATTACTGGGCGAGAAAAACAAGAAATTATAATTAATGGTGTTAATTACTTTGCCCATGAACTTGAAACAACAATCGAAGAATTAGAAGGGGTTAAAGTATCTTATACAGCCGCCTTTGCCGTCTTTGATCAAAGTCGAGAAACTGATTTATTAATTATTACTTTTAGCCCAGAATCTGATCAATTTGAACACTGGATAAAAGTTGTTAGAAAAATTCGCAGTCATTTGACCCAAAAGTTCGGGATTGCTCCAGCTTATGTCATTCCCTTAGAAAGAAATTTAGTTCCTAAAACCTCTATTGGCAAGGTTCAAAAATCTAAATTAAAAAAGGATTTTGAACAGGGATTATTTACCAGCCTTATCCAAGAAATAGATCAATATTTAGCAAAAGAGCGCCAGAAAAATCAAACCTTACCTCAATCAGAAAATGAACGTCAAATAGCAGCAGTTTGGAGTGAGGTTTTACAGTTAACCTCAGTTGGTTTAGAGGATAACTTCTTTGAACTAGGGGGACATTCTATACACTTAATCCGAGTTCAAAATGAACTTGAAAAACTTTTTAACCGTCAGCTATCCCTTGCTGAAATGTTTAAAAATCCTACCGTTGCCACCCTAGCCCGTTTCTTAAGCGAAGAATCAAATACCACTCAAGTTATAGCACAAAAAAGCCGTCAACGTGCCGAAAATCGGATCCGTCGCCATAATGAAACCCATGACATTGCAATTATTGGTATGGCGGGGCAATTCCCAGGGGCTAAAAATTTAACAACCTTCTGGGAAAATTTAAAAAATGGAATCGAAACTATCTCTTTCTTTTCGGAAGAAGAATTACAAGAGTCGGGAGTGTCTCCGGAACTCTTTAATCAGCCTAATTATGTTAGAGCTAGACCAATTCTCGATCAAGTTGAATACTTTGACAGCGAATTTTTTGGCTATACAGATAGAGAGGCAGAATTACTAGACCCTCAGCAACGTTTACTTCTTGAATGTAGTTGGGAATGTTTAGAAAACGCTGGTTATAATCCTAGTACTTATCAAGGAGCAATTGGTATATTTGCTGGCGCAAGTATGAACACCTATTTGATAAATAATTGTTATCCTAATCGGGGTCAATTAGATAGTAATGACGAGTTACAACCCTTCACACTAGATTCAACGGGAGGGTTTCAAACAATGGTAGCTAATGACAAAGACTATTTAACAACGCGAATTTCTTATAAACTAAACTTACAGGGCCCAAGCGTTAATGTTCAAACTGCTTGCTCTACTGGATTAGTTGTAGTTCATCTCGCTTGTCAGAGTCTAATTAGTGGAGAAAGTGACATGGCTCTAGCTGGAGCTGCTTCAATTAATTCTCCTCAAAAAATTGGTTACTTATATCAAGAAGGACTGATCATGTCTCCTGATGGTCATTGTCGCGCCTTTGATGCTGAAGCAAAAGGGACTATTTTTGGCAGTGGAGTAGGAGTAATTCTGCTCAAAAGATTGTCAGATGCTTTAGCCGATCATGACCATATTTATGCAGTTATTAAAGGCTCTGCTATTAATAATGATGGTGGACAAAAATTAGGATTTACTGCGCCTGGTGGAGAGGGTCAAATTGCTGCCGCTACGGAAGCCCTAGCCTTTGCCGGTGTTGATGCTAATACAATTAGTTTTGTGGAAGCTCATGGCACAGGAACCCCCCTTGGAGATCCCATTGAAGTTGATGCTTTAGCTAAAGTTTATCAGGGTGCAAATGAGGGAGAATGTGCTTTAGGTTCAGTAAAAACCAATATCGGACATATGCAGATTGCTTCCGGTATTGCCGGTTTAATTAAAGCGACTTTAGCCCTCAAATATAGAGTTATTCCGCCTACATTACATTTCCAAAATCCTAACCCTCAAATTAATTTTTCTCAGACTCCTTTTTATATTAATAATGAAGCTATTTCTTGGACTACTAAGCAAGACAAGGACGAAAAATTACCCCGACGGGCAGGGGTAAACTCTTTAGGTATTGGCGGGGTTAATGCTCATGTTATTCTAGAAGAAGCTCCTCCCATTATTCCTCAAGACAATCAGAGCAAACGTCCCTATCATTTGCTCACCCTTTCCGCTCGAACCGAACCAGCTTTAAAAGAGTTAGTAAGTCGCTACATAGACTTTTTAGAAAGTCAACCTGAAAAGGATATGTCTGATGTAGTATTTACGGCAAATACAGGCCGAGTTCATTTCTCAAATCGTTTAGCCTTAACTGGCTATAAAAACAGTGATTTTATTGAACAATTACGTCAGTTCAAGCAACTAGATTATCAGTCAACTATTCATGGTATAGCTGATGAAAAAAGACCGCCTAAAATTGCCTTTTTATTTACAGGACAAGGTTCTCAATATGCAGGGATGGCTCATCAACTCTATCAGACTCAACCCACCTTTAGAAAAACTTTAGACGCAGGGGAAAACTACTATCAAAAACTAACGGGTAAATCCCTGCTAAACGTCGTATTTGCTGATACAGATGACCCCTTAAACCAAACCGCTTATACCCAACCGGCACTATTTCTGATTGAAGTTGCTCTCGCTCAATTATGGCATTCTTGGGGAATTCAACCAGCCGCCATTTTAGGGCATAGTTTAGGAGAATATTCTGCGGCTTGTTTTGCTGGCGTTTTTGATCTTGAAAGTGGCTTAAAACTGGTCACCCATCGAGGCAATTTGATGGGGCAGTTACCCCAAAATCAAGGGGAAATGGCCGCTATTTTTCTCGATAAGAACTCAGTTATTGAGCAGTGCCAAAGCCAAGGCATAAAAATCGCTATTGCTGCCATTAACGCGGAACAACATACCGTTATTTCTGGAGAAAAAAGCGTAATTAAAAAACTCTGTAACCATTTCACTAATGCCGGGGTGAAAGTTCGTCAACTCAAAGTTTCCCATGCTTTTCACTCCCCTTTAGTAGAGCCAATGGTTGCAGAATTTAAAACGATTCTTCAAGAGATTTCTTTCAGTCAACCTCAAATTTCTCTGGTCTCTAACCTAACAGGAGAAATTGCTGATGACAGCATTATGACTCCTCAGTATTGGCTTCAACATTTACTAAATACGGTACAATTTCATCCAGGGGCTTTATTCCTACAATCTCTCGGATGTGATACCTTTATTGAAATTGGACCTCAACCTATTCTCTCAGGAATTGTTCAATCATCCCTATCTTCATCTGAACCTCTAACTCTACCCAGTTTACGCTCAGGATTTTCTGATTGGCAAGTTTTATTAGAAAGTCTGGGCAAACTTTATGTTCGCGGTGCAAAGATAGACTGGTTTAGTTTTGATCAAGACTATCATCCTAGACGATGTGCTTTACCTACTTATCCCTTTCAAAAACGTCAACACTGGATTCCTTTAAAAACCCCATCTGCAACTGTTCCACAGGAATCTAATCTAGTCAAAATGTTATCTGAAAAGGACAAAAATACTTTGATGCAAACCCTCTTAGAAACAGGTCATTATTCTGAAGATGAAAAACCAACAATATCCGCTATTGTTCAACAGTTGATTAAACTCTATTATCAAGAAAAAGAGGATTTGAATTTTGCCAAATTACTTTATCAAGTAGCTTGGCTTCCCTGGGATTTAGCCGACGGTAAGCTACAAAATTTGACCCCCCTTAAAAGTGATTTAGAGGGTTACTTAGAACCCCAATTACACTCCTCAGAATTGATGGGAGTTTCTTGCGCTTTTTCCGAAATGGAAAAACTGGCAGCTGACTTTGTAGTTAAAGCTCTGAAAGATTTAGAACTCTTTCAAATGAATACCTTTCTTGATCCCGATCAAAGTTTTATTCAAGCTGAACTCAAACAAGAATATAAATCTTTCTGGAATCATCTTCTAGAAATATTAGCGAAAGTCGGCATTTTAGAAAAGCAAAATACCCTATGGAAAATTGTTAAAGAACCCGAACACTCTAATCCTGATTTAGCGGTAGAGGATTTAATCAATCATTATCCTAATGCTCAAATAGAACTCAATCTATTTCGACAAGTTGCCACAAATTTAGCAGCCATTATTACGGGAAAAATATCTCCTTTATCTATCCTATTTTCTCAAGATGGACAAGGAGGAGCCAGCGAGTTTTATAAAAATACATCTTCGGCAAAAATTCTCAATCTGGGTATCTCTAAAACCGTTGAACTTCTCCTCTCAAGTTATGCTCCCTCAGCCTCCCTCCGCATTCTCGAAATTGGCGCGGGAACTGGAGCTACAACCCAACAGGTTCTTAAAGCTTGTAAGTCTCGTCAAATTACCTACACATTCACTGATGTTTCCCCCTTCTTTCTAGAGAAAGCTAGAGATAATTTGGCTGAATTTTCTGGACTAGAATACAAAGTACTCGATATTGAAAAAAGTCCGAAATTCCAAGGGTTTTGCTGTCATTCTTATGACTTGATTATCGCAGCTAATGTCTTACACTCTACCGCCAATTTACAAGAGGAAACCTTGCCTCATATTCAAAGTTTACTACGTCCAGGCGGTCATTTATTACTGTTAGAATTAACTCAGCAATCTTCCTGGATTGATTTAATCTTTGGTCTGACCCAAGGTTGGTGGCGTTTTAGCGATTATCATTTGCGCCCAAATCATCCTATAATTACAGCATCGACTTGGGAATCTATTCTGCTTAAATCGGGGTTTTCTCAGGTAGAATTTGTTTCTCCTGATCAAAAAATAGGTAGTGTTTTATTTCAGCAAAGTATTATTCTGGCTCAAAGTTCAGAAATCTCCCCTAACCTCGCTAAAAACTGGCTAATTTTTACTGATATTGAACCCCAACAAAATACTTTTGCCTTAGGGATTCAAGAGCAACTACTTAAAAAGTGTGATTCCTGTCGGATAATTTATCAAGGGGAGAAAAATACACAAATATCATCTTCTGAGTCTTGTTTGAATGCTAATCAACTACAACAATTAGAGGAATGGTTGGCGTCAAATCCATCTCCAGATCGAATTATTTATCTTTTGAATAGTACTCCCAAAGAGCAACCAGAATCCATTTTATTGAATCGCTGTAACTATCTTTTAAATCTTCTCAAAGCTATTCAAAAAATCCCTAATCCCCCTCAATTATTCCTTGTCACTCAGGGAGCCCAACCCTTTGAATTAGAACAGCCTTCTTTAGGGTTTCAGTCTCCTCTCTGGGCAATGGGGCGTGTTATTGCCCTAGAAAATCCCCAATTATGGGGAGGTATGCTGGATCTTGATCCCGACCTTGATATTAATCAAAATATTACCGCATTACTATTAGGATTAACTCATGCTCACGATGAGGATCATTTGGTCTTCCGCAAAGGTCAAGGCTATGTTGCTCGTCTGCTTCCTCTGAAGTCTCTAGAGACAAAAACCGTTAAGATTCAACCTGAGGCTACCTACCTAATTACGGGAGGAATAGGACATCTAGGCTTAGAATTGGCGGAACATTTAGTCAATTTAGGAGCAAAACATCTCATTTTAACGACACGCCGCTCATTACCAGCCCGCTTCCTGTGGGATTCAGCAGCCGAATTAGCCCAAATATCAGAAAAAATCAGAAAATTAGAGGAAAAAGGAGCATCAATCGAAGTGATTTCGGCAGACGTTGGCAATTTTGAGGCTATGCAGGCCATATTTACCCAGATTGAAAAAACCGCTTATCCCTTGCGTGGCATTTTCCATCTTGCCGGAATCTCAGGCCGACAAGCTCAATTAAAAGACTGTACTTTGCAGGATATCGAAGCAGTTTTTCAGGCAAAAGTTAAGGGTTCTTGGAATTTACATCAACTATCTTTGGGTACTCAATTAGACTATTTTGTGCTGTTTTCTTCGGCGGGTGCTATTTGGGGGGCAAAGGAACAAGGTTTATATGATACTGTTAGTCATTGGCTGGATGCTTTGGCTCATTTCCGTCATCTTCAAGGGCTTCCCGCAACGGCTTTAAATTGGGCATTATTGGCGGGTAATGGTATAGTTTCTCAAGACTATGAGGACTGGCTCAAACAGATTGGTATCAGGGAAATTGCTCCAGATATGGCCTTGAGGGTGATGGATGCTATTATGGCTTCTAATCAAACACAAGTTTTAATCGCTGATGTGGATTGGGTTCGTTTCAAAAATATCTATCAATTTAAAGGCGAGAAACCACTCCTAAAAAATTTAGGACTCTCAGAAATTCCCATTAAGTCTGTTCAAGAATCAGACTCTGTACTGGATCTTTTAGAGGATATTCCTTTAGGAGAACGTCGGGAATATTTGTTAGAATATGTTAGCAAACAAGTCAGAATTATTTTAGGGATTAAATCTATGCCAGATTCAGAACAAGGATTGATAGAAATGGGGATTGATTCCTTATCCTCTATTGAATTGAAAAATCGTTTAGAGAAAGGATTAGAAGTTCTCTTACCCACTTCTTTAGTCTTTGACTTTCCTAATATTAGACGCTTAGTTGATTATCTGTTTGACCGTATTTTCGGTGAAAAAGTTCAAAAAACAGCCCAGAAGATGATTAACTTCACTGAAGTTCAGCAGGAGATTAGTGAGGATTTAATCTTACAAGAACTTACTGATTTGGAGGCTTTTTTAGGAGATTAAATAATCCTAAGCCTTGAAGTTAGAAAGCTTGAAGTTAAAAAAAATTCAAGGCATTTCCTAAAAGTTACCCTATATTAAAACTATGCAAACTCCATTTTTTCAACAAGAAACCGTAAAAAGCTCTCATCAATTTTTTGATAATTTGAAATTGATTGCCGCTCCTTACTGGTATCCAACCGATCCTAAAGGAAGGACATTTTCAGAGGTAATAAGTTCATGGGGAATGCTGTTTCTCCTTGTTTTAGTAATTGTTGGACTGGTGGCCTCTAATGCAGTTAATAGCTTCGTTAATCGCTATTTGGTTGATGTCATTATTCAAGATAAAAATGCCTCTAAGTTTATGACAAGTTTATTACTTTATGGCTTAGGATTACTTTTAATTACCCTGTTTACTGCATTTTCTAAATTTGTTAAAAAAAGAATTATTCTGGATTGGTATGAATGGCTAAATCAGCAGGTTGTTACCCAATATTTGAGCCATCGCGCTTATTACAAAATTAATTTTAGATCCGATGTGGATAATCCAGATCAAAGGATCTCTCAAGAAATAGAACCCATTGCTAGAAATGCTGTTAATTTTGGGGCTATTTTATTAGAAAAAGTCTTAGAAATGACGACTTTTTTAGTAATTCTTTTCTCAATTTCCCGACTAGCCGCCTTGATTCTAGTGGCTTATACAATTATCGGCAACCTAATTGCTGTTTCTTTAAGTCGAGAATTAGATAAGATTAGTCAAGAAGAACTGGAATCCAAAGCTAATTACACCTACACTTTAACTCATGTTCGGAATCATGCTGAATCCATTGCCTTTTTTCAAGGCGAAAATCAAGAGTTTAAAATAATTCAACGTCGATTTAATAATCTCGTCAGAAATTCTCTCAGTAAGATTGATTGGGAGAAAAATCAAGACATTTTTAGTCGAAGTTATCGCTCAGTTATTCAAATATTCCCCTTTGTCGTCTTCGCTCCAGCCTATATTCGCGGGGAAATTGATTTCGGACAAGTTAATCAGGCTATCATTGCTTGCAGTATGTTTGCTAATGGTTTTTCTGAGTTAATCCTTGAATTTGGTTCTTTGGGCAGATTTTCCAGTTATGTTGAGCGTCTATCTGAATTTTCTTCGGTCTTAGAAGAAATGGGACAACAACCCAAGGATGCTAGTACCATTAAAACCCTTGAAAAAAATCAGATCGAGTTTGAGGATGTTACTTTACAAACACCAGATTATGAAAAGGTAATTGTTCAACATTTATCCCTATCTATCGAACCAGGCGAAGGTTTATTAATTGTCGGACCAAGTGGACGAGGTAAAAGTTCTCTATTAAGAGCTATTGCTGGCTTATGGAATGCAGGAACTGGTTGTTTAAAACGACCTCCCTTAGAACAATTTCTCTTTTTACCTCAACGTCCTTATATTATTTTAGGAACTCTCAGAGAACAGTTGCTTTATCCTAAAACAACCCGTGAAATGACCGATGGAGAACTTGAATCCGTTTTACAACAAGTTAATCTTCAAAATATAGCCACAAAAGTTCATGGCTTTGATGCGGAAGTCCCTTGGGAAAATATATTATCTTTAGGAGAACAACAACGCCTTGCTTTTGCCCGATTGTTAGTAACCCATCCCCGCTATGTAATCTTAGATGAAGCCACAAGTGCTTTAGATTTGAACAACGAACAAACCTTATATCAGCAGTTACAAAAAGCACAGACAACTTTTATTAGCGTAGGACATAGAGAAAGTTTATTTAAGTATCATCAATGGGTGTTAGAACTTTTAGAGGATTCTAGTTGGCGACTTGTTTCCATAGATGATTATCGATCCTCAAAATCTCTGTAACTGTTTCATTGCTAAAACTCAATTTAGGAAAAATTACGATGACTACTACTTCACCAAAAACTCTGACTATGGATATTCAAAAACCCAGGGTTCTTTTAATCGGAAAAATGTATGATGAAGCGGGGGAAAAACTTCTTGAAGAATCTACTAATATAGAGATTTTGTCCAACCCTACACCGGATAAAATTAATGAGGCCATTCAAGAAGTATCTGGCGTATTTGTGCGTTATCCTAATAAGTTAGAGGCTTCATCAATCCGATTAGCAAAACACTTAAAAGTAATTAGTACCTCTGGATTTGGCACAGATTCTATTGATATTATGGCAGCAACAGAACAGGGTGTTATCGTTGTTAATAATCCCGGAATGTCAACTACAGCTGTAGCAGAACACACCTTATCCATGATTTTAGCCCTTGCCAAAAAGCTCCCTTTTTTAGATCATTGTGTGAAAAAGGGTAACTATTTAATTCGCAATCAGAGCCAACCGATTCAACTCGAAAACAAGACCCTTGGTATTGTGGGTTTAGGAAGAATTGGTACTCTGGTGGCTCACAAATGTAACCTAGCACTGGGGATGAGAGTATTAGCTTATGATCCCTATGTTCCAGCCAGCAAAGCGGAGACAGTAGGAGCAACTTGGGTCAAAGATTTAGATGTTCTTCTGGCTGAATCGGACTTTGTTTCTTTGCATCCTGAACTAACAAGTGAAACACGGGAAATGTTTAATATCTCAGTTTTTAAAAAGATGAAACCAACAGCTTTTTTAATTAATACCTCCCGGGGAAAAGTCGTTTGTGAAAAGGATTTAGGGATCGCCCTTAATCAAAAATTGATAGCTGGATGCGCCCTAGATGTCTTTGAACCAGAACCGCCGGCTTTAGATAATCCTTTATATAATTTTGAGAATGTCATTCTCTCACCTCATTTAGCCGGAGTAACCCCTGAAGCGAGTCTAGCGGCTGCTGTTTCGGCGGCGAATCAAATATTACAAGTGTTTCAGGGAGAGAAGCCCCCTTATATGATTAATCCAGAGGTGTGGAATCTTTTTTAAAGCATCTAGAGAATCTCAGGGATTCGGTTAATTAAAAATGGCAATATTTCTGAAAAATCCTTAGGAGGATAATAATTTGGAAAACATCGGCAAAATTCCCCTCAAAGATGAATGGCGTAATCGCTGGGCAATCATCAAACAATTTGTCCTTAATCCAGCTCGAGAAATGGCGTTTTTGCAAGATCAGTTTCAAGTTTCTGAACTTTATACTAATATAGCGAAACGCGATCCTCATCTTCAGGATCCTAATTTTCCCCAATGGCTTAATTTTGGTTATTGGAAAGAAGAAACAACTTATAACGGAGCTTGTGCCGCTTTAGCGCGTAAATTAGCCGAAGTGGCCGAACTTAAAGCCGGAGATCACCTTTTGGATGTGGGTTTCGGTTTTGCTGAACAGGATTTACTCTGGGTAAGAGAAAACAATGTTGGCTCAATTATCGGTCTAAATACAACCGAGTTACAAGTAGAAATTGCTCAAGAAAGAGTAGCTAAAGCAGGGTTATCGGACAGGATAAAACTTCAAGTCGGCTCGGCTACTCAAATCCCTTTTCCTGAGAATTCTTTTGATAAGTTGACCGCTTTAGAATGTGCTTTTCATTTTGACACTCGTGAGGATTTTTTTGCGGAAGCTTTTCGAGTTTTGCAGCCCGGTGGAAGGTTGGCTATAGCGGATTGTTTGCCTAGAGTGGGTCGAGAAATTAACTTCTGGCTGCGGGTTAATAGTAAGAAAATGTGTATTCCCTTTGCTAATCAATACGACCGACATACTTATGTAGAAAAACTCAAAAAGCATGGATTTGTTAATATCCAAGCTTTATCTATTAGTGAATATGTTTGGCCAGCAATGGTTCATTATTTTGCCCAGATTAGCCAAGGGATTAGTAAGCATGATTTAGTTATCGATCTCCAGAAAGATAACCCGGGACTTGAAGCTTGGTCCAGAAATCGGGGTTGGTTTATGGCGTTTGATGATTATCTTTTGTTTTCGGCAGAAAAGCCTAAATTAAACTGAGTTCGGGTTAAGCAGGGTCTGCTGAATAAATCTAAAAAGGGTCTGCTGAAAAAGTTTTTCGGTGGGGGTAGGAGTCAGGAGTCTCCGAGTCAGTAGCCGGTCGTTTCAGGCTTTGTTGCCCTTGTTTTTTGTACCAAGCGATGTACTACAA